>Ga0137399_10000167_pt1 | contig 23644 bp, 23 predicted proteins | sample czorhiz316metaG_FD_104810 | JGI IMG/M metagenome (GOLD analysis project Ga0137399, IMG submission 104810) | Vadose zone soil microbial communities from Angelo Coast Range Reserve, California, USA - czorhiz3.16 metaG | ecosystem: Environmental > Terrestrial > Soil > Vadose zone | place: USA...
ACAAGAACCAGGCAATCCCGGCGAGTGCTGCCGGCAGCGCGGAGATCATGATGAAGGGATCGAGCCAGGACTGAAAGTTGACTACGATCAAAAGATAGACGAGCACGATCGAACCCACAAGTCCGCTTAAAAGACCGATGTAGGAAGCTCGCATCGTCTGTACCTGCCCGCGGACAACGACTCGAGAACCGCGCGGTAATTGCTGGCGCGTGGCATCAATAATCTTGTTGATATCGCCTGCTACGCCACCCAAGTCGCGTCCTGCGACGGATCCGAAGATGTCAATCACCGGGGCAACGTTGTAGTCGGAGACCACGGCCATTCCTGCTCCTCGCTGCATGGACACCAGACTGGCCATAATGGATGGAGGAGCTGATGGGTCGGTACCCGTGATCGGAACGTTCTCTAGGTCCTGAAGGGTATCCGTCCGATATTGTGGCGTTTGAGTCGCGATTTGATAGCTGACATGATTCTTTGGGTCAAGCCAGAACGAGGGTGAAGTTTGGAAGCTGCCACTCAGTGACACCAGGAGATTCTGCGCAATGTCGTGGGCGGTGAATCCAAGTTGCTCTGCTTTGGTGCGTTCGACCCGCAGGCGCAGATAGGGTTCATCGAAGGGTTGCTGAATCCGCAAATCCGTCGCTCCGGAGACATATCTCATCTTCGCGAGCAGTGCGTCTGCATAGAGCCGGTTTCCCTGCAAGTCGTTTCCGACAACCTGAACGTCGATAGGGGCGGGCAGTCCAAAATTGAGGATTTGGCTGACCATGTCGGCCGGCAAGAAAGCAAAGGTCACACCCGGGAACTGTTTTGGGAGTGCCAGACGAAGCTGGTGAATGTAGTTGTCCGTGGGATGGTGATTGGCGGACAGGGTCACAAGAATGTCGGCGTCCGATGTGCCAACCGGAGCCGAATTGCTGTAAGAAAGATTGATGCCGCTATAGGGTAGGCCAATGTTGTCTATGACACTCTGAACCTCCGCAGCTGGAATCTCCCGTCGAATTGACCGTTCGACCAAATCGCAGAGATTGGCGGTCTCTTCAATGCGCATTCCCGTGGGAGCGCGCAGATGAAGCTTGAACGTGCCGCTGTCCACGCTAGGGAAGAAATCCCGGCCCAGCCACGGAATCAGAATTGCCAAAGATCCGAGACAAATCGCGAAGAATGCAATCAGGAAAACACGCCGGTGATGGAGACAGATTTCCAGCACGCTGCGATAGCTGAGACGGAATTTTTCAAAGGCCTCCTCAAAACGCTTTTGAAGCCGTACCAGCGGATTGCGGCTAGGTGCTTTTCCGGCGTGCTCTTTTTCGCCCCGCAACAAATACTTCGCCATGGTCGGGACGATGGTCCGCGAGAGAAAATACGAGGCCAACATGGCGAACACTACTGCCTCGGCAAGCGGTACAAAGAGGTACCGAGCCACGCCGGACAGTAAGAACATTGGGGCAAACACAATGCAGATCGAAAGCGTGGACACAAAGGCGGGTGTTGCGATTTGCGACGCGCTGTCAAGGACAACTTCGTCCATGTCCTTCTCGGGTTCTGCCTCGCGATTACGATTGATGTTCTCGACCTCGACCGTAGCGTCGTCCACCAAGATGCCGACTGCCAGAGCGAGTCCGCCGAGCGTCATAATGTTGATCGTTTCTCCGATCGCACTGAGCGCAATAATCGAGGTCAGGATCGCCAGAGGAATCGACGTCGCGATGATTACAGTGCTTCGCCAACTGCCCAGAAAAGTGAGAATCATAAAGGCGGTGAGGCACGCCGCAATCAGCGTTTCCCTGACCACTCCGCTGATCGCGCCACGGACAAAAATGGACTGATCCGCCAAGGGGGTCATCTTGAGCTGGGGTGGAACTGTCGCCGCAATCTGAGGCAGCAGGGCCTTGACGCCCGAAATCACGTTCAGCGTTGACGCATTCCCCGCCTTTTGAATAGTCAGCAACACGGAGCGCTGCCCGTTGACCTTCACGATGTTGGTCTGCGGGGGGAAGCCATCGCGTACCCAGGCAACGTCTTTCATGTAGATGGTAGTGCTGCCAATGGTCTTGATCGGAATTCGGTTCAGGTCCGCAATTGTTTGCGGCGCTGCATTAGGAATGGATACGTCGTATTCCTTGGAGCCGATCTTGGACGTCCCTGTGGGTAGGATCAGGTTTTGCAGGCTGATGGCATTCACTACATCCAGCGGGGATAGTCCCTTCGACTGCAACGCTGTCGTATTCAGATCCACCTGCACCTGGCGTTGTTTGCCGCCATAGGGATAGGGCACCGACGTCCCCGGTACAGTGATGATCTGGGTTCGAATAAAATTCAGCCCATAGTCATTGAGTTGCTGCTCTGACAGATTTTGTCCCGAGAGAGCCAACTGAAGAACAGGCACGCTCGACGCGCTATAAGCAATAATCAGCGGCGGCGTCGTTCCGGCAGGCAACTGCCTGAGTTGGGTCTGAGAAACCGCAGTAATTTGCGCAATACCTTGTTGGAGGCTCGCGTTCGGTTGCAGGAACACTTTCACAACCGCGATTCCATAGAGCGACTGCGACTCGATGTGTTCGATATTGTCCACGACCGTGGTAAGGTTCCGCTCCGTAATGGTAACGATGCGGTCGGCCATGTCCTGTGGTACCAGACCGTTGTAGCTCCAGATGATGCTGACTACGGGAATGTCGATCGTCGGAAAGATGTCCGTTGGAGTGCGAACAATCGCGAGTCCACCCATGATCAGGATGAGGATCGACACCACTACAAATGTGTAGGGCCGGCGCAATGCTAGTCGAACAATCCACATAGAGTCTCTTCCTGATTGAGCTTATTTCTCCGCGATGCTTGGCAGCGTGGTATAGGTCCGACGTGCTTTGAGTTGTGGGTCGAGCGCCCGCCGCATCGATCGCCTCAGCTTCGCGCGTGCCCGTGCCAGCTGGGCTTTCACTGTTCCATCCGGCACGCCTAGAATGTGCGCTGCTTCGCTCGTGGTCACACAATCCAAGGCACGTCGCGTTCCAATCAAGCGCCCCACGACTTAACTGCGTATTTTCCGCAGCATGGGCGACTGCGTAGTTGGGGTTCCCCCTATGAGGCTCAGGAAAGCGTCCCGCGGTTGACAGGATGTCCGCATTTCGACAGGTTTCGGACTTCAACGAGTCACACCGAGTTCCACGGCGAGAGATTGGAGCTTGGTCGCCCGTGCTGTGGATGGCGTCGCAAACCTGGGAGCCTTGCTTCAGCTACCACAGACACCTAAGCAATCCGCCTTCGCAGTGGCGTTGATGATTCTAGGGAGGCGGGACTGCGAAGGCGAGCGTCGCTCTGGCGAATTGCCATATGCCGCTGTGATGCCATGGCTGACAACTTTGTTGCATTTTCACGCAAGTCACTTCTGGCTCCACTTGAAATCGAGTTATGAGCTCTCTGCTCGGCCGTGGAACTGGAAATGCACTTAGCAGTTTTCCGATTCACGTTCGGTAACGATGCGGGAATGTGTCAAAATCTCGCGGTATTTCGTGCCTAAACGGGATTAACCAATCGCTGGCAATTCGGCGTTGTTGGTGAGATGCAAATGGCATTGATGAGGTGGAGCACCGTCAAAAGAACTGAAGATGTGGTCTCCAGCATTCTGAATTGGGTGTCCCGAATGCGGCGGAAGGATGGGAGGCCGGGGCAAAGAGTTCAAATGCCAGGGCGGATGTCAGACGGATTGGCGTCAACTTTTTTGGGAGCGGGCCTTTCAGTTGAACACTGACCATATCTTGACTTCTGTCCACGGGCTGCCACTAATCGCCTCGGGCAGAGTGGAACAACGGGGCGTGCGCCCTTCATATACACCGGAACACCAGTTATGGCCCGTTTCCTTGGCCGTGTCGGCTCCCCACACACCTGGACTCGGACTTGCTAGGAATTGTAGAGAGGAAAGAAATCGTGCCCAAGGTTGCTATTGACGGGGTTGTGCATGAAACCCAACCCAACGAACTCCTCATCGATCTGATCAACCGCACTGGCGGGTCGGTTCCCCACGTCTGCTACCACCCTCAACTCGGCCCGGTGCAGACGTGTGACACATGCATGGTTGAAGAGAACGGCCGCCTGCTTCGGGCCTGCGCGATCGGAGTTGCCGATGGAATGACAATCTCCACAAAATCGGCAAAGGCCTCGGCCGCCCAGGTGGAAGCCTTTGATCGTATCCTCAGCAATCACATGCTCTACTGCACGGTCTGCGACAACAACAATGGCAATTGCACTGTCCATAACACCACAAAATTGCTGGCCATTTCGCACCAAAGAATCCCTTTTCGATCGAAGCCCTACGAGGTCGATAACACAAATCCGTTCTACCGCTACGATCCCGATCAATGCATCCTCTGTGGCCGGTGCGTTGAGGCTTGTCAGAACGTTGAGGTGAACGAAACGCTTTCCATTAATTGGGAAGATCCAAACCCGCGTGTGCTATGGGACGGCGGCTCGACCATTGGTGAGTCGAGCTGCGTATCCTGCGGCCACTGCGTTACCGTCTGCCCCTGCAACGCGCTGATGGAAAAAAGCATGCTGGGTCATGCAGGATTTTTGACCTGCCTGAGGAAGTCCGCGCTGAGCGGCATGATCGACGTGGTCAAAGGTGTGGAACCGGAAACCGGCTACGGAGCCATTCTTCAGATCTCCGAGGCGGAAGAGGCGATGCGGGAGCACCGCATTCGCAAAACGAAAACCGTTTGCACGTACTGTGGCGTGGGATGCAGCTTCGATGTCTGGACGAAAGATCGCCACATTCTCAAAGTGGCGCCCGAGCATGGCCCAGCCAACGGGATTTCCACTTGCGTAAAAGGAAAGTTCGGCTGGGGTCACATCAATAACGAGGACCGCCTCACTACCCCGCTGATTCGCGAGGAAGGTAAGTTTCGCCAGGCTAGCTGGGACGAAGCTCTCGCCCTGGTTGCCCACAAATTGTCGGAACTCAAGACGAAGAGCGGCCCGGATTCAATCGCATTCATCTCTTCATCCAAATGCACGAACGAAGAAAGCTACCTAATGCAAAAGCTGGCGAGAGCCGTCATTGGCACGAACAACGTCGACAATTGTTCCCGGTATTGCCAGTCGCCTGCGACCATGGGCTTGTTCCGCACCGTGGGCTACGGCGGTGATTCCGGTTCCATTTCCGATATGGAGAAGGCTGACCTTGTTCTCATCGTTGGCAGCAACACCGCGGAGAGTCATCCAGTCATCGCCACCCGGGTGAAGAGCTCTCACAAACTGGACGGGCAGAAGCTGATTGTCTCTGACCTGCGTGAGCATGAAATGGCAAGACGCGCAGATCTCTTCCTGCACCCCAGGCCAGGCACGGACCTGGCCTGGCTGAGTGCGATCAGCCGCTATCTACTTGACAATGGCGTCGCAGACACCAAGTTCCTCGATCAGTGGGCAAATGGATTGGCCGAGTATCGAAAGAGCCTTGAGCCTTTCACGATGGAAGCCGCCGCGCGCATTTCTGGCGTGCCCGAGGAGACTCTGAAAACTGTCGCCCAGATGATCTCCGAAGCCGAACGTATGTGCATCCTGTGGGCGATGGGAGTAACTCAACACAGCCAGGGTTCTGACACCTCTACGGCTATTTCAAACCTGTTACTGATCACCGGCAATTACATGCGACCGGGCACAGGCGCTTATCCGCTGCGCGGCCATAACAACGTGCAGGGAGCCAGCGACCACGGGGCCATGCCGAACATGCTGCCGGGTTACCAGTCCGTGGATGATCCCGAAGTGCGCCAGCGATTTGAGACTGGTTGGAAGGTTAAGCTGCCTTCCGCCAAGGGACTGGACAACCACCAGATGGTGGAAGCGATTCATGAGGGCAAACTCAACGGGATGTATCTGATCGGCGAGGAAATGAGCATCGTGGACTCCAATGCCAACTATGTCGGAGACGCATTCGCCAAGCTCGAGTTCTTTGTCGTGCAGGACATTTTTTTCAGCAACACCTGCCGCTATGCCGATGTTGTGCTGCCCGGAGCACCGAGTCTGGAAAAGGAAGGCACCTTCACCAGTACCGAGAGGCGCATCCAGCGACTCTACCAAGTTCTTGAACCGCTTGAGGGTGCCCGGCCGGATTGGGAGATTACCCAGGAGGTTGCCAACCGATTGGGAGCGGGTTGGCAATATCAACATCCTTCCGAGATCATGGATGAAATCGCATCTCTGACTCCCATGTTCGCCGGTGTTAACTACGAGAGGCTGGCAGGCTACAGATGTCTGCAATGGCCGGTCGCGGCCGATGGGACCGATGAGCCCCTGCTTTACACCAAACGCTTTGCCTTCCCCGACGGAAAGGCGAGACTGTTCCCTGTCTCCTGGATTGGCCCCACGGATCAACCGGACTCTGAATTTGACTTGCACTTAAACAATGGGCGGCTGCTCGAACACTTCCACGAGGGCAACTTGACCTACCGCACCGAAGGGATTCGAGAGAAGACTCCTGACACCTTTGTGGAAGTCTCCCCCGAACTTGCTGAAGAACGCGGAATTCAAAGCGGGACATGGGTGCAACTAGTGTCGCGATATGGCCAAGTGCGGGTCCGTGCGCTGGTGACAGACCGGGTTCAGGGGCGAGAGCTCTACATGCCGATGAACTCGCTTGAGAGTCCCGTGAACCGATTGACCAGCAGCCACACGGATCCTGTGACCAACACGCCTGCGTACAAAGAGACCAGCGTTCATTTGAACGTGTTGCCCGAAGTCGGAGAGAGTCCATTGCCTCGCATCAATTCCCGGTTCGGTCATCCAACGCCGCAGAACGGGGTGGAAGTCGAACGTAAGTGGAAGCGACCGGACTACGCCGCTCCAGGAAACGGTCTAGTGCAATTGCAGACGAAGAAGTGACGCAAGGAGAACCAAATGGCTCAACCGATTCCTCTAGAAATTCCGCCGCGCAACCCACGTGCAGAGTTGCAGTCTCGCCTGGAGCAAGCTTCGGAGGAACACGCTGAAGCGGTGCTCGCCGCGTACGAAGTCCTGCAGGAGTTGCACAATCGCGGTGTGCTGGAGATCATGCGCGGCGCCTTGGCGGCGAGCGACGAGATTCTGGAGAGGGTAGTCGACAATACCAAAACGCCCGAAGCCATTCGGGCCATTAGGAATCTGCTCTTCTGGCGCCAAATCCTTGGCAGCATCGAGCCGGAATGGTTCAAGGGTATCTTCCAGGCAATTCCCGAAGGGATAGCCCAGGCAACAGCGGAGCGCGACCAACCGGTTAGCTTCTTTGGCTTGCTTCGGAGACTCACGGATAAGGATAGTCTCCGTGGCCTCGGCGCAGCTGTTGACTTCTTGCAAGCTTTTGGACGTCACCTGCACTCACTAAAGAGTTCGAACTCGCAACTGTGAGAAGATCTGAGCCGGTCACTTATGCGCCTTGTAGACAAATTTGGCCGCGCGATTACCGACCTTCGGATTTCGATCACGGACCGCTGCAACTACAAGTGTGTGTACTGCCGTACCGGCAATGAGGGTGCGATTTACGGTGACCTGCCCTTTCCCGTGTACCTGCGCATAATTCGGCTCTTCGCGAGAGCGGGAGTCAAGAAGGTCAGGATTACGGGTGGGGAGCCCCTGTTGCGCAAGGGTGTCATCGACTTCGTACAGGAGTTGTCGCAACTGCGCAATGTGGATGAACAACCTTTAGATATTGCCGTCACCACAAATGGACATTTTCTCGCAGAAATGGCAAGGCCACTCAAAGATGCTGGCCTCGGACGGGTCACTGTCAGCATGGATGCAGTGGACCCGAATGCTTTCGCCCGGATTACGCGTGTTCCAACGGGCTTCGCTTACGTACTGGCGGGCGTCCGAGCCGCGAGGCGCGCGGGCCTTGATCCCATAAAGATCAACTGCGTATTGATGCGCGGATTTAATGACAATCAAATCGTGCCATTCGGCAAGTTCGCGCGTGACGAAGGCGTTGTGGTGCGCTTCATCGAGTTTATGCCCCTCGAAGAGGGGCGCGTCTGGTCTCCCGAAGTCGTGGTTACAATGAACGAGATTTTGCGCCGCATGGCCGAATATCTCCAGCTTGTCGAGATTCCCAATAAACGCAGTGAAACAGCGCGGCGCTATGTGTTCGAAGACGGAATTGGTGAGATTGGTATCATTGCCCCCGTCTCTCAGCCCTTCTGTGGGCACTGCAGCCGTATCCGAATCACCTCCGATGGCAAGATCCGTACCTGCCTTTTTTCGGCCTGGGACCACGATCTGCACGAGCTGATTCGTCGCGGCGCCTCCGACGACGAACTGATGAAGTTTATCCATAGTGCAGTGGGCCGCAAGGAAGAGAGGCATCATATTGGCGAGACCGGCTTCGTGCCCCCATCGAGGACGATGGTGCACATCGGTGGTTAGACGTGAAGAATGTCGGCATCCCTGCCCACTTCCCAAAATGAAAAATTGAATGGGACAAACACTCCACGCCGCGGGCGGCACACAGCGGCCTGCGTGCCTTCAGTCTTGGCTGATGCGGACCGACCCCACTGACACCGCGATGCTCAGAACGGGAAGCGCACCGAGAGAATCCAGCGATGGTTGTATTGGTGGAACTGCGTCGCGGCGATCTGCACACCACTGCCAATGCTGAGATGGAGCCGCTCCGCCAGTGGAAAACTGCCCAGCACCAGTCCCGGCGTCAGGAAAACTTCCTTCTTTCCGTCGAGCGTCCCGCCCGACCAAAACGTAGAATTTTGCTCGAGCATAGGCCAGATTTTGCCCTTGATCCTGTAATCAACAGCGGTATTGAAAACAATCATCCGGCCCAGGACATTCGCGCCAGTGGCTGGAAGATTCGCGCCAATCGTGGTCTGAATGTCCCACGGCCCGAGGCCCTTCGCGGCTGCGAAGGTGGGAGTCAAGACGGTGTGGCCCAGCCCGTTTGGGGGAGTGCCCGTAGGGAAAGAACCACCAAAAAAGAATCCCACAAAGTAGTCGCCTTTGCCCTCGGTTGCAGAAAACGCCCGGAACTTCACTTGCCACGAGAGATCTCCAAATCCATCCGGGGTCTTCGATTGATGTACGAAGTAACCCGGGGGAAATATTCCCACTTCAAAGCGTGTTGTCGGGATGATTTCCAGACCTCGTGAGGCGCCATAATTCGAGGTCAACGTACCACCCGTGGGATCTTGCTGCCAAGACATGTCGTAGCGGTATTGCTGAACCAGCATGACGTGAGTTGTCACGACGGGCGAGACAAAATGAGGCTGGCTGGCACGAGCCTCGTCCACTTTGCGCATCCAGGAGTGAACCCAATCGTCCTGCTGGCGGCTACTGCTGCTGCTCGTATCGTTCGAATTCGAACCATCATGACCAAGTGCGGCAGAGCTTAGTAAGCAACCGTCCGCGGACTGGCCGCACAACGAAAGAAGTGGAACCGAACTAGAGAATGGGTATGCATCGCTTTCGCCTGAAGTCTGAGCTCGCAGGGTGGCCGCAAAAACGGAGAAAATAGCTATGAAGCAGAAAGAACGTTGTGCGCACGATGTCCCTAGTTTGGATGCCATTCTCCTGATCCTTTCTTATTAGAGGTTCAATCTCTTATTAGAGGTTCAATCGCTAACCCGTCGGTATGTCAGATAGCGTCATTCAGCGTCCTTCTAACGCCATTCAAGATCCTTCTCTGCTGATGTGCATTCATCTCTCCAAACGCCACCACGGCACCAGGCTCAAGGTTTCTCCTGGCTCAACGTCGGTACCACGAAAATGAATGAACTATCCGCAGCGTCCACATGCGGACAGTAAGTCAGCAAATCGACGGTGCCGACCTTGCAGCCTGTCGAATGTTCAGCGGGACGAACTTGCAAGCTCTGCACCAGGAGGTCAAATGGGCCGTTTCTGTGTGTGAAAGATGTTTGGGCATCCAAATGCATTCCTGACATCTGAAAAGGAGGCTCAAATGAAGCCCATAGGCCGTACAGCAGTTTACGCCGTGCTTTTCCTGGTTGCGCTGGGAACTGCACTTGCGCAGCAGGTCAAGACCGACTTTGATCATCAAGCCAATTTCTCTCAGTACAAGACCTACTCCTGGCAGGAAATCAAGCCAGCGAATTCCCTTTGGGACACCCGAATCAAGAATGCGGTGGATGCCCAATTGGCAGCCAAGGGGTGGACTCAGGTGGACAGCGGTGGCGAGGTGGCCGTTGTGGCCATTAAGACCACCCAGACTCAGAAATCACTCCAGACGTTCTATGACGGCTTCGGTGGAGGATGGGGCTGGCGAAGATTCGGGGGCGGAGGATTCGGCGAGTCGACGACGACCGAACAGGACTACAAAGAGGGAACCCTCGTTGTTGATATGTACGATGCAAAAACCAAGCAGTTGATTTGGCGAGGCAGCGCCAAGGACACCTTGTCCAGCAAGGCCGAGAAGAATGAGAAGAACCTGGATAAGGGTATCGCCAAGATGTTCAAGAAGTTCCCTCCAGGCACGGCAAAAAGCTAAGCACAAGCTTTCTACACCGAGTCAAGCGAGGAATGTTGTTTCAGAATCTAAAAAGGAGAAACTATGAAATTGCAGGAGACAAGAAGATACCAATTGCTGTCGTTGTTCATCGCGTTAGTTTTTGTCCTAACAATGCATCCAACCAAAGCACAGGCACAGATTGTCGGGAACCTTGAAGCCGACATCCCATTTCAGTTCCATGTGGGGAACACGAAACTTCCGCCGGGCAAGTACACCATCCACGTGCTGGACAACACCGATCTGACGGTCATGGAAATCACCAGCGCGGACGGTTCAACTTCCGCTCTCTTCGAAGTTCAGAGCGCACAGGCCAACTCCGCACCAGCCAAGAGCGAATTGATCTTCAACAAGTACGGGAATCGCTACTTCCTTAGTAAGTTGTTCGATGAAAGCAACCCAAGCGGTAGTCAGGTGCTCGAGTCGCGTTACGAAAAGAGGATCAGCGAGGCGGCGGCAGAAGGCCAGGAACATGTGCCGGCACACCACCGGGGACAACAGGGGAACTAGCGGTTCGCTGGAACAGCAGCGGCCTGTCCCCGTGGGAATGGGCCGCCAAGGTGTGGAGAGGCGGCAAAAGGTTAAGTGATCTCGCTGGCGAACGGTCGCCCGGAAACTTCGAAAGGAGATTGAGATGCAAATGCGCAAGCTTGGCAACTCTGACCTGCTTATTACTCGCGTGGGCTACGGAGCCTGGGCCATCGGTGGCTCGGGCTGGCAGTTCGCCTGGGGATCGCAGGATGACAACGAGTCCGTCGCCGCCATTCACCGTGCGCTCGAACTCGGCGTCAACTGGATCGACACGGCCGCCGTCTACGGACTGGGACACTCCGAGGAAGTGGTTGGCCGTGCTCTGAAGGACTGGCGCGGCTCCAGACCTTACGTCTTCACCAAGTGTGGCCTGCGCGGGGATGCCAAGGGTGAGGTGCAAAAAGTACTGAGCGCCGACTCGATCCGCGGCGAAGTCGAGGACAGCCTTCGCCGCCTTTCCGTCGACGTAATTGATCTTTACCAAATCCACTGGCCTCCAGATCCCGATTCAGCCGCGCTGGAAGAAGGATGGTCCACGCTCGCCGACCTGAAGCGCGAAGGCAAGGTACGCTGGATTGGAGTCTCCAACTTCAATGTCCAGGAATTGCGGCGCGCCCAGGCGATCGCTCCAATGACTTCTCTGCAGCCGCGGTATTCGCTGGTGCATCGAGAGATCGAAGACGAAATCCTGCCCTACTGCCTGAGTGAAGGAATTGGGGTCATCGTTTATTCCCCGATGGCTTCCGGTCTCTTGACCGGCGCAATGACCCGCGAGCGCGCGGCCAGGCTACCGAAGGATGACTGGCGCCGACGGCATCCCGACTTTACGGAACCAAATCTCTCTCACAATCTGGCGCTGGTCGAGCACATGCGAGAGATAGCCAACAGCCACAACCGTTTTGTTGGAGCGGTCGCAGTCGCCTGGACGCTGCAACATCCCGCAGTGACCGGCGCCATCGTCGGGGCCCGCAATGCGCGGCAGGCAGAGGACGTCATGTGCGCTGCCGAGTTGAACCTCACCGACGAGGAAGTAAGCGAGATCGAAGCCTTCGCCGAGACCGCGGCGTGAATGACATACGGAAACCAGGAGGACGGTTGCGAAGGAGTTGGTTGACTTTGCGAGCTTGCGGTACGCGGTGATAGAAGCCCTCCGGGCCGATGCTGATCCTGAACGTTTCGTAATTGCATACCGCACCGAGCAAGCCCTGCACGATCTCGCAGCCGCACTCTGCCTTTACCGTTTTAGGCTTCTTCTCTCGCGAGGAGGCTGAAGCGAGTATCAAGCGTTGCGTCTCGGCTGCGGCAGCGTAGAAGTAGACGCCGTGAGCAAAAGTAATCGCTAAACGGTTCATCGCAGCCATGCCGGCTGCGGGATAGGTGGGAACAGGCGAGACCGTGATCCAGAAAGCCGCTGAACAGTTTGAGAGCGCACCTCTAAAAACTATTTCTCTGGACAAATGCATATGGATGTTTGCTGGAGACGGAGGCAACGTTACGATCATCGTCGACGAGGCTAACACATTGCTGATCGACAGCAGATTGGATTCGCGAGCTGCTGAGCTAACCGATGCGACCTTCAAAGCGACGTGGCAACCGGTCACACGGCTGGTCAATACTCATTGGCACTTTGATCACACCGGGGGGAATGCGTACTTTGGCTCTGGAGGCGTAACCATCATAGCCCAGGAAAACGTAAAGAATCGGGGTGCAGAACGTGCCTTTCATTGGCCTGCGCGATGGGCATCATCCAACCCAGGCGCTATCAACGGTGACTTATTCAAGCAGTATGACATTGAGCCAGGGCGGTCAGCATCTGACATTGGTCAACTACGGTCCTGCGCATACGGATGGGACACAATTATCTACATCGCTCCGGCGAATATCGCCGTGGTAGGAGACATCTTTTCGAATCACTTCTACCCCATTATCGATCTAGCGTCAGGAGGATCCATCGACGGGATGATCCAATCTCTCGATCAAATTCTGGCGCAAACTGACGAGCAGACCAAGATCGTCCCTGGCCATGGGCCCGTAGCGACTCGTTCAGATCTCTAGAATTACCGTGACATGCTCGTGCAGATTCGGCAGCGCATCAAGGTTTTGGTTGGGGCAGGAAAAACAATGGATGAAGTAGTGGCTGCAGCGCCGACTAAAGACTTCGACGCCGAATGGGGCCGGGGTTACGTATCTCCGGATGTCTTTGTGAAAATGGTATTCACCAGTCTGATGGACAGCAGCAATGCGAACCGGTAGCCACATTACTCTCGGGCGCATAGAGTTACCAGTCATTGCGGGACGGAGTCATGATCCGCGATGGTGGTTTTGTCGGAGCCATCGTCGCGCTCTTTGAGTGCCGACTTGAAACCACGGATACCTTCTCCGATTCCTTTACCGAGTTCGGGAAGTTTCTTCGGTCCGAACACGAGCAAAGCAATTCCGAAGATTACCAACAGATGTGTGGGCTGCAAGAGTCCTTCGAACATGAGTTTCTCCTACTATTGAAAGTTACAAAACATCGCAGTCTGACAAGTGCAGACGCCGCTCCCTTGCTCGGAGAACAGACCGCCATCGCTGGGGTTGGTCAGCCAAGAGCTATCGCGGCAGAATCTCCAGCTTTTCTGCCGGAATGGTTTGGATCGCATTCCGATCAAGCCTCAAATGCGAAGAAACCGCTTCGGGAGGAAGCCGCCGGATCCAATGATTGAGAGAGAAGTCCAAGACTTCGCTCGCCTTGAACATCTCCAGAAACACCAGGTCGGTATCGCCAGTGTTTTCTACGTAATGACCAGCATTGAATGGAACGAAGCCGACGTCGTTAGCGTTGAAGTCCATGGTACGTGCCGACCCAACGGGCATAAACACAGTCATTCTTCCCTTTCCCGCCATGTAGAACTGCCACTCAGAGGCATTGGGATGCCAATGGAGTTCGCGCATACCTCCGGGCTTGATGATGTTCAGCGCAGTAGCGACATTCTTTGCGACAGGAAAGTTATGCGAGTCGACGATGCGTATTTCGCCGCCCGTAGTTCGCCTGGTCGGCGCCATCGCTTCCATTTTGAAGGTGTATTCGATGGGAGACTGCACTTTCTCCCCCCCAACTGCTGCCCTATCCTCCGCCAACGATCTCGGCAACTCTGCGGAAAAGATGTAAAGCGAGCCAGTGGGCAGGTGGGAGAGAGAGCTCGCCGGTAGTCCAAAGTTCTTTGACAGTACGTCAGGAGGCGTATGCGCCACCCATTCCGAAAGGAGGAACGTATTGTCTTCCGAAAACATGCCTTGATCAAAGACCAGCAGGAACTCGCATCCGTCTGGCCCCAGGCCCTGGATAGAATGAGGAAACCCGGCCGGGAAATACCAGAGATCGCCCTTGCTCACGTCGTCGATAAAGATCGTGCCATCCGGATTGAGTAAGGTGACACGGGCATTTCCATAGAGCATGATGGCCCACTCATCCGCTGTGTGCCAATGCAGTTCGCGAAAGCTGCCGGCCGTCAAGCGCATATTGACACCCGCGATCTCGGTTGAAGACGGCAGCTCCCGCTGGGTCACCTGATGGGTCCAACCGCCTTCTTGGATGCGCTTGTGGGTTAGATCATAGGAATACCAAATAGGACCGACGTCTCCTTGATCCGTCGGCGGAGGTGTGTTTGAGTGGGGATTCTCGTTCAGAAGTGGCTTGTTCTCCTGGCCGGGGTTACTCGAGGAATGATCGCCTTCTGCCTCATGCGTACCTTCCCGCGTTTGTGCGTGGGCGCTTAATCCTCCGAATGCAGCCGCAGCCAAAGCAGCGGAGCCCATCCCCAGGACACTCCTTCTGGAAACGCCGTCCTGAATCAACTTTTCTCTTTTCTTCTCACCACTCATCACGTTTTTTCCTTATCCACGGTGAATTCGACTACATTCGTGCTTTGCACCCAGAAACAAGCAAACCTCACAGTGCTTAAAATCTGTTTGAGCGTTGTACCGTTTGCTCTGATGCTAGGCTGATTTCGTCGTCTGCGAACAAAACTCGATAACTTGTGCGGATTGCACCTGGGGAGCTCCCTTCAAAGGTCTCCGGAAGGCGTCGGTACGTAAAACTCAATCACCTTTGCCATAACCATCTCCTTGATCTCATCCGTCTGTGGGCCGGCTGCCATCCCGCGTTCAAACTCCAATCGGTCTACCAAATCCATCCGCATTGACAACGCACGCAATCGCACAACCGGCGCTTGCGCAAAAGTGCCTTACAGACAGCGCATGATCTCATCCACATAGTTCTCCCCTATGGATCGTGCGAAGGAGGTTGCGTCCATTTTTCCAACTCTCTCAAGCGACGGACCCCTTTCGCCATCGCCCAGGCCAGTGCTTTCATATCTGGATCCCCGGAATCGGCAGCCCTGAGTAAGTTCCTTGCCTGCGTCTTGCTGGCCGAACCTGCACCACATCAGTGCGCAAAGAAACACATAGTTGCTGTCCATCCTGGTCTCCTCTCCATCAGCGTCTGGCAGCGTCCATCGCATTCCAGCGCTTGTTGGAACAACTTCTTCCACTCTCCAATGCAATCCAACTGCCAACGCCAGCCCATCTAAACCAGCCCCTGCACTCGAACTGGTCTCATGGCAGCGTCCACATATCGACACTCGCTCGGCCATCGCGATCCCACACCGTCACAGAGTTTCCGGAATTCAGTCGGCTCCTCGATCGAAGTTGCAATCGATACTGCCAGTCCTGCTTTCCTCCTACTTGAACAGGATCTTGGCCATCATCCCCTTGTCCTCGTGATTCAGCAGATGGCAATGAAATATCGACATACTCCTGATGACGAGGTCGGTAAAGTCCAGGATGACGTCCACGGAGCCGCCATACGGAACATTCACGGTATCCAGCCACGCTGGATGGGGGAGTGGCACATTTGGGAGTGGCACGCCATTTTGTGCATAAGCCAAGAAGTGAGCCTGGTGAATGGGGAAAGGATGTAGTTCGGTAGTTTGGTTGACAGTACGCCAATGCTGATACGTACCGACCCGAGCGCTTGTCATCGGACTCGCATCCGCCGCGAATTTGCGGCCGTTGATGTAAAAGCCGTTCTTGTCCTCTGTAAAGGTGACAATGAAGTCCGGTGCGGTCTTCTTCAACGGCTCAACGTCAATTGGCTTGTAAACCGCTGGACGGTCGTCGATAGCATGGGCTTGGTCCCGCCTTAGATCTGAACTAGGCTGAGCTAGATTGGGTCGACCTGAACTGAGTGGCACTAGATCTGCCAGCACCATCTCCGGATTGGGATCCCCAACTGGACCCGTATCTACGCAAAGCGTACGCAGGGCTCTATGTGTGCCAGGGGGTGGGCCGGTGACGATTGCTTCGAGCCGGCCCGCCGGCGCAACCAACAAGTGATCGGTGGCCGTCGTCGGATGTTTGGGATCGCGGTAGGCAAGCGGCATCCCGTCAAGCGCCACGATTTCAAAAGTCTGTCCATCCATCTGCAGGTCCAAATAGCGGTCCGCCGAAGCGTTCACGATACGCCAGAACTGCCGCTCTTTAGGCGCGATCTCGATTCGCGGTCGAAGCACTCCGTTCACGGTAAAGATTTCCTCGACTGCCTCGGCTTCTCCCCCGCATCCCTTGGCGGGATTTCGACATCGCGCTTGAGTGCGGCGGCATTCGGATCAAGCTCGATGGAGCGCCCGCGAACAACGATCACCCGCTCACGGTGCCGTTTTACTTCAGGGACGTAGCGCTCCATTCCCTCGACGACGATCGCTCCTGACATTCCATCCAACACTTGCCGGTGACTCTCGCCATGAGGATGAGTGTGGTACCAGAACACGCCCGGCGGGTAATCGCGCGGAATGCGAACCGAGTAGTGCAACAACTGGCCAGGCTTAGCCAGCATGGTTAGCACGTCATCTTGCGGGGCATCCGGCGAGACGCTGAGCCCATGAAAGTGCAAGTTCGTCATGTCCATGCACGGATTCACCGCACATGTCTCCGGAGACTTGGAAGGAAGATCGTTGATGTAGGTGATTTTGAGAACGTCACCCGGGGAAGCGCGGATGACTGGGGCGACCGTCTCGCCATTGAAAGCAAAAGCATCCCGACCGTTTACATTCACTGCATGCAGGGTAACGGAGACGACGTGATTCCTGGCTCGCACCTGCGGGGGTTCCGGCAACGAAAGAGTCTGTGCGCAGCCGAGAGCTGAGGCGAACATTACACCGAGAAAGAATGGTAGCTTTGTCATCACACGATTGTCCTTTTCTTCTCCTCGCCCCTGACGCTTCGACTGACCCGGCACACTTCCTAACTCGTTCCTTGGAATTGCACCATCCTTCGCCTGGCCAGAGTCGAAGTCTGCCGCGACATCGTTTCCCATTTTCCGATCGGCCTACGATCGGTCTACAGCCAGCGATTCTTTCCACTCAGCTTCAGCCTTTCGCTGCTTCGTAGTACTTGCCGTTCACTTCGCTGCCCATCACTGCAAAATCATACCTAGAGGGTCTAGATCCGGACTGCGATCGTTACTGTGCTGCCGGCCGGGCAGCGTAAGCACCCTCGGCGTAGGATCGAGAGTGAATTCCATAATTCCTCCTATTTTGATAAGAGCTCCTGAACATCGCCAGGAACCGCAGATCGCGTCAGGGGTCCACCCCTCCGCTGGACCGCGCTTGCAACGCCATTCCGACCAGCGTCGCTATCAGGATCGAGGGATAGAGTTGTCCAATCAGTGCTTCCGCCATTGCGAGCGATCGCGCAATGCGATGTATTGGATAAGCATCACCATAAGTCACACTGGTAAGCGTGGCGAAGCTGAAGTAGATCAAACGGCTCGGTTCCCCAGTCAGACTTCCAGTGATAGAGGATTGGAAATGGATTGCATCGGAACGCTGCTCCATGAGCAGCTTATATCCGAACGCCCAAGTCAGCCCGATGAGCAAGTAGGCGACGACTCCACCCATGACCCGGTGCACGCTAATCGGGCCTGGACGAAATGTATGCCGCAGCGTCATGACAACCAGAATGGCCATTCCGGATACCTTCAGCGCCGTGTCCCAGCCCAAGTGGCCGAGCGACGGGTTGAATTCAACAATCAGGTCCGCTGTGAACTCGATGACAGTCGCTGCGACGACCAGATACATGAGGGCTCTGTGGCGAATGGTTGCGACAGCGCCCGAGAAAAGCATGAACGCGAAAATCAGGTCCAATCCAATTCGCCCGGACCGCGACAGAGGAATCATGGGGACAAAAATAGTTATGAGAACCAGAAACGCGAGGAAGAAACTTAGTCCCCGATCCTCGACCCAAAAGGGAAACAGCGGCGCGTCCGTCGGTTTAGGTGTCGTCTGGCTTGCCCGTGGTCGCATGGTTCTCAAAGAAAATGCCCCCATCGCGCCACCCGGAAGGTGAGAAATAACATTCAGGCCACAAGGGTGATTGCCGGGGGCAGGGTCGTGTGTTTAACTTCAGGTCGTAGGATGCCAACTCGAACCGGTGCGGGCTTTCATCTGTGGGGCGACTGTCGTTGTTCCGGGCCCGAGGTCTTTTTCGAAGACGACCCCCTTCTGCGTGACTACGAAGGTCTTGACTCCTGATGACTGATACTCCGCGGGATACGCGATCAACGTCAAACCTGTCGTCCTCTTGCCAAGGCCACTCACACCCGATGAGGAATTCCGTGCTACGATTCGAAAGTAGTACCCATGGAAGGGATTGGGCTGTTTGTTGTCGGCATTCGCAGCGGCGGCAGAGGTCAGGCTCTCGGCGAATTGAGTGATTGGGTCTTCGCTAGCCGCCTTGGTGTCGGCTGCATTTGTTGCCATTGCGAATTCCTCACACACTTGAATTGCGGTGGCCTCGTTCTCTCCGATTCTGCGGAACAGTATCTCCCGCTTGCCGCGGTCGGAATCGAAATACCATTGACCGTTCTTGGAAACCAACGGGATGGGGAAAGGCCAGTTTTCGGCGCCGATGTACAGAACCGAGCTTCCGTCGGGTTCTCGGACCAGACGGTGCATCTCCTGATATTTCTGGCTGAACTGCTCGCGTTCCAGTTTGTCCTCGACTTCGTCGGTTGATGAAGTCACTTCCTTTCCTGCTCCCAGGATCGCTACCAAGGCCTGCTCATCTTCTTTTTGCGCCGCTTCAAAGAGAGCGTTAGTGGCTTCCCCAGGAGAAGCGAACGCCTTTGGCTGCGCGTCCTGAGCAAAGCTCGAGTGGGCGAAGCCCACCACAAGCAGCAAGCCCAACAGCAACAGAAGAAGGGTGGCGGATGCGAACCCGCAGGCAAGTCTCACAATAGATGTTTCAAGTGCTTCAAGCTTCACATTGTTCGTGTTCATGACTTCTTTCTCCATATCATCAGTTGCGCTTGCGGCATTTGAATCGAATTACCGGTGACCGCCGCCGCCGTGACCACCGCCACCGCCGTGACCACCGCCACCGCCGTGGAAGCCTCCGCCTCCGTGGAAACCCCCACCGAAGCTCGACTGCCCGCGTGCGGAAAAGTCTCGGGTGGCTCCTCCATGATTAAAGCCACTGAACGCGCCAGAGTGGGTCCCGGGCTGGGCATGCGGTGGCGCAAATCCACGCTGCGGTGCCGCAGAGCCGTGGAAGCCAGGGCTGCCACCATGAAATTCGGCTCCGCCATGAAATCCACCGGCATGATTAAAGTGGTTACGGTTGATAAAGACTCTGCTGTGGGAGATGTAGGTGTTGTGGTTGAAAATTATCCCGTGATGGTGCCAATCATATCCCCAGTTGTGCCAGCCCCAGCCAAACCCTCGAAAGAAGCCAATTCCAAAGCCAAAGCCAAACGCGATTCCCGGACCGGCAAGGAAAAGTCCTGGGTACGAATACCAGCCGGGCCAGACCCCGATGGGCTCTCCATAGATGAGCCAAGGATCATACTCGGGCACGTAGACAACCTGAGGGTCCTCGGGCTCGATCACAATGGTTTTCCCCTGCTTGCTTACCTTTTCCTGCGATGTGCTCTTTAGGTTCCCCGCCTTCTCCGCCCGCTCACGCATTACCTGAACAGCATTCATCACGTCCTGCTGTTGGTTCACGTAAACATCGCCAAGCGATGAGGTCCAGGAGAGATTCTTGTCCATGTTGGCGAGCACCGAAGGAAACTCGGTAAGTGCCTTCACACTTGGATCCCAGGGCTGCTTATCGACTTCTTTACCAAGTTGCTCACCCTTAAGATCGGTATGTTGCTGCAGCCACCGGTCTGCTACTACAACTTGATCGGGATAGGTAGCCGCCGCGAGGATCTGTGCCACCAGCGCATCCGGATACAATGCGATCGGCGCGACGAGTTGCTGCAGTTGTTCTGGCGTCTGTTGCGCGGCCTGAACCGGCGGTTGCGCGGCGGATGGGTTCGCCTGCGCAGCGAGCCCTCCCGGCTCGGTGGCTAACACAAGACAACATGAGAGAAAAAGCGACAAACTCTGTTTTATGAACTTCACAATCGATTCTCCTTCGACGGCATCGTATCAGCGAACAACGGCTGATCCCTCGCCGTAACGTGACGGGCGCTGCTTCAAAGTATCGTCAGTTGGCGAGGTCAGCAGCACTTCGAGCCGCGTAGTGCCGAAACGTAAGCGGACATGCCAGATGGTCGCATTGACACGCGATTTCCACGTCTTCGCTTCCCTCGCCACGACAGGCTTCTCCGCAGTATTCTTCTCCATCCGGTACATCGCACAGGCATGGTATGTGCGCGCACTTCTTAGTCTTTTGAATCGCCATTTCGGTTCCGTCCCATCCGGGTCACTTCTCCGACCCCTACAGCACTGCAATTCTTGACGTAGCTCCGTTCGCTCGACCAACCTGAGTAAGTTTGATGGGACTCACTCTATGTAGCCGTATTCGGTGCCCACGTTATCTCCACTAATTGCATTCGGATCTCCAAACGCCAATTCGCCGCTAGCACGGGGGCTTTGCAAGGCTTTGCGCTCAGTAGGAAAACTCAACGAAGTCTCGAGTGTCAGCAGGCTGATAGCGCGTCGGTATTTGGACGGTCCCGAGGTGTTGTCTTTTCTGATCGAAGGTGGAAGATCCAAGTAATCCGGATCCCAGGCGTTTAAGTGATGGATCTGTTGTTCTGTTGATTCTCTGTCCATCCTTCTTTTGACTGGAATGGACTGGAATATAAAGTGCACTCGCCATGTGCGAGAGTGAGGCCAAAAATGGAAGCACAGGTATTCACATTTGCAAGTTCGCCTTTCGTGCCGGTCGCCATCGGTTTTTTTGGCTTGGGGACCGGATACTTCATCTGGGGTGGTCAGGCCTTGTTTGCTGTTCCCAAGAGCAGTCCCGAAGTCAACCGGACGCTGGGCTTATGGGGTTTCTGGATGCCGGGGTTCATGCAATTCCTCACCGGCGTCTATCTGCTGACCGGACTAACGTGGTTCAACGTCTTCGGCAAAGCGGCTCCTCTGTACATGGCCAGCCTCGCCTTCATTGCTTACGGCATCCACTGGTTCGCGATGTCCTACCGGCGATATATCGATTCCAGCGCCCAGCCTGATGGCTGGATGGCCATAGCATTCCTGTTTCTCAGCGTTCTTGGCGCTGACATTTTTCGGCGTGCCGGAGACATCCCCGTGATGCTTATCTTCGTCGGCCTGACATTGATCTATGCGATTGAGATTCCGACGCGCTTGCTGTCCTGGAATCTGGGTGGTCGCCTCGTAGGGTTGTTTCAACTCATTACTGGCATCTGGCTGATGTATTGCACATACGCCATGACAGTGGATTTGGCGTTGGGCGCCAAAGCCTGGGTTTAGAAGGTCTTTCAACTATGACGAGATTGCAGTGGATGAAATACGGCATCGTCGCTTGTTTCTTTGCCGCTACCTCCGTGCTCGCACAGTCGACAGCCGTTCGCACGAATTCCGATGCGCCCGGCCTCGCCTCCAAGGCACCAGCATCATCGAACTTACTGCGAGCGTTGGACAACTCTCTCGAAACTGTCGTCTCGAAAGTCTCACGTGCGGTGGTCCAAATCGTAGTAACCGGGTACGGCCCATTGGAGGATCATGGGCACGCCGCGGCAGGGATCGTCCGGCAGCGCGCCATTGGTAGTGGGATCATCGTCGACCCTGACGGCTACATCATCACCAATGCCCATGTGGTGGAAGGTGCGCAACGTATCAGGGTTATTTTGCCGCCACCAGCGGCAGACTCTCCCCTCGAACTCCAGCCGATCCACGCCGGCCAGATTCTGGAAGCCAAGCTCTTGGGTACTCACAAGCAATCCGACTTGGCGCTTCTAAAAATCGATGCGATGCATTTGCCTGCCGTGGCTCTGCGAAGCGACGTGCAAGTCCGCCAGGGTGAATTGGTATTCGCAATCGGCAGCCCCGAAGGGCTCCGAAATACGGTCACGATGGGCGTGGTCAGCTCACTCGCCCGGCAACTCGATCCAGATAATCCCATGGTGTACATCCAGACTGACGCAGCGCTCAACCCTGGAAACAGTGGCGGTCCGCTGGTCGATATCGACGGCAACGTTATAGGCATTAACACTTTGATGTTAAGCGAAGGCGGCGGCAGCGCAGGGCTGGGCTTTGCAATTCCCGCAGCAATCGTCAATCTTGACTACCGGAGCCTTCGCAAGTCCGGCCATGTCCGGCGCGTCACGATTGGCATGAGAACACAGAACATCACGCCTGCGCTGGCGGCGGGCCTGGGTCTGGCGAGAAGTTGGGGAGCAATCATTTCCGACATCGCTGCTGGAGGAGCAGCGGAAGCGGCAGGTCTGCAGTTAGGCGACATCGTCCTTGCGATCGATGGCAGGCCAATCCTCGGTCTTCCCGACTTCATAACCGCGCTCTACCTCCATCCCGCTGATCAGGTATTGAAAATCGATGTGCTTCGAGGCGTGAACACGAGATCCTTCAATGTTTTCGTTAAGGTGTACCACGAGAACATAGATGACTTGGCCGACATTCCTGATCTGCAGAAGAGCTTGGTCCGGAAACTGAACATTTTTGTCGCTGACCTGGACGGCAAGGTAAGGCCACTGCTGCATGGCACGCGCAGCGACTCCGGAATCGTGGTCGTGGCCCAGATCAGCGGGCCAAACGCGTTGGATACCGGGCTTGAGACGGGCGACATCATTCGCACCATCGATCGCACAGCGTTGCAGACGACGTCACAGTTCGAGAACCTCGTCCGCAATGTCAGATCTGGTGATGCGGTCGTCCTTCAAGTCGAACGCAATGGGAAATTGCAATACCTCGCATTCGAGATGGAGTGAATTTCGAATTAGCTGCCCGTACCGCTGGAGACACGAAAATCCGCCATGAAACAGCTTTGCGGCATGTCTTGGACAGGTGCTCCAAAAGCTTCCATCGGCTCATGATGACTTAACGTATGGCCTTTTTGCATGTTTCGAGGTTCGCTGGGCAGACGAAATCGGCTGTTGTGCTGCGTTATGGAGCGGCCGTTGTCTTGGTCGCAATGGCACTCGGAACAGCCCTGATCTTACGCCACGACAATTTGCCGCATCCGTTCACCTCTTTCTCGTTTGCGGCAATTGCCATCACTTTTTGGTGTGCCGCGACCGGGCCGGGGCTGCTGGCGCTCTTACTCTCCTATTTGGCGCTCAGCGATCTTTTTGTTCCGGTCAAAATCATC
>Ga0137399_10000169_pt1 | contig 23616 bp, 19 predicted proteins | sample czorhiz316metaG_FD_104810 | JGI IMG/M metagenome (GOLD analysis project Ga0137399, IMG submission 104810) | Vadose zone soil microbial communities from Angelo Coast Range Reserve, California, USA - czorhiz3.16 metaG | ecosystem: Environmental > Terrestrial > Soil > Vadose zone | place: USA...
GCGACGCACCCTGTTTCTGCCATCCTGAGGCGTCCCTCAATTCAGGATAAAGAGTTCCCGCAGTCCACAGGCCAACGGCTTCGCTGAACAAATGATTGCTGCGCTGCGATCGCGCGTAGCCCACGGTTTGCACGGTACGCCACGCATGCGCCGCGACCATCGACAACAGCAGCGCAACTCTTTGCGGCGTTGTGGCGGGCGAATGGAGGAACGCATTGAGAGCGAACGACCAGGCTAGAATCCGCAGCGACGATTCCTGCCCACAAATCCAGAGCGGCCCCGACATCGGCGGACTCTTGGCCGCCCAGTCCTCTATGAAACTCCAGAACGCAGCCGGAAACCGCTCATCGCCAGTGACGCCATACGCACGCGCCAGCGGGTAAATGAACAAGAATCTGGACGGCTCCAAAATAAACTTGAGATCGCCGTAGTCGTCCGAGGCAAACCGCATCTCCGTCCACGAACAATCGGCCGAGACGCGCTGGCCCGTAACCGGGTTCTGAAACCATTGGGGAGAAGGACCGCAAGCAAAGGTCAGCCGTCCAAAGAACGGCAGATTACCCTCCAGAATTGCTCTCGCCTCCGCAAGGACTGACTCTTCTCCGGCAGGACTAAGAATTTTTTTCAGCTCCGGTGCAAGACCGCGTGAGTCCGCGAAGAAGAAAGGGCGGCCGCCCTGTCGACGAAAGTTGAGAAGATCTTCCGCTGAGCTCTTCGGAGCGATGTGTGCCAGGTCCCAGGATTCCCAACCCCGCACCGAGCGCATGCGCCGCGACATCAGCCCGCTGGCGCGCTGCATCTCATATTCTGCGCGCAGCAGACCGTCGCGCACTCCGAACGCTCGGCCGATCTGCAACAGCGTGCCGAGCCTACCCATCGCATCTGCCCGCTACAGGATTGAACTCGCCCTTTTTCAGCCGCCGCATCGCCGCCGCTTTTAAACGCTCATGCATCACAAAAAATTGCCGGTCGGTTTCCCGGTCGGCCTGCGGCACCGCGGAGACCGTGCCCCGGTCAAGGCCGGCTACAGCCTCTGCAATCAACTCAATCCCCTCGGAGATCATCCGGTTGCGCAAATCGGTCAATGAGTCACAGTCGCCCGCACCTGCGAATTCGCGATACAACAGAACGGGCCCAGTATCGATCCCCCTGTCCATGAAGTGAATCGTGATTCCCAGCGGAACTCCACAGAGCAACGACCACTCCGGGCTGCTCATGCCGCGAATTTCCGGAAGCAAAGCAAGATGTGAGTTCACTACGCCAAGCCGCGGAATTTTCAACACTTCATCTCGCAGAATATTTCCGCCCGTGAAGATCGCCAAATCCGGCGACCATTGCTTCAATTGCGCCACTGCGCCCGGTGAATTCTGATCGCCGCACGTCATAACTGGAAATCCAAACGCACGGGACACTTCCTGCAAGCTGCGAAAAATTCCGCCATCATGGCGGAGTGATCTCTCGAGATATGGGTTCAACACCTGCTGTCGATTTGCGGCCTTGCCCGGGACGAGTTTGGCAACGGCATAGTGCAGCGAGTGACGCAGTCCCCATTGTCCAATCTTGCGCAACAACGTCTTGCGGTCCCATGATGGCAGTGTCAGTGCACCCACCGGAGCATATCCAACTTGTGCCAGCCGCGCGGCAACCGCACAACCAGTCTCGCTGTAAGGACTCGAGCAAAGAATCACTACGCGCATTCCGACGCCTCGAAGTTGCGCATCAGCCGCTGCTCCATCATGAGCGCGTCCGCCAGAAACTTGCATCCCCAACTGATGAACCGCATCGGTTGGTACCTTCCCCAAATCGGATACGATCCAGCCACGCCACCCAGCACTCCGCGGCGCCCCTTCAACGGAAGCAATTGCTTCAGCATCTCGTTCATCTTGAGCGCCGCGTTGAGAAAGCGTAGATCACTGGTCACCTCGAACAAACGCCACCAGACGCATGACATCTGCGCATTCCCAGTAAGGCATGAAAATTTCTGACCACTCTTAAAATCCGCCTGGTATGTCCCCAACAATCGCTTGTGGGTTTCAAACTTCCGGAGAACAACCCATGCAGATTTTGCAGCCGCCTGAATCGCATCGTCCCGTCTCCGCAGGATCCCGCACTCCAGTATCCCCTGGATCACATACGCAACGAAGTGCAGGTACGCAGGATGTCCGTGAAGGTTGATGCCCTTAATCCACCCACTGGGTTGGACATGCGTCAGCACCCAGTCAATGTTTTTGTCTGCCGCGGCCCCGTGACGTTGATCTCCCGATTCGTCGGCTAATTGCGCGAGCGCCCAAGAAACCATGCTGTAGTAAGTGTGCGCGGTTCCCTGATACGCTGCGGCACCTGTCCATGAGCCGTCCCCTTGCTGGATCGCGGCCAACCAGTCCCCGGCCGCCACCGCGCGTTCCAGAATTTCCGCGTTTCTGGTTTCCGCGTGGGCTCGAACCAGTCCCTGCAAAACCTGCCCAGTATTGAACACGGAAGGCCGGGCATCGCCGCCGCGACTCCGTAGACCGCCCGGAAAAGCGCTTGACTGCAGTTGCAGCGAAAGCAACCAGCGGGTAGCCCGCTCCGCAGCAGAGCGTGCGGCAGTATCGCCGGCCATGCGATCAAAGTCGTACAGCGTTGGAATGATGTAGCCCGTCACCTCGGGATACGAATCGGAATATCCAGTGAGCAGACTGTAATAAGCTGCAATACCGCCATCGGGACGCTGTGCATCGAGAATCCATCCCACCACCGATTGCAGCGCATCCGCGGCAGGAATGATTGTGGTTGCGTATGAATAGAGATGCCGATGTTCGAACGTTGTCCGCAAGTCATCCGAAGCGAGCTTCATAAAAAGCGGAACAACGCGCTGAGGTGCACGCAGCAAACCAGCGACTTCGCTAAGCACCCGAATAGTTGTTGTGGCCATGAGGTTCCGGCTGGCGCCCGCTTCAAAACGCTTCGCTTTCACGCAGAGATCATTTGAGACGCGCCGATTTCTTGATCCGCGAACGAGCGTGCTCCGCCATCGAGAAAGAGTTGCATCCAGATTTCCAGCGTCAGCAGTTGCCAGATCTGCATCGACCAGTCTTCCGCGCCCCGGCGATGCTCGTTCACATAGCGCCGCACTTCCTCCGGACGAAACAAACCCCGCTTGCGGACCTGGCTCTCCGACAACAAATCATCCGCCATCGGACGCAGTTCATTCGCCAGCCAGTAGTCCACCGGCGCCGCAAAGCCTGCTTTCGGCTGCCCCAACACTTCTTCCGGCAGCATACTACGCATCGCTTCGCGAAAAATGTACTTCGTAACCGGCCGCCACTTCCCTTTCAATTTCCACTCCGGACGAACATTCCACGCAACAAATTCTGCGAGCTCCCGATCCAGAAACGGCACGCGCACCTCAACCGACGACGCCATGCTCATCTTGTCGTTGTACGTCAGGTTCAAGGTCGTCATGAAGAGTTTTGAATCGAGATAGAGCATCTGGTTGAGAAAGTCGGCATGCCGCACTCTGTCGAAAGCAGCCAAGTGCCCATGAGCCGATTTTGCCAGTTGCCCCGCGGGCGATTCTGAAGCGTATAAATCCGCTCTTTGTTGCGCGTCAAAATATGTGCAATTACGGATGAAGGCCTCGGCCGGACCAAGCGCAGCGCTCCGCGCCATCTTCTTCGCCAGCCGCACGCGCCCCTTTAATCCCGTTCCGCGGAAACTCGGCAGCGCCGACATCGCCCTCTCGGCCGCAGAGCGCGCGAGGCCTGGAACGCGCTGATACTCCCGAGCCCACGCATGCGCGGCATGTTTTCGATATCCGGCGAACAGTTCATCGCCACCTACTCCCGACAACAGAACAGTCGCCTGCTTGCGCGCCTCGCGGCATACCAGATACGCCGTGATAATCGCCGGGTCAGCCGTCGGCTCGTCCATATGCCAGGTCAATTGAGGCAGCAGCCCGGCCACATCCGGCTCGACGACAATTTCGTGGTGCTCGCAGTCCAACTTGCGGGCGAGACGTTGCGGCACGCCCGGATCGTCGATCGTCGTCTCGCCCACCCGATATTTCTCCGGAAAAGTGATCGTGTAGGTGCGCACCCGCTGTTTCCGCGCCATCGCCGCCACGATGCTCGAAGAATCCAGACCAGCGCTAAGAAATGCACCGATTGGAACGTCACTCACCATCTGTTGCTCGACCGAAGCGCAGAACCGCTGTCGGATCTCCTCTGCAAGTTCGTCATGTCTTCGCTCGAAGTGATGGTCCGCCCCAGGGAACGTCAGGTCCCAGTACTGTTCGATTTTCAGAGCGCCGTCCTGCCAGAGCGCGAAGTGCCCAGCGGGAAGTTTGCGGATCCCTTCAAACATCGTCGCCGGATCGGGCACCCAAAGAAACGTCAGATACTGATCAAGGGCCTCGCGATTAATCCGTGCTTCAATTCCCGGCACTTCCAGCAAAGCTTTCACTTCCGACGCAAAAGCCAGCTTCCCGTCCCGTTCACAGTAATACAGTGGCTTGATTCCAAAATGATCGCGAGCCAGAAAAAGCTTCTGTGAAGAGCCTCGCAGGTCACAGATCGCGAAGGCGAACATCCCCTTCAACCGGTTCAGACAATCCGCACCATACTCTTCATAAAGATGAACCATCGCCTCGGTGTCAGTGTGCGAGCGAAACCGATGACCCTTGCCTTCGAGTTCGCGACGCAGCTCGGCGAAGTTATAGATCTCTCCGTTGTAGGTGATCCACACCGAGCCATCCTCGTTGCTCATCGGCATGTGGCCGTCGGGCGAAAGATCGAGAATGGCCAACCGGCGGCTTCCCAGCCCGATGTACCCCCCGTCGGGGAAACGCCGCTCCCAGAGCCCGGTGTCGTCGGGCCCACGATGCGTCTGCACGTGGGTCATGCGGGCGAGTGTTTCACCATCGCCCCAGTTCGCGAGTCCGCTGATGCCGCACATCCGCTACACCGCCGTCCTTGCAGCTCGTAGCTCGTAAATCTTCGCCTTGATATGAAAAAATTGAATTCCCTGGAAAACGCAATAAATCAGCCCGGGCACACCATCGAGAAATCCCAAATGAAAGACATATTTGTAGAGAAAGAAACAAACCGGGGAGCCAGGCACCATCAGAAAGCGCCTCCGTAACCATCGCCGCCGCTGCGCCTGCGTGCCCCATAGCGAGGGCTGAATTTCGTCGCCGCTGTGGCGTCCATCCAGCCAGACGCGAGCTTCCCAATTGGAATATTCGTTGTGTTTCTGAATGTAGCGGAACAATGACTCGATATTGTGATGTACGAGCCGGTGACTCAGTTTACGCGCCGTCCCCTGAACCACCACGTGCTCGTGCACTTCCATGTCAGCCATGTTTTTGTCCTGAGCTTCGAGCCGACATTCGTAGTGTCCCAGCCCTTTGCGAAATAGCGAGAGTTTCCAGAAGCTCGCCCCACTATGCCGAAGTCGCCGTCCGAGAAAGTGTATTTCAAGCGCGATGTAGTATCCGTCGATATTGCGGTCTTGAATCGCGGCGCGGATCTCATCGAACAGCTCGGGAGTCAGAACTTCGTCCGCATCCAGAAGAAGAATCCAATCGTAAGCAAGTGACAGCGTGTCCATGGCCCATTGGCGCTTCTTCGGCCACCCGCCGCGATAGTGAAATTGTACGACCTTGGCGCCGTACGACCGCGCGATCGCTTCGGTATCATCTGTGCTTCCAGAATCGATGACATAGACTTCGCCGACCTCCTTCAGCGCTTCCATGCAGCGCGGCAGGTTGTGGGCCTCGTTGCGAACGGGAATGATCACTGTCACCGGCAGGCGCGGCCAGACCGGGGTTGCATTCAACACTTCGACTTCCGATTTCGATTGCATCACGTTGTCCACGGCAGGTTGAGTCCGTACTATCTTATCGCGCCGGGACCGAACTTTTCAGGGCGAACGCTGTGCTAGTATCGGCTTTGGACCCATGCCGCACCCCTCTTCTGCGCCTGCGCTAAAGGACGACGTTCGGGATTTCTGGAATGCCGACCCTTGCGGCTCTCGCTATTTGGGCGAGCGCGACGACTTTGACGCGCACGCGCGCGCACGGTACCAGCTTGAACCCTATATCCACGACTTCGCCGGCTTCGCCGAAGCACGCGGAAAACGCGTGCTGGAAATCGGAGTTGGAATGGGGGCCGACTACCTGGAATGGCTTAAAGCTGGAGCGCTTGCGGCGGGCTTAGACCTGTCTCAGGCTTCCATCGAGCGAGCGCAGCGGCGCGCGGACCTTGCCGGTTTCAGACCTGACCTGCGCGTGTCCGACGCCGAGCATCTTCCCTATCCGGATAATAGTTTCGATATCGTTTACTCCTACGGCGTCCTCCACCACAGTCCGGATACGCGGCAATGCATACGCGAGGCGCGCCGGGTACTCAAAGTCGGTGGATCGCTTCGCATCATGGTTTACCACCACCCCTCATTCACCGGCCTCATGCTCTGGTTGCGCTATGGCTGGTGGCGAGGGAAGTCGCTTCGCGAAACGGTCTATGAGCAACTCGAAAGTCCTGGCACCAAGTCTTACCCTCGAAAAGAAGCACTGGGTCTGCTCGAAGGATTTGACATCATCAAACTGCGGCAAGAATTCAGCCCCGGCGATTTGTTATTGAACAAACCTTCGGCTCGGTTTCAGGGTTTGTTTTATCGGTTGCTATGGAGCGTTTATCCACGAGCCATCGCGCGTGTGATCGGCCGCAGACTCGGACTTTTCCTCTTGATTTCCGCGCGCAAAACGGGACCCGAGAACCGCTCATAAATTCTTTTCACACCAGCGCTTCAACACGAACAACGACCATGGACGCGACCACGACGTTTCGCCCGCGAGGAAGCGCTTCCAGACCTCGCGTGTGGCGCCGGGGTCGAATGGCATCTGACCGGCTTCGTCTCGCAGCAGCGTGGTTTCAACGACGCTCCTCATCTCACCGCGAAGCCAGCTCTCGAACGGCATCGTGAACCCGCGCTTCGGACGTTTCACAATTTCTTGCGGCAGCTCGACGCCGAGGCTGGACAACAGCAAGCTCTTCGGCGAACTTCCTTGCAACTTCTTCTTCCCCGGAATGTGGAAGCAAGCTTCCACCAACGCCCGATCAAGAAATGGCACTCGCAGTTCGAGTCCGTTTGCCATGCTCATCGAATCGGAATCACGCAGCAGAGTGTTTGTCATGTACCAGCGTGATTCCAAATACGAAACGCGGTTCACGGGATCCAGACCTGCGCTATCGCTGACGGATTCGCGCAGAACGCCTTCCAGCGCCTGCTCAGCTGCTTCACACTCTCCCGTCGGGAATAGCGCTTTTCGCTCAGCGCGTCCAAACAAAGTACGCGCGAGAAAGTACGGATGAACTAAAGACCCATCCGCTGACGCCAACTCGGCCAACTTCCGGTTGCGGTCGCTATTACCCGCCACCATCGACACCGAAGCGGCCAGTTGTCGCCGCGCCAGAGCGGGCAACCGCCGCAGACGTGCAGCGATGCGTTCCATTCCCGGCACGCGCCGGAAACTGGAGTACCCCGCGAACATTTCGTCCGCGCCCAATCCGGTCAATGCAACCTTCACGCCCGCGGACCGCGTCTTGGCCGATACCAGATAGGTATTGATCCCATCTATCGTAGGCTGATCCATGGCGCGCAAAGCCTCGGGCAGCAACGTGAGCGTATCTTGCTGCGAAACCGGGATTTCGAGATGCTCACTGCCGAAGCGTCGCGCGACTTCGCGCGAATACGGCGCTTCGTTAAATTCTTCCTCGTCGAATACCAGCGAGAATGTGCTGGCGCGCACGCCATTATTGCTCATCACCGCGACCAGGCTGCTGGAGTCGATTCCGCCCGACAGAAATACTCCCACAGGAACATCGCTGACCAGATGCGATAACACCGCCTCGCGTAGGATCGATGGCAGGCGCGCAGTGGACGTTCCATTCCGGCTTGGCTCATCTTGCCCGGTATTGCCGATCGCACACCCCAGAGGACTCCAATATTCCCGGAGACTCACCGCACCCCGCTCCAGCCTCAGAACATGTCCCGGCGGAACGGCCTGGACTCCTTCCACGATCGTCCATGGTTCGTACACCGAGCCGAAGGTTAAATAGCTCAACACACCAGTCAAGTCGATTTTGCGCGGCACGAATCCGGAATCGAGCAGCGTTCGAACTTCCGACGCAAAGAGAAAATTCGTTCCCGATTCGTAATAGTAGAGTGGCTTGATCCCCATGGGGTCACGCACCAGCAACAGTCGCTGTTTCTGCGCGTCCCAGAGCCCAAACGCAAACATGCCTCGCAGCCGCGTCAGGCAATCCTCGCCCCAAACGCGGTAGGCGGCGAGAATGACCTCCGTATCGGATTGACTGCGAAATTCCGCGCCCGCCCTCTCCAGTTCGCCTCGCAGGTCGCGGAAATTGTAAATCTCCCCATTGAAGACGATCCAATTCCCGGTGGACGAATCCTGCATGGGCTGATGCCCAAGAGGCGTCAGGTCGATGATCGAAAGACGGGTGTGAGCGAAGCCTAACTGGCACTCCGCTGAACCGCTGTCGATAACCACGGTTCCGGCGTCATCGGGACCCCGATGTGCAAGTGTGTGCGTTGCCTTCTCCAAAGTGCAAGCAGAGAGCGAAGTGCCGCGCGCGACCACGCCGAAGATTCCACACATATCTCAGAACCGAATCCCGCTTGTCATCATAGCGTGATTAGCGCGAAGTTCATTAAGGACTGCGCCGCTCGGCACTCATTTCCAGAACTCGCTCTGTCCCAACAGTAGGCCCTCGTCGTGGTACGATTTTTGAATCCCGCATCATGTCTCAAACTGTAGCGACTCCAGCGGTCGATGAAGCAGCGCCGTGCTGGCTTTCCGAGCCTTCGTTACGCGAAACCGTCGCTGTGTGCCTGGCATCGGCGGCAATTTTTATCGCCTTCATCTCCGCGATGACCCCATATCTCGCTCTCGTGGACAACTTTGGCGACAACTCGGCGTACATGTCGATTGCCGCGGCCATTCGCAACTGGGACTTTCGTGGAGTGTTTGTCAAACATTTCTGGGGACTTCCCTACTTCATGGCTGCCGTGTCCAAGATTACCGGCCTGTCTGACCGCAGCGCGCTTCTAACCGTCTCGTGGATGTCCTCGCTACTTGCGGTGCTTCTGGCCTATCGATTGTGGGGCGGATGGATTGCCACTGCTTTCGCCATCGTCAATTTCGATTGGTATCAACGTTCGTACCTGGGCGGATCGGAACCGCTCTTCGTCGCTCTCCTGTTCGGGTCGTTCCTTGCGATCCGCCGGGAACGTTGGCTATTGGCAGCTTTTCTAGCCGCTCTAGCCACGATTACCCGGCCGTTGGGAATTTTTTTGCTTTTGGGAATCGGGATTGCTCTTCTCCGGCGGAGCGATTGGAAGCGGCTCGCGCTCGCCACCACCATCGGACTGATCGTCGGAATCCTCTACGTGATCCCTCTGGCGATTTATTTTCACGATCCGCTGGCCACGGTACACAGCTATCAGTCAGCCAAGGCTGCGGCGGCTGTACCGCTATTTGGCATCCCCTTTTACGCGATCGTCAAAGGAACCATTCTCTACCCAGCGCCGCTTTCCAATCTGGTACTGACCTTCGGCTGGATTGTTCTGGTGCTGATCGCAATCGTCGCCATGCTGTGGACACAGCACTTCCGTAACTACGCCCGCGAACATCTGCCGGAAATAGTCTTCGCGGCGCCCTACCTGCTGTCGCTCTATTGTTACAACTATCCAGTGTGGGCACGCGGCGATTTTCCACGCTTTGCGATCCCGGTCATTCCCTTTGTACTTTTTGCACTCAGGCAGTGGCTGCCCAAGGATCGGCGTCTGCTGTGGGTTCTGGCTCCAGTTATGGCCCTGTTAGCGGCCAGTTCCGCAATCGGAATACGAAACATTGTTCATCTTCTGCGGCTCAAGGGCTAGCCGCACGGTCTGCGTCGCTCCTGTTTGCGCTCGCGCAAATCAAGCCGCTTTGGTCAGAGTCCCTGCCATCTCCAGAAGCCGTCCCGCGTGATTCGTCCAACTGAAATTCTCCGCCTGGAGCAGTCCCCGCTCCCGCAAATCCAACTGCTGCGACGGAGAATCCAGAAGTCGTACTACTTTATTGGCGAGATCGTCGGGAGAGAATTTTTCAAAAAACAACGCCGTCCCGTTCGTAATTTCCCGGTGCACCGCGAGGTCGGACGCAATAATCGGCAACCCAGACGCCATTGCCTCAACGAGCGGGTGCGCGAAAGTTTCCGTGTACGCGGGAGTGACATAGACATCGCAGGAGCGATACAGGTGATGCAACAGTGGATACGGGATCGCCCCCAATTGCACTACCTCCTCCGCGATCTTGAGTTCGTGCAGGAGCTCTCTTGCTTCTTCTGTTCGATAGCTGCCTGGATTCTTTCCAGGCGCCAACTCGCAAGTCAACAAAAGGCGTATCCTGCGCGACCTCCAGCGCTGCTTGATGATCGCAACTGCCCGCAGCAGTGTCTCAAAATTCCGGTAGTAGTTGTAATGGCTCACAAAAAGGAGGCGCACAGCACCTTCTGTCTCTCGAAGTTTTGGCGTGATGGGGAGCAACGCCGTCTTTTCCTGTAGAAAGAACTCGCGGTCGAATCCGTGGTGCAGCGCTATCACATCGTGCCCGGACCACTTGCGGAGTTCGCAGGCGAATGCTTCACTCGGGGCCACCGTCAACTGCGCTCGGTGAATCGACTTCCGGGCCAGTAGGGCCTTGAGACGGGTGTCGGCCCACAATCGATATTCGCCGCGACGCCGCAAGTCCTTGCTAAACTCGGCCGAAGTATAAAGGGAGTTGCGGCTCAGAAGAATCTGCGGTACCGGTGAATTCCAGACGGCGAAGTTCCCCGCCGATACCAGTACATCTGCACCCATCTTCCGGATCAGTTCTGGAATCTCTTTCTGCTCCCATATGAACCGGGAGAGCGCACCCTGATGGTCCACGCCGCTGTCCAGCAGTTGAACGTTGCTGAACGATGGAAGGGCGGCACGCGCGGTTTCCCCAGCTAACAAAGTGATTTCAGTATCCCCCCGTTCCGCCAGATGAGGGATCACATTGCGGAGATAAGTCAACCCGCCGCCCGCGGAGGCGCCCAGAGCATGGATGAAAAGTCGCATGACTGTTCAGTGCTGGGTCATCACCGTGTCGGTCCGGTAGCGGAACCGCATACCGTGAACAAAGGCCGACTGGCTGGACGATTCAGGAACTACGTCCATGAGAACAAACGCGAAAGCCCAGAAAAGAACCGTAAGATAGTACCCAACGGCAAACAGCCAATCCTCAAAGACAGCGTGCACGAGCCCCGCCATCGTCACCATCATCAGGGGAACCGAGTAATGGGAAACCTGCCCAGTGCGAAGCAGAAAAAAACAGACTCGCGCAATCGCCTGCATGACTAAGAAAATCAGCACCGCGAAAGGCAGAATTCCCACGACGCCCACCCATTCGGTAATCGCGAGATAGCTGCTGCCATGCTCGCGGTTCATCAATGCCGTTGAAGTAAATCCGTGTACCTCGCCAAACGGCTTGTCTCCCGTGGCACTGGTACCGAAGCCGCTTCCGAAATACGGATTTTCCTCAATGACTTGTAGTGCTTCCTGCCAGGGAGGGAGTCTCGACCCAAGCAGTCCTTCCGCCTGATGCCCTTTATAGATGACCCCGTCCACAAATGAACTCTTCATGTCGTCGAAGTGTCGGGGAGCAACAATCGCCGTACCTGCAATCACACAAGCTGCGCTCACCAGTCCCTGGACCATCAACTTGTTCCGGCGCAAGCTGACAAGAAGCGCCAACGAAGACAAGGCGGCTGCCACCATTGCAGCACGCGTCACTGAGAAGTAAACCAAGTAGAGCGCCCCAACACAGCCTACCGCCCGCCGCAAGCGCAGACTTTTGCTTGAGGCTACAAGAGCCCCCCACAGTAGCACCGGCGCCGCAACGACCCCTTCCACCGCTCCCAAAGAGTTTGTGTTGCCCCAGATCTCGAGACCGAGGACCAGGTACGCGAAGCCGCTCACGTAGACGCTGATCTCGCAGGCCAGCATCAGTCCCCGGAAAAAGCGGTCCGGATCCCGTAATACCAGCCGGGCGCCCGACGCTCCATACAAAAACAGCAGAAGCAGACTTACGGTTTTCATGAGTGAAAATTGGGGAGCAACCGACACCATCGAAGAAACCATCGCAGTGGCCACACAGAACATGGCCGCCAGGTGAAAGGGATTGTAGCGCTGTATGCCGAAGCGCATGGCACGCACGAACCCGACCAATGCGCCTGCCGCCAATACCACCCAGCGGCCCGTAGTCCAAGCCTCGGTCAGAGGCACATCCATTCCTGCCCAGAAAAATGCGACCATCAGAAACGGAAAGAAAAATCGCTCATAGTGCCAAAGACAGAGCAGCAGGATCTGCAGGAAAATGAAACCACCCAGGTACTGCAGATTATTAAAATAGCCAGACGCCGAGCGGGCCAAAATGATCAATGCCAGTACCAATATCACTGGCGTCCCCGCGACCGCGATCCGTACGACTTTATCCACGTCCTTCTCCAAAATCCCCAGCAACTGCTCGGACAAGCCCTTCTGCCCACGCTTGCGGCGTAAAACCCGAACTAATCTCCCTGCTGCGATGCCCCATTTGTTGCTGTAGAACTGGAGCGCTCAACAGTTGCCCCATTGCCTGCGACAAACTTTCCGACGCGGCAGCGCCGACGACATATCCGTTCTCGCCGTCACGCACCATCCCCGCAACGCAACCAGCTACGTCTGTGACGATCACCGGCAGTCCGCACGCCATCGCCTCATTCACTACGAGTCCCCAGGGATCGCTGTGCGTCGGAAACACCAATGCCTCCGCCATACCGTAGAACGCCGACAACTCATCACGCTGCAAGAATCCAGGAAACAAGACCTTGCCGGGAGAAATCTTGCGGCTGCTTCGGACTAATCCCTCGCGCTCTTCTCCGTCGCCCGCTAGCACCAAGCCCACCTCCCGGCGAATACTCTCCGGAAGTGTCGCATAGGCGGCGAGCAGATCCAAGACGCCCTTCGCCCGCACGAACCTTCCTACGTATAACAGATAGCGTTGCGGCAATCCCAGACGCTGGTGCAGTCCAGGGTCTCTCCGAGCTTGCTCTGCGCCCTTCGAGAACAGCTCCACGTCCACCGCATTCGGAGCGACAAAGATTCTCTCTGGCGCAACACCGAAGCTTTTCAGATACTCAGCTGCCGAAGTTCCGGGAACGACATAGCCGTCACAGGATTGAATGAATCTCCGCTTGGCCGCCTCTACCCACGCAAAATTCCGTCTCGCATCGAAAGCATTGCTCTCCGACCAGAGCAGGAACCGAACACCGCGTCGCAACGCCCACTGCTGTGCCCGCCAAAGGGCCAGATAGTTGTAGCCCCCGCACACAATGACCTCGGGGTTGCATGCTCGCAACGCGGCACTCACTCCGCGCGTCGGCAACACGTTGAATGGACCCACGCGCAGTCGGTAAGAGTTCAGCACTTCATAAGAAAATCGAATTTCATCCCTGTAAACCTGCCACTGCCGCAAGCCCGGATCGGTTTCCGCCAAAAAGATTAAATGCAGATCGACTTCGGCTCGTGCCGCCAGCGCATTGAAAACCGGAATCCGGTAAGGCGCGATGATCTCCGTCAAAATAACGACCCGGCGCTTCACGCAAGGCTCTCCCGATAAACCGTCAGTAAACTTTGAGCCTGGTGCGCGAGCGTGAACGATTGCAAGATGGTATCCCGCGCGGCAACGCCGATCTCCCGGCGCAGAGAGTCCTTCCGCAGCAGGACACGCAGCCCTTCGATCAATTCTTCAACGCCATTCGGTGGAACCAGCCAGCCGTTTTCGCCGTGCCGGATGACTTCCTCGATTCCCTGTCCCACACATCCGACCGCAACTTTGCCGGATGCCATGGCTTCAAGGTAGACGCATCCCAAACCTTCGTAGTGGCTGGGCAAAGCAAACACAGTGCAGCGTCGGCAAGCCTCCGCCACCTCGGCCCGATTCTGTCGCCCCCGGAACCGAATCCTTGTAATCACGCCGAGCTCTTCAGCCAGCGCGCGCATTCGGTCCATCTCCGGCCCTACCCCGATCACCTCCCAGGTAAGTCTCGGGAAATCCGGAGCAAAGGCAGCGAAAGCCCGCACTACCAGATCGTGTCCTTTGGTGGAAATCAAATTTCCTACGGTGAGTATTACGGGGGCCGCCTGATCGCAGCCCGGAGTAAACAGCGAAGGATCCACTCCGTTGTACACAACCGATGTCGCTGCCCGCCCACCGGTCCCCTTCCGCACTTCTTCGCAAACGTGCCGGCTTACTCCGATCACCCGTCGGGCATCCGCGAAGACGCGCCGCGAACCCTTCGCACAGGACGCACGAAACCATCCCGAGACCTGCCGCGATGAAAATGCATCCAGTCCGTGCACGGTGACAACGAAGGGAATCTTGAAGCAGCGGTTGAGCAGCGCAGCAGCATGGCCGCAGGGCAACGCGCCGTGTGCATGAATCAAATCAATGGGGGAGCGATCATGTAGCTTTCGCACCGGTGCCCGCAGGCGCATAAAAAGCCCCTTGCCGGAACTTGCCAGCCCGAGTCCACCCGGAAGCGCCGGATACCGATACCATGTTGCCTCTGGCGCGGACGCGCTCGAGTAGGGTTTCGGCCGGTAGAACGGTTCGACTGCAAAGACCGTCGATCGCACTCCCGCCGCTGACAACTCTGCCAACGGTTCGGCGACAAAGCATCCGCTACTTTCGTTTCCAATCGTCGGATAGAAGGGTGTAATCGTCAGCACATGAAGCGGGCGAGTCGCGCCGGACGACAATTCTGAAGGCGTCACGCTTTCTCTCCCAGGACTCGTTCAAATGCTTGGGCCCACTGAGCGGCCACCTGATCCCAATTGAAACCCGTAGCGTGCCGGGCCGCAGCTTTCGACATCGTGTCACGCAACACAGGATCGTTGACGAGCACCTCGAACTTCTGTGCGAACTCGTTGTCGCTCTCCGCCAGAAATCCGGTTTCCCCATCCAAAATCGCATCGGGATGGTACGAGTTCATCGCGACGCACGGCAGACCGCATCCCGCCGCCTGCAACAGCACCTGAGGATGACCTTCGAGTTCACTGGGAAACAGGAAAATATCGGCGCGGCGCATCTCGTTGCCCAGTTCAGCCTGTCCCATGTGCCCGAGAAAGCGAACATTCGTGCAACCCAACTCCGACACCAGCCGCCGGCAGTCCTCTTCTTCTTCCCCACGCCCAGCAATTCGGAATTCGGCCTGCGGCCACCGCGCCGCTTCCCTGATTACCAGATCAACCCGCTTATAACGCCGGAAGGATCCCGCAAACAAAACGATCAGACCCCTTCTCGATTCTGTATCCGGAGTCTCCGGAGGGAAATAGTAACGCCGATCGACTCCGTCATAGATCGTTTCGGCCGGGAATCCCAACTTGTCCCTCAACAGCTGCGTCACATATCCGGAGTTGCCGTAAACCACATTGGCTTGCTGTAGGTTGCGCAGCTGTCCCCGACGCGGGGCGACCCGATCCAGTCCACCGGAAACGATGTACGTAACCACTGCCGTATGCCAGCGCAATCGTCGGCGGATAGCAAAGAAACTCTCATCCAGCGGACCCTCTCTTGGAAAGAAGTAAATATCGGGAATATCAGTCATCATGCGAAGCAGCGCGCGAATCGTGTTCCCCCGCTTCCGCCATCGCCACAATGCCGTATTCGGTCGAGCCGTAATCCGCGGATCGGGCGCCTGTTCGCAGAACATCGTGACTTGAAAGTGCTCCGGATCGAGTCGTGCCACAACTTCCCGTACCGTCAGATTCTGTGCATTCGTATCCGCCTCGTCCGCAAACGACGGCGTGAAGACTTTGATTAAGCGGGATGCTCGTTGCATGGAACGTCTATCGGTTCAAGACGCCAGAATTTTAGAGTCCATTTTGGAGTGCTTCCATTCTAGTCCAACCTCGCGGAGTCGGGCTCGTATCGCCAGCTCCCTCTTGAATCCGCGCTCTCGACGATTCACGTGCTGCAACGCCCAGCCCAGCAGCCGGCCTCGCGCGGATGCCTCCGCCCCCACCGGAAGCGCGTGCAATTCTCTGGGATCGCTTTCCAGCTGAAACAACTCCTGTTGCTGACGCTCGAAATCGAGCACCAGCTCGTATCTCCGATCCTGTACAGACAGCACGCGGCCCTTCATGCGGTTTTCCATCGTCACGGGAAACGCGCACCCGATGGACTCTGAAACCGCCCACTCCGACTCTCCATCTCGTTCTGCTTCAGTCCAATAGCTGCGGCCTTCGAACTCCGGCGGAGGATCGATACCCATTGCGTCGAGAATTGTAGGAGCTAAATGAACGTGACTGAATGGAGCGTCTGAAGGCGCCTTCGTTTGCACTCCCGGCACCCGCATCAGAAGCGGCACATGCAACAGCTCCTGATAGGCTCGCGAAGGATAATGAAAGCGCCCGCCGTGATCGAGAAACTCCTCGCCATGATCCGCCGTCTGCACAAACAAAGTGGTGTCCCACAACGAAAGACTGCGTAGCGCATCGACCAATTGTGCCAACTGCGTATCCACCCAGCGAATTCCGGCGTCATGCAGACCCACGATCTTATCGCGGTACTTGCGTAGCCGATCCACTCCCAGTTCTCCCCGATTCCACGCCGCATTCAGATAGCGCCCGCGCTCGGGAGGAATGTGTTCTGCCCCCATAGCGACCAGCGATTCCGCAGTCGGATAGTACGGCGCATGCGCGTCCATGAAATGCAGCCACAGGAAAAATGGCTGCTGTCCGAGCGAGCCCACCCATTCCCTGGCCCGATCAACCAGAACCTCAGCTCCCGGAGAGGACCGCAGTGTCCTCCAGCTATCGCCCGTTGGCGCAGCTATTCTCTGTTGATATTCGAAGTAGAGATCGTCATAGAACCTTCCGAGCGGGCCGACCCGGTGTGCCAAGTCCGCGATGAGCCTGTTGATCCGGGTACGGACGTGCGGTATCGATTCCCTGCCTTCTTGTCCCTGATCAGATCTCTGAGACTCATCCGACAGAAAATCCTCAAACACGTCGAACCCCTGCGCATAGCCGAACCGGCTTGAAAGGTAGGGATTCGCCGCCACATAGGCCGCCGTGCGATAACCAGCCTGCTGAAGGACCATGGCTAACGTTGGCTCTCCGGGAGCAATGCCCACTACCTCCCGCCCGAGCGCCAACGGAGAGCGGGACGCCATTATCCCGGGAAACGAGTAGTACGTTGGTGCGCCGGTAACGATCGCCTTCGGAAACACCATGCTCTCGGGGGCGATGCTATCAAGAAAAGGCGTCGTGGGCCGCGCACAGCCCATGAACCCGGTGTGGTCGGCGCGCAGGCAGTCTACCGTGATCAGCATCAGCGACTTCGGCCTCACGCTTCTCCTCCGTTGCGGACTCGGCTCACTGTCACCACAACTCTTCCTCGCCCACTCTCATAGCCTCCTGTTTCGACAATCTCCAGCAGTTGCCGGTCGTTGATATATAGAAGATCCGCAAACCGCTTCTGCAACGCACTCAGGAACTCCCGCAGTACCGGCAATGTTTTCTGCCGAAACGGCGCAAGCGTGGAATGAAAGTTGATGGAATGTATTGAAATAATTAGCGGCAGCCCTCGCGCCAGCCAGGCCGCAGCATTTGTGGCGCACTCTTCCCAGCGCAATTCCGTATTCAGTGCGACCTCAAAATCGAGTGAACGATATGTGTGGAGAAGTCCGGCTTCGTCAAAGTGCGGAGCGCGAATCGTACCCGGACCGTTCTGCGCGACGCGAATCCCGTGCGCCCTCCACAAACGATGCGTCGCCGGTTCCGCGCGATACCCCGGCGCGCAAGCAGAAAAGGCGTCTTCGCCAAAAAATTTGCGGAATGACTCCGCAGTCCAGGAGACCCAGCGTTCCTGCTCTGCCTCTGGAATAAATCGTTTCGCGGGCGCTTTCTCGGGAGCCCAATACTCGTATCCTACCCATGGCATGCGCCAGTAGATGTACGGTGTCTCCGATTTCCAAAGCGTGCGCACAAGATCGCCGCGCTCTCCGTCACCTATCAAGGCCTCGGTTACGGCCGCCTGACAAAAGTGCGTCGCGCCGTGCAGGGCGGGCGAGAATATTCCGGTCTTAATCCCCGAGCGATAGGCACCAAACAACCCCGGCCGCTCCCAACGACCAGGCAAACCTTCTGTCAGTCGCTTGAGTGGGATGTCTCGAAAACCGTTTGTCATGCTGGCTGGAAAATCCACATTTGCGACCACGAAATTCATTTCCAGGCAGGGCGACTGGCCGGCTGAATCCTGCAATGAACGCAAAACTTCCGCCGTCGCATGAACGTCTTCGGCAGTCTCAAGCGAATAGAGATCATAGGGGCGCTCGCCCAGATTCAATCCCGCCGCGCGAAGCTCATTGCAGCCTTCCGAATCTCGAACACCCACCCGCCCCCAGTCATCGCTTTGCAGCAAGACCAGTGGACGGCTGAAGTGAAATCCCGGAGACGTCTTCCTGAAGAATCTCCGCACTGCGCCAAGTCTGCTCACAGATAACCCAGGTCGCGCAGTCGCGCCTCGATCACCTTTCGCTCATGCTCCTCTAACTTCGTGCTGTCACGGACAGTCAGTTCTTGCAAAATAAACACCAGAAATTCTTCCACGCTCTCGAACCTCGTACCCTTGATCAATCGCTCCGCGTCGTCGTAAAGATGAGCGGGCAACCGAATATCGCGATCGGAGTTCGCTTCATTTACCATATTTATCTCAGCGCCCCGTTAGGAACCGCATTGACCTGGTTGCTCTCCGCTAATCCGCGGGAATGCCGCGAAGTTCTCGACCACCACAGTACCTTCCGTTTCGAGAGCGACGTTCGCAGCTCAAATCCGGCTTTTAAGATTCCTGCCACCGACGCGGAATTCGTAGCGGCACTAAAAATCCACACATCTTTTCCTTCCCCCGCAACGCGGCACGCCAACTGGCCAATCATGCTCGAGTACACGCCCCGACCTCGCAATTTCAGAGGGGTCCAACAGTCGAAAATCATGACGCTAGCCTGGCTTGGCGCCTGTAGCATTTCCCCGAGTTCCGCCATGAAGAATCCGTCATAGGGGGAAAGCCAGGCAACATGCACCACGACGCCATCCGCTCCCAAAAGAGCAAACCCTTGCTTCTCGTTGGACCGAAATCGCGAAGCTGATCGGAGCAAATAATCGAGAGTCTCGCGCTCATCGGAATAGCGCATTGCGGCCGCTGACAAAATCTCCCAGGTTAGCGGTTCGGGGCTTGGACATTGGCCAGAATCTTGCATTCCCGGGCGCCATTGGAAAAGCAGCACTTCATCCGTCCCCGCAACGGCCTTTTGCAACCGCCGCCCCGCACTCACCAGAGTATTCCGCCAGCCACATTCCCCGATGCGCTTCTGAATGTCACTTACCACGGTTTGTCCCCGCCTCGCGACGGACTCCAACCCTGGCCACTTCTTGATCGCCTCGGCAGCGTTGTAGCGCCCTCTCGCTCGCCACAGATCGGTGCTGGAGCGGGAGAGAGTTGCGTGCAAGGTGGTCCGCTCCGCATTCGCAAAGCGCTCCTTGTAGCCTTCCGCGCCTAAACCGAGGTCCACCAAATGTGTCTCCGGATCCCGGCAAGCATCTTCTACCATCTTTGTCAGCAGGCAATAGCCAGGGGACAAGTCTTCAAATTTATTGACAATAGTCGGCTGGTACCAGAACCAGCTTCCCTGAAATCTGAATCCGTAGTTCAACGCCGTGACGCAGCTGCCTGCGTGCAAGGTCATCAGGTCGAACCACTTCTGCTCCGCCAGTAACCGCGTCAGTTCGGCCAGGAACTCCCGCCGTTCCCTGGACACCAGGTTGCTGACGCGGCCAGTCGCGAGAAAGTGTGCCACGTGGGTTGCGCAAAACTTGTCAAGCGCACTCGTCGTCAAGCCTGTCCCCAGATTATGCTGCAGCGTCACTGGCCCGATTCGACGCAATGCGTTCAACTTTCGGCGAAACATTTGCTTCTTCAGCAGCGAATCCGCCAGCGAGCGCCGTTCCTCCTCCGATCCCAGCCGTACCTGTGCGCACACGTATCCAGTGCGGAAAAAACTCTTGAACGCCTTGCTGCCTTGAACCGCTGCAACCGTGACCGAATCTGCCGGTAGGTTCGCCAGGACAAGCTTTCGCGTTCCAACTTTCTGAAGAGCGTCCAGCACATCGGCGACAAATTCCTTGCGGCGACCCGGGAGAGAGATGAAATCGCAGTAATCAGCCGTGGCCCCATTCAGAAAAGCGACTTCCGTCGCCGAGGGTTTCGTCAAAGCAGCTACCCCTACCAATTCGTCGCCCTCGTAGCCGGTCGCGATCCACGGCGTTACGCTACCGCCAAATGCACGCGCCACAGCGGTCGCCCACTCCCACGTGTAAAACACCTCCGGTCTTTCCATCTGGAACACCAGAGAGTTCCACTCTTCCCGCAACGTCGGGTCTGGAGGTTGGCTTGTCCAGGTCAGGCGCATGGCATGAGGGCCTTCCTACAGGCTCGCGGGACGACGATGGGGCGACTGGTCGATATGTAACCGGAATAAGTCATGCCGCCTGTCCGGGCCCTGATTGGATTGCGCCACCCCGGAAGCGTCGTTGTAGATCTTCGTGGAATCCCGACAAATGGGCCTCGAACTCCGCCAGGTTCATCTCCCACGTAACGTGGGCTCGAGGCAAGGCATACCGAGGACTGCTCTGGCGCATAACACCTCCACCACAATTCAGAAAAGCGCAGGCATACCCCGCGTCCTCCGCCATCTTCATCTCTCGCGCTCCAGCCGAACCTTCATCTCCAAAAGGATATGCCAGTGCCCAGATCTCCAGCTGCAAGCACGATTCGAGGCTCAACTTGCACTCCCGAATTTCCTGCGCCGCAAGTTCCGCGGACATCTCCGCCAGAAGTGGATGACTCACTGTGTGTGCTCCCACCGTCATCCCCTGCGTTACCAGTTGGCGCAACTCAGTTCGGTTCAGTAGGCGGTCGCGGCATTCTTCCGAACTTCCCCGATCACACATCCGACCGTCAACTGCCAACTGCCACTCCTTGCGCAGGGATAAAAGTGCTTCCTTTCGATCATGGAAGCTGAAAGCAGAAAACTTCTGCACCAATTCCCCCCAATAGCGGATGAGACCCTTCGCTGCCAGCGCATCCTTGCGGACGTTTTTCCCCTCGGCGACTACCAATGCATCGCCCGGCGCAGCGTCCAGCATCCGGTAGAGTTCCTGATACCAAAGATATTGTGGCCGGTCATCCAGAGATGCACTCGTCACAAAAAACAGGCAGCGTGCTCCTTCGTCCAGCAGAATGGGAACCATCTCAGTCAGGACGTTGAGCAACCCATCGTCGCAAGTCAGCAGCACAGCCCGCTGCGGAAGTGATCCATTCTCCGTCAGCCAGAAATGAAATGCTTCCGGCGTAATCAGCTGGTAGCGCGATTTCAGAAATCGCAACTGCCGTCGAAACTGCCCCGCCGAAACAAGTGTGTCTGCCGTCGGCGACTTGTCCTTCACCAAGCCGTCCCGCAGCACTCCGTGGTAGGTGAGAACACAAACTTCCCCCGCCCCTATCCGGCGGGAAAACATTCCCACTCGGGACATCACCGGATACACCGCACGGCGCAAGAGTGAACTCACTACGATCACTTACGGCTCACCAGGTCCCAGCTCACCGGGGTGCCCTGAACGATGTCGCTTGCCGCCGTCTTTCCCAGCACCTCGGACAGATGCCGTGGATGCAATCCATGTCCCGGACGAATCGAGCGAACATTTTCCGAAGTAAACTTCTCGCCTCGCTTGAGGTCGCGCACCACAAACAACGAGCGCCGGTAGATCCGGCTGCTCGCCTCGCGGTCACTTACTCCATAATGGACCACACCCAGCGCCTTCTCCGCCGTACGGACCGCTTCCACCATTGCCTTGAACTCTGAAGGCTCAAGCGAGAATCCGCTGTCCGGACCGCCCTCGCTGCGTGACAGGGTCAGATGTTTCTCGATGAGGCAAGCTCCCAGGCTCACGGCCACCACCGGCACAGCAACGTCCATGGTGTGATCGGAAAGGCCGACCGGCACATCAAACCGTCGTCCAAGTTCGGGAATCGTTCGCAGGTTCATCTCTTCCGCCGGCGCCGGATAAGCGCTCGTGCACTTGAGCAACGCAATTTGCTTCGCTCCAGCGCCGCGAGCCGTCGCCACCGCCTCTTCAATCTCTTCGAAGGTTGCCATGCCGGTAGACATAATCAGCGGCTTACCCGTAGCTGCCATTTTCTGTATCAGTGGCAAATCGACAAGTTCGCACGATGCCACTTTATGGGCCGGGACGTTCATCGTCTCCAGAAAATCCACCGCACTCTCATCGAACGCGCTGGAGAAGCATTGCATCCCCAGATCTTCCGCAACCTTTTTCAATTTCGGCTGCCATTCCCATGGCATGTAGGCTTCGCCGTAGAGTTCATGGAGAGTCTTCCCATCCCAGAGCGTTCCACCACCGATGCGAAAGGGCTCACGCTCAGAGGCAATCGTGATCGTATCCGGTGTATAAGTCTGCAACTTGATCGCATCCGCACCTGCCTCCTTCGCCGCCTCAACGATCTTCTGCGCCTGCTCGAAGCTGCCATTGTGATTCGCGGACACCTCCGCCACGATGTAGACCGGGTTACCGAGGCCGATCTTCCTCCCTCCGACTTGAATCGCTTCCATCAGCCGTGCACCTGCCCCTCGGTCAACTGGGCGGCGACCCGCTCTGGCAGGAGCGGTTCCCGTCTTCCGCTTCGCAGGATCTCAAGCGAGCGCGGTCCTTCGTTAAAAAGCAGATCCAATGCGGAAGCGTAAGGCACGAACGGCGGAAATCGCTGCTTGTATTCCGGATGCGCGTATCCGTGGAACAACACTTCGATTCCCGCCTGGGACATGATCCCAATCTCGTTCAGCAGGTAAACGGCGCTACCCGGCGCCGAGAGATACGTGTCCCCGCCCAGATTCCGGCAAAGCGCAACCAATAACTCCGTCCTCTTTCCTTCGACGGAAATTTGCGACGCCAAAAAAAGCGGCGTACTGATTCCCATGGTCTTCAGAAGCCACTTCAGCAACTCCAGATTAAGATCCAGGAGCAGCGAGCCGTCCCGAACCGATTGCAAGTATGCCGCCAGAACAGGATAGTGCTCCTCAAAAAAAGGAGTTCGACGATACGCCAGTTCTACCGCGCGCAAATGGTCTTTGCCGAAACTTCCGTCCCGAATCTGTACTTCCCGAATCTGCTGGCTCAACCGGCCGCGAAACTCCACCGGCACCGTCAGCCATTGCAGGCCTGTCGCTGACTTGATCTGGTTTCGCTGTTGCCACGACTGCTTCTCGAATTGAACGTTGTCGAGCAAGACGAAGCGATCAACCTGATCGATCAGGTCGAAATAGCCGAGCCACGGCAAATAAGTCGGTTGAGAGATGGCGACTCTCATAACTTAGTGGCCAGAATGTAACGCTCTGTGACTTTCTCAAAACCGAGGGACGTCCACAA
>Ga0137399_10000170_pt1 | contig 23580 bp, 24 predicted proteins | sample czorhiz316metaG_FD_104810 | JGI IMG/M metagenome (GOLD analysis project Ga0137399, IMG submission 104810) | Vadose zone soil microbial communities from Angelo Coast Range Reserve, California, USA - czorhiz3.16 metaG | ecosystem: Environmental > Terrestrial > Soil > Vadose zone | place: USA...
CTCAGGTTATCCCATTCGGAAATCTACGGGTCAAAGCGTGTTTGCCGCTCTCCGTAGCTTATCGCAGCTTACCACGTCCTTCATCGCCTATTGGCACCAAGGCATCCATGATGCGCTCTTTGTAGCTTGATCAATCTGTTCAGCCCCGCATACGCGGGACCGAGATTTGTATGATAACTGAAACTCTCCGGCTGAAGATCTTAACCTTCAGCCGCTTTGATTTCAGACTCAGCTCTTAAAGTTGTACTTTCTTACTACCCTGTATGTAGATGTCAAAGAACCAGCATTCACGTACATTTCAGACCACAAAAAAACTCAATCTCGCGCCGCTCTGTGTGCCCCGCCTTCGCACAACGCTACGGCGGGCAGGCGGGACAAAATTGAGTTCAATTTGCAGTCCCAAATGTACGTAGAACACACTCCTTGATTAGAGGAGTCCCGCTGTCCAGCGGGATTACCAAATTAGCCCAGATTGAGCCGGCGTCAACGCTCGTTTTGTTAAATTCTGGCGGGAAATGTTTGCTCCACATGTAGGGATTTTCAAGGGACTTACGCTGGCAGCTGTCCGGGAAACGACTTCATCCCCAAGAGGAATGGTCTCGAATGGCTAGACCGACACAAAATCTTCGCCTTCTTTGGCGAAACATTTAGCGTTGCGGCATGCAACGCAGCGACGGCCGTGCACTGGATCAAATTCGCTCGATCAGTTTTGATCTAAACATCGCGCCGCACGCCAGCGGCTCAGCGCTGGTCGCGATGGGCAACACGCGCGTGATCTGCGGCGTGATGATCGAAGAAGCAGTGCCGCGCTGGATGAAAGAGCAAAGTGTGACCGGCGGCTGGCTCACGGCGGAGTATTCGATGTTACCGTACTCGACGACGACGCGTAAGCCGCGCGACATCATGAAAGGCCGGCTCGACGGTCGAAGCACAGAAATTCAACGGCTCATCGGGCGATCGCTGCGCGCGGTTGTCGATCTTGAGAAACTTGGACCGCGTACGATGTGGGTCGACTGCGACGTAATCCAAGCCGACGGCGGGACACGCACAGCCGCGATCACAGGCGCGAGTCTCGCGGTTGCGCTCGCGTGCCGAAAATTGGCGAAGGACAAAAAGGTTGATGCGCCACCGATCAGGAAATTAGTGGCCGCGGTGAGCGCCGGGATGCTCGACGGAAACGCGATTGTCGATCTTAACTATGATGAAGACAAAGCCGTTACGGTCGATTTCAATCTCGTCGCGACCGAAGACGGCGACTTTGTCGAAGTACAAGGCTCGGGCGAGGAAGCGACTTTCGCGCAATCGCAGCTCGACGAAATGCTCACGCTCGCGCGCAAAGGAATTGCGGACTTGATCGCAGCCCAGCGCGTCGTGCTCGCGCGTATCATGGTCACGCCGCCGGAAAACTAAATCATTTGCCCGCGCACACGGTTTGCTTTAAAGCGAGACGCCGCTCATGAAAAAAGCGCTCATCACCGGCATCACCGGCCAGGACGGAAGTTATCTCGCCGATCTTTTGCTTGAGAAAGAATACGAAGTCCACGGCATCATTCGCCGCGCGAGCACGTTTAACACTTCGCGGATCGATCATCTTTACGCCGATCCGCACATCAACGGTGTCCGAATGTTTCTGCACTACGGCGATCTGGCCGATTCGGTGAATCTGGTGAAGCTCCTCTATGAACTTAAGCCGGAGGAGATTTATCATCTCGGCGCGCAAAGCCACGTGCGCGTCAGTTTCGATATTCCGGAATACACATCGGACGTTACCGGCGTCGGCACGATTCGCATTCTGGAAGCGATTCGCGAAGCCGGATTGCGCTCGCGTTTTTATCAAGCATCGAGCAGCGAAATGTTTGGCAAAGCGCAGGCCGTTCCGCAAAACGAGAAGACGCCCTTCTGGCCGCGTAGTCCGTACGGCGTGGCAAAAGTTTTTTCGTATTGGGCGACCGTCAATTATCGCGAGAGTTACGGTCTCCAGGCGAGCAACGGAATCCTGTTCAATCACGAAAGTCCGCGTCGCGGCGAAACCTTTGTGACCCGCAAGATTTCTCGGGCGGTCGCGGCGATTAAGCAGGGACTGCAAAAGGAATTATTTCTCGGAAATCTGGAAGCGAAACGCGACTGGGGTTACGCGCCCGAGTACGTCGAAGCGATGTGGCGAATCTTACAGCAGGATGCCGGCGACGATTTTGTCATTGCCACTGGCGAAACGCATACCGTTCGCGAGTTCGCCGAAGCCGCATTCGCGCATGTCGATCTTGATTGGAAAAAGTATGTGAAACACGATTCCCGCTACGAGCGCCCGGCCGAAGTGGATTTGCTGATCGGCGATGCTTCGAAAGCGAAAAAAGTGCTCGGTTGGGAACCGAAAGTCCGATTCAAAGACCTTGTGCGTATCATGGTCGATGCCGATATGGAATTGCTCTCGCGCGAAACGCCGAGAAAACATCTCGGGAAACTGCCCTGAGATGCCGCCGAGACGGCGGCCGCGACCGGCCTAACGAATCACGCCCACAGCGTGATTGGTCTCCGCCATTTGGCTGGCGGAATTCAACTCGGGGATAACGGCGACCAATGGAGATTGAACAATCGAAACCTGCGCACCCGCGCCCACCTGACTGTAAAGATTGATGATGTCGAGTGACCGCATGCGGATGCAGCCGTAACTGGCCGGTCGGCCGATGTTCCGTTCTTCCGGTGTGCCGTGAATATAAATGTCGCGACGGAACGCGTTCGCGTTTTGACCTTCGCGTCCGCGCAGCCAGATAATCCGCGTCACAATCGGGTCGCGACCGGGCGCGTCCACCGAAATTACTTCGCCGGTGCGGCGTCGATCTTTGAAAACAGTTCCAGCCGGTGCGCCGTCCCCGATCTTGTCCGCAATTTCCAACTCGCCGAGCGGCGTGCCAAAACTTCCGGGACGATCGCTCAAACCGAATTTGGAAGTCGAAATCGGATAGGTGGCGACGAGATTGCCTTTTTGTAGGAGTGCCAGCTTTTGATCGCGGACACTGACTACGATGTGATGCTCGGTGTCGCGTGGTGCAGCGCAAGAAGCGAGAATAAGCGCGGAGCCGAACGCGAATGCATGCCGTCCGACGATCTTGAGTTTGCCGATGTCGATCTTACCCGCGTTCAAATCTGAAGAATTCTTCCGCAGTTGCGGTTGTTGCGCCAGCGATTTCTTCTAATGAAACACCACGTGCTTTCGCGATTTCTTCCGCGACCAATCGCGTATGCGCCGGCTCACACCGTTTTCCGCGAAAAGGGACCGGCGCCAGATAAGGACAATCCGTTTCGACCATGAATCGATCAATCGGCACCTGCGCGGCGACTTCGCGCACTTGTTTGCCGTTTTTAAACGTGACGATTCCGGTGAAGGAAACGAGATGGCCGAGATCGAGAACCTCGTTCGCCTGATCCAATGTCCCGCCAAAGCAATGAAAGACGCCGCTGACTTGCTGTCCGTAGTCGCGCAAAATTTCGAGAGTATCATCCCAGGCGTCGCGCTGATGAATGACGACATTGAGTCGTAACTCCACCGCGAGATCGAGCAGTTGCTCAAATAGCTCGGCCTGTTTCGATTTGTAAGCGCCGTCTTCGATCGTTGCTTCTATTTGTTCTCCGGTTGTGCTCTGGAGTGCGTTGAAAACTTGAACGTCCTTGCGCTTCGCGGCCTCCACGCTTGGCAGATGATGGTAATCGAGGCCGATTTCCCCGATCGCGACCACGCGCGGATTCTTTGCAAGCTCGCGTAACGGCGCGATCACGTCCTCCTCGGCTTGCAGCGCGTAAGTCGGATGAACGCCGATCACCGCGAAAATGTTAGGATATTTTTCGGCAAGATCGACCGCGCGGCGGCTGCTCTCGACCGAAGTGCCGATGGTGAGGATCCGCGTGACCCCGGCCTCAGTCGCGCGATGAAGCACATCGTCGAAATCGTTTGCGAAATCGGGATAATCGAGGTGCGCGTGAGTTTCGATCAGCATTGCGTGCGCGAAAGGAAGAAGAAATTCACCATTCGATGATGGTGCTCGCCCAGGTCAGGCCGCCCCCGAACACAACCATCAAAACATAATCGCCGTGTTTGATTCTACCGCTGCGATTTGCTTCGTCCAAGGCGATAGCAACAGCGGCCGCGGAAGTGTTCCCGTACTTGTCGAGATTCACGTAAAAGCGCTCGAGCGGAATTTTCAATCGGTTGGCGATCGCTTCGATGATGCGCAAGTTCGCCTGATGCGGAATGACGCACGCGATGTCGTCCGCTGTTAGACCCGCGTCCGCCAAAACTTTTTTAGACGCGTTGACCATCGCGGTGACGGCTTGTTTGTAAACTTCCTTCCCGTTCATGTGAATGGTGTTGAGATGCATGTGCGCATTTTCAGCCGTGATCGGGCAGCGCGAGCCGCCGCCGGGCATGAACAAAATATCGGTGAACTGTCCATCGCTGCCGATGTGGGTGCTGATGACGCCGTGGGCGCTGCCGCGATGACGCAAGACCGCCGCGCCCGCGCCGTCGCCGAACAACACGCAGGTGTTTCGATCGGTCCAGTTCGTGATCGACGTTAATTTTTCGGCGCCGATCACAAGCACGGTGTCGTGCGTATGGGAGGTGATGAATTGTTGCGCGATTTCGATTCCAAAAAGAAAGCCGGCGCAAGCGGCGGAAACATCGAGACATGCCGCCTTTTTCGCGCCGATTTTTTTCTGCACGAAACAGGCCGTCGCGGGGAAAAGCATGTCGGGCGTGGCAGTCGCGACCAAAATAAGATCGACATCTTCGGGTTTAACTTTGGCCTGCTCGAGCGCCTGCAACGCCGCTCTTGCCGCCATGTCGCTGGTGAGCTCGTCCTTCCCGGCGATGCGCCGTTCTTTGATGCCGGTGCGGGTGGTGATCCATTCGTCCGACGTATTGACCATGCGCGACAGGTCCGCGTTGGTCAGGCGTTTCTCCGGCACGTAACTGCCGGTGCCGATGATGGAAACGGTTCGGCGCGCCTTACCTGGCTGCGGTCGCGGGCTCGAGCGAGGGTGTCGTTTCATGATAACGGCGAATCTCCTCGACGATATGCGGGTTGAGTTGATGTTCAATCGACTCGGCCGCTACCCGGAGCGCGTTCTTGATCGCGAGTGGTGTGCTGGCACCGTGAGCGATGATGCAAATGCCGTTGACGCCGAGAAGCGGACTGCCGCCATAATATTCGTAGTTTGTTTTATCTTTGATCGCTAGAAACGCGTCCTTGGCAAGAAATGCGCCGGCCTTGCGTCTGGGCGAACGTGTTAATTCGTGTTTTAACCATTTGAAGATCGCGACCGCGATCGATTCACACGTTTTCAAGATCACGTTCCCGACGAATCCGTCGCAGACGACGACTTCAACCGGGTCTTCAAAAAGATGACGGCCTTCGATGTTGCCGCGGAAGTTGAGCGAAGTCTTCTTCAACATCTTGAAAACTTCCTTCGTCTTTTCAGTTCCTTTCACGTCCTCCTCGCCCAGCGAAATCAAACCGACCCTTGGACTTTTGTAACCAAGAACATGCCGCGAATAAACCGAGCCCATGATCGCGTACTGGACCAGATGCTCGGGGCGCGCATCGATATTGGCGCCGGCATCGACTAATACGAAGACGTTAAATTGCGTCGGAAGCACGGCCGCGATGCCCGGTCGATCGATTCCTTCGAGCGTACGCAATTTGATCATGCTCGCGGCAACTGCAGCGCCGGTGTGCCCCGCGCTGACGATTGCATCCGCTTCGCCGCGTTTCACCAAATCAACCGCGCGACTGACTGACGAATCTTTTTTTCGCCGCACCGCCGACCACGCTCTGTCGCTCATGTCGACGACCTGAGTCGCATGCACGATGTTGATCCGGCGGTCGTTGCACTTGTGTCTCTTTAACTCGGCCTCGATCTGGGCCGTGTCGCCCACCAGGAAAAGTTTTTCGATGTGAGGATAGTCGCGCAGCGCCATGACTGCGCCCGCAACAAGATTGAGCGGACCGAAATCGCCGCCCATCGCATCCAAGGCGATCTTCATCGGAAACAAATTTTGCGAGCTTTGGCCGCTCTTTGCAAAATTAAATTTGAGTCGCGTGCGAGACGCGCGTCCTATGCTTTGCCTTCGACCGTCAGGACCTGGCGGCCTTTGTAATAACCGCAGGACGGGCAAACGGTATGACCAGCGACCGTGCTGCCGCACTGCGGACATTTACTAAATTGCGGACGATGCCAGCGGTTCGCCGCTTTGCGCGTGCGCAGCCGCATCTTCGAAGTTTTGCGTTTGGGAACTCCCATACTGAGCTGGTTAGAAAAGCAGAGTTTGTGAAAAACACAAACGCGCTCTCATTTTTTTAACTTCAATTTGTCCAGCGCGCTCCAGTCGGACTTTCGTTTCGTTTCTGCTGCTGCCGCGACGGTGGCCGCCGCGGCCTTGCAAGCGCGCCCGCCTTCGCGGTCACAGCGCGGGTGCGCCGGCAGATTCAATAAAATATCCTCCCGCATGAACGGCGAGAGATCGACCGTCTCCGGACCGTGCAATTCGGTGTGAAGCGCGAATGCGGGGACCTTGATGTCGTAAACGAATTTCTCGAGGCAGGCGACGCAGGTCAGCTCGATCGGTTGTTTGAGCGAACCATTTGCCCAAAGCGAGCCTTCTGAAACTCCGATGTCGATCTTGTATTGCATCAGTCCGAGGCAGCGAACTCCTTCCGATGCGAGCTCCGGAATCAGGCAATCTTCCTCGCCTTCGAGGTGTAATCCCTCTGGCGGAATCTGTTTCAGATGAACTTTCACTCGCGAAACCTTTCGGAGTTTATTTTTTGAATTTGTCCCCGAGCGCGTTGGCGACCAGACTTGGAACAAATTTCGAAACGTCGCCGCCGAGTCGCGCGATTTCTTTCACCAGTCGCGAGCTCAAGTAGGTGTATTCCTCTTTCGGCATCAGGAAGATCGTTTCGACGGTGCCCTCGAGCTTTCGATTCATTAGCGCCATCTGAAATTCGAATTCGAAGTCCGAAACCGCGCGCAATCCGCGGATGACCGCGTTCGCTTTTTGTTTGAGCGCAAATTCAACCAACAAGCCCTCGAACTGCGCAATCCGGACGTTGTCGATCTTGCCAACGGTTTGTTGCAACAAATCGAGCCGTTCCTTGAGCGAGAAGAGCGGCTGCTTCTCATCGTTGTCGGCGACGGCCACGATCACTTCATCAAAAAGTTTTCGGGCACGCTCGACCACGTCGAGATGGCCGTTGGTGACCGGATCGAAGCTGCCCGGATAGATCGCACGTTTCATTTCAGCCGAAATTCAATCATCAAAGCGCAAACATCAAACATCTGATGCAATCATTTGCCGAACGGTGCGCGAAGCGGGAGATTGCTGTCCCGGCTCGATGATGAATCCATCAACTTATAAGAATATCGGGGTGGCGAGCACGTTTTCTCCCCGATTCGAACAAGTGCTCTCGGAAGCGGGACGAATTCGCGAACGATTCGGATCGATCTTGAATTTGATTTACATCGGGGAGCGCAACGATGAGACCACAAAACGGTTCCAAGACATACTTGGGCGCCTGCAGTTGCCGAGCGATTCGCCAGTTCATTATGGTCAGGGAGATCCGGCCGATGGAATCCTGCGTGCCATCGCGGACAACGATGTCGATCTTATCGTCGCCGGCGCGCTGGAGAAAGAGACCGCGCTTCATCCATTTCTCGGAAACGTCGCCCGTCGACTTTTGCGTGAAGCGAGCTGCTCCGTTCTCCTCTTCACAAATCCGGAGCTCAAGCCGAAGCCACTGCGCCGGATCGTTTTTGTCGTGAATTATTCCGATCATGCTCAACGCGGCTTTCGGCAAGCGCTGAAGCTCGCGGTGGCCGAATCGTGCGAGCGGCTCTACGCGATCCGGGTTTACACCACGTTCGATGAGGTCCGCGCTGCCATGTTTGTCGACAATGGCGACGGCACACCGCGGCCGCGTACGTTTGAAGAAGAAGAGGCGGATTTGGAAAAGTTTGTGTTGGCCGCGGGCGACACGGAAGTTCCGATCGAAGCACGCTGCATTCGCGGCAACACCGGCTTCGCCGCGTCCGACTTCGTGAAATCGGTGGAAGCCGATTTGCTGGTGGTGCCGGTGCACAAAAGCGAAACGTCGGCCGAGCGGTTGCCGAACCATCTGGTGTGGATTGCGGACGTGATCCCGTGCAATTTGTGGCTCATTCGCTGAGCGCTCTTGAGCCGCATGCGACAAAGTTGTAGAGGCGCTCGCCGCGGCGAGCGCCTGTTTATTTAGTTCGGCGTTTGAGACAAACACCGCTACAACATCGTCGACCGTTCAATGAATTCTGCGCCCGAATTCCATCCCTGGAGCCCGTCGCACTTCACCGTCATTTTTTTGACGATCGTTCTGCCGTTCGTGCTCGCGTTCGTTGTTCGTCGAACAAAATCACGGCGACTTGAGCGTTCGATCTGTCTCACGCTCTCGGCGCTACTTTCAATTAACTACGTCGCGTACGTGATCGTGGCGCGGAACTTCGGTGTCGATCACTGGTACAAGCTACTTCCGCTGCAACTCTGCGATTGGGCGATGATTGTAATCATCGGCGCTCTCTGGACAGGCAATCGCCGCTGGCTTGAAGTGGCGTATTTTTGGGGAATCGGTGGAACGTTGCAGGCGATCATTACTCCGAATTTGCGTTACGGTTTCCCCGATCTTCGTTTCATCAGCTTTTTTGTCGCGCATTCCGGGATCATTATCGGAATCGTGTTTCTGATGTTGATCTACGGATTCCGTCCGCGCGCGATCGGAATTGTTCGGACGTTTCTCTGGACGGAAGTTTATTTCGTCGTCGCATTCGCGTTCGATCTGCTGACGGGCGAGAATTACGGCTTTCTCCTTCACAAACCGGAAGCCGCATCGCTGCTGAATTTCCTGTCCGATTCACGTCCGCTTTATCTGCTCGAATTCCACGGCCTGGCGTTTCTTTTCTTCTGCGCGCTCTATGCGCCATTTGCGATTGTCGATCTTGCGCGCAAACTGCAAACTTCTCGAACGGCATGAAACCTTTTCGCGTAGGCAAAGTCACCATCGGCGGCAAGCGCCCGGTGTTCATTCTCGGACCGTGCGTGATTGAGTCGGAGAAGTTTGTTTGGCAGATGGCGAGAAGCATCGTCAAAATCTGCGCGGCGGAAGATGTCGATCTTATCTTCAAAGCGTCCTACGACAAAGCGAACCGGACTTCGGTAAAATCGTTTCGCGGGATGAGTCCACGTGCCGGTTGCGAAATTCTGGCGGCGATCGGACGCCAATTGAAAATTCCGGTAACAACGGACGTTCATTCGCCCGACGAGGCCAAGCTCGCCGGCGACATGGTCGATTTGTTGCAGGTCCCCGCGTTTCTTTGCCGCCAGACCGATCTTTTGAAAGCGGCGGCGGAAACCGGACGCGCGGTCAACGTGAAGAAGGGACAATTTCTTGCGCCGTGGGACATAAAAAATATTGCTCAGAAATTGACGGCGTTCGGTTGTAAGAAATTTTGTTTCACCGAGCGCGGCACAACTTTCGGCTACAACAATTTGGTCGCGGACATGCGCTCGCTCTACTGGATGCGCGAGGCCGGTTATCCCGTCATCTTCGACGCGACGCATTCAGTTCAACGGCCTGGCGGAGCAGGGGACAAAACTTCCGGCGACGGCGCGCTGGCGCCAGTGCTGGCGCGGGCTGCGATGGCGGCGGGTTGCGACGGCATTTTCATGGAGGTGCACGAAAATCCGGCGCGCGCGTTGTCGGATGCGGCCAACCAAATTCCGCTTAAGGATTTGCCGAAGCACCTGCGCATGTTAAAAGCTATTCATGCTGCCGTTTCGTAACGGTCGCTCCGGAAAATGGGGCCTCGCGGTTGGGTTATTGTCGATCTTGCTCGCAATCGAGCCGGCCATTGCAGCCAAACCGAAAGGGAAAAAGGGAAAAATTTTGAGCGCGACGCCGAGCGCGTCTGCGGGTCAGCAAAGCTTAACCAATATTCCGCTACCGATCGGGCACGAAGCCAAGGGTCTTGTTCTTCCGGACTTCGATTTGGAAGGCCACTTGCGGGGAAAATTTGAAGCGGAGTCTGCCAAGCGCCTCGATGAATATCACATCGGATTTCGCTCCCTAAAGATCACCACGTTCACGTCAGAGAATCGGCCGGACCTCACGCTCGAATTGAGCGAATCGGTTCTTAATTTGAATACGCGCATCCTCAGCTCAAACGAGCGCACCACGATCAAGCGAGCGGATTTCAACATCGCGGGCGATTCGGTGGAATTCGACACCAACACGCACACTGGCAAACTGGTTGGCAACGTGAAGATGGTGATCACGAGTCAATCGCAATTGTTAGGCAACCAAAACGAGTGAGCAGACTCGGCGTAATCCTTCTCGTCATTTCTTGGGTATCGGCTGCTCAGTTGCCGGGACAATCGGCGAGTTCGTCCAGTCCGTCGCCGGCCGCGGCGAAGAAAGAAGGAAAAAAAGAAAAACAATCTTCGGATAAAACACATCCACTGCTCAGTGGGATTAAGGGCGCGCCAACGAACGGTCCGGTCACCACTGAGATTTATGCAGACGACGCTTTTTTTGATTCTAATAAGAACGTCGGCATCTTCAGCGGCCACGTGAAAGTGGCCGATCCGCGCTTTACTTTGCAGTCCGAAAAATTGACCGTCTACATCACGAAAGGCCAAAATCAGGGATTGGAAAAAGCAATCGCGGAGGGAAATGTGGCGGTAGTGCGTGATCGGCCGGATCCGAACGGAGGCGCGCCCACGCGCGCGGTAGGCCGTTCCGACCAGGCGACTTATATTGCCGCCACGGGCAATGTTGAGCTGCGCGGAACGCCGCGAGTCCAAGAAGGCGTAAACACGCACATCGCCACCAGTCCGGAAACGACCATGGTCGTGAATCAAAACGGGCAATTGACGACCCACGGACCGAGCCGCACCGAGATTCGCCAGGAACCGAAGACCGACGATGGCGAAAAGAAAAACGAAACGAAGCCCGCACCTTCGCCAAAAGCGTCCGGCACACCATGATCGGCCAAACTGCAGCCCGTTCTGGTTCTCCAGTTGCGCCACCGCCTGAAGCGAAGATCGGCAATGTCCTTGCCACCGAGCAGCTCGTAAAAATTTATGGCGGCCGCGCGGTCGTTGATGGAATCAACATCAACGCACGCGCGGGAGAAATTGTCGGCTTGCTCGGACCGAACGGCGCCGGTAAGACGACGACCTTTTACATGATCGTCGGACTCGTTCGGCCAAATAGTGGTCGCGTTATGTTTTCGGGGACCGACGTCACTAACTTTCCGATGTACAAGCGCGCGCGGCTCGGGATGGGTTATTTGCCGCAGGAAGAATCCATTTTTCGCAAGATGACGGTCGAGCAAAACATCATGGCGATTTTGGAGACGCTGCCGGTGAGCAAGGCGGAGCGAAAGAACCGGTGCGAACAGTTGCTCCACCAGTTCGGTATCGAACGGATCGCGAAAAATCAGGCGCTGACGTTGAGCGGCGGCGAGAAACGCCGGCTGACGATTGCACGCTCACTCGTCACCAAACCGAAATTGCTCATGCTCGACGAGCCCTTCAGCGGCGTCGATCCAATCGCGGTTTACGATGTGCAGCAGATTATTGTAAATCTGCGAAAGCTCGGCCTCGCGATTTTGATCACCGACCACAATGTGCGCGAGACATTATCGATCGTCGACCGCGCCTATTTAATTTACGAAGGCCGGGTCGAGAGCGAAGGCACGAAAGATTTTCTCATCAACGATCCGATCAGCCGGCAACTTTATCTCGGGGAACGGTTCAAGATGTAGATGTCGAACTTGTCGCGCGCTCCCAGCGCCAAACCGGTAGATTATTCTCTGGATCAACCGTGTCCGCAGTTTTCGTAAAGCCGCATTTTTCCAGGACGCGGGTGGATGCGTTGGTTTCGGCGAGGGTGTGTGCGCGAAGAAGTCGAACGGATTTGTCCCGAGATGCAAAATCGATGAGCGCGTTCGCAACTTCGGTTGCGTAACCTTTCCCCTGATAACTCGGCGCGATCCCATAGCCGATCTCGGCAACGCCATCGGAATCCGGCGGCGCAGTAAAACCGCACATTCCGATCAAGACGTTGTCGATCTTATGGATAACGCCGAAGCCAAACCGCCATGGATCGGCTTCCCTGGCAGTCTTGATACTCTTCAGGAAGTCCGATGAAGCACTAAGAAGTTGTTCGCGGATTCCGTCCGCGACACGAAGTCCGGCGACATTTTCGAATTCTTGTTGCCCGCGCAACAGCGCGGACAGATAGCGCGGCAAATGCGGAGCCAGAATCAGATTTTCCGTTTGGATCGTCATCGGAAAAGTCGCGGGAGACTCGGCGACTTCGACTCAAATGACAACAGTTGATCGCCGACAAAGGCGGATTGGAAATCGCGCGGCATTCGCGTTAGAAGTTAGACCGTTCAATGAGCGAGAAGCCAGCGGCAGCAACAGTTCCATCGACGCGTAATCGGCGCGAAAAAACTGTGCCGGTGGTAACGGTGGAGAGCTTTTACAATTCGCATGCCGAGAAGCTGCAGATGAAATTGGAAGGGCCGCGCGTCGGTTTTCACCGAAAGATTCGCGAGCCCACCATCAATCGGCCCGGTCTGGCGCTTTCCGGGTTCTACACTTATTTCGCCGAGAAACGAGTCCAGGTCTTTGGCGCGGCCGAGCACTCGTATTTGAAAAGTCTGACGCCGAAAGTCCGGCTGCAACGTTTCCGCGACCTCTGCGCCCAAAAAATCCCGTGCATCGTCGTTTCACGCGGGTTCCATCTCGATCCTGAGCTCCTGGCCGCGGCGGTGAAAGAAAAGGTCGCGATCTTTCGGACGCCAATGATCACGATGAAGTTCATCAACGCAGCGACGATCGCGCTCGAAGTCGATTTTTCGCCGACGATCACCGAGTTCGGCAGCATGGTCGACATTCTCGGCATTGGCGTGCTCATTCGCGGGGCGAGCGGGATTGGCAAAAGCGAGACCGCACTGGGCTTAATCGAGCGCGGATACAGTTTGGTGGCCGACGACGTTACCCGAATCACTTCGTTGGAAGGACGCGAATTGATGGCGACTGCGCCCGATCTCACGCGCAATCACATGGAGATACGCGGCATCGGGATCATCAACGTCGCTTCCGTTTTTGGCATCGGCAGTATTCGGATCGAAAAGCGGCTCGATTTGGTCGTGACGCTGCAGGAATGGGACAGCGTGATGGAAATCGAGCGCGTCGGGATCGAGCGCCAATCGTATGAAATTCTCGGATTAAAAGTGCCGCACGTAACAATTCCAGTGCGACCGGGGCGCGATATCGCTCGGTTGATCGAAGTGGCCGCGATGGATCAAAAATTAAAAGGCCTCGGCCACAACAGCGCCGTCGATTTTAACACGAAGTTGCTCAATTTAATGGAGCCAAGATCGACATAATGGGTTTGCTCAGCCGCCGAGCGAGCGATACCTCGCCTAGTCAAAAAATTGAAAAGGACGTGCCGGTTATTAATCGGCTAGGTTTGCATGCGCGCCCGGCTGCGATGTTCGTTCGCATCGCCAGTCGCTACCGCGCCGAAATTTGGGTGTCGAAGGAGGGCGAAGAAGTCAACGGCAAGAGCATCATGGGATTGATGATGCTCGCGGCCGGTCAGGGATCGAAGCTCCACATCCGCTGCGAAGGACCAGATGCCGCCAAGGCGATGGCCGATTTGGAGGAATTAATCAATGCGCGCTTTCACGAAGATTGATTTCTCTATAGAATCGCACGCGGATGAGCGGCGATAATAAAGAAATCCGGTTTCAAGGGGCGGGCGTCTCGCCCGGGCTGGCGCGCGGCGTCATTCATGTCGTGCGCGACGATCTCGATGACGTTCCTCGTTATCATATCGAGCCGTCCCAAATCGGAAACGAAATCGCGCGGTTCGAGGCCGCGCTCGTGCGAACGCGCGTGCAAATTCTCGAGATGCAGCAAAAAATCGCGGAAGCGATCGGCGCCAAGGACGCCGCCATTTTCGACGCGCATCTGCTCGTGGTCGAAGACCGGACTTTAATTGACGAAGTTTTGCGACGGCTCGAAACCGAGCGCTGCAACGTCGAATGGGCTTTTCAGGAAGTGGCCAGCAATTACGCCGAGACGCTGAGCAAAATCGATGACCCTTATTTGCGCGAGCGCGCCGTGGACATGCAGGACGTAACGCGCCGCATTGTTCGAAATCTGCAGGGCAAAGGGCCCAAACCAATGTTGTCCGCGGCCGAGCCGCACATTTTGGTCGCGCACAATCTGACGCCATCCGACACCGCAACAATGAATCGCCAACTCGTCCTCGGCATCGCAACCGATTTGGGCAGCCGCACGTCGCACACCGCGATCATCGCTCGCTCGCTCAATATTCCGGCCGTGGTCGGGTTGCATGACGCGACCGAGAAACTCGAGTCCGGTCAACATGTGTTGCTCGACGGCTACACCGGTGTCGTGATTGTCGATCCAACGCCGGAAACACTTTCCTACTACGGCGAGATCGAGATCAAAAAAGGTCAGGTCGTCAAGGAGCTCCGGCAACTTCGCGAGACCACATCGACCACCAGTGACGGCCGGCACATTGTTCTTTCTGCCAACATCGAGCTGCCAAGCGATGTCGAGGCCGTTGCCGAAAATGGCGCCGAAGGCATTGGACTTTATCGGACCGAGTTTCTTTTTGTGAATCGCGACACGCTCCCGAGCGAAGAGGAACAATACGAGACCTACCGAAAAGTGGCCGAACAGGTGAAGCCAAACCCGCTTATTATTCGCACGTTCGATCTCGGTGGCGACAAACTCGCCGTCGGGGCAGTCGATGTCGGCGATGAGTTGAATCCGTTCCTCGGTTGGCGCGCCATTCGTTTTTGTCTCGAGAACATCGACATCTTCAAAACGCAATTGCGCGCGATCTTGCGGGCGAGCGCGGTCGGCAACGTCAAGATCATGTTCCCGATGATTTCGGGGTTGGAAGAATTGCGCCAAGCCAAAGCAGTCTTGGACGAATGCAGACACGAAATTGGCGAGAAAAAAAGTGGCAAGATGGAAGTGGGCGCGATGATCGAAATTCCGAGCGCGGCGATTGCTGCCGACACCCTCGCACGTGAAGTTGATTTCTTCAGCATCGGGACAAATGACTTGATCCAATACACCATCGCGGTCGATCGCGTGAACGAACGCATCGCGCATCTCTACGAGCCGACGCACCCGGCGGTCTTGCGGCTGTTGAAAATGATCGCCGATGCCGCGCACGCCAACGACATCTGGGTTGGTGTTTGTGGAGAAATGGCGCGCGATGTTGCGCTGATTCCGATCTTGATCGGCCTTGGCATGGACGAACTAAGTGTGGGCGCCACGTCGGTCCCGCGAGTAAAAATGGCGGTGCAAAGTTTGGCTGTCCCGGAGTGCGAGGCCTTAGTCGATGAAGTCCTTCGGCTCCAAACGTCCTCGGAAATTCTCGCGCGCTGTCTCGAATTGGCCACCCAACGCTACGGCGATCTGCTCGGCTGAGCGGAGACTTGATCGGAATGACAGGTTGAACGCGCCGCTTTGGCAGATGTCGATCTTTGGTTAAGTTGCAATTCCTGCTCCATGAAATTTTTGGCCCGGTTCCGGTCGCGCGGGAAAAAGCGCAGTAAACTTTTCCGTTATGGTTGGAAGATCACGCTCTTCGTCCTAATCGCGGGGGCCGGTCTGGCGTTGCTTCTTTTTTACGGCGCGTGGGCGGCGAGCTTCGACATGAAAAAAGTTGGGGCCATGCCGGAGCGCAACACCGTCTTCGATGTCGATGGAAAAATTTACAGCCGTCTCGCCGGCGCGAATCGGTTGCGCGTTTCGCTCGACGAAGTTTCGCCGTTTTTCGTCGACGCGCTCCTGGCGCGGGAAGACACACGCTTCTATCAACATCCGGGAGTCGATTGGCGCGGAATTTTTCGCGCTCTGGTGCGCGACATTTTGACTGGCTCGGCCAAGGAAGGTGCGAGCAGTATTACGCAACAACTCGCGCGCAACAGTCTTCCACTCGGCGGCCGCAACATCAGTCGCAAATTGCTCGAAGCCATGGTCGCGTTTCGGATCGAGCATGAATTTACGAAAAAGCAGATTCTGGAACTGTATGTGAACCGCATTTATTTCGGAGCCGGTTGTTACGGCGTCGAAACAGCGTCGCAGGCGTATTTCGGCAAGAACGCGTCGAAGCTGAATCTTCCTGAAGCGGCGCTCCTCGCCGGATTAATTCGAAGTCCGAATCGATTTTCGCCGCTGAAAAATCCCGAAGGCGCGGCGAACGAGCGCAACGCTGTCTTGGATCGGATGGTTGACGTGAAGAAAATTCCCGCGGCGGACGCAGCCCAAGCCAAGCTGGCCAAAGTCTACGCTCATCCGCGGCGTTTGCTCCAGATCCAGGAAAATTACGCGATGGACGCGGTCCAGCGCGATTTGAATTTGATCCTCACCCAGGACCAGATCGACAACGGCGGTATGTTTATTTACACCACGCTCGATCCGACTGTGCAAAACGCGGCGCAACAGGCGCTCGAGACGCAGCTCACGAAAGTCGAGCATCAGGGAAATTTCAATCATCCGCTCAAGGCGAATTATCGTCCGCCCGAAAACGGCGAAGACTCCGCGATGCCGTATTTGGAAGGCGCTCTTGTCGCGATCGATAACAGCAGTGGGGGAATTCGTGCGCTTGTCGGTGGGCGCGATTATTCCCAAAGCAAATTCAATCGCGCGCTGCCACCTGCGAATCGACAAGTCGGTTCTGCTTTCAAACCTTTTGTTTACACCGTCGCATTTTCGGAGGGACTGCTTCCCGGCGCGTCCATCAGTGATGGTCAGATTCAACCCGGCGAAATCGACGGCGCCGGAACCTGGTCGCCGGCAAATTCCGATGGCACTTACGGCGGAATTCAAGCTTGCTCGGTCGGTCTGATCCATTCGCGCAATACGATGAGCGTGCGCGTTGGGCAATTCGCAGGGCTCGATGCCGTCCAAAAGGTCGCGACCACGCTCAATCTAAGCGACAACATTCCGCGCGGTCCCGCGATTTATATCGGCTCGTTCGAAACCAATCTGAAAGATCTGACCGCCGCTTACACCGTTTTTCCAAACGCCGGTGTGCGGAAGCAGGCCTACATCATCGAGCGGATCGACGATGCCGAGCATCAGCCGATTTATCGCGCATCGCACATCGCCGCGCCTGCGCTCGACGCGAGCGCCGCCTGGATGACTTCCCAATTGATGGAAGAAGTTCTCACGCGCGGCACAGCCGCGGCGGCGCGTTCGTTAGGCTTCAAATTGCCGGCCGCGGGAAAAACTGGAACGACCAACGATTACAAGGATGCATGGTTCGTCGGTTACACTTCGACGGTGACCTGCGGCGTGTGGGTCGGGTTCGATCAACCGGTCACGATTATTCCGCACGGTTACGGCGCAGCACTCGCTCTGCCGGTTTGGGTGCAAGTGATGAACAAAGCGGCCGAGCGTTATCCGCCACAAGATTTGCAACCGACCATGCCGATCCAACACGCGCTCGTCTGCTCACTTTCAAATCATCTCGCGACTACTGGCTGCGAAGCGGCTGGCACCGCCTACGAACTTGATCTGCCCGCGGACAAAGTTCCGACCGCCGCTTGTGAAATCCACGGCGGCGATCAAATGCAGTTCGCGCAAAAGCTGAACGACTTCGGAAAAAAAGCTGGAGAGCTCCCGAACAAACTTTTCCAATCCTTTAGGAAATTCTTCGGCGGAAAACCGTAACCTCGTTGTCGATCTTGCGCTGGGTCCTAGCCAAGGAATCCGAGATTAGGATTAGCGAAGCGGCCAATGTTCGGAAATACGGTCGGCATGTCGCTGGTCGAAACGCCAAACCAACGCGCAATCGTGGCTGAGAATTCGTCCACGCTCGTGGTCGGAATCCAGCGTCCGTCTTCAGTGTCGTCGGGACCGTTGACCGCCAAAGTCGGAAAAGTTCCGTAGAGCCGGTTGCCAACGACCGCGCCGCCCATGACGAATTGGTGACTGCCCCAGCCGTGATCACTACCATTACCATTGGTCGGCAGTGTGCGGCCAAAGTCGGACGCGGTGAATGTCGTAACCGATTGTTCAACGCCCAATTCTACAGTGGTCGAATAGAAGGCGTTCAAACCAGTGCTCAATTCTGAAAGGAGATTGGCCTGGGCGGCTAACTGATCGCCATGAGTATCGTAGCCGCCGACGGCAACGAAGAAAATCTGCCGCTGCATTCCCAAATTGGTGCGGGCAGCGATGAGCTTTGAAACCATCGCCAATTGGCGACCGAGATCGGTGTCAGGGAATGGGGTACTCAGCGGTCCGACTCCAGCAAGGGCACTGCTCAAGGCCTCATTTTCCGCGATGGAGCGGCTCATTGTGTCGGAGTAGGCGGCTTCAAAGAGTTTGTTGTGCGGCAAAGCCAGCAGTTTTTTGAATCCGTCAATTCGGATTTGATCGTTCGCGCTTCCTCCTACTCCGGTCAGGCCAAGACTGCCATCGGGTGAGATCAAGTAGGGGACAACAGTGTTTCCCACTTCAAATGTATTTGTCCCGGCAATCGAGAGCGCGAGCGAGACATTGGAAACGCCGTTCAACGACGCAACCAGGTCCGCCGCTCGTCCGCCCCATCCTGTCCGAATGTCGCCGCGATCGGGCACGCTTGTCATCCATTGAACCGCTTGGTCCTGGTGGGAAAATAAATTGATCGGCACCGCGGCCGTGCCGTTGATGTAATCGTTTCGGGTTGTCGGCGCGACCAAGGTTCCGACGTTGGTTACCAAGGTCAGTTTTCCCTGATTGAACAAGTTGGCCAACTCGGGAAGGCTCGGATGGACGCCGTAATTTCGTCCGTCTCCGGCGCTGATGGTCAACGGCAGAAGACTCTGCCGTGGGATCGCCAGATTTCCGCGCGCGTTGGCGTAAGTATTGTAGGCGGCGAGATCATTCGGTATCAGAACATTATTGGCGTCATTGCCGCCATACAGGAACAAACACACGAGTGCTTTGTAATCGCCGGTAGTGGTTGCCGCGCTGAGTTTGCGAAGATCCCAGATTGTGCTGAGCAGGCCGCTCGTTCCCAAAGCCGCGCAGGCGGCTTGGCGGATGAAAGTTCGACGGGTTGGTTGGTAGATCGTGTTCACTTCTTTATTTTTCAACTACGTACTCGGGTGAATTGAAGATGAGCCAAAGCGCGCTGAGTACTCTCTCTTGCGGATCGTCGGATGGGAGTTGCCCGATGGTGCCGATCAAAACAGTCCGCATCTCGCTCGACATCACGCCGTTCATCAAAGTGGCGTTGAAGTGATCGACTAATGCTGCCGGATCCGCGGCCAGAGCTTCTTCCTGGGTAAGATCGAGAGGGATGTTCTGCCAGAACAGCGCCGCGTAAATCGTGTTTGCCTGTTCAACCACCGTTGTTTCGGTGGTAATTTGAAACTCCGGGCTCAGTAATCCCGCCGACGCAATTGCTCCCGGTGCGACGTAGTCCGGTGTGAAGAAGTTAAAAACGGTCGGCGAATTGAAAGGTACCTCGCCAAATTCGTCGGCCAGGTAGAAGGAATAAATTCCATGCGCTGGGTTATTTGTGATGGATCGATACAAATTCGTTAGGCGAATGACCGGCTCCTTCTCTTTGCCCGCGCCTGGTCCGGTTTTGCTCGCGCCGCGCGCATCATAATCCAGCAGGACCGCTCTGATGACCGCTTGCATATCGCCGCGGACGCCGCTGCCGTTGTTGTCAAAGGCTTGCGCGACGCGATAGATGTAGCCCGGACTCGGATTGCTTGTGACCAGACGTTGAATCAATTCGCGCCCAATAAATTTCCCAACGTTTGGATGGTTGAAAATCGTATCCAGTGCCTGTTGCAAATCGCCTTGCGCCGTTTGACCGGCCGGAATGATTACGCCATTGAGAATCTTTTTGGCTTCCGGAGTATGGTGCTCCTGAAAACTAATCATCGGCGCCCGGTAATTGGGGTCGCCATTCCAGAAATCGGCTGAGCCGGCGAAAGTCCAGCCGTCCAATGCCGCGGCCAGCCCGCTCACCTCGCTCTGATCATACGTTGGAATCGGTAAACCATCCGCATCGAGCGCCAGACTGCCATCGATGTTGAGCCGGAAAAGACCGATCGAGAATAACTGCATCAGTTCTCGGGGATAATTTTCGTTGGGATGACTGCCGGTGCTCGGGTCGGCAATGTCACTGCGCAACATGTCCAGGTACACGCCCATCGTCGGACTGAGAGTCACGTCTTGCAGGATCTGTCGGTAATTGCCGAAGGCGTCGTTCGCCAAAATGTCGGCGTAAGCGGCGATCGAGACCGGGTCGTTGGCGAGCGCTCCGTTGTTGAACGACACCACCAGGATTTCACTCAAAGCAAACGCCACTCGTTGTCGCAATTGGTCAGGCGCCGTCATGGCAATGGTCCACCAGGAATTCATCACGTCGTCCCGGCCCGCTGGCTGCGGCTGATTATCGAAGAATGCCAGGTGCGAAGTTGCTGAAAGAAGGAATTGCTCACTTAGGAATGCGTTGAAGCCTTGCTGCTGCACTTTTTGGATCAATGCCGTGGTTGCTCCGAAAGTGCATTGATTTAGGAAACGCGACGCGTCTTCTGCCGTCGGAGTTCCACTCGAAAGGGGTGGCGGCGGTGTTGGCGTTGGTACGCTTTGGCTTCCGCCGGAAAGATTAAAGAATCCCAGGATCTCGCCGGTCGGATTGTTGGTCGTATGGACATTAAAATAAGTACGACCTGCTTTGATTGCCGCGACGATATCGGCGACCGAGTTCGTGCCGACGGGAACAAAGGTCCACAGGTAAGTTCCGTCTGCGCGTCGTGGCGCTGCATCGACATCGAACAAGATTCCAGCACTTTGTCCCAGATTAGCCGGTCCGTGAACGTGAACGCCCGTGACCGATGACGACAAATTTGAATAACTAAATGCAATAACAGCGGAAGCTTCGTCACCGGCGAGTTTTAGCGTAGCCGTCCCGCTTCCGATTGCGCCGACGCTTTGTGCTCTCAAGCGAGCAATGTACGTCGTCGCCGTTCCTGGAGACGGAGTGGGCGTTGGAGTCGCGGTTGCCGTTGGCGTTGGTGTTGGAGCCGGAGTCGCCGTTGGCGTTGGCGTAGGTATGGGGGTCGGAGTGGGTGTTGCGGTCGGCGCCGGAGTGGGCGTTGCAGTCGGAGTCGGAGTGGGTGTTGCAGTCGGAGTTGGCGTGGGCGTTGCAGTCGGAGTCGGCGTGGGTGTTGCAGTCGGCGTCGGAGTGGGCGTTGCAGTTGGAGTTGGAGTTGGGGCATCTACCGTGACTTGCACATTTGTGCTCGTTTGGCCGAACCACCTTCCCGATTGCGCCATCTGCCACTGGAAGTTGTAATTCCCGGGCGCCCCCGGAGCGGTGATGTTGAAACTGAAAGTGTTGCTGCCGCCTCGTGTGACGTTGGCGGACAAACTTACGCTCGTTAGGCCCCAGTTGCTGTTATTTGGCGGGTTCTGCGAACCGAGTTGGAACTGTGATGTAGTCCAACTCTTACTGCCGGTGTTCTGCATCGTGATTGACACGTTGTAGGTCTGGCCAGTCAACATGCTTGTCGGCACGGATTGACTCACAAACGTCGCGTCGAGTTTTGGAACTTTCGGTTTTTTGGCGAAGGCCGCGTTATTGCTTACGAGAAGAAGTATAACGATCGCGAATCGTGGGAGTTGAGCCAGTTTCACTGGCGCGTAATGGCAGCACCAACTACGCCAGTTTTATGGAAATTACAGTAAAGCTGAGAGTTCATGTTCGAACTTTTCCAACCCTTTAGGAAATTCTTCGGCGGGAACCCGTGACTGGAGTAGTGGCTGCCGTCTCGGGCTGAATTGAGTCCGCCTTCGTCCCCCAACCGCGGGACTACGGCGTGACGCTTTTCTTTTGCCGACGCAAAAGAAAAGCGGGTGAAGGGAATCGAACCCTCGTGTGCAGCTTGGGAAGCTGCCATTCTACCATTGAATTACACCCGCGACAGAACTCGAGATAGTAGATTTCAGATTTCGGATTGCAAGCTGGTTGGCGACTCTGGTATTCGTCGGGCGTCTCAATGACGCCTGATCGCTCCATTAGGACTGCGTGGGTTGGCATTCTGGTTTGCGCAATTGTTTTTCAGTTCGCGCAATCTGGCCGGGCAGAAACATCGCCGTGGGACCCGGGCATTCCCAAAGACCTTTTCAAAACCGGACCGCCTGGCCAGCTACGCGATGCCAAGTGCAAAGAGTGCGCCGACAAGATGGCCGCGCTTCAAGCCGCGTTGGACGACTGGTACGCGATGCGACTGGCTGAGATCGACAAATCTCTTAGTGATTCGATCAAGCCTCCGCCGAAGACGCAAGAGCGACTCGAAAAAGAGCGGACCGATTTATTGACCGGTCTCGGTAAACCAAAGGACGACGGCAAGGCGGCCAAGGAGAAGCAAAAGGAGAACACGGGCAAAGATGTCAAAGACCCGAAGAACAAGGGAAAAAAACCAAAGGACATACTCAAAGACAAGATCGCCCAGGCGTTAAAAGATCTGCAGGATTGCGAAGCAAATTGCCCGACGCCGGAGACAGAAACTCCCACGCCGACGCCTGAGGAAACTACGCCAACCCCAGAGACGCAAAAGCCGCCGGCTCTGCCAAACCCAATCACGCTTCCAACTCCACCACTGTGCTTCGATACCGAGGCGGATCGCGAGGCGTTCATCGATAAATGGGAAAAGGTCGTTAGCGAGCAACTTGATTTGGCGCGAAGGAGTCGAGTCAACGCAAACGGCAAACAGGGTAACAAGCAGGATCCCTGGTATATCTACTATTCAAAGTCAGCGGAGATTTATCAAAAAAGCGCTGATGACGTGCGAAAGATTATCGACGCCGCCGCCGACAAAACTAAGACCCCGGTTCCGTGTCCAAAGAAGACGACGACTGATGGCGGCGGTACCAGCAAGCCGACTCCAACCCCGAAGGGCAAACCGAAAAAGCAGCGAACCACTACCGGACACAACATTTCATTTGATGATGGCGGTGCTGGACTGAGCGAAGACTTCTGCGCTCTGATTTCCGAGAACAAGATTAGGATCGACGACACGTTCGGAACCGGTGAGACGATCGGGCATGTGGCCGATTTGGTGATCGAGAATCTGACCGATCAACCTATCGAGGTCACGATTCCGCCGATGGTTTTGGAGTCGCGCAGCAGAAAGAACCAGCATTACGGATCGCGTGGAGGCGATACCGTCGAGGTCCCGCCGCATTCGAAAAAGAAGGTGCCGCTGGATGGCATTTGCCTGGCCCGGAACAAGCCGCCGGTCGGCAAGGATGTGGGCGGTGATCTGGCGATCAATGACTGCGATCGGGATGTCCACATCTCCCACGATGACGCGCACCGGATGATGCGCATCGCCGAATCCAAGTACGAGGCGGCCGACAAACTGGAGGAGGAGGGCAAACTGAACGAGATGCCGTACCGCGACAAAAAGAAGCGCAAG
>Ga0137399_10000171_pt1 | contig 23527 bp, 20 predicted proteins | sample czorhiz316metaG_FD_104810 | JGI IMG/M metagenome (GOLD analysis project Ga0137399, IMG submission 104810) | Vadose zone soil microbial communities from Angelo Coast Range Reserve, California, USA - czorhiz3.16 metaG | ecosystem: Environmental > Terrestrial > Soil > Vadose zone | place: USA...
CAACCAGCCGCCCGCCATTCAGACGTTTCAGATGCCGCGGATGCCGCGCATTCCGGTGCGGTCGATCGCCGGTATTGCCGCAATCATTTTCCTGATCATCCTGACGTGGACATCTTATTATACGGTACAGGCGGAATCCGAAGCCGTCGTTCTCCGTTTTGGGAAATTTTTGAAAACGGTCGAGCCCGGTCTGCACTTCAAACTCCCCCTCGGCATCGACCAAGTCACCGTATTGCCAACGCGCCGGCAGCTGAAGCTTGAGTTCGGCTTCGTCACTTCCGGTTACACAAATCCCGATCAACCGGGGAAAGATGTGCAAGAAGAAAGGTCGATGGTTACAGGCGATTTAAACGCCGCGCTCGTGGAATGGGTCGTGCAATATCGCATCGAGGATCCCAAACAGTATTTATTCGACGTCCGCAATCCCGCCCAAACCTTGCGCGATTTATCGGAAGCCGCCATGCGCGAAGTGATCGGTGACCGCACGGTGGATGAAGTCATTACGATCGGCCGGCAAGACATCGAGGTCTCGGCGCTGGCGCGGATGCAGGAACTGGCGAAACGCTACGCGCTCGGCGTCCGGGTCGATCAGGTGCAGTTGAAGAACGTCAACCCTCCGGCGGAGGTCCAGGCGTCCTTTAACGAAGTCAACAAAGCGCAACAGGACCGGGAGAACGCCATCAACATCGCGAACGGCGATTACAATCAGGCGGTGCCGAGAGCGAGGGGCGAGGCCGACCAGGCGATTCGGGGCGCTGAAGGCTATCGTTTCAAGCGCGTGAATGAAGCGGAGGGCGACGTCGCGTCATTCAACGCCATGCTCGGGCAATATGTGAAGGCGCCAGAAATCACCCGCACTCGGCTTTATCTCGAGACGATGGGCGACGTCCTCCCGGCGGTCGGAGAAAAAATTATCATCGATGATACGATGCGAAATCTGCTGCCAATTTTGCCGCTCAACAAAGGATTGGAGAAGAGATGAACGCACGCGGCTGCCTCACCCTTTTCTCGATCGTGTTCGCGTTCGTCCTTCTGCGAATTTTCCTCGGATGCTTCTTCGCCGTTTATCAAACGGAACAGGTGATCGTCACCCAATTCGGCAAACCGATCGGTGAACCAATCACAGACCCCGGATTGCACCTCAAGCTTCCCGTCATTCAAGAGATCAACCGGATCGATAAACGATTTCTGGAATGGGACGGCTTGCCGGTTGCCATTCCCACGCGGGACAAGACTTATATTCACGTCGACACCTTTGCCCGCTGGCGAATCAGCGATGCCAAGACCTTTTTCGTCCGACTCCGCGACGAACGAAGCGCTCAATCGCGTTTGGAAGACATTCTTGGCAGCGAAACGCGCAACGCCGTGGCCAAGCACGATTTGATCGAGATCGTTCGCACTGACAAGGACCGCAAACCTCTGCGCGACGAAAATTTGAAAAACGTCCCGACCGGTTTGGGAACGATTGGGGTGCTCCCGTCTATTCAGTACGGCCGATTGAAAATCGAAGACGAAATCAAGTCAAAGGCCGCGGGCAAATTGGCGGAGTTCGGCATCAACCTGCTCGATGTCCGGCTCAAGCGAGTAAATTACAATCCGGACGTGCTCGATCGAATCTATCAGCGAATGATCAGCGAACGCCGGCAAATCGCGCAGCGGTTTCGCTCGGAAGGCGAAGGGGAAGCAGCCCGCATCGCTGGACAAAAAGAACGCGACTTGAATGAAATCCAATCCACCGCCTACCGGCAGGTGCAACAGATCCGCGGCGAAGCGGACGGAAAAGCGACCGAGATTTATGCGCACGCTTACACCCAGAATCCGCAAGCCGCTGAATTCTACAATTTCCTCAAGAGCATGGACACCTATCGAAAAGTCCTAACCAGGGATTCGACGCTCGTCTTTTCCACCGACAGCGATCTTTTCGGTTTGCTAAAACGCGCCAGCGCAAAGCCGCAAACGTTGCCGCCGGCGCGCTAACCGAACGCTTCGAGCTCAGGGCTGCTCTAACCGGCTCTCCTAAAACTTCCGGACCTGAGCTACCGGCAAAATTTTTCTGCCGCGGACACGACCGATAATCTCCCAAATGCGATTCCGTATTGAAACTGTTTCAATTATGAATGTTACCCCTCGCTTCACAAAAACGTTCCTGGCTGTATTTGTTGCCGGACTGATCGCCACCACTTCGGCCCAGTCCCAGAACGACATGCGGCCAGCGCTGGTCGGTAACGGACCCAAGTCGCTCGTCAATTTGATCAATACGAAACACGTCATGGAACGCAGTGTACAACACGGTGCGCTGTTCTTTTATGCCAGCGTTGATCCTAACGGATTTCCCTCTTATTCGAAGGTTTGGGGAATGACCAAGGAAACGGAGCCTTTACGCGACGAACTGCGACAAAAGCTTTCCCAAGCGCGTTTCGTTCCTGCGATTTACCAACATCGACCGGTTTTCGCCGGATTCTATGGAACGCTGGCTTTCAGTGTGGTTGACGGCAAGCCGCATCTAAGAATTTTCGCCAACCAGGAATTATCTGAACTCCAAAAGGAGACGGATTTTATCGCTCCGCAGCCATTGACGATACCGGGCCACATTTATGATTTCACCAAGGTGAAGGAGCCGTTCGGTCCCTGGATGAACGAAGACAAACCCGGCGTGGCCGATATGAGTCTTACTATCGATGCCTCAGGTCATCTAAAAGACGTCCGCGTCGAAAACATCGCGCCTCCTGAAAAGCAACAATACGCTAATGCCGCGGTCGCCATCTTCCGCGAGCGCGTCTACTTGCCTGCCTATCGCAACGGCAAACCGGTTGACTCCACGACGCACGCTAAGTTCTACTTTGTGCCGGCGTTTTATCGGCTTCAGTAGAACTTCTTGTTCCGAGCGCGGCTCAGTCTTTCGCTTCGAGCAATTCGGCAATCGTTTCTTCCAGCTTGGCGGCTGAGACCGGTTTCTTGAGATAGGCATCGCCGCAAACCGAGAGCGCGGCTTCTTGTTCTTCGTCGCTGGCGTAGGCGGAATAATAAAGCACGGGAACCTTCGGCTGCAGCTGATGGATCTCTTGGCACAAGTCGATCCCGCTGCCATCCGGAAGTCGCACGTCCAATATGCAGAGGTCGAACTTGAATTGTTTGGCAAGCTCCAGCGCCTCCGCGTTCGTTCCGGCTGTCGCCACGACGTAGCCAAAGTCGCGCAGTGAAGCCGAGATCAGTAGTCGAATGTCCGGATCGTCATCGACATGAAGAACGTGGGCTTTTACGGTGTTGTCTTTCTCAGCAGCCATTTGGATCAGAAGTTATGCGTCTTCATGCAAACGTTCGGCAAGATAACCATCAAAATCAGGACTGTCCGGCTTGCGCAGTACATGCTTAATCCAAGCCGCTCGCTCAAAGGATTGCAAATGCAAATCCCAAACGCAAACTGACGAGTCCGCCGGTTTTGCCGGCGCTAACTTGTCGGGATCGTTGTCTCGCGAAAGAAAAACGCGATGGAACAATTCGTTCTCGTTCCCCCAAAAATCGACAAAGACAAAGGCGGCGTCGCGGCCGTCATGGACGCCGATGAATCCGGCTCCGTAATTGTTTACTGTTTCTTTCGACAATTGTTCGCGAGCGATCTTTTTTGCCGCTGCTAACAAACCCGCTCGCGGCAATTCCCCGCCACAGGCAATTCCATAAAGTTTCATTCGCCAATCGCCTGTAGTCAGCAGATCGATGAAACGAAAAGCGCGCGGTGCGTACGGTTGCATCGTTAGATCGACATCTTCCTCGTCACTGCGCGGGCAAAATCTTTCCGCTGACTTCGCCAAAGCCAACGCGGTAGCCGTCGCCCTGACACCAGCCGGTGATCGCGAGAGTGTCCCCATCTTCGAGCCACTTGCGCATTTCGCCGTCCGGCAATTTCAACGGATTCGCGCCACGCCAGGTCAACTCGAGCATACAGCCGCGCGATTCTTCGGTTTCGCCGCTGATCGTTCCACTCGCGAGTAAATCGCCCGGCTGGAGATTGCAGCCGCCAACGGCGTGATGCGCGAGCTGCTGCGAAACGCTCCAGTAGAGATTTTGAAAATTCGTCCGCGTAATGGTGTGCGCCGATTTCAGCTTCGTTGTTTGCAATTTCGCTTCGAGTTGAATGTCGAAAGTGAAATCATTTTTCGCGCGCAGATACGGTAACGGCTCGGGATCCTGTCGCGGCAGCGGTTTTCGAAATGTTTCCAGGGCTTCCATCGTCACGACCCACGGCGAAATGCTCGTGCAAAAGTTCTTGGCCAGAAAGGGACCGAGCGGCTGATATTCCCACGCTTGAATGTCCCGTGCGCTCCAATCGTTCATTAACACGAAACCAAAAATGTGATCGAACGCCTGATCGATTGGCACCGGTTGGCCTAACGAATTGCCCGGGCCAATCAAAAACGCCATCTCGAGCTCGTAATCCAAGCTCTTGGTTGGGCCGAACACGGGCGCTGCCGCATCCGGCGGTCTAACTTGCCCCTGCGGCCGCCGCACATCTGTTCCGCTCACGACCACCGAGCTGGCGCGGCCGTGATACGCCACCGGCAACCATTTCCAATTTGGCATGAGCGCATTCTCCGGACCGCGCAACATCGTTCCGACATTGTGGGCATGATGATAGGAGGAATAAAAGTCGGTGTAGTTCCCGATTTTCACCGGCAGCTGCATCACAACATCAGCTTGCCGATGGAAAACGCGCTCACGCAGTTTCTTGTCGTCGCGCAACGTGGGCGTGTCAGCCGTGAGAAGCTTTTGTAAAATCTCGCGGACCTTCCGCCAGGCTGGTCTGCCGAGCGCGAGAAATTCATTCAACGAATCGCGCGTTGTAGCTGCCGCCGTCCCTGGCGGCAGATCTTTAAAAAGCCCGGCGCGTTCCAGCGCAGTAAGATCGACAACGTGATCGCCGAGCGCGACACCGACGCGCGCCGGACCATCGCGCCGTTTGAAAACGCCGAACGGAAGGTTCTCCAGCGGAAAATGCGAATCGCTCGAAACATCGACGAAAGATTTGAGCGCCATCAGAAAAGAAAGTCTAACGCGCGCAAATCTTCGCGCGGTTCGTCAAAACTGCAGCTCCCGAAAGAAGTCACGAATTTTCGGCGCGCTTTGATTCGATCAAGTGTGACTTCCCAGTCGCGCCAAGCAAACACGGTGTCGTGAAATTCGAACGAATTTGGATGTTGGTCCTCGAGCATCTCAATCAGTTGGGTTTCGCCCCAATGATGCTCGGCGGACAACACGCCGGCGCCGAGCACATTCAAAAATCCGTGCATCTCAGTTTTTACTTCATCGCGAAATTGCCGGACCGGATGATGCAATCCGGCCGTGAATTTAATTGGGACGTGGTCTTTCGTTGATGCCAACAATGCGCGTGCGATCTGCACCGAGCCCGGAAACGCGTCCACCGTCACGCCGCCGGTGCGCAATTTGTAGCCAAACGCCGGTTGCTTCGCGCGGGCGAGCAAGGCAATTGTTTGTTCTGCTGACTCGGCCGGTGTTTCCCAAAACGTTTGCAGTTTCAAATCGGCGAGCAGAGTTGCCGCCTCATTCAATTTCGCAAGATCGACATCGGCAGGAGCGGGCATTTCGAGCTGAACGACCGAGACAAGATCGACATGTTCCTTTTGAAACGAGCGGATTGTTTCCGCCGCATTCTTAAGCTCCGCTAGAAAATCTGCCGCGTTCTCGGTCTTGGCGCCCAACGCGGATACGCGCAACGGATGATGCTTGTCGAATTGCGACACCAGCCCCGCGGCTTCCGAAAATTTCGCAACCGGCAAAACAAATGCCGACAGCATCCAGGAATCGGGCGAGCGAACATATTCCGCCTGTTTTTTTAGCGCCGGCTCCAACTCCAGATTGCACGGGGGAAACATTCCCGCGTAATCAATCGAGCGTGTCAGGAGAGCCCGCAGAGATGCTGCTGCCATGAAACAATTCAGCGCCGAATTTTCGTTGGCGTCAACCCGCCAGATAATCACGCCTCACGGGAACAGGCCCCGCACTTTTTTCGCCTTCATTACTCGTTCAACGCCGATCGCCATCGCGGCGGTGCGATGGGAAATCTTGTGCGCTTTGGCGCGTTTAATCACTTGAGTAAAGGAATGCTCAAGAATTCGAAACAATTTATCAGTCACTTCGGTTTCGCTCCACATGAATGCTTGCAATCCTTGCACCCACTCGAAATAGGAAACGATCACGCCGCCGGCATTGCACAAGATATCCGGGATGACAAAGATTTCGTCCCAGCGTTTTTCCAAAATCAAATCGGCTTCCGGCGTAGTCGGCCCATTCGCCGCTTCGGCCAGAATCCGGCATTTTAATTTGTCGGCGTTGCTTCCGTTAATCACGCGATCGACTGCCGCCGGAACAAGGATATCGCAGGGCATGGTGAGGAGATCTTTTGGATCGACATGATCGTCCTCGTGAAATGCGCGCAGGTTTCCTTTTTTCAAAACATGCTGCTCGGCCGCCTGGACGTCGATTCCATTTGGGTTGTAGATCGCGGCGTAAGCATCGCTGATGCCGATAATCTTCACGCCGGTTTTGTAAGCAAGCGAAAGCGCCGCGACCGCACCAACGTTTCCGAAACCCTGCACGATGGCCGTGCATTTTTCGGGATCAGTTTTCAATAAGTCCATCGCGCGCTCGATCAAATAAACGACGCCGCGGCCAGTCGCTTCCCGCCTGCCTTCAGTCCCGCCGATGGCGACCGGTTTGCCGGTGACGATTTCGTTTACGGCATAACCCATGTAGACGGAGTAAGTGTCCATGAACCAGGCCATGACTTGTTCGTTCGTCCCCATGTCTGGGCCCATGATGTCGGTGTGCGGTCCAACAAACGAAATCATCTCCTGCATGTAACGGCGCGAAACGGCTTCGAGCTCGGTGCGCGACAACTTGGACGGATCGCAAGCCACGCCGCCTTTCGCTCCGCCGTAAGGCAAATTTGCCAGCGCGCATTTCCAACTCATCCACATCGCGAGCGCTGCCGTCTCGCCCATCGACAACGACGGCGCGAACCGTGTCCCGCCTTTGGTCGGTCCGAGCGTGAGGTGATGTTGGACGCGATAACCCTGAAAAGTTCGCGTGCTGCCATCGTCCATGTGCACCGGAAGCGTGACCGCGATGGCACGCTTTGGGTACATCAACCGCTCGCGATCGTTCTTGTCGATGCTGAGATAATCGGCAATGACCTGGAACTGGTCGCAGGCCATTTTGAAAACTTCGTCGTCGTAAATCGTCATGAAGCGAGAGCGGAACCTAGAGTATCCGCCGGAAAAGTGCAGATGCTATTTGCGTCGGAAAATCATCCCGTCAAATGCAAAGCCGAGCAAGGCTTGTCCTGCTCGCGCCGCCGTAGCTTTGGCGAAGGAGCGAGCGAAGTCGAATGGATCGACAATCCCCTCGGAATTCGTAACCTCTCCGCCGACACATGAAAATTGAAACTCTCGCCGTGCATGCCGGCCAGCGGATCGATTCCGCGACCGGCGCCGTCACACCGCCAATTCACCTTTCGACCACCTTCGAGCGCGACGTGGAAGGAACTTACTCACGCGGGTTCATGTACACGCGCAACAACAATCCGAACCGGCAAGCACTCGAAGAAGGAATCAGTGCAATTGAAGGTGGCGCAGGCGCGGCCGCATTTGCTTCTGGAACCGGCGCGACCGGCGCAATTTTTCAGGCGCTCGCGCCAGGGGATCATGTCCTCGCGCATATCGACGCCTACTACGGCACGTCGCGATTGTTGCGCGAAGTTTTTCTGCGCTGGGGACTCGAAGCCGATTTCATCGACATGAGCGATCTCGCTGCGGTGAAAAAAGCCCTGCGTCCAAAAACAAAACTGGCCTGGATGGAAACGCCGTCCAATCCGCTGCTCAAGATTGTCGATCTTGCCGAGATCTCAAAAGTCGTGCACGACGCCGGCGCGCTTTGCGTTTGCGACAACACCTGGGCGCCGATTCTTCAGCGACCGTTCGATCTCGGCGCCGATTTTATTCTTCACTCCACCACAAAGTATTTCGGCGGCCATTGCGATGTTCTCGGCGGAATCGTGGTCGCCAAACATGACAGCGATCTTTTCCAGCGGATCCGCAATATTCAATACGAAGGCGGCGCGGTCCCCTCGCCGTTCGATTGCTGGTTGATTCTGCGGGGAATGCGGACCCTGCCCTGGCGGATGCGCGCGCATTCGGAAAACGCAGCGAAAGTGGCGGAGTTTCTAGCCGGCCATCGCAACGTCGAGCACGCGCATTATCCCGGCTTGCGCTCGCATCCGGGCCACAAAATCGCACAACAGCAGATGTCGATGTTCGGCGGAATGCTTTCGTTCGAAGTGAAAGGTGGCCGCGAACCGGCGATGAAAGTCACGACCAACACGAAAATTTTTACACGCGCGACCAGTTTGGGCGGCGTGGAAAGCTTGATCGAGCATCGTGCGTCGATCGAAGGCCCGGGCACGACCTCGCCCGAAGGTTTGATTCGATTGTCGATCGGGCTCGAGAACGCTGATGATCTGATCGAAGATCTCGATCAAGCGCTCGGCTGATCGTTCCGCGCCAAACGGCGCCGGACAAGATCGACAACGTCGTGCACTTCGGCGACGCGGAGTAAGTAGGTTGCTCCAAAAAATATTCCGGCGCCGACGCCAATCGTAAACATCAACGCGAGGAAATTCTTCCAGACCGCCAAATGAGGGTGGGCGGAAAAGAAAAACGCAGACGCCAGCCAGCAAATGGCAGCCAGTCCGATTCCCGCGAACAAAAGTTTGGCCACAGTTTGAAACATCGCACCGGTCTCAAGCCGCCCGGTGTAATGGCGCATCATCGAATAAAGAAAAATGAAATTCGTGATCGCGACCATGCTGGTGGAGAAGGCGAGTCCGCGATGTCCCCAATGGAGTTGAAAGGTAAAGAACCAGTTGAGAGAAAAGTTGATGGCGATTGAGGTCAGGGTCACGAACATCGGCACGTAGCGTTTGTTGAGAGCGTAAAACGCGGGCGCGAGCACTTTGTCCGCAGAGTATCCCGCGAGACCGATCGCATAGAAACGGAGCGCGGCGGCAGTTTGCATCGTCGATTCCGGCGTGAATCGGCCGTGCTCGTAGATCAAATGAATGATCGGCTCCGCCAAAATGATGAGACCGATGGCTGCGGGAATCGTCAGCAATAGAACAAGCCGGATGGAATGGGCGAGCGCCGAACGGAACTCGCTGGTATTGCCAACCGCGGCGCTGCGCGAAACCAACGGCAACGTAACTGTCGCTACCGCCACGCCGAAAATTCCGAGCGGCAATTGCATGAGACGAAATGCGATGTTGAGCCAGCTCACCGGGCCGTCGCCCAGTCGCGCAGCGAAGCCGCTGTTCACCAGCACGTTTACTTGCACGACGCTGGCGGCAATCACCGCCGGCGCCATTAATCCAAGGACAGTGCGCACACCTTGGTCGCGCCATTGAAAGTCGGGCCGATATTTGTAACCAACACGTCGCAGCGAGGGAAATTGCGCGGTCAATTGCCAAAAACCGCCGATGAGCGTGCCGATCGATAACCCGATGAGCGAACGCGCGCCAAAATGCGGATCAAGCCACCAGCCGAGCGCCACGCCGCCGATGATCGAGCCGAGATTAAAAAAGCTCGATGCCATCGCGGGCGGCCCGAACACTTGTTTGGCGTTCAACATTCCCATCACCAGCGCCGCGAGCGAGACGAGAAGAATGAACGGCCACATGATCCGTGTGAGCAGGATCGTCAGCTCGGTTTTTTCTGGCGACCAACTCCACCACGTCATTACGTGAATGAGCTGCGGCGCGAACAGGATGCCGAGCAATGTGACTGCGCTCATGAAAACCGCGGTCAGCGTTGCGACTTTATTTGCTAGTCGCCACGCCGATTCATCGCCTTCGGTGGCGATCTTTTTTGAAAACGTAGTGATGAAGGCTGCGGAAAGCGCGCCCTCGGCAAAAAGGTCGCGCAACATGTTCGGCACCCGGAAGGCCATCAAAAATGCGTCAAGATTTCTGCCCGCGCCGAAGAGTCCGGCGAACAACAATTCGCGAACCAGCCCGAGAACCCGGCTACAAAGAATTGCCACGCCGACAATTCCAGTCGCGCGCGTGCTTATTCGCTGAGTTGGCGCCAGAGCCATCGGCGAACAAAGAACAACGTCTGCGAATTTACGAAAGCAAAAACTTCACGATCGTACCACCGATCCCGGGTCGCGATCAAAGCCCGGTCGGGAAATTTAGAAATTCCCACGGCAACTTGAAGCGCGCGGACAAATGCGCGGCCAGAGCTTTGACGCCGAAAATCTCGGTCGCGTAATGACCGCCGAGGAGAAGATTGATTCCGAGTTCTTCCGCCGCGACTGCGGCCCAGTGCGGTGCTTCGCCGGTGATGAAAGTATCGATCTTCTCTTGCGCGACCCGGTAGACTTCCGAGCCAGCGCCGCCGGTCACGATACCGATCCGGCATGTTTCCCTCGGCCCGAAATTGAATGCCTTGATCGGGCCGCGTAATGTTCTTCTGAGTTTGCGAATGAGTTCTCCGCGCGCGAACGCGTCTTTGACTCGCAATCCAATCAGCTCCCCTTTTTCTTCCAGGAACGGTTTCGTCGATTTGAATCCGAGCGCGGCCGCAAGCTGGGCGTTATTGCCGACATCGGGGTGAACGTCGAGCGGCAGATGCGCGCTGTAGAGCGCGATGTTGTTTTCAAACGCGATTTTCAATTGCCGGCGCAAACCGCCGGCGATCGGCTGCAATCCGGGCCAGAATAATCCGTGATGCACGATCAGAAGATCGACGTGTTGGCTAGCGGCTTTGGTTAGAACGCGGGTGGAGACATCAACCGCCGCGCCAATTTTCGTGACGTTGCCGGAGTTTTCGATTTGCAGCCCATTGAGCGCGTTGGGCCAATCTTCGACTTTTCGAACGCGGAGATATTTATCGGTGTACTTAACGATCTCGGAAAGTATCGGCATGTATTCGGATTGTAGGGCGTCTGTGCCGGACGCCAATTCGAAAGGCGTTTCACCGAAACGCCCTACAATTCATCAGGCTTGACGAATCCGGCGGCTCTTGTGACCCGCCTTCGTCCCGCAGTCGCGGGACTCCGGCGGGCAGGCGTTCGATACGGTTTCTTTCCATGCTTGACGAAATCACGGCGTCTGGATGACGTTTGTCTCGCGATAAATTTTTGAGATGGAATACACCGACGCCCCACAGCAACCGCAAATAGTCAGCTGGGACACAATGCAATGTCCATTCTGCGGGACAACGCTTCCGAGCAATGCAACCGCTTGCACAAACTGCGACTGGACTATTGAAGCCACCAAACCGGCGGAGCCGAAAGCAAGCGATGCGATGGCGATCCTGCTCAGCATGATTCCCGGGCTCGGCCACATTTACAAAGGCCATCGCGTCGTTGGCGCGGTGTTGCTGTTTCTGGTTACACCGATCGCAATCGTGTTTGGTTTTTTGGCCGCGTTCGCTTCCGCCGGATTTGGTATCGGCCTGCTCGTGTTCTATTGGATCGGGGTCATGATCCACGCCTGGGCGATCGAAGATCGCATCACGCCAACCGCGGATGAAGGCGAACAGTACTGAGACTACATCGTTGAATCGTTAAATCGTTACACTGAATCTCGATTCACGCTTCACCGAGCATCCACGTCAGCTTGCCCGCAGTCGGGTTCACGCGTGACGCAGGAAACTGCGGATCACCATTGATCACGCGCTCGACCAGTTTGGCCTGCTTCGTCGCGTTGACTAAAAAGCAAACGTGTCGCGCGTGATTGATGAGCGGAAATGTGAACGTGAGTCGCCACGCGTTCAGTTTCGAGACGAAATTCGCAACCACGCGCTGAGTTTTTTCATTCAACGCTGCGGTTTCCGGAAATAGTGAAGCGGTGTGACCGTCGTCCCCTAGTCCAAGCAAAATCAAATCGTGCCGGTAGATCTGCTCGCCGCGCTGCGTCGCCAAAAGATCGAGATCGTCCTGATATTGCTGGGCCGCGATGTGGGGATCGATCTCGCCGCGCATCCGCATGATCGATTTTTCCGGCACGCTTGCTGGAACGAACAGAGTTTCGCGCGCCATCCGGAAATTGCTTTGCGCATCATCCGGCGGCACACAACGCTCGTCCCCGAATGTGATTAGAATACGTTCCCACGGCAGATCGCGACCGATGCGCGCAATTTCGGAATAAACCGGCCGCGGCGTATTTCCTCCCGATAACGCGATCCGGAACTCGTGCCGCTCAGCCAGCGCCTTGTGCGCAAGATCGACAACAGAATTGACCGCGTCCGCGACGAAGTTTTTCGTTCGAACGACTTCACCAGCCATTCGTTCAGATCGCGCAGTGCGATCGGCCGCGCTTTTCCAAATAGCGCTGGTGATATTCTTCGGCGCGCCAGAATTTAGGCGCGACTTCAATTTGGGTGACGACCGGGCGATTGAATTTTCCACTCTCGCTAATCTTTCGCTTCGACGTCTCGGCGGCGGCTTTTTGCTCCGGCGAATGATAAAAGATCACCGAGCGATATTGGGTCCCCTCATCGGGACCTTGGCGGTTAAGCGTCGTCGGATTGTGGTTCGACCAAAAAACATCGAGAAGCTGATCGTAGCGGATTTGAGAAGGATCGAATTCCAATTGGACGACCTCGGCGTGGCCGGTCTCGTCGCTGCAAACATCTTCGTAGCTCGGATTGTCTTTCTTCCCGCCCGCATACCCGACGGCCGTCGATGTAACGCCTTTCAGATTGCGGAAGATTTCTTCCACCCCCCAAAAACAACCCGCCCCGAACGTCGCTTTCTCCGTCGTCATAACAAATGATCGAACGTCTGCGTGCGCTGCGCAACCAGCGAAGAGTTGAGACTTGCGTTCGCTTCCGCCTGCCGCAATTGTCGATGTTATGCGCGCGCCCACTACCGTAGAGCAGACCCGTGCGCCGTTTCCGATTCGGCTGCTGAACAAATGCGGCGCCGCGCTGGAAAAAATCGGCATAAGATCGACATCTCCCTCCGCCGCCAAATTAATTGACAAGGCAAAGCGACGTTGTGGCTTGGAGGATTTTGGCAGCGGTGACTTTTCCGAGCCGCTCTCGCGTCTGCTGGAATCCTGCCATCGCGAGGCGCGACTGAATGTGATTGGAAAAATGGCGCTCCGGAGCGATGTCGTGCGAATTTTATGCAATCGCCTTCTCCTCGAGCGCGATCGCCAGACTGATCCCGAGATCGCGCAACAAAAAATCCGCGAACCGCTATTCATCGTCGGCTTGCCACGGAGCGGGACGACGTTGTTACACATTCTCCTCGCCGCCGATCCGGCGCATCGGGCGCCGCTAACGTGGGAAGTGATGTCACCATCACCGCCAAGTTCCGAAGATCGACAACAGCGAATTCAGCAGGCGTCTCGAAATCTTGCCATGTTGCGCTGGCTGGCGCCAACTTTCGAAAGCGTGCATGCGACCGGCGCCGAGTTGCCACAGGAATGTGTTTCACTGATGAGCCCGACGTTCATGAGCGATCAATTCGACACGATGTATAACGTGCCTTCGTATCGCGCCTGGTTTTTTAGTCAGGACTTACGGCCGGCCTACGAATTTCATCGACGTTCTCTGCAACAATTGCAGTTCCGCCAGTCGGCGGAGCGATGGGTCTTGAAAGCGCCGGCCCACATGTTCGCCGCGCCCGCGTTGTTGTCGATCTATCCGGACGCGCGATTTGTCCAAATCCATCGCGACCCGATGGAAGCGGTCGTCTCGGTTTCAAGTCTCGTCACAATTTTGCGGCGCGTCTTCAGTGATGAGGTCGATCCGGTGCAGATCGGTCGCGACGCGCTGACTTATTGGTCGCAGGCGCTAAAGACTTTTATGCGCGCGCGCGATCAGTTGCCGGCTTCACGTGTTTGCGATCTGCGTTACAACGACGTTCGCCGGGATCCGATTGCGGCCGCACGGCGCGTTTACGAACATTTTGAATGGCCGTTCGCGAAGGAGATCGAAGAACGAATGCGCACAGTCCTGGCACAACAAGCGTCGCACACGAACGGCGTGCATAGATATGACGCAACGCATTTCAAGTTGGATGAGATGAACGGATTTTCCGAGTACTGCGAACGATTTGGATTTTCGTCTTCGGGGCGAGGCCAGGAAGAACGCGCGGAAGCCGCTGCGTAATCGGCAGGATTGATTATGCGACGGTCATAGACCGCCGCTGCAGAAAAGTCACATCGCCATTCCGCCATCGACGCACACTACTTGCCCGGTGATATAACTTGCTTGCGCCGATGCGAGAAAGGCAACCGCATTGGCGACATCTTCGGGCGCGCCGGTCTTGCCGAGCGGTATCTGTGACTGGATCGTTTTCTTAATCTCGTCGGACAAACCCGCGGTCATGTCGGTGGTGATGAATCCGGGCGCGACCGCGTTGACCGTGATGTTGCGACTGGCCAACTCGCGCGCGAGCGATTTCGTGAAACCGATCAGTCCTGCTTTGCTCGCGGCGTAATTGGTTTGGCCTGCATTGCCAATCAAACCAATGACCGAAGTGATGTTGATGATGCGGCCGCTACGCTGCTTGATCATCGCGCGCAGAATCGCTTGGGTGAAATTAAACGCGCCGCGCAAATTGGTGTTGATGACCGTGTCCCAGTCCTCGATCGACATCCGCATCGCAAGTCCATCGCGCGTAACACCGGCGTTGTTCACGAGGATGTCGATCTTGGTGAAGTCGTTGAGAATTTGCGCGCCCGCTTTCTGCACGGCGGCGTGATCAGCCACATCGACCGCGTAATGTTTTGCAGAATCGGCGCGCGCCTTGTTTAATTCATCGGCGGTGCGCTTCGCATTTTCTTCGCTCCGACTCACGCACGCGACTCGCGCGCCTTCGCTTGCGAGCCGGACCGCGATCGCATGTCCAATCCCCCGCCCCGCGCCAGTGACAATGGCGTTTTGATTTTCAAACCTCATCGTTAGGCAGCAATCCTGCGCGGCCACACGAAACTGTCAAAGGAATGAACCTTGCGGCTAAGCGGCCGCGACCGGGGGATGTCGCAGCCGCTGCTGCTGGAGCAGTCTAGCTTTGCCTAAGGTCCGTTAGAAATTCGGGTCATCCTAATCATGGCGTAGGCGGTTGCTCCGGACTTACTACTGGAGGCTCGATAATCTGACTGGACTCGAGCAATCGGAGCTTCTTCGCATTGACCTTTCCATAAACGATTGCTTGCCCACTCATTTTCACTGTTCGGTCGTTGGCGTTGAGAATCCCAGTAAGACTTGAGTGGCCGCTCAACGTCACAACGCTCCCCTGTCCGCGCACGTTAAATACAACGTTGTTCCATTGCACGTCGCCGGACAGCATGATCTTTGCCATTCCCGACAGCGAAAACTGCTTGTTCACGTTAATCACGAAGCTCGTTGTCGCCGTCCCCTGCAGAGTGAAAGTCGACGAACCGCTCATGAGGAAACTCTTAAGCGAGAGCACGACCGTCGCGCCGGGCGCACCGCTTATGGTGAGGTTCTGATTTTTTCTAAGATTGACCGTTGTCAGCGAACCGATCGATTGAGATGCCGACGCGCGACCAAAGTTGTTGAACGCCTCGCTGACATCGTCTTCGAGGCCGAAAGGGTAAGCCGCTTGATCAATTGACCCGCCGTCTGGCGGCGAAAATCTCGCCGCGCAATCCCGCTCGCCGGTTTGAGGCAACTCCTCACTCAGCGTTGTCGATGCACTTGAAACGATCACCAAACATGCACCCGCAACGCTCATGACAATGCGGGTTCCAAAAAAGCTTCGGGCAAAGCGACGCCGCTGAGACCATGCGACGGTGCCGGCAGCCAGAACAGCTGCGAACCAGGTCGCAGGTTCAGGAGTGGCAGTTAGGTCTTCGGCGATGAAGCTACTTTGCGTCCCGAGCGCAATCTGCATTGGCCTAACAGCGGGGCCGCCACCTCCCGAAACCACTGGTCCATTAACACTGGGCGCGATTGTCCTGGCCGATGTCAGGTCAGCGATCCTCGGATCAAGTGCGCGTGCTGTAAGCGAATTGTTAAGCCTTGGTTGATTGAATCGCGTGGTAAAACCGAACGTTAAATATGACCGAAGCGTGAGCTGGCCTGGCGTTTCATAACCTTGGAAAATGCGATGATTTGCATAGAGCGCGTCTGTTTCGGGTTGTTCTCGAATCCCGAAAATGAGCGTGCCTGTCGGGCTTGCCTTCCAGGCAAATCCGGTTTCTGTCTCCGGCACGGTGCCCCCGAAGGCGGCTGTGGCCGCAACAAGCAAAGCTGCGTATAGCGCCAGCCCGAGCCAAAAGGCCCGGTTAGATATCAGGGGGTCTTTGCTCCTCGGGAATTCATTCTCCGTCACGCGGTTAATCGGAGCAGAGGCAGTGCACGAGCTCGCGCGGAAAAATACGCATTTTCGTTTGCGGAAAATACGTAGCTCGTCCGCCGTTAGTCCGAGATCACAATTTCAGGTCACGGCAATTTGCCGCGATTGCTGCCGGTCAGGCCGAGAGCGCAAAATCAGCTGAGACAACCGGCTCATTATTAACCGCGCGCGCAACTGTTAGGACAACGTCATCGGGATCGAGCGGCTTGGGCAGTGAATTGAATGCCCCAAGTTTGCGGCAGAGCACGGCGTCCTGCGGATTCCGTTTCCGGGTAAGGGCGATGACCTTTGTGTCTGGACACGATTTTCGAACATCTCGCAGACAGTAGAAGCCATTCGTATCTGGCATACTAAGATCGAGCAACACAACTGCGGGTCGAGTTGTCATCTTCAATAACGCTTCAGCACCATTGGCCGCGTGTTCGACGCGAAATCCCGCGCGCGTGAGATGGAAGTCCAGAGCGCTGCGCATGAAAACGTCGTCGTCGGCGATCAGAACGACAGGGGAATCCATAATCAAGCAGGGTTGTTGAATTGCTTGCTGACACCGACCCGAGTTGTCCGTGCAGTCATGCCATTGAAAGGAGCAGAGGCAGTGCACCAGCTCGCGCGGAAAAATACGCATTTTTGTTTGCGGACAATACGGAGCCGGCCCTTTCCTTAGAGCGGCTTTGCAATCTCAGGTCAATCGCCGGCGTGCCCGTCGGACAAAAGTGTCAATGCACGAGAGGTGCTGAAGCCTGACGCGGCGCAGTTACACTGCGGGTTCGGCTTTTTTCTGGAGGGTGTCGTGAACGGTCGCAAGCAACTGTTGCGTGTTGTAAGGTTTTGCCAGGATATTTTTCACACCAAGGGCCTCAAACTCCGCCAGGCCGGCTGGTTCGCCCTGTCCGGTTGAAGCAATGATCGGCAGATCCGATTTCATCTTCCTGAGTGCGCGGGTCAACGCCGCGCCATCCATGTAAGGCATCGAAACGTCGGTCAGGACGAGACTAATCGACTGCATTTGTTGGGCGAAAATTGCCAGCGCCTCCGGACCATCGCTTGCGGAAACGACATCATAATGGTGCTTTTCCAGAATCATCTTTGTGATCCCAAGAATGTTCGGCTCGTCATCAACCACCAAAATTAGTTCGCCATTTCCCTGAATGGGCACGACGGAAGTCTTCGGCTGTTGAAGTTCTTCGTGCGTTATAGTTGCGGGCAGGAACAACTTGAATGTCGTTCCTTTACCCTGCTCGCTGTACACGGAGATGAATCCGCCGTGGCTTTTCACGATGCCCAGCGTTGTGGAGAGCCCAAGGCCTGTTCCCTTGCCAATTTCTTTCGTAGTGAAAAACGGATCGAAAATTTTATCGAGCACTGCGCGTGGCATTCCTGCGCCCGTGTCGGTCACGCGCAAAGCAACGAACTCCCCGGCTCGTGCGTCCGGCGTCATCGAAGCGTAATGCTCATCGACGGTAAAATTCTCCGCCCAAATCAAGAGTGAGCCGCCGTCGGGCATCGCATCGCGCGCATTGACGGAAAGATTGAGCAGCACCTGGTGAAGCTGGGTTGGATCTCCTTCGATCGACCAAAGATCGTCCGGATAACGACCGCCGATCTCGATTGATTTGGGAAAGGTTTTGCGCGCGATATCCACTATCTCCTGAATGAGATGGCTCGGCTTGATCAGAACGCGCTCGCCCTCAACACCGCGCGCGAAGGTGAGCACTTGTTTCACGATGGCCGCACCGCGTTGCGCGCTTTCTTCAATGAGCGCGAGGGCCGATTGTCGATCTTCTTCGCCGAGCTCGCTGCGCAGAACCTGGGAGCACATTAGAATCGGAGTAAGTACGTTGTTCAGATCGTGCGCGACCCCGCTGGCCAACGTGCCGATGCTTTCGAGGCGTTGTGCACGGAGCAAGTGCGACTCGAGATTCTTCTGCTCGGTGATGTCGTTGTTGATCGACAAGACTGAGCGCGGCGTGCCGTCGCCGTTGCGAACAAGTGTCGACCAAACCTCCACGGTCAGTTCTCTTTTGTCTTTCGTGATCTCTTTGAGTTCGCCGCGAAATTCGCCGGTCGAGAGAAGCATCGTTGATATCGAGCCGAGTTCTTCCGGTTTCGCTAAAATCAATTCATCAACAGGTTGCCCGATTGCTTCGCTGGCGCTCCACCCGTACAGACGTTCCGCGCCGCTGTTCCAGAAAACGATGCGTCGATCTTTGAAATCGCGCACGATAATCGCGTCGTGCGCGCGATCGAGCATATCGGCCTGTTCGCGGAGGCGCTCCTCGGCGCGCTTATGTTCCGTAATATCGGCCATGAGCGCGAGCACGAGATCGCGTCCGTAAAGCTCGATCGGCGCGAGGCTCACCCGTACCGGAATCCTCGTCCCATCCTTTGATTGGACTTCCGCTTCATCCGACAGATCCTCGCCCTGCGTTCCGGGCTTCAAGAGTTTTGCGCAGTAGTTGGCTGCCTGCTTTGGCGGGAACAACTCCGCCTCAGACATGCCGAGAATCTCGGTTCGGGTGCGACCAAGCAACTTCTCCGCGCAGAGATTCACGTCGAGAATGCGCCGCGACTTGGCGTCGATCAGAAAGGCCGCTTCGCTTAGGCTTTCGAAAAGATGCCGGTATTTGTGTTCAGACTGCTGCATCGCCTCCTCGGCGCGCTTTTGCTCGTCGAGCAGCCGTTTTTGATCGACCGCGTGGCTGACCGATTGCCCCAACCGCGTCAGCCGGTCTTTTAGCAAGTAATCGGCAGCGCCGGATCGCATCGCCGATACAGCGATTTCTTCGCCGATGGTGGCCGACACCAGAATGAAAGGGATTTCCAGTTTTTTCTCTTTTAGTAGCTCCAACGCGCGCAGTCCGCTGAATTGCGGCATCGAATAGTCCGAGAGAATAATGTCCAGCGCCGGATTGAGATTCGCTAGATAGTCCGCCTCGGTGTCCACGCGCCGCCAGTCCGGGTCGAAGCCCGCGCGGCGCAACTCGCGCAGAACTAATTCCGCGTCGGTTGCGTTATCTTCGACGATTAGGACTCGAAGCGGCTGCGTCATTTATTTTTCGATGCGGGGCGATTGATTGAGTAGCAACCAATACATGCCCAGGTCCCGCACGGCCCCGGCAAACCCTTCGAAGTTCACCGGCTTGACGATGTAACTGTTGACGCCCAACTGGTAGCTTTCGATCACGTCCTTTTGTTCCTTGGAAGAGGTCAGCACCGCCACGGGGATCATCTTGGTCCGAGAATCGGCCTTGATCCGTCGCAGTACTTCGATGCCGTCAATTTTAGGAAGCTTGAGGTCGAGCAGGATCACCTTCGGTGTCTCTTCAATCTTGCGCCCGGCGTGCTGGCCTTCGCAAAAGAGGAACTCGAGCGCTTCCGCTCCGTCGCGCGCGACCTGAATGCGATTACTTAATTTGGCTTTCCGCAACGCACGCAAAGTCAGTTCCAAGTCCTGCGGCGTGTCTTCGACTATCAATATCTCTACTGCGTTTGGTTCGTTCATGTTTTGTTTCTCCTAAGGTGAAATGAAATGTCGCGCCCTGGTCCACGGCCGCCTCCGCCCAAATGCGGCCGCCATGGCGTTGGATGATCCGTTGAATAATAGCTAGTCCCACGCCCGTGCCCTCGAACTCATCCGCGCGATGCAGTCGCTGAAAAACTCCGAAAAGCTTGTGCGCGTATTGCATGTCAAAGCCGGTCCCGTTATCGCGGACGAAATAAATATCTTCGCCGTTATCGGACTGACATCCGACCTCGATGACCGCGCTTTCCCGTTTGCGCGTGTACTTTAGCGCGTTCGAAAGCAGGTTCATCCAGACTTGTTTCAACAACGCCGGGTCGCCATGGCATCGCGGCAATTCGCCAATGCGCATGTCGACCTTGCGCTCGCGCCTTTCCGAATCCAATTCCTCGAGCGAATCGTGGACCAGCCTCGCCGTCTCCACAGTCTGTTTGTTCAGCGGCAGTCGACTCAGACGCGAGAAAGTCAGCAGATCGTCGATCAATGCCCCCATGCGCTGCGCTCCTTCGCGAATGGTTTGCAAGTAATGCCGGCCTTCCTCCGGCAACTGCTTTCCGTAATCTTCCAGGACGGCCTGCGAAAAACCGTCCACCGCCCGCAGCGGCGAACGCAAATCGTGCGAGACCGAATACGAAAAAGCTTCCAGTTCTTTATTGGCTGCTTCCAGTTCTGCGGTCCGTCGCTCGACTCGTTGCTCCAATTCGGCATTCAGTTGCCGAATTTCTTCCTCCACGCGCTTGCGCTCAGTGATATCGTTGATCAGCACTAACCTTGCCCGCCGTCCGATCCACATCACTTCGTGTGACGTGATTTCCACATCAATCAGCGCGTCATCTTTCTTGCGATGTCGCCAATGGCTCGACTCGTTCGAGCCGCCATTCTCCCCAGATAAATCATCCATCAAGACGGGGATATCTTCAGGCGGTCGGATGTCTTTGATCGTCATCGCCAGAAATTCGTCTTGCGAATATCCGTAGTGTCGGACCGCGGCGGCGTTCACTGCCAGAAACGAAAGCGTCTCTAGGTCATAAACCCACATTGGGTTGGGATTGCTCTCGAACAATGTTCGATACCGCTCCTCGCTAGCCCGCACCATGGCCTCTGCCCGCTTGCGGTGAACGATCTGGCCCAACTGCGCGACCACCGACGAAATCAGACTAACGAAACGTTCGTCTTCCTCGCGCGACTCGCGCACAAAAAATTCAATCACAGCGACCACTTCCTCGTCTGCCATCACGGGAATGGCTACGGCCGCCTTGAGACCGGCTTCGCGGGCAGTCGCTGCACGCGGGAAATTTGTGTCCACCGTTACATCACTAATCCACGCCGGGGCTTTCGATTGCCAAACACGCCCGGGTAATCCGACACCAGGCGGAAAAGTGAAGCCGTGACTGACCGCCCGGAATGTTTCCATCCCCGCGCCCTCCTCCCACCATGCTGCACTGCATTCCAAGACTCTGCCGCCAAGTCGAGGAATCCACGCCTGTCCGAAGATCCAACCGGTGGCCTCGCAGACGTTGCGCAAGACCATTTCCAAAGCCCCATGAATATCTTTAGCCTCGCCGATTGCCAGCGCGATTGTTTGCATCAGATGACTCTCTTCCTCCGCGTGTTTGCGGTCGGTGATGTCGCCTATGGTAACGATCGCCAGCAGCGGTTGATTGTTTGCGTCGCGAACAAGAGTGCCGCCGTAACTGAAAGTCCGTTCCCATTCGCTGCCAATCCGCCGCAGCCGCAATTCAAGCTCGTGTACTTTTTCATCGCGCAGAACGCGCGCGAGTGGCCACTCTTCTACTGGCAGCAGCACGCCGTCCAGAGTTGAGATTTCGAACGTATCGATTAATTCGGTGAAGCGCCTGCGATCCTGCTCAGAACTGCTGTATCCGTGTAACTCCAAGGCTGCCCGGTTCCATTGAACCAGGTGACCGCTGAGATCGGATACAACCAGGCCTTCGTCGAGATTCTCAACGATGGTTTGGAGCTGAGACTCGCTTTCACGTAGCGCTTTTTCCGCTTGCACTTGCTCGGTCACGCCGGCGTTTAGGAAAAATACGCCCACGGATAATATTCCCAGACTGAGAAAGACTCCCAGCGGCAGCAGCAAGAAGGTAGCCGTGGAAGCCGCTTCCACTTGCTTCCGATCGGCGTCAAGCAACCGATATTCTTCGTTCCGCATCTCCTTAGGCAGACCAAAGATTTCGTCTGATAACTTAAGCCCGGGGCCTGTGGCAACCATCTGCCTGGCTGCCGACAAGTCTTGTTGGCGACCAACCTCTATCACCCGCTCCTCCCAATCGATGCGTTGAGCGACTAGCGGCTCCAATCGATCGAGATTGCGTTGTTGATTCGGATTGTCGGCGGTCAATTTGCGAACATTGGCAATGCTTTGCCGAACCACCGCCTTTGTTGATTGTCGATCTTTCAACAACTGTTCGTCGCCCACGATGATGAAGACGCGTTCGCTACTGGCGAGGTCCTCGATTCCGATCACTACTTGCTGAAGCTCCCTGAGAACCTCCTGCCTGTGAGTGACCAAGTTGTTCGTCACCAGCATTCGTTTCGTGTAAGTGAAGGAGGCTGCGGCCACCACGAAGATCAGCAGAATGCCGATCGCGAATCCGGCGGTCGTCCAGGCATCCAACCGCCATGCCAGCCCACGCTTGCTCAGGAGAAGCTCCAATAAACCGCTGCCTAGCAACAAAAAACCCACCGCGGCCGAAACTCCGGAAACCGACATGCCCAATACATTCCACGCCGGGCCAAACAACGCTTCCAAACAGAATCCGCCTAACGACAGGACGCCAATAACAATCAGAGCTGCGCTCAGCCCCGCTGCGAGCGGAAGGCGCAATCGCATTGCAACCAACTCAGACGCTGTGAAAAGAGCGCCTCCCATCAGAAAAAAGCACAACGACGTTGTCGCCAGCATTCGTCCCGGATGTGGGGTCCCCACTGCTCCCGGAACTTCGCGTAGTAGCCAGTGATCGATTCTCAGGTCCCAATCAAAGAAATTTTCGGCCAAACTCGCCGCACCCAGTGCGATCACCACGAGCGCGACCGTTCCGATCGCGCACCGAAGCCTGTTGTCGATCTTCTTCGGCGACAAAAGTGCTAGCGCCGCGCCGCAAAGGAACATTCCTGCCGCGATGTTCGGTTTCAACGGAGCCGAGCCGGGGACAATGCGCTTGAGCACTTCGACATGAAGTAACCATCCGGTCAGCGGAACAAGACCAAGGAGAGCGACGCTGATAGCTGCAATCAGCGCGAACGTTTGGTTGCGATGGTAACGAACTGATTCGGGAGAGCCGCTCATTTTACTCGACTACTCGAAGCAAGTTCCTGACCGCTGCGATCTTTTCCCTCTCTGTCCGATCAACTTTTTCGACGACGAAATCTCCCGCCGATTGCACCCGCACCAGGATATGTTACTCAGCGGTGGCACATCACTTCGAAGATCGCTTTACGTAAGTCGTCCAGGCGCGCCGGCTTGCTCAATACTAAATCGATATCGGAGGATTGAGGATTCGTCTGATTTACCAAATCGGCAAAGCCGGTCAGCAGGATGATGGGTTCGTGCGGTTGGATGTGCTTAATAGAAGC
>Ga0137399_10000172_pt1 | contig 23465 bp, 17 predicted proteins | sample czorhiz316metaG_FD_104810 | JGI IMG/M metagenome (GOLD analysis project Ga0137399, IMG submission 104810) | Vadose zone soil microbial communities from Angelo Coast Range Reserve, California, USA - czorhiz3.16 metaG | ecosystem: Environmental > Terrestrial > Soil > Vadose zone | place: USA...
CGAGGGGCCATTAAGGGGCCAATAAGGATTCCTTTGCATTCCCTATTGTTCCTTTTCAATTCCTTAGCGCTCCCCAGCATTTCTTCTAAGTCCTTGAAATTCCGATCGGTATTGTTTTCGATCCCCACCGCCCCTACCAATCATCCTTTTTCCCAACAACAACTTAGCGATTTGTCGAGGCGGCAAAAGGCGGCTGGTAGGCCGGGTACTTCAGAGTTGTCGAGGCGCAACGGCAAGATGTATTCCTCCTTTTCAGCAACGCGCGCGACCGTGCATGCTGCCGTTCAAGCTGGGTCCACGCCTTGCGAACATAGTGCTCCGAGATAAACATTGCACAGAAGCGCGCCTCTTTCTCATACACTTCTGCAAAGTAGGCAACCAGATCTTTGCCGAGGAGTTCTACGCGCTCGAACAACCCAACCAAACAGAATTTCGTCTTTGCTTATAGTTACAGAACAGTTCCGCGGTTACCTGCCAATGTACAAAACTTGAAAGACGACATTGATCTTTTTAACCAGTTCGCAAAAAAGGCTGACATTCAGCCCGCCGACTACTGGGCTTTAGCGACGATTGACGGTAATCCGCCGTCTGACCTCAGGGCGGGCTTGAGTCACGTAGGGCCGCAACCGTATGCCTGAGACTCTTATTCACTTTTTCCATGCGGATTACCATTCTCTGAACTTTCGAAGCCCAGAGCGACGCAGAAAATCGAACCGGATACTACTACTGGTAGAGTCAGTAGAGGGATGGTGCTATTCTCGTCATTGACCCGGGTGGTGAGAGAGCTTGAGAGAAGCGCGCTGGCATACCTTCGCGATTCGAATTTTCCTGCTGATGAGCTTGTTATTCTTCATCTATCTGGCCGTGAGAAGAGCGGTGGCTGCCGCGTATTTTCGAAAGGGGTCACCGAATGCAGTTCAAGCGGCGATAAGGTGGGATCCTGCTAACCCAGAATATTACGACGCCTTGGGAACCCTTATGCACTTGTACGCCGATCGTGGGAATTCCGATGAAATTGTGCAGCTCTACCAGAATGCCACACGCCTGAGCCCGCGCGATGCGCAGTTCTGGGCTGACCTGGGAGCCGGCTATGATTGGGCAGGCCGTTCCAATGATGCTCTTGACGCTTTCCAGCGTGCTCGACACCTCTTTCCAAATTCTCCGGAGATCAACTGGAGGCTGGCCAATTTTTATATTCGAGCGGGCAAGATTCCGGAGGCGCTTCGCACCTTAAGAATGGTTCTTCAGGAAGATGACACAGCCGGGAGGAGAGTCTTCACGCTCGCAACGAACGCGACGCACGACAGAAACGCACTTCTGGAAATGCTTCCGCCTCAGCCGCCCGTTTTCTTTGACTACCTGAATTTCCTGATCAAAAGGGGCGACATCGTCGGCGCGGAAGAGGTTTGGGCTCGCGTCCTCCAACTGGACTTGCCCTTTGACTTGCGCGAGGCCTTCCCCTATCTCGATGCGCTTATTCAACACGCGGAACTGGGACAGCTGTCAAAGACCTGGTCCGCCTTGGAGCAGCGATTTCCGGCGCAAGTACAACGCTTGGTACCCAGTTCGAATCTAGTTACAAACGGCGGTTTCGAGTCCGACATTCTCAATGGGGGATTGGATTGGCGTGTTCTGCCTACAGAAGGGGCCGTTGTTAGTCTGGACTCCGTCGGCGTATTTGAAGGTGTACGCGCACTTCGAATTACATTCGACGGGTCGCGCAACATCGATTATGGTCATGCGTTCCAATACATACCTGTTCAAGCAAAGACGCGCTACCGATTCTCCGGCCATATGCGCGTGCAAGAGATCACCACCGACAGCGGGCTGAGATTCCAGATGTGTGATGCGTACGATATGGGCAATATCTTCGTCTCATCGGAAAACCTTGTTGGTACCTCGGGTTGGTCGGAACAGCACGCTGAATTCACGACCCTCGCCGATACTCGCCTTCTGCTCCTGAGAGTGATCCGGTCTGTCAGTAACAAGTTGGATAACCAAATCGCTGGCACCGTGTGGATCGATGATGTCCGCCTTGCCTCAGAGTAGCCGCAAATCTGGAATCGCTAGATTTGCACAATAATGCCCGCCGAGGGAGGCTTCTTGCAGGTTTTTGCCTGATTGAAAGAGGTATAGAGCAGGCCTATAATTTGGTTGTAGTTGGCCAGGGCAGTTCAAGGGCATGCGGGATGCACTTCGAGGCGCGAGGCCCTAGCCGCCAGGAATTAATTGTTTGAGAGAAACCTCCTGATGAGCACATACCGCCGCAAAAGGGTCTTGTTCATTTGCATAGGGAATGCCTGCCGCAGCCCGATGGCGGAGGCAATCGCAGGCGTTGATGCTCCCGATACAATCGACGCGTTCAGCGCAGGCTTGGCGCCGATTGGCTTTGTGGCAGAAATGACCAAGCGAACGCTCAGGAGAAACGGATATTGGATGGAAGGTCTGGAGTCCAAGAATATCTCGCCCAAAGTTTGGGAACAGGTAGATATCGTCATCAACATGAGTGGCCGTCCCCGGGAACTGACATTTGATGAATACTCCAAGGTCGAAGATTGGGAGATCGAGGATCCCTATGGCGAGGATCCCGACACTTATCAGCGAGTCTTCGAGAAAATTCGACTGCGCGTTGCAAAATTGGCTCAGGAATGTGGGCAGGATGACATCAGAAATCGGATTTCACCAGAGGCCTCTCCGGGTAATCTTCAGAGACAAATAGAGAGGATTTGCGAGCAACAAAACGCACGATTGGAAACTCCGAACGCTCCCCTGCCGGGAAGCATGATCCCCGGGGTTTCGACTTTCGGCGAGGTCACTGATCGACATGGAGAGGCTTCGGTCTTCCCTCCTGCCGCTGTCCCCACCTTGAGTAGCGCCGACCCACGGGTCACAGCGCCGAGAACCTACACGCGAACCGGAATGTTGCTAAACGGAAAGGATCTTCGACGCGGATCGAGATTAGCAGGTGATCAGGGGAGTCCTGAAGTGCTGCGTCGAAGGGGGGACACGTTTCTTATTTTAGGTTTTCTGGCCGGATTCATCGTGTTGACGCTCATTAAATGGATGACGATTCAACATAATGCTCAGAGTGAAATGATCGCTGACGTGACACGGAAAACGTCGGTATTGAGTCGTGCGATGAAACCGGTAACACCTCCCCCCGTAACCACAACTCCGAGCGTTCCCCATCCGCCGGCCAACAAAACGCAACCACAAACTTCAGTTGTCGAGCCTCCATCTGTTGAAAAAGTCGAGAGCATTCCGGATACGTCGCCGAAACATTCTCCCCGACCGGCAAATGCTGCGAAAAAACCTTTACCGGTGATCACGGTCAAAACTCCGAGCCATCGCGTGGAGAGTGTGCTCGCGCGCGGCCACTCAACAAACGAGTTACCGCGCGTCTCGACCAACGTAAATACTTCCCCTGTCGAGAAAACACCGCGGCAAGCTCCTTCCAGTCCGTCCCCAACACCTCCGCAGCTAGAGACTAAAATCGGGCAGCCTGCGAATCTGGTGCCGCTTCCTTCACCTGATGTTCGGCCCCCTGAACCCGAGAGAAAGGCAAGTTCGTTGCCAACGGCAAACCAGCCAGTCACTCCCGCGAACATAACCGGGGCGGTTGCAATCCTCGCCGATCCCTATCCTTCCCTTCGGATACCTAATGGAAGTTCGAAAAAACAACGCCAGGGAACTAGCCTGCAGCTCGGCCACTTGCTCTCGCGCGTCGAGCCTATTTATCCCGAAGATGCAAAACAGCAAGGCATCCAAGGCACTGTCAAGCTGCACGCCATTATTGACCGCCATGGGTCTGTAGAGAACTTGCAGTCTGTCAATGGCCCCCCTATTCTCGTGGCAGCGGCCATGAATGCAGTTCGGCAGTGGCGTTTTACGGAAACGTTGCTGGCTGGCCAATCGGTTGAAACCGAAGAAGACATTGATATCGTTTTCCGGCTTTCTAATCCGGCAGCACCTAGGAAATAACTTGATCTGCGCGGGGCTTGGCGGGATTCACTTGTCGAGCTTGCAAGTAGAGAATTGGCAGGATGCCGTTCCCTGACTGGCCACTGCCAAAGCCACAGCAACGGACATTGAGAGTCCCTTTTTTCCGCCGGGACGGAGCCAGCGGCCTCTCTCAAGGCGCTGATGGACTGATCGATTGCTTTCCACCGCCGCGACCCAATCCTGCTGTTGCGGCGGCGGCCGCGGCTCCTCCTAAACCAAGATAGAGCCAGCCCGAATGGAAATTGTGTCCCGTCGTATTCATAGCAGAGGATACAGAGGATAGTATTTCTCCGGCAGAAATACTCAGAGACTGACCTGCCTGGAGAAATTGTCCGGACTTCCCCTCCACAGTTAGGACTCCCACGCTGCCATCCAAGCACGAAATAACAAAAGAACCGTTTGCGGCCCCCTCAATTCTCGTTGTCGCCGATTGTTGTCGAATCGAGGAGACCAGGACAAAATTTTGGACGCGCAAGGTGATGCCGCTCGGTCCGCTGATGGAATTCAATACCACGGTTCCGTTCTTCAATTCCGCTGTGAACTGGTAGTTGCCCGGAAACACCACTTCGCTACGTGGAAGGATTTTCAGTGTACCTTTCCCGCTTACGGTAAACGTGGCTGTGCCGCTCTCACCCGTGCGAAGTCTGTCACCCGAGAAAATCGTGGATTCGACCGGCGCCGCGGAATCGTTCACATATACTTCCCCTATGCTGCTCAACGAGCCCAGGGATTCCCTCTGTTGTTCTTGCGACACCGCGTACGGGTAACCTGATGTTGGAAACTGCAGCAAAACAAAGAGATAGAGGAAGCACAGGGGAACGATCAAACTTCCGCTTCGCCTTTTACTCCTCTCCCGCCGCGTGCTCGAACTCGGAACCATCTTCTCTCCGCTGAGCGTCTCAGGAAGGCTGACACGAAGAATTTATCAAAGATCTTCCGCAGGCCTATAGGGTTTTCACCGGTATTTTAAATACAGAGTCCACCTCATCGACGAATTGTTTCGTTATCTCTATGCTTCAATTGCCAGTCGCGTATCCCACTGTGGTGTGTTGCTCCACGCTTTTCAAGGCGCAAAAAGCGAGGGTGCCACGCTCCCCAAGAGTGGAAATTCGTGCTGGGTGACTTCTTATGCTTGTCAAGCGACGAACCTCTGATCCACTCGCAGAAGGGGCACTGCTTTGGCCGCTACGCAACCCAACCCGTTCCAAAGTCCCGACAGTCAGCCAGCGCTCTCCTCTAGCAAAGGCAAGGATATTTACCCCTTATTGTCCGACAACGGACTGTGGGTCACTCGTCCAATGTGTCGCGGATGGCGATGGCCCTGGACGGCGAGCGGAGCCCATCATTGGGATGAGGATAGTACTGAAGCGGATCATGGACGTATTCGTGTCCTCCCTTGCTTTGCTTTTCCTCTGGCCGCTGATGCTGATGATCGGCATTGCCGTTAAGCTCGGGTCGCATGGCCCTGTGATTTATCGCTCGCTTCGTGTGGGCAAATGTGGCCGTGAATTTGATTGCTACAAATTTCGGACCATGGTCGCTGGCTCGGACGGGCTGAAAGAAAACCTGCGCCGGCTGAACCAGCGCCGTGGCCCATTCTTTAAGATCGTCGATGATCCTCGTGTCACGCGGTTCGGCAGGTTTCTGCGCAAATACAGTCTCGACGAACTGCCGCAACTTTGGAACGTTCTGAAAGGGGACATGAGCTTGGTTGGCCCGCGACCTCATCCGGTAGAAGACTGTGCTCAATACACCTCCGAACATTGCCGGCGCCTCGACGTGAAACCCGGTGTCACCGGGCTTTGGCAGGTCATGGCCCGCGCTAATCCTTCGTTTGAAATTTGTATGATGCTGGATCTTGCCTATATGGAAAAGTGGAGCCTATTGCTCGACTGCAAGATTTTGATGCGAACTGTTCCCGCCGTACTTGCGGGAGAAGGATCGTAACGAGAAGTTGATGGCGTTTACTTTTCCCGGAGAGCGTACGGAAGGGCGAATTCTTTGGCTAGTACCGCAGGAAATTGCATGATTCGAAATACGGCACTCGCTCTACGACCCGGTCACCTGACCTCTTCAGTGAGCGCCACTGTGCGGCCGGCGGTCGCTCGCGTGTTGATCCGAAGGCACCCTCGTACACGCGTTGTCAACGTCTGGATGATCGTCATTGTGATTGTCGGGGCCGTGATTGCCGTCGCGGACGGGCTGACGCGAATTCCGGTTCTGGAACGGTTTGCCGCTTGGAATGGGGAATACGATCCGTACCCCGGGGCTCTTCTGTTTGCGGGGATAACCCTTCCGTTGATGATTATTTACTCGCGGAAGGTCATGGTTTCGTTAACAGAGGGCCTGTTTTTGTGGTTTGTGTTTTGCACGACGGCATATACCAAAGATTTTTCTTATATTCGCTCGCCCGGGACGCCCTTATTCGTCACAGACGTTGTTCTCTTAGTTCTACTCCTTTCAATCTATGTCTTGCGACGGCCTCGTTTTTCAACATTTCCTTTGCCGGTGAGTGTGCTTCTGTTGTTGTTTGTAGGAGCGGGCGCCCTGTCCGCAGTACGGGGTTTCTTGGGGCATCGCGATGCAATGGTAGTCCTCCGTGATTCGGCTCTGGTTGGGTACACCCTCTTTCTACTGGTCGGGTATCACCTGTTCCGGACCTGGCTATCCATCAAAAGAGTGGCTGTCTGGTTTCTGCTCGGAGCGGCGTTGAGCTCCATAAACGGACTGGTTTGGTTCATAGCCGCCCCGGAGGAAAGGCGTTTCATTTTCTACGGAATTTACATCTTGATTGCCCTAACCGGCACAATGCTTGCGATTGCGAGTCGTCTGCTCCGGTCCCCGGTCGGATGGATTTTCGCAGGTGTATTGTGCCTTGGGTTGATGCTCGCAAATACCCGGAGTCTTTTTGTGTCATCGGCCGTCGTACTCTTCGCCGGGTTATTCGGGGGGAGACTAATTCACGGGGAGATCCGACGCCCAAATTTACAGTCGATCATTGCAACGGCGGCCGTCATGATCAGTTTGGTGGCGTTCCTTTTTCTTCGCACTGAGACAGGTCGAGATTTTGTGGAGCGCTCCGCTGAAGAATTCGCTACTGGGTTTCTCAACTCCGCCGAAGACCCCGATTGGCAATTTCGGCTCTCTGCTTGGAAGGAAGCTTGGAGGCGCTTTGCCGAATACCCACTGGCTGGCGAAGGATTCGGCGTTCCCTTTATCTTTGACAGGCTGTTCCTTGAAAATGATCCGCGGCCGCATAACACATTCTTCACCGTGCTCTATAAAATGGGGCTGGCTGGTTTCCTCCCCGTCGTCGCCCTACTGATCTATTTCCAATGGAAAGGTCTCTACTCGTTCCGCCGCCATGGTGACAGCAGACGTATCGCCTTTTTGCAGATCGCTCTCCTTACGCAAGTCGCTTTTTGTATCTACGGCATGGCCAATTTACTACTTGAGAGCCCGTTCCTAGCCTCTCTTTTTTGGGCATTTATGGGTCTCGGTCTGCGTATCATCCGAATGCTGTATTTGGACCGATCACTGCGGCGGACCTTTTTGGCAGGTTCAGATGAGTATAGGTATGAGATCAATCGGGATTGTTCTTAGAATCGGACGCTGCAAACGCGAGGACCTGGGGCTGATGCAACAAGGTGAAAGCAACTTGGGCAATGGAATCGCCACAGAAGCCGCAGCAAGGGCAAGCCTTCTGCGAATAACACCACGTAAGTGGCGTCTTGTTCGGGTGTTCGAGGCCGTGGTGCGGTTCCTTCTGCAATTGCTGCCGCCACCGCTGGCTATCGAAAACTCGGATGAACAGCCCGCTAATATCCTCGTGATCGAATATTGGAATTTGGGGGATCTAGCCTTACTTGTACCTTTTCTGAGGAATCTGCGGCGCAGCTTTCCGAAGTCGCGCATCTCCCTACTTGTCAACGAAGAGCTCGCCTCATTTTTGGAAGGACAAGGAATTGTGGATGAATTCATTCCAGTCCGCGTGCCATGGGCGCGGCATTTCAGTCGCTGGCGAAAATACAACCCCTTCTCCCCGCACTGGATTTCGCTTGTGCGTACGCTTCTGGCGCTCCGGAGGCGTCAATTCGACTTCGGTTTTTCGGGCCGCATGGACATACGAGACAACATCCTTCTCTGGCTTATTGGTGCTCGCCGTCGAATCGGATACGGCATTGGCGGCGGCGGCCACCTTCTCACCGACCTGGTTAAACCAGAGCTATCCCGCCCCCATCGCGCAGATGTATGGCTACATTTGCTGCGAGCCGTAGGTGCATTGCCGGACCGGGAGCTTGACGGCTTCCGGCTCACGGATACGGAACTCGCGCGTATTCGGTCGTTTCTGCTCTCGCGAGACATTCCCTCTAACGCTTTCCTTATCGGTGTCCATCCGGGGGCGCGCATCGCTACGCGGCGGTGGGGGGAGGAGCGCTTCGCCGAAGTTGCGCGTCGGATCGTCAGGAAGACTGACGCCCACGTCCTATGGTTCTTAGAGCCAGGCAATTCATGTCAAGCGCCCGCGATGGAGCGGTGTCATGCGATCAGCCTCGACTTTCATTCTTTTCTGGCCGCGCTTTCCATTTGTCGGCTTCTTGTTTGCAATGACAGCGGTCCAATGCATCTGGCTAACCTATTGAGGGTGCCGGTTGTGGCCATCTTTGGCCCGACGCGGCCGGAGTGGTTCGGTCCGCGCGGCCCAGAAGACCTCCTGGTGATCCGTCCAGAATTCTGGTGCCGACCGTGCTTTGATTATTGCATTTTCGATCAGCCCTATTGTCTGCGGACGATTTCAGTAGAAGAAGTATGGGGCGCCGTTGAGAGCATTCGTCGGCGAACCGATACTTGGACAAGGGAAGGAATAGCCGTCTGTTCCTAGATGAGTCGGCGTCGTCTATTTGAAGGAACATCCATGGATAGCGATTTGGCTGTCTTCAATCGATGCGAAGGAGTGACGCATGAATGCTGTGTCCAGACCAACGTCGAACCAAAACTGCCTTCTTGAGACTTCACCTGGAATCTACCTGGATCACGGAACAACCGGCGTAAGCGCCGCCGGAACTAGAGTAATCGCCGCCAACATAGATTTCTATCGTCAGGTTGCGGGCAAGTATGACAGGTACGAGCCTTACCTCTTTGACCCGAATCTACAACAGAGTCTAGAAAACGATCTGGACAAAGTTGGTTCCTATTTCGTCTCGCTGGGGCGAGCACCGTCTTGCCTCGAGTGTGGCGGAGGCACGGGTAACCTTACGTTGAAGATGTGCGCGAGAGGGTGGACAGTGACCGTCGTGGATGTGTCCGACGAAATGCTGGCTCTATTAAAGGAAAAAGCTAGAGCAAAGGGCTACTCGCCGACGCTCATTCGAAGCTCAATCGAGCGTTTCCTCGTCGCGCGTAGTGAAACGTTTGACCTCGTAGCCTTCAGCGCAGTCCTTCATCACTTGCACTCGTATATGTCTGTCGTAAAGCAGGCAATCTCCCGTGTGCGCCCTGGGGGCCTATTTTATTCGAATCATGATCCGGTCGTTCCGGAGCGGCCCGGCTGGACTTGGGCTTTTGACTCAATGGATATTACAGTTGCTAAGCTCATGCTAGATCCAGCGGACGTGTTGCCCGGCGTCCGGCGCCGCCTGCGAAAGATGATTTCACCCAAAGACTCTTCACTCAGCCGGAGAGTGGTCAGCGCAGGGGACATCGCGGAATACCATGTGCGAACTGGCGTAAACGACGAGCAAATCATACAGCTCCTTCGAAAGAGTGAATTCGCCATAGTGGAGCACCTGAGATATGTGACTGGAAGAACTAGGGCCATCCGGTTCTTGAACGAACGCCTTCGACTCCTCGAAAGCTTCAAGATCATCGCGCGTCGGGAATCTTGATTTGTGTAATGCGCGATGTTTCCTGGACGGGGAGTGTAAGAATTTGAGCAGAGGGCAATAGACACAGGGCGGAAAAGGCAGCACACAAAACGGCAAGAGTGACGAACCGTCGAACGAAATTGCCAGTAATTTATGAGAACTCGTAAGGAAGTAAGAGCCGAAAGAGTCCGAGAAGTTTGCGGGAGAGAGGACGACGGATGGTGGGTTCGCTGAAGGAACTTCAGATGAAGTGGAAATACCTTGCGGCGCAACAAGCATTTCGGCGAAACCCGATGCAAACCACTCTCCGCTTGGCGTCTTGGCGGACTAGGTGCTTACTGCGAGTGCCGGCCACTGTACATTTGAGAAAATCGGGTGTGCGAATGATTTTACCCGCGAATTGGCGAGGCGTCGCAAAACTCATTTATGCGTTTGGCGACTATTACGAACCTGAGTTGCTCTATTTGGAGAGAGTGCTATCACCAGGAAAAGTCTTCGTTGACGCAGGGGCCAACTGCGGAATCTACACGCTTTTGGCAAGCAAGATTGTGGGTGGAGCGGGCCGTGTGATTTCCTTTGAGCCATCTTCTCGCGTGTTTCCTGTCCTGCGGCGCAACATTGTCTTGAATGATTTCAAGAACGTGTTGGCTTTCCCGATAGCGCTCACAGACAAGCCGGGAGGGGCGCGACTCTATTACCATTCTGCCGTAGGTTGCGATTCACTGGGCAAGGATGCCTCTTTCGAGCCGGATGCTCCCTCCGAGGAAATTCGCACAGAATCGCTTGACAATGTGCTCAAGCAGACCGCCGTTGGACGAGTGGATGTCATCAAGATGGATGTGCAGGGGGCCGAAGAACTAGCTCTGCGTGGGGCAAACGAGATTATTGCTTCCAGGCGTCCGATCATTATCTTCGAGTTTTTCCCAGAGGGCGCGGTGAGTCTGGGCCTGTCACCGAACGGTGCCTGGAATTTCCTAGAGGGCCACGGGTACGAGTTCTTTATTGTCGATGATCGGGGAGCACTCTCCAGGTTGTTATCTCCGCCTCTTACGGTTGCCAATCTTTTGGCGATTCACGGGCTACAAGGATGAAGTTCTTCTGGTCGGTCAGCCGTAGGCGTTGCGGAATTTGGAAGTCTTCCTCGAAGAATCGGAGCTCCCTTAGTCGAGAGGTTGCCTCAAGAGCGGAACGGGATGGCCAATAGTGAACGTCTTGATCATCGGTTTCGCGTGCAGTCCGCGCCTAGGCGGCGAGCCCAGCAATGCGTGGAACTGGGCTTGGCAACTCTCACGTTGCCATCGGGTCTGGGTCCTGGCGCTTCCTCATGACTGCGAAGGTGTTGGGGAATATCTTGCAAAGCGTCCCAATCCGAACTTGAAATTCTGCTGGGTGACCGTCCCTCGTTTACTAGACCCTTGGAATCACCGTGGTGGCAACATAGGCCTCGCGGTTGATTATTTGCTGTGGCTGAAGCTGGCTTACAGAAAATCAATCAAACTTCATGCGCAGATCGGCTTTCATCTTGTTCATCACGTCAGCGTTGGGACGGTTAACGCACCGCCTCCGTTTTGGAAGTTGCCAGTTCCTTTTGTGTGGGGGCCGGTCGGAGGAGCTCAGCGAGTGCCGTCTTCCTTCCGTCGTTATTTTGGCGCTTTGTCGGGCCGGGAAATCCTCCGAAGTGCTCGTGTCGCCACGCTGCCTCTTTCCTTTTCGCTTCGCAGGGCCGCGAGGTCAAGCGCGCTCGTTCTCGCCACAAACCACGAGACCGGCCACTTGCTGTCAAGAGCGGGCGGCCGAAACGTCAGACTCTTCCTAGATTCGGGAATTCCGTCCAGCTTCATTTCGGAGCGCCCCGTTCGCACGCCGAGAGATAGACCCTTCACTCTGCTCTGGGTAGGGCGGATGGAACGCCGAAAGGCGCTACCGTTGGCGCTGGAGGCCCTCGCACAAAACCAAGACTTGAACGCAAAACTGCTGATTGCGGGCGACGGTGAAATGCGTACGCAATGGGAACAATACGCACGGCGTCTCCACCCCGTGAACAAAGTTGGTTTCCTCGGCCATGTGCCATGGAACGAAATGGCAGGCTTGTACGAAAGCGCTGATGCTTTCGTTTTCACGAGCCTGCGGGATTCCTTTGGCACGCAAGTCTTGGAAGCTATGGGCCACAGCCTTCCGATCTTGACTCTGGATCACCAGGGCGTCGGCACCTTTGTTCCGCCCGAGGCTGGAATCAAGGTTCCTGTTACTTCTCCCGAACAAACGCTTGCCGCCCTCGCTAAGGGTATTCGACGCGTTGCACTTTTCCCCGAAGAGCGACGGAAGATGGGCGAGGCGGCACTCGCTTTCGCAAAAACGCAAACATGGGAGAGGCGCGCCGAGCGCATGTCGGGGATATACGAGGAAGTCTTGGCGGGGACCCGCAGTCGTATGGACCTTTCCGTTTCGGCAGAGACCGCGCTCAAGCTTGGTGGACCTGCCAGCTATGGCTCGTTCGGCGTCGAAAAGCGGCTTGAGAAAATCGATGAGATGCTGGACCTAAGAGGCAAGCGCGTCCTCGATCTGGGTTGTGGCAATGGGTGCTACACGGCTGAACTGGCGCGCCGAGCAGCTTCTGTTTGCGGAGTGGACCTCCAAAGGCAGCATCTGAAGGTGTTCCGGCAGCCGATTCACCGCGTGCAAGCGGCCGGGGAGAGTTTACCCTTCGCTTCCGAGAGCTTTGATGTCGTCACGATGATTGAAGTGCTCGAACACACCCGTTGCGACAAAGAAGTGCTGAAGGAATGTTTTCGCGTTTTAAAGGCGGAAGGTTTTGTGGTTCTCTTTGTTCCGAACAAGCTCTACCCGTTCGAGAGCCACCCCTGCCACATTGGGCAATTCTCGATTGGCCCCAATATTCCGCTGATTTCCTGGTTTCCAGATGCTCTCCGCGAGCGCCTTTGTCACGCCCGGATTTATACTCGCCGCAAGCTTCTTTCCTTGGCTAAAAGCGCGGGCTTTCGGACTCACAAGGTCGGATGTATTTTCCCCCCGTTGGATTCCTTTCGTTTGCCCTTCAAAGAGTTCTACCGGCGAGTCACGCGAAAGCTTGAAAAAACTCCCCTAGCCTGGTTGGGAGTCTCCATTTACGCGGTCTTGCAAAAGCCAGCCCTCTCTGAAATCACAACGCAAAGTGCGCCCGCTAGCGTGGTGTCCGATAGCATTTCTTTTGAAGTGCTTGGAGTGCAAGTCCAGGCTGTACAGACAAAAGACGTGGTGGCTCGGATGGAAGAATGGATTCGCAAACACAACCGCTGCCATACAATCGCCCCGACTGGCATGCACGGCATTGTCGAAGCTCAGCATAATCCTTCGTTCAGGGAAATCCTGAACTCGACGGACGCGGTCGTACCCGATGGGATGCCGCTGGTTTGGCTGGGCCGACGCAGAGGGCACCATTTGCCACGGCGAGTCTACGGCCCCGACCTCATGCTGGAGTTCTGCGAGAAAACGGCCGCGCGTGGCTACCGGCATTTCTTTTACGGTGGTGAGCCGGGGCTTCCCGAGCGCTTGGCAGAATCCCTCAAGGACCGCTTCCCAACAATCGAAGTTTGTGGAACCCTTTCGCCGCCCATTCGGCCGCTGGATCCGGAGGAAGACAAAGACATTGCGGCCCTAATTTCCCACGCCGCACCCGACGTACTGTGGGTTGGTTTGGGAACCCCAAAGCAAGAACGCTGGATCCACGAACATCGAGGTCAATTGGATGTCCCGGTGCTGGTGAGCGTGGGGGCAGCATTTGACATTCTCTCGGGACGCCGAAACCAAGCGCCACGATGGATGCGCGAGCACGGGCTGGAATGGCTATTCCGGCTATTGCAAGAGCCCCGACGACTGTGGCGGCGGTACTTGATATACGGGGCGGAATTTATTGCTTACCTCGCCGTTGACAGGTTGCGGGTGAAAGATTTCGGTGCAGGCCGGGAGCCAGAGACCTGCATCCGGTCGATACCGCCGGCGCGTGCGGCAAGGCATGTGGGCCGAATGAGATGAGAGATGTTCTTCGTGAAATCCAGGGGCCGTTGTAATTACGCCGGAGAATTGTGCCTGTCCTTCCAAATACGGAGAGCCGTAGCCTGTTTTTTTATAGGTGTTGATTCTAAATGATTTACGGTTTGGTATTGATGCTTTCTCAAAACTGAAACAAAGTCTCGACCAGGCCATTTGGAGTGCCTTTTTTTCAATAGGTTACGAATTGTCTCTTTTGCACTAGCAGATCGGCAGGTTTCGTCAAGGCCGATTTAGGGGCGGTACTCGGATAAAGTCTTTACCTGGGTTCCAATTCAGGGGCGGACCTTATAGACGGAAACTCCCGCTACCCCTAGGCTCAGAGTGCCCAGTGAGCTTAGGCCCGCAGCATGGACGCACTCTGAAGAGATCCGCAGTGCGGGCGTGCTCTGGCCCCCACGGTGTTCCGATGAACTTCCAATTCGTCACCAATCTGTTGAAGGAGACGGGAAGCGCCGACTGGGTGATTTTGAGGCACTCCTGTCGACCTCGAGCTGTCCTCTACGCTTACATTTGTACCCTACTGGTTTTCTGTGCAGGGGTGCCAAGTTTCCCCGAATTGAACCTCAACGCCACAACCACGGCAGGAGTTTTTGCGAACCAACAAGAAATCGTCAGGACTCGGCAATCAACGGAACACCGAGGGACGCAGGCAAGTCTCGAATCGACTGAAGATTGGAACCGGCGCCTGCGGGAACGGTCGGTTTCGGCAGATCCAAAGGGAAGTGTGGTCCTGCGTGAATACACGATCGGCCCAGAAGACGTGCTGGACATCAACGTGTTCGAGGCCCAGGAGATGAACCGCGAAGTACGTGTTTCCGCGAGCGGCGAAATCTCTCTGCCATTGCTCGGCGGGGTTCGTGCAGCCGGCTTGACACCCCGGGAGCTGGAAACGACGCTCGAAGAGCTGTTTCATCAAAAGTACATGAAAGATCCACACGTTGGCGTGTTTGTGCGCGAGATGCAGAGCCATCCGGTTTCGGTGATGGGCGCGGTCCGCAAGCCGGGCATTTTCCAGATTCGCGGCAACAAAACGTTGCTGGAGATTCTTTCGCTTGCGGAAGGGTTGGCCGACGATGCCGGGGAAGAGGTCATCATTTTGCGTCGTGCAGGTCAGATCGATGCGCCCGGTTCGCTTTCCGAGAAAGCGAACGACGTGGCAGAATCTTCCCCGGCGATGCGGCTAGAAGAGTCTGAGAGGCCGGCCGCAATGGATGCGGGCACTGACAAAAGCAGCGCATTTTCTCCGAACGTGGTCCAGGTAAATTTGAAGGACCTCCTCGATTCGACCGATCCCAGCCACAATCCCGCGGTATATCCGGGAGACATCGTCAAAGTATCTCGGGCAGGAATCGTGTATGTGGTGGGAGCGGTGCGAAGGCCAGGCGGTTTCGCAATGAAAACGAATGAGAGGATCTCCGTGCTGCAGGCAATCGCCTTAAGTGAGGGCCTAACGCCCGCGGCGGCCAAAAACAGCGCACGCATCATCCACACGAATGAACAGAACGGAGCACGCACCGGGACACCCATAGACCTTGGCAAGATCCTGTCCGGGAAGTCCCCGGATCCCATGCTGGGGCCCAGAGACATCGTGTTCGTTCCGGACAGCGCGGCAAAAAGTACGTTTTCACGGGGTGTAGATGCGGCTGCGCAAACACTCACAGGACTCTTGATCTTCCACTGGTAGCATGAAGGAACAGGATAAACTCGAGCTGTACGACCGGCCCAGATCCGATGGAAGCGCGGGGGGCGCGTGGGAAGGCCGGGCTGTCAAATTGGCTGATTCTTACGAGATTCTGGAGCCCCATGAAGCCCCTGACTTCCGCGGTTACGCGCGCACCCTGCGAAAGCGTTTGCCGACGCTCTTGATTGTCTTTTCTATTTTGTTCAGCATATCGCTTATCGCCACGCTCAAACAGAAACCCGTGTACCGTGCCCAGGTGTTGCTAGAGATTCAAAAAGAAAATCCAGACATTCCCACCATACAGGAACTCTACGAGCTTGACAGCGTTTCCGATGCTTATTTGAGATCGCAGTACGCCATCCTTGGCAGCGAAAGCTTGGCGCGCAGCGTGATTAACCAACTCGGGTTGGACACGCTTGGGGAGTTCAATGCTCCCGAGTGGTGGTCGTGGTCCTGGCGCAAAAAAGCAAATGCACGAGCGTCGCAAGTGCTTGCCACTGGCCCGGCCCGCGCGGATCGAGAAGTCTATCAGCGAGTGCTGGAGCGCTTTGAAGACCGGCTGAAAATTGTTCCGATCAACCGGAGCCGGCTGGTGACCATTCAGTTCGATTCCCGCGACGCCGGACTTGCCGCGCACGTCGCCAATAGCCTGGCGGAGAACTACGTGGAGCAAAACCTAGGAGCCCGGTGGACGGCAACGCAAAAGGCTGCGGACTGGCTTTCTCAGCAACTGTTAGGCGTAAAAGCGAGATTGGAGAAATCGGAAGAGCACCTTCAGAATTATGCGCGGCGCAATGACCTAGTCTTTCTCGAAACGGACAAGGGACCAAGCCGGAACGTCGAGAACGAGCGGGTCCAACAATTGCAAGAAGAGTTGACCAAAGCAGAAGCCCAGAGGTACGAGAAAGAAGCGCTCTACCGCGTGGTACAGGCCGGTGACTACGAGTCCTTGCCGGGGGAGTTTGAAAGCAAGGTGATTCAAGATTTAACGGAGCGTCTAGCGGAACTCAAGCGAGAACATTCCCGGTTATCCACAACGTTTAACGCAGACTATCCCCGAGTAAAAGAGATTCAAAGCCAGATCGAGGAAATAGCCGCGGCCATCCAAGAGCAGCGCAAGGATGCCGCCGGCCGGGTTACCAACGGCTATCTCGCCGCGGTTCGAAGAGAGAATTTGGTCCGGCAGGCGCTCCACCAAGAGCAAAAACAAATGAGTCAAGTGGCCGCGCGGGCCGTGCAATACAACATCCTGAAGCGCGAAGTAGACACGAACAAGCAGTTGTATGAAGGGCTTTTGCAGCGATTAAAAGAAGCGGGTGTTTCCGCCAGCCTGAGGGCCAGCAACATCCGCATTGTAGATTCCGCTGAACCGCCAACGAAGCCAGTAAAGCCGAAAATCCCGCTTAACCTGGGAGTGGCGGCAATCCTCGGATTAGGGCTGGGTTTTTGTGCGGCCTTCCTGCAGGAGCGACTGGACGATACCTTGAAGGGCACCGACGACGTGGAGCGGTTGTTTGGCCTGTCGGCCGTGGGGCTAATTCCCGGAGTGTCGCAGCTCAACGGCAATCACGAGGGCGTGTCCAGGTTGCTGGAACACACCAAGGCCCTAAGCCGCAAAGATAATGGGAACGTCCGGAAGCCGGATGCGGCGTGGCATCGCATTGATGATGAAGAAAAACCAAACGCAGCGCTGGTAGAAGCGTTTCGAAGTCTGCGCACGTCGATCTTGCTTTCTACGGCCGATCATCCACCCAGTTCTTTGCTCGTCACCAGCACGCAACCGGGAGAGGGCAAGACCACTATCGCCACGAACCTGGCCATTGCTCTCGCACAAGTCGGCCAGCGAGTCTTGCTCGTGGATGCCGACTTGAGATCACCTTCGCTGCACCGGCTGTTCGGAATTCGCGATAGCTTAGGTCTAGTCAGCTATCTCACTGGTCATCAGGATTGGCAGACCGTGGTACGTCCCTCGGGATCCCCTGGACTCGATCTCGTGTTCTGCGGGCCCATACCTCCCAATCCATCGGAACTTCTCTCTTCCCGAAGCATGGGAGAATTAATCCGTTCCGCACGAGAACAATACGAGTTCGTCATTCTCGATTCGGCGCCCATGCTGGCGCTCGCGGACAGCCGCATTCTCGGCACACTGGTAAGCGGCGTGCTGTTGGTGGTGAAGAACGCAATGATACCTCGCGAACAGATAAAGCAGGCGCTATTTGGCATCCGCAGCGTGGGCGCAAATGTTATCGGCGTGGCGTTGAACAGAGTAGATCTACACACCAATGGCTATTTCGACTACCATGCGGATTGCTTTCCTGACAGCAATGGATCGCAGGGAAGTTTCCCGAAGGTGGATTCTGAAGGTACTCTACGGCAACAGAGGTGAGCCGCGGCTCTGCTGTGAGGAACTTGGTGCTTCGAATTGCTGAAGCGGGTCTCAGCATAGCGATATGGATTGCGGTCCTGGCGTTTGGCGGGACTTCACCTCCTTTTTTCCTCGTGACGGAAGTAATCATTCTCGGACTTGGAGTCTTTCTCCTTTCCTCCAGCTTGCGCGCGCCTCTCACCGCCGTCCGTCTTCCCCTCGCAGTTCCGGTGGCTCTGATTGTCTTGGTAGTGCTGCAAATCCTTCCATTGCCTGCCTTTTTGGCCCCGTTGTACGCGTCACTGCACATTGCTCTTGCGGGCGATACTCGCTATACGCTCAGCGTCGCCCCGTATCAGACGGTTTCCCACCTTCTGCTGTTGGTCACCTTTTTGACTGCTTTCTATCTAGGTCTGCTGGTATGTAAGGACCGAAACGCAAAGAAGCGGCTTGTTTATGCCCTCGTTGCGTTGGGAGCGTTCGAGGCTTTCTACGGTTTGCTGCAGTATCTAACCGGATGGCAGCAGATTTTTGCCTATGTGAAGAAGTATTACTTGGAAGACGCCACCGGGACCTATATCAACCGGAATCATTTTGCGGGCTTGCTGGAAATGACGCTGCCATTTACAGTAGCCCTGGCCTTGCGCCTGGCTGGCAACCTACGCCGTGCAGCTGAGCGCAGTGAAGCGAAGGCGCGCCAGCTCTTATCCGCAAGGGAACTGCTCCCTCTTGTATTTTTGCTCTTTCTGGCCGTCGCCACGTTCACCGCACTCGTCTTCTCGCGGTCACGCATGGGAATTATTTCTGCTCTCGCTTCGCTCATGGCCATTTTTGCCCTGGCCGGAAGTTCTTCGTTATCGAAGCGAACTCGGGCGGTGGTCGCAGTGGTGTTTTTCCTCGGCGTTGTCGGAATGGTTCTTTGGGTGGGAAGCGATCCCGTCGTCACGCGCTTCGAGACTCTTGGACGGGAATACAACGAAACTGGGCAGAATCGAATATCCATCTGGCGTGACACACTTACTTTGATTCACCGACATCCTTTGTTGGGTACGGGGTTGGGGACTTTTTCGGTGGCGTATACTTCTGTGCAAAGCACTTTTCTCAACCTTCTCGTGGACCACGCCCACTGCGACTATCTGGAAGTAGTCAGCGAACTCGGCTTGCCAGGAGGCATCTTGGTGTTTGTTTCGATTTTCTGGATTCTCGCACGAGCCGTCCGGCGTTACCGGAGGATCGAAGATCACTTTGAAGCCGCGGTTTGTCTTGGCTGCATCGGAAGCATCGCCGCCATCTTGGTGCACAGTTTGGCCGATTTTAATCTGTACATTCCTGCGAATGCACTAATCTTCACGGTTACGCTGGCTCTAGCTTGGACGGGAAAGCCTGACCTCACCACGCGTGACGCTGCCCCGTCTGGAAGCGATCGATCATCTAGCTGGCACCTTCTTCATGGGCCACACACTTAAGTTTATTCTGGGCGGTGTTTGGATCGCCGGGGTTCACCAAGATAATATACGATGCTGTTGATGACGCGTACGTCGTTTTGCCCGCGTATGGCACCTGAAGGGTTGAAGAAATGAGCGTGCAAACAATCGATGCTGACGCGAAACCCGAACGCGGGGGAAAGGCGGTACTCGGCGCTGCCACCAAAATCCAAGGCGGGATAGTGAACGTGGCCTATACTCAGCCCGCCACTCCCGTTTGGAAAGGGTCCGGCAACCCTTGCACCACCGGCCAGTACATGAGCATACGTGCTCAGCGAGTTGCCATTCCAGAGAGAAAACGTAGGACCGAACAGGTAGCTGAACACATCCACGCGATGTCCACTTTTGAAGACGTTCGGAGCAAACGCGTAACTAAGATCTAATCTACCTCCAATACGCCTGCCGCCATCGGCGGCAACGCTAACATCCATTCCGGTCAAGGCGACGTGACCTGACGATGGCATCGCGAGATCCGTAACGCAATACCCGGCGCTGAGGTTGAATACGGTAAAGTATCCGGGGGCAACCGGTGGTTGCTTTATTGGACGAAAGTAGAGAGACGCGGGAGTTTGCATCGGGACGGGAATTTGTATCGGCGTAGGCGTAGGATTTGGAGCCGTCGTCGCGTCTAAACCGGGTGTGGAACCATTTGCGCCTGGGGGGGCTTGCACGGGCGGATTAGGTTGGTTGGGCGAGGGAGGAGCTTGTGCCACGACCGAGATTGGCCAGATCAGAAAAGTAAAAGCAATTTTCCACACGGTTCGCATGAGAAGACGCGGGGTGGGCAGGTGTGCGACGCTCCGGTTTCAGGCGGCGCGATAACGCATTCACAGCCACATATTTATAACCAGTTGATGTGGCTGAACAAGCAGGTAAAAACCTTTCTTCGTACTCAGGGAAATTGCTGATTCAGTGTAGCCGACACCCCGCTTTGGTCCAGAGGCTGAAGTGATGCTTTTCTACGGCGGGTTCAATACTGGCAAGTACAACCAGATACAGCGAGCGGGCGTAGCTCAGTAGCAGAACAGACGCTTTCCAAGCTTCAGATATAGAGTTTGTCGGCTCGCCCTCCGTGCCGCGAATCTTGGACCCGAAGCCGACATTTGTTGCGAGTAGTAGATGAAGAGGTTGAGGGCGAGGATCTCAAGCACAAAGGAGGGAGCTTTGAGGGGACAATAAGGATTCCTTTGCATGCCCTCTCGTTCCCTTTCAATGACTTAGTGTTCCTCTGCATTCCTCGTAAGTCTTTGAAATTCCTCACGTTGTCGTTTTCGATCCTCACCGCCCCTACCAACCATCCTTTTTCCCAACAGCAGAGCGATTTGTCGAGGCGGCAAAAGGCGGCAATAAGAGGCCCAAGGGTGGCACCAACGGCTCGGAAGAACGAATCCCTGCGGTGTTGCGCGAAAGATCTTTACTTGGATGCGGAGTCGGATTACCGGGCGAGTGGGTGGAGGTTCCCGCTTGGCAGCTGGTCACAGCCGCTGCGAATCGACCTTCGTTTTATGAGCCCGCCTGATTACAACACGGCCCGTTGATTCTGCGCGATTTAGCCTCTGATTTGAGAGAAGGAGTTCTTTCCCAAATCTCTCCCAGGACGCCTCGCGAGTTTGCGCAGCCACGCGTCGATTGCGGAGTGCTGCTCAGGACCCATCTCTTCGAACAGCACGCCCATGCCGAAAATTCCAAAGCCGCCGCCAGAATGCATGTAGAGCACTTTGCCGTTCAGTTCGCATGTGCTCATGCCATCGCAGATGCGGAGATGTAATTTCGTAAGAATGGAAATGGGTTCGAGCGTATCGATATAACAACCACGCGAGCTTAATTCGGCAAGCTGCGCGCGAACCCCCGTTCCGTCGCGAAGTGTAACTTCGGCATCTGCGAAAAACGAGAACCGCGGATTGGCTCGCCTTACTGTGTAGGAAGCTTCAGCCATGGCGTCTCTCCAGTCTATGAACGTCGCAATCCGTGTGTATCCATTGTATACAACCGCAGCCCGGCACATCCAGACGTTTGTGCTTTTGATCACCGAAAGAGGTAACTGGCTCTCCGTACGGGTGGCCGACGCCCCGAGGTATGAATTCCAATAGCAATCGGCGCAACGTCCTCAGATCATTCAAGATGCGGCGGCTCGTGGCGATGTGTGACGAAAGCTTATCCAATTTGTAGTTCACGAGTTGTAAAGCCTGCTTTCGCTGGGCCAGTTGGGGGTTCGTCGCACGAAGGATTTCCATCTCAATTTGATCTCGGGCCTCGCGTGTCGCTTCTAGAAGGTCATTCACATACTCAAGAGCGCTCTCAATATTGTCGAACGGGGTTTCCGATCGGTAGCGCATGGCTGCCCTCCCAGGACATTCCTGGCTGCAGTTTTGGGTAACGCAAGATCAACATAAGGATAGGGCTTCCTGTTTACCCGTTCAACTGCGGGACACAAAGGATTTTCCCAGGGAAGCACGATGCAGCTTCTGTGGGCAGACTGCCAAGTTCGGTCTAGCCCGTCTTTCTCTCCTAGGTTGTCCATTCATGAACGTCTATTGCCACGTCGCAACTTTCAAGAGCGGTGGCACGTGATAGAACCCCACCTCGCGGCCTTTCGCGCCGCCTGGGTCAGAGTTTCTGACCCTTAATTCCAGGTATCGATAGGTGTGACGGAATGATCATAAGCCCTGTATTTTCTGTAAATTAAGGCAACACCAATCGAGCACACATCAGCATCACTTTTCTCAATGAGAAAACCGATGTTGCGGCCTCGAAGTGTACCCAAGAAGTCAATAGTCCGTTGGAAAGTACCTAAAAAACAGTACTGACGGCCCATTCTTGGACAAGCAAAGGTGTTCTATAAGGTACTGATAGTACTATACTTTTATGAGTTTTTGGGTTCCCTTTTGAGAACTGACTCGAACTATCGGGAGTTACGAAGGGGATGCACGCTGGCCCGCAATAGCAGATGAGATGTGGCTTGTATTGAGCAGTGCGTATTGAGAGGCCGGACTCGCGAGAGGCGCCGCGGAGGCGATATGTCCTTAGATGCGTTGGATGAGAAGACGCTAACCAGCCTTCCCCGGCTGTCAGAGGTCTACGACGCTTACGGCGTCCAAGTCAATGCTTTGTCCGTGGACGAAATCTTTGCTCTCTACGAACGCACCGGCTTTCTGTATCCGGACAAAGCGGCACGCCTCTTTCCACACCTCCCACAGGTTCGGGAAAACTGGCGACGGATGTTGAGTGCCGGCGAATCGCTGCTTTATGTGCTGACTTCTGGAGACAAGAAGCGCGGGCGGGCGTCCCTTGCAGTTTGGCGGACCACGCAAAACGGCTGGATGTCACAGCACCTTGTCTCTGAAAACAATCCGTATGCATCGCGGGCGGTGATGCTGGCCGCGGCCGCTGCGAGTATTCGCAGAGGGCGCGATCTCTCTGCGCAGAATTGGTTTCGGCCGGAGAACCGATTTCCCGCGCGAGTCTTCGGTTCGATGGCGCAGACGATCGGAGAATCTCTATCGTCTGTTCAAAGGCACGCATATTTCGCATTGCCCAGAACACTGTCGCTGCCGACGGAAAAGCGAATTCGCGTGGTGCCATACAGCTCATCTCATCAGGAGGCCCTTTTGGAGATAGCGGCTGCAGCGCGCGGCAGTATCTACATCACAGCAGAAGAATTGGAGCACGACGTCGAATTCACAGCGGTCGATGAACTCTACCGCGGCGTGGGACTGCGACGCACGCGACATGTGTGGCTGGCCTACCGAGCAAACAAAGAAGAACCAATCGGGGCGGCAATTGCCTACCGCGGACCTTTGGGTGTCAATTTCAGCTATCTGGAAAATCGTTGCGACCTGCTCCTGCACCCGACACTCCCTGAATCAGAGGTCTCCGAGACAGCGTCCGCGCTTCTAACCGCGTGTTCGAAAGCGTACGACGATTTCGAATTGGAGGAAATTCCGGTAATTGCTGAGGAAATGGCGACACACGTCCTATACAAGCTAGGCGCGGAGTTTCTTCGCCACTATTGCCAGGGA
>Ga0137399_10000173_pt1 | contig 23332 bp, 28 predicted proteins | sample czorhiz316metaG_FD_104810 | JGI IMG/M metagenome (GOLD analysis project Ga0137399, IMG submission 104810) | Vadose zone soil microbial communities from Angelo Coast Range Reserve, California, USA - czorhiz3.16 metaG | ecosystem: Environmental > Terrestrial > Soil > Vadose zone | place: USA...
AGCAAACGCGTGTTCTATCTCGATCCGAAACTTTACGCCGTCGGAAGCCGCGACAGCTCCTTTCGCACGTTTTATTTCGAGCCAAAGATCGCGACCAACAAAGTCCGCGATGACGCAGTCCACTTCGTTGCCGGCTTCGAACATGAACCGCGCGAGAAAAATTCTTCCTGGAAATTTACCCGCTGGGACCTGGTCGATCTTTCTCAGTTCAAAGTGAAGCTCAAAGCCGAGTTCCAAGGCAGCAACCGCGACATCTATCGCCCGGAGGCAATCGTGGCAACGAGCGCGAAGCATTAGTCGTCGGCTCGACAGAGCATCGGCCTGCCGCTAGAATATTGCTCCGATAAATGATCACCAAGGCAACGGAGACGTTTCAGTTCGATGCGATTGACGATGTGGTGAGCGACATCGCCAAGGGGCGGATCGTGATTGTGACCGACGACGCCGATCGCGAAAACGAAGGCGATCTGGTGATCGCGGCGGAAAAAGTGACCCCGGAAGCGGTGAATTTCATGGCGACGCATGGCCGCGGCTTAATTTGCGTGCCGATCTCAAACGAGCGGGCGGAGCAGCTCGGGTTGCAACGAATGGTGACGCAAAACCGCGAAGCGCAACGGACGGATTTCACGGTTTCAGTAGATGCCGCGCGCGGAGTCACCACCGGAATCAGCGCCTATGATCGCGCCACAACAATTTTGGCGATCGCGAATTCGCATTCATCGCCGGACGATCTGACGCAGCCGGGCCACGTGTTTCCGTTGCGCGCGAAGGACGGCGGCGTGTTGCGGCGCGCCGGTCACACTGAGGCGGCTGTCGATCTTGCCCAAATGGCTGGACTGCAACCGGCGGGCGTGCTTTGCGAAATCTTGCACGACGACGGAACGATGGCGCGACTGCCCGAGCTGATGGAGTTCCACAAAAAGCATGGACTCCGCATCTGCACGATCCAAAGTCTGATCGCGTATCGCCGCAAACGCGAGAAGCTGGTCGAGCTCGAGCAAGTGGTGAAGTTACCGACTGATTACGGCGATTTCGATTTGCATTTGTATCGGGCGACGCTCGACGGGATGCATCACCTCGCGCTGGTGAAGGGAAAGATCGACAAGAACAAGCCGACGCTGGTCCGGGTTCATAGCGAATGTCTCACCGGCGACGTGTTCGGTTCGCGCCGGTGCGATTGCGGAAATCAATTGCACGCGGCGTTGCGGCAAATCGCCGAGGAAGGCAACGGCGTGTTAGTTTACATGCGCCAGGAAGGTCGCGGGATCGGGTTGGCGGCAAAGATCCACGCCTACAAATTGCAAGAAGAAGGCTTGGACACGGTCGAGGCGAACGCGAAACTCGGTTTGCCACCTGACCTGCGCGATTATGGACTGGGCGCGCAAATTCTTTTCGATCTCGGCGTGCGACAGTTCCGGTTCCTGACCAATAATCCGAAAAAAGTGGTCGGCTTGGAAGGTTACGGTCTGGAAATGGTCGAGCAGGTCCCGATTCGAACCGAGTCGAACCCGCACAACGAGAAATATCTCGAAACCAAGAAGATAAAGCTCGGGCACCTTTTGTGATCTTCGATTGATCGGCAACTCAGTCGACACGGCAAAGCCGATACAGCCGTTGATAGCCAATTGTGCGATTGGAAACCTGAGCTATATGTCCCGACTCACCTGATGAAACGTTATCTGCCATTTATTATTGTGGGCGTGGTCGGGCTGGCGGCGGTCGGCAGCGGCACGTTTCTTTATCGGACCAAACTAAACGCCAACGCGCCCCCGAAGATTTCGAAAACCGAAAAGGAAGCGGGCGGTCAAGCGGTGCACGCTCTCGGTCCAGATAATGCGGCAGTCACGCTGGAAGAATTCGGGGATTTCCAATGCCCGCCGTGTAGCCGCCTCTCGGAACCGATCAATGAGTTGCAGAAGAAATACAATCTGCGGGTGATCTACCGGAATTTTCCACTGGCGAACCACAAGTGGGCAAAGGACGCCGCCCACGCTGCCGAAGCGGCCGGCAGGCAGGGAAAATTCTGGCAAATGCACGACCTGCTTTATCGAGAACAAGGCGTTTGGAGTCAATCGAACGACGCGCGCGCGTTGTTCGAAGCCTACGCCGGCATGCTTCAACTTGATCTCAGCCGATTTCGAGCCGACATGGAGAGCCCTGAAATTCAGCGGCAGGTTGACGTCGATCAACAGCGCGGCGCGGCAATCGGGGTAAAAACCACGCCCACAATTTTCCTGAACAATCAAGCCCTGCCCGCAAATCAACTGATGCCCGACGAATTCCCCAAAGCGGTTGAGGCTGCAGTCAAAAACGCCAAGCCCTCTTCATGAAATCGGCCAAGCCTTCCAGCGCAAAACCGAGAATGACCAGATCGCGCCTGCAAGCGATCTTCTATACCGTAGCCGCCGTGATTTCGCTGATTGGGCTGGCCGAAGCGACCTACCTCACAGCCCTTTTCTTGTCCGGTGAAACCGCAGTCTGCGGTCAATCGGCGGATTGCTTTAAAGTGCTCGGCAGCAGCTACGCCAAGGTCGGCAAGGTTCCGGTAAGCGGTTTGGGCGCGCTCGCTTATTTCAGCGCTTTCACTTTCGCCACTTTTGCCGGCTTCGGTTATGCGCGTGCTCGAAAATTTTTCACCTGGACGGTAATCGCCATGTTTTGCATGACGCTCTGGCTTCTTTACGTGCAAGCGTTCCAGCTGCACGCGTTCTGCCGGTATTGTTTGTTTTCCGCGGCGCTCATCTTTTTGCTGACCGGTTTAGTCGTGGCACGTCCGGCAGCCGAAACACAAGAGAACTAATTTATGATTGCCTTCCTTAGATCGACAAGTTGCACTCTTGTTCTCGCGATTATTTCGCTCGCCGCCTTGGTCAGTTGCCAAAAATCCAAGACCGCTGCGACGCCACCTTCAAATCGGCCGAAGATTGACGCCTGTAGTCTCATCACCAAAGAAGAAGCGCAGTCTCTTCAGGGTTCGCCGATCAAGGACCTGAAAGGGAGCGAGAACGCGGACGGCGCTTTTCGCGTCGCGCAATGTTTTTATACCGCCGAGACCTTCAATAAATCGGTCAGCCTTGCCGTGACCCAAACCAATCCGGCATCGCCCCAGGCGCGCAATGTCAGGGATTTTTGGAAGGAAGCGTTTAGTCGCTATGAAGGCGAAGCGAAAAAAGAAGAGGGCGACGAAGAAAAGAAAAAGAGTTTGCGCGAGCGCGGCGAAGAAGAGGAAAGAGAAAGAGGGCTGCCGCCAAAAAAAGTGGATGGTATCGGCGATTCCGCCTATTGGACCGCAAATCGCGTGGGCGGGGCCCTTTACGTTTTGAAAAACGATGTTTTTATCCGGATCAGCGTCGGTGGCCCGGACGCCGAAGAGGCGATGATCAACCGATGCAAAGCGCTCGCCGAAAAAGCGCTTTCCCGCCTCTGATTGGATCGGCGCGCCTCTTGCCGAGACTGAGTTGTTAGAGCATTAAAGGGCGATGTCGAACTTGATCTCCCCTCGCCCGCGCGCTGTCGGCGTCGCCAAACGACACTTTCCGATCGTGGCCAGCCAATTCAACGCCACCTACGTGCAGGGCTTGATCGATCACGCCACTGCCGAATTGCGCGCACTGATTCCCGGCGCAACGACGTCGCTCCTGCAAGTTCCGGGCGCGTTCGAAATTCCGCTCGTCGTTCGTGAGCTCGCGTTGCAAAAACGCGGCGACGCCATCATCGCGATCGGCGTCATCTTGAAAGGCAAAACGGATCACGCGGAAAATTTGAGCCGCTCCGTGACCGATGCGCTTCAGCGAATCGCGGTCACTCAAGGAGTTCCCGTCATCAACGTCGTTCTGAGTTTCGACAATGAAGATCAGGCCCGCGAGCGCTGCCTCGAAAATGAAATCAATCGCGGCACAGAAGCGGCGCGGGCCGCGGTCGAGATTTCGAATGTGATCTCGAAGTTGCGGAGCAAATAAGCGATATGGGCAAACGGCGACGCGCGCGCGAAGCGGCCATCCAATATCACTTCTGGCGCGATCTCCAACACGGCGAAACTCCCGAACGAATAGACGACTTTTGGGAATTTTGTCCGGTCAAACCGAACGTGCGCGAATTCGCCCAGCCGATCATCGAAGGGATGGTTGCGCACCTCCCAGAAATTGACGAGCAGATCAAACGCTACTGCGAGAATTATAATCTCAACCGCATTTCCGCGGTCGATCGCAACGTCTTGAGGCTCGCCATCTACGAAATGCTTTTTCGCGACGACATTCCACCGGTGGTTTCGATCAACGAAGCGATCGAGCTCGCAAAAACTTTTGGCGGCGCTGAGTCCGGGGGATTTGTCAACGGCATCCTGGATCGCGTCCGAAAAGATCTGACCCGTCCTGCGCGGGAAGCAATCTCCAAACAAGAGCCCACGGCATAACGCTTTCCTTCATTGTCATGTCGAGCGATATGCCAGTCCGGCTCGGACCGAGACATCTCTGGATATTTCAGAAATAGTAAGAGATTCCTCCACTTCGGTCGGAATGACAGAAAGATGAAATTTCTTGAAACGCTGGCGCAACAGTTCGCCGGTAAACCGATCGATTGGGACGAATTGGAGCACGCCTTGATTCGGGCGGACCTGGGCGTTGGGCTGACCACGCGAATTATTGCCAAGCTTCAGGAGCGCGAAGCCTGGTCGCTGCTTGGAATTCAGGACGTCATCAAGGTCGCGCGCGAAGAGATCGCGAAAATTCTGCCGACCGAGACCAAACCGATTCAAGCGCTCTCAGGAAAGCCAAACGTGATTCTGATTGTCGGCGTCAATGGAACCGGCAAGACAACTTCCGTCGCGAAACTGGCTCATTATTTAGGTAGAGGCGGTTGCCCCCAACCGCCCGCAAACGCCAGCCCGGCTCGGACTCGACATACAGTGTTGCTCGCCGCCGCCGACACATTTCGCGCTGCCGCCATTGAACAGCTTGGAATTTGGGCGGACCGCCTCGGCGTTGAAATGGTGCAAGGCCAATACGGTGCAGATCCAGCTGCGCTTTGTTATGATGCGTTTCAAAAAGCTGCGAACGATAAGATCGATTTTCTACTCTGCGACACGGCCGGACGGTTGCACACCAAAACGAATTTGATGGCTGAGCTGCAAAAGGTGAAACGCAGTCTGGCCAAGAATGACTCGAGCGCGCCGCACGAAATTCTTCTCGTGGTCGATGCCACCACCGGCGGCAACGCGCTCGCACAGGCGCGCGAATTTCATCAAGCCCTCGCACTTACCGGTTTGATCGTGACCAAACTCGACGGCAGTGGCAAAGGCGGAATCGTGGTTGCGATCCAGGATGAATTGAAAATCCCGACGCGTTTCATCGGTACCGGCGAAAAGATCGAAGACTTCGCGCCGTTCGACGCGCGCGCGTTTCTAGCTGAAATGTTGTAGCCAATGAGCGACGCAGCCAAAACTATCACCGCGCCGGAGGAGCACGTCGCTCCGGGGGGAATCGGCGGTTTCATCGCCAAGTTCACCGTGCTCAAAGGCGCGCGGCGCGAGCTTTGGCTGACGTTCCTGATCAAGTTCCTGATCTACACCGCTTACTCCGTCACGAACAAGACGATGGTGTTGTGGCTGTCGAAGGACCTCGGTTTCAACGATCAGGCCGCCGGCGCGCTGGTCGGCTGGGTTTGGGCTCCGGCGATGACGATTTTCACTTTGCTCGCCGGTTCGCTGACCGACGCGATCGGATTGCGCCGAACTTTTTTCCTCGGCGTAGCGATCTGCACGGTGGCGCGGAGTGTCATGGTGACGACAACAATTCCGTGGCTGGCGCTGGCGTGCGGCGTTCTGCCGCTGGCAGTGGGAGAGGCGCTCGGGACACCAGTTCTGCTGGCAGCGACGCGAGTTTATTCCACGACCGCACAACGTTCGATCTCGTTCTCGATCATCTACGCGCTGATGAACGTCGGCTACCTGGCCGCCGGTTACATTTTCGATTTCATTCGCTCGCTCGATCTCCATGTGAACATCGCAGGTTTCCAGCCAACGCCGCATCAACAGCTCTTCGGCGTAAGCCTCGCGTTCGAGATCTTGCTTTTCCCGACGATTTATTTTTTGCGACGGTCCGAGCCGGACGGGCAGTTAACAAACAGCCAGGCTTCAGACAGGAGATCAACTCGCTCCGGTATTTGGTCGGAGACTATGCGAACCCTCCGGAAAGGCGCGAACGATACCGCGGCGCTTTTCCATCGCTTGATCGGGCAATCGGCATTTTACCGGCTGCTCGCGTTCTTTCTGTTGATTGGATTCCTGAAGGCGATTTTTCTGCAAATGGATTACGTGTTCCCAAAATTCGGCGATCGCGAGATGGGACTGCACGCTCCGGTCGGCAAACTGGCCGGGATCAACGCCATCCTCATCATTGTGCTCGCGCCGGTGGTTGGCGCGCTCACTCAACGCCTTCCTTCCTATCGCGTCGTCATAATCGGCAGCATCATTTGCGCGGCTGGAGTCTTCATCATGGCGTTGCCGACAGATTGGTTCGTGCCGGCGGCAAACGGCGCGTTCGGCAGCGCGCTCGGCCACGGTTATTTGCGACTGACCGGCGCGATTCATCCGTATTACGTCATGTCAGCTCTGTATCTGACGGTGTTTTCCGTCGGCGAAGCGTTTTACTCGCCGCGTGTTTACGAATACGCGGCAGCGATCGCGCCGCCCGGCCAGGAGGCGTCGTATGGTTCGCTTGCCTATCTCCCGTTTCTGGTCGGCAAACTTTTGGTCGGAACGAGCGGGTGGATTCTGGCTGCTTTTTGTCCGGAACAGGGTCCGCGCCATTCCGGAATGATGTGGCTTATCTTCGCCTGCGCTGCGTCAGTCGCGCCGGTCGGTTTGCTCGCGTTCCGTCGCGTCATTCAGGTCCCCGAAGCTGGAAGAGGAAACTAACCACGAATGCACACTAATGGACACAAATGCTCAAAAGCTCGGTCCTCTAATTCGTGTTTATTCGTGTCGATTAGTGGTTAGATTTTTCTTGTGATTCAATTGCCGAAGCGTCCGCCACCGTCATCGCGTGGAATGTTGATTTTCTGCGCGGTCGTATTTGTGGCCTTGCTCGGGGTACTGATTTTCCTCCATCGCGCCCGCGCTCAAAAACCGAATGAATCTGTTCCTCAATCAAACTCTATGACAACTCCATCATCCCCTAATCAAGCTTCGACCAAGTCGTCTTCGGAAGAGTTAAAAAAGAAACTCACGCCGGAACAATATCACGTCACTCAGCAATGCGGCACCGAGCCGCCGTTTCGAAATGAATATTGGGACAATCATCGCGCCGGTATCTATGTCGATGTTGTCAGCGGCGAACCGCTTTTTACGTCGCTCGATAAATTCGACAGCGGCAGCGGTTGGCCCAGTTTCACAAAACCGATCGAAAAGAGCAGTGTCGCCGAAAAATCTGATCGCACTCTCGGAATGGAGCGCACCGAAGTCCGTGGCGGCAAAAGCGACTCGCATCTCGGCCACGTTTTTGACGACGGCCCCGCCCCGACCGGTCAGCGTTTCTGCATCAACTCAGCGGCGCTGCGTTTCATTCCCGTCGAAAAATTGAAAGAAGAAGGCTACGGTCAGTACCTGCCGCTCTTCGAAAAGAAAAAATAATCGCTGCGATCGGCAATTTTGGCCAAACGGGCGTCGGGTTCGGCTGCGTATTATTTAAGAAACTTTGATGATTGACGGGTTGCGGTTCGTCAAATCAAAGGGCTCCCCGATCAATCACCCAGAAAGAAATTTCTGCCATGCACCGAATTCACCATCCTTCGAAGCGCTCGTCGCATTTAAGCTTGTGGCTCGGCTTGGTCGCCGCGGTCGCAGTAATGGCGGGATTTCTTCACTACAGCAGCATTCAGGCGGAGAAGAAGAAGGCCGGCAATTATAATTATCTCCAGTCCGTTCCGAGTGATTCCGTTCTGAAATCGAAATTGACCGAGGACCAATATCGCGTCACCCGCCAGAGCGGCACCGAGACCGCTTTCCGAAACGAATATTGGGACAACATTCGCCCCGGCATCTATGTCGATGTTATCACCAACGACCCCCTCTTTAGTTCGGTCGACAAATTCGATGGCGGAACCGGACGGCCCACATTTACCAAACCGATCTCGCCCGATTCGGTTTTTCAGCAGGCCGACACTTCCAATAACATGCAACGGATCGAATTACGCGCCAAGCTGAGCAATTCGCACCTCGGCCATCTTTTTAAAGACCCGACTTCGCCCACTGGCGAACGTTACGCCGTCAACTCGGCCGCGATGCGTTTTGTCCCGATGGAAAAAATGGAAGCCGAAGGCTACACGGAATATCTTCGGCCGTTCGAAAAAAAAGAGTGACTTGAGTCTGATTTTTTTGTTTCACTGGTGCACCGAGGCGACCAGATGAACAGCACTCGAATTACTGGAGACGACACTTCACGAGTGAGCTTGTGCGTGGGGCTCGGGATGGCCGTTCTCCTCATTGGCATCGTCCTTTATTTTACGCTTGCAGGGCATGCCATGAGCAAGGAGACGACGGGGTTTGATCCTAACCGCCCACTGCCGAGCGACGCCACACTTCGCTCGCGCCTGAAGCCGGACCAATATCGGATCACCCGCCAAAACGGCACCGAGACCGCGTTTCAAAATGAATATTGGAACAATGTTCGACCTGGCATCTATGTCGACGTCATCACTGGTGAACCGCTTTTTTGCTCAGTCGACAAGTTCGACGGCGGCACCGGTCGGCCAACTTTTTCAAAACCAATTTCGAAAGATTCGGTCCTCGAAAAGGAAGATAACTCTTACGACATGCATCGCACTGAAGTTCGCGCCAAACGCAGCGATGCGCACCTCGGCCACTTGGTCGCCGATTCAACATCGCCGACCGGACAGCGTTACGCCGTAAACTCTGCCGCGCTACGTTTCATTCCCACCGACGACATCCAGCACGAAGGTTACGCGGCATATTTGTCTCTCGTGACCCAGGCCGCACAAAAGTAGCGACGCGTTTCAACGCGTTGCCGAAACCGAGCAGTTGTCGGTGTTCGCCGCGGCGAACACCGAACTAATAAACAGGCGCTTGGCACAAGCGCCTCTACAACCGATAGAGTTCGACGATGTCGATCTTGCGCACAGATCCCGCCAAGTCGCGCGAAGCCGCCGGACTCGTTGCCGCAATTGCCGCGTTTACGACTTGGGGTCTGATCCCGATTTATTGGAAACTTCTCGCCGCCGTTCCGGCCACTGAGATTCTCGCGCACCGATTTGTTTGGACGACAATTTTTCTCTCAACCATTCTCAGCTGGCAGCGGCGCTGGCCTGAACTGATCGCCAACGTCCGCTCGCGTCGCGCGCGAATTTATTGTCTGACCGGCGGGCTCGCTATCGCCTCGAACTGGTTTCTGTTTATCTACGCGGTCAACATCGGTCGCGTCATCGAAACCAGCCTCGGTTATTTCATGACGCCGCTGATGAACGTTCTCTTCGGCGCAATTTTTCTTCGCGAACGTCTCACCCGTTTGCAATTCGCGTCCGTCCTGCTCGCTGCGCTCGGCGTTTTGAATCTCACGTTTGGCTACGGCCGCTTCCCGTGGATCGCGGTTTTGCTTTGCGCCACCTTTGGACTTTACGGATTTCTGCGAAAACAATCCGGCACCGCCGCGATCCCCGGTTTGTTTATCGAAACGATCTTGCTCGTTCCGGTTGCGGTCGTTTTTCTCATTTATCTTCAACGATCGAGCGCGCTTGTATTCGGCCGCGCGGACTGGTCGTTGTCGACCTTGCTCATCAGCACCGGCGTCGTCACGGCCGTGCCGCTGCTCTGGTTTGGCTACGCCACCCGACATCTCCGCCTTATCACCGTCGGTTTCCTCCAATATCTTTCTCCGATTGGTTCGTTCTTTCTTGGCGTTTTCCTTTATCACGAACCATTTACGCGTGGACACCTGGTCACTTTCATTTTGATTTGGCTCGCGCTCGCGCTTTTTACCGGCGAAGCAGTTCTGCGCTGGCGATCCAGCCGCGTTCGCGAGATCGCGACCTGCGCCCTCGAAGCTTCCGCGCTCGATTGAAAGAACCGCGCGCTGTCTTAAGTTGCACCGCCCAAATGAAGGAAGACGATTTCCAATACGCAATCGAAAACACGCAGGTGATCCTCGCCCCCGAGCAGAAGATCGCGACCTTCGGCACAACCAGTTTTCGTTTTTATCTCATCTCCGAATTGATGGATCGCGTCAACGAAGTGCGCGTGCGCGACGGAAAAATTCACGCCGACCGTCCGCAAATTCTGACGCCGGAACATTTCAGCCGATTGCTGCTCGAAGGCTTTGGCGAGAAAGCGGAGCGTTACATCGAGCAACTGCGCGAACATGCTCAGAACACAGCCGTGCTTCGCTACGGTTTTCAATTTCGCAAGACCGATGTGACCGAAAAGATGTTTCGTGACCCGATCGAATCCGTGATCGCGCGGACCAAGTCGCACGTGCAACACCGAGACGAACCGCTCAGCGCCATCATCCAAGGCGTAGACGAAGCCTGGGAAGTTTGCCTGCTCAAGTTCACCATCGACATGATCGAGCGCTCCAGCGGCGGAAACATCGGCGATTTTCGCAAGCGCGGGTTGATCTAATTCTGTTAAAGGCCAATCCGGCTCGGATTTTCGGCTTTCGTCATTCGGCCGGTCTTGCCATTCTGGCGCGCCCGGATGTTGAAGAATTACCTCCGCCTGAATTTGAGTTTGCTTTACTGGGTGTTCGTCGCGCCTTTTACCGGCCAGTTTTTTAGTATCTCCCAGATTTTTCGGCAAATGGTCTTTATTGGCGTGCGCGCGACGTCAATGGTCGCGCTCACGGCGTTCAGCATCGGCGTGACACTCGCGATGCAGGCCGCGCATTCACTTCAGCAAATGGGAGCGGAGATTTATGTGCCCGATCTCGTGATGTTGTCGATCTTGCGGGAGATGGGCCCGGTCCTGATCGCGGTCATCGTGATTGGTCGAAGCGGTTCGGCGGTCGCGGCGGAATTGGGAACCATGAAAGTCTCGGAAGAAATCGAGGCGCTGGAAGTGATGGCGATTAATCCAATCCAATATCTGGTTGTGCCGCGTTTCCTCGCCATGCTCATCATGCTTCCGGCCCTCACGATCTTCGGAAACTACATCGGCGTAGTTGGCGGTTGGGCGGTTTGCCGATTCGCGCTTAATTTTAACACCGCCGGTTACATCATGCGTGCACTCGAGAGCGCTGAGACCTGGGATTTGTATTCGGGAATGATCAAGAGCGTCGTCTTCGCCTGGATCGTGATCACCATCGCGTGCAACGCCGGGTTGCACGTCGAAGGCGGCGCGGAAGGCGTCGGACAAGCCACCACCACGGCAGTCGTTCAATCGTTGCTCGCGATGCTGGTCACAAACGCTGTTCTCACTGGAATCTTTTTCTTTGGCGCATGAACGCGAGTGGCGAACCAGTCATTGAGGTTGTCGATCTTGTCCGAAAATTCGGCGACCGCGCGGTGATCAACGACATCTCTCTCAACGTTCACCGCGGCGAGACGCTCGTAATCATGGGCGGGAGCGGTTGTGGCAAGAGCACGCTGCTTCGGCACATTATCGGTTCGATGAAGCCGACTTCCGGCTCGGTAAAAATCTTTGGCCAGGAAATTACCACAATGAACGAACGCGAAATCGCATCCGTCCGTCGGCGATTCGGAATGTTGTTTCAGTCGGGCGCGCTCCTCGCTTCTCTCACTGTTGGGGAAAATGTCGCGCTCCCGCTTTTGCAGCACACCGACAATTCAGCCGACGAGATCGACGAAATCGTGGAGGACAAATTACAAATGGTCGGCCTCAGCGGGTTTGAAGATCTCAAACCGGCCGAGATCAGCGGTGGAATGAAAAAGCGCGTCGGCCTCGCCCGTGCGCTCGCGCTCGATCCGGAATTACTTTTCAGCGATGAGCCCACTTCCGGACTCGATCCGATCATGACCGCGGTGGTCGATCAACTCACGCTCAAGCTCACCCATGGTGAACACATGACCGCCGTAGTCGTGACGCACGATATGACCAGCGCATTTCGGATCGCGACGCGAATGATCATGCTTGGTCACGGGTCAATTGTGGCTCAAGGTACGCCGGACGAAATTCGCAACAGCTCCAATCCCGAAGTGCAACAGTTTATCAATGGCGAAGCTGACGGCCCGATTCCGTTAAATCTTTCCCAGGACGAACATGAACATCATCAACACGTGAAGCCGCGACCATTTGCCGCGGCGCGTCACCGGTTTCATCGCACGACCGCATGAAAAAAAATCTCTCAGATTATTTCGTTGCCCTGTCAGTCATCGTCTGCAGCGTCGTCTTGCTCGCCGCGCTCACGTTTGCGCTCTCCGGTTATCGTCTAAAGAAACCGGCGCGCACGCTGCAAATCCAGTACGAGGATGTAACCGGCATCAAAGTTCATTCTGAAGTTCGCTACGCAGGCGCGCCGGCTGGACGCGTGATCACGATGCGTCATCTCACGTCGGCGGAGCGCGCGAAATTGAGCAATAAAAAAGACGCCGTCGTTGTGACGGTCGAACTCGACGACGGAATTCCACCGCTGCCGTCCGATGTAACGGCGACTCTAAGCGCGGACACTTTGCTCGCGCCGAAATTTGTCGCCCTTTCTGCCGGCACGCCCGGCGGCAAGACGCTCGCCAACAATGCGACCATTGAAGGACATCCGGCTTACGGGATTGAGCAAATCACCGCCGCAGCCGGACCGCTTTTCGAAAATGCCAACAAGCTCTTTGATAATCTCAATCTGACCGTCACTGATTTGCACGGCGACCTCGGCGAATTCATGCCCAAGCTCGGGCCGCTGGCCGATTCATTGAAGATCGACGTCGATAACTTGCAGAACGTGATGAAGAATCTGGACAGCGCTTCCAAAGGCGCGGACCAGCTCTTCGGCACCGCTAACACATTCATTGGCACGACAGACAAATCGCTACAGGAACAGATGAAAGAGCTGCACGTAATCCTGCTCAACCTGAAAGTCGTCACCACGCACGCCAAAGCGTTGGTCGAGTCACTCGCCGAAAAACCAAACCGCGTGATCTTCAGCGGTAAGGCGCCCAAGCTCACGCCCGAAGACGAGATCATTAAGAGCAATAAACCGTTGCCGGGGAAAAAGCCGTGACGACCTTATTTGCGCTTGAGCAGAGTTCTTTCATATTTTCGAGATGAGCGTGGACGAACTTGAGTCGGCAGTCTCGAAGCTGTCTGAAGCGGAGCTTGGTCGTTTCGCCAAGTGGTTTGCAGAATTCGCAGCGGATCAGTGGGATCAGCAAATCGAAAGAGATATTCAAAAGGGGCGCTTTGACGCTGCTGGGCGCCGCGCCGATAAAAACTTCGAAGCTGGCCACTGTAAACCCCTTTGAAGCGCTTTGCTGCGCCGGAATTTTGGGCTAACTACAACCGTTTACCGCAAGTTGTGCGCGAACTTGCAGATAAGAAGTTTGAGCTACTTAAAACGGAGCCGCGCCATCCATCGCTTCGTTTAAAAAAAGTTAGACAATTCTGGTCGGTTCGAATTGGCCTTCACTATCGAGCGCTGGCAAAAGAACGGCCTGAAGGTCTGGTCTGGTTTTGGATCGGATCACATGACGCATACGACAAATACAAGTAGCCGTTACGATTTCTTATAGCGCTGCATCAGTTTGAAAAAACGCAGCGTGTCGCGCACCGGATGAATACTGCTCACTTCATCCGAGTAAACGGTGCTGATCGGCACCGAATCGATCCGAAGACCTTTTCGACTGGCGACGATCAGCATTTCGGTTTCGTAATCAAAACGCGCCGCGCCGCCGAGCAAGTCAGGAATCAATTGTCGATGTAACATTCGAAAACCGCACTGCGTGTCCGGAATTTCCTGCCCGCAAACCGAGCTGATGCGTTGGCTCATCCATCGATTAACGATCTGCCTGACGCGCGGCATCGATGAGACATCTTTCATCCGATTGCCCAGAATGAGTTTTGGTTCGTCCGCCGAAAGGGCAGCCGCAACAAAACGATCGATCTCTTCCGGTCGATGCTGACCATCTGCATCGAGAATAATTACGAAATTGATTTGACGCTCGAGCCAGTGACGCAATCCAGTTTTGATCGTCTCGCCTTTGCCGCGATTTTGCGGATGGACGATGACTTCCGCGCCGGCTTCGCGCGCCCGATCTGCGGTCTTGTCTCGCGAGCCGTCGTCAACGACAAGAACGTTGTCGAGTTTCTGACGCGTTCGGCGGACGACGTCGCCGATATGCTTTTCTTCGTTGTAAGCGGGAATGACCGCCGCGGTTGATTGTCGATCCATCCTCAGCGGACAACTGGATGAAAGTCGGCAGCGTGATAGGAGCTGCGCACGAGCGGACCGGAAGCGACGTGTTCAAATCCCTTTTTTCGCGCGATCTCACCGTAAAAGTCGAACTGTTCGGGCGTGACGAATTCTACTACCGGCAAATGATTTGGCGTCGGGCGCAGATACTGTCCCATCGTTAGAACCTGGCAACCGACTTCGCGCAAATCGTCCATGGTCTGGAAAATCTCCGGCTCGGTTTCGCCGAGGCCGAGCATGATCCCGCTTTTCGTTACGATCCCGCGGTCGCGGGACGGAAGCTCCTGCGCGCGTCGCAACACTTGCAGCGACGTTCGATATTTGGCGCGCGATCGCACCACCGGAGTAAGTCGCTCGACCGTCTCCATGTTGTGGTTATAAATGTCGGGGCCGGCATCGAGCACCGTCTGGATGCATGAATCCTCCGCGTGAAAATCAGGGACCAGCACTTCGATGATGATGGACGGATCCATTTTTTGGATCGCAGCGATCACGCGCGCGAAATGATTTGCGCCGCCATCCTTCAGATCGTCGCGCGCAACGGCAGTGATCACGACATGTTTCAATTTCATCCGCATCACCGCCTCGGCTACGCGTTGCGGCTCGTCGTCCTCCAGCGCGAACGGTTTCGCCGTTGTCACTGCGCAAAATCCGCAGGCGCGGGTGCAACGATCGCCGGCAATCATAAACGTGGCGGTGCCCTGGCTCCAACATTCCCAGCGGTTCGGGCATTGCGCGCTTTCGCAAACCGTATGCAGCCGCAAATCGGAAATGAGCGCCTTGGTCGAAAAGAAAACCGGATTCGACGGCAAACGGACTTTGATCCAGGACGGCTTGTGCGCCTGGTGCAGCGCCGGATCGATTTTCGCGCAGGACATTGTCACCGAAGCTAGCGCAACGTTGCGTCGTTGAAAAGTTAAGGCTTTGCTTTCCTCTCGTACTTTTTAGTTTCTTTCCCATGCCCCAAGCTGAACGCGCTCTTGCCATTCTCCACGAGTGGGTCAAATCGGAAAGTTTGCGCAAGCATTGTTACGCCGTCGCTGATTCCATGAAGCATTTCGCGCAATTGCGCGGCGAAGATGTCGATCTTTGGGAAGCGGTGGGACTGCTGCACGATATGGATTACGAAAAACATCCGAACCTGGAGCGCAGCGCGACCGAAGGTCATCCTTTCGTTGGAGTGAAATGGTTACGCGAGAATGGTTGGAGCGAAGAGGTTTGCCGCGCGATTCTGTCGCATGCGGATTATTCCGGCGTTGTCCCAGAAAGTCCGATGGAGAAAACACTGCGCGCGGTCGATGAGCTGAGCGGGTTTGTCGTCGCGGTTGCGCTCGTTCGCCCAACGAAAAACATCAACGATGTCGATCTTGCCGCGGTCAAAAAGAAGATGAAGGACAAGGCGTTCGCCCGCGCAGTCAATCGCGAAGAGATCGTGTGCGGCGCAGAGCAACTCGGCATGCCGCTCGAGGAAGTCATCACAAACGTCATCGCCGCGCTCAAAGCCGATGCTGCGCGCCTCGGCCTCGCCGGCGTTCCCGCTTAGTTCACGGCTCGATTTTGTTTTGACGTAACGAGCCATTCTTGGCTGAATGCGCGGGCGAAACGCGCAAAAAAAATCCGGTGTGATTGCCCCAGAACAAGACCGAACTTCGGAAACAAGTCCCATTAAGTTTGACGCCGAAGGCGAGATCCGCTTCGCCGTCGTGATGTATGGCGGAGTCTCACTCGCTATTTATATTAACGGCGTTGCTCAGGAACTTCTCAGTCTCGTTCGCGCAACTGCACCAAAAAGCGCGGGTTCGCAGGACCTGCTGCTTGGCGACAACCAATTAAAAGGCGCCGAGAAAGTTTATCGCGAAGTTGGCCAATACCTTGTTTGCGGATGGCCAACCCCCGAACAGCCGGCGCCAACAGAGAGGCGCGTGCGGACGCGGTTTATCGTGGATGTTATCTCCGGAACGTCTGCCGGTGGAATAAACGGCGTGTTTCTCGCGAAAGCGCTCGCGCGCAACCAAACAATGGAAGGCCTGAAGAATCTTTGGCTGCAAGAAGGCGATTTGGGCAAACTTTTGAATGATCCGCGCGCATTGCAGGATCTCGCATCGACTGGCATTACCCAGCAATCGCCGCCGCTATCGCTGTTGAATAGTCGTCGCATGTACCGAAAGCTGCTCGAAGCGCTCGCCGAGATGGGAAAAAAAGGAGAGGCGCCGGGGCCTTCCCCATTAGTCAGTGAGCTTGATCTCTTTGTCACTGCCACGGACATCGAGGGCGTGCCTCTTCCGATCTCGCTCGCGGACGAAGTCATCTATGAGCGCCGCTACAAAAACGTTTTTCATTTTCGCTACGCGGACGAACTGACCAGCGGCATCGGCCGTGACGATTTCAAAAAAAACAATGACCCATTTCTCGCATTTGCTGCGCGCTGCACCTCGTCATTTCCTTTCGCATTCGAAGCCATGTGTCTGAACGACATCGACGAAATTCTGAATCACTACGAGCTCTACAAAAATGACAAACCAAAAGAGGCCGCAGACTGGGACGCTTTTTTTAAAGATTACTTGCGGCTTGGTTATTATGACATCGACAAAAACGCACGTGGGCTCGATCCAACGGGGCTTCCGGCCGATGCGCCAACAGTCGAGGAAGCAGGCGCACGATTACGGAAACGATTTCGCACGCGCTCCTTCGGTGACGGCGGCTACCTCGACAACAAACCTTTCAGTCACGCGACGTCGATGCTGATGCGCCGCTACGCCGACGCCATCGTCTCGCGCAAGCTTCTCTATGTCGAACCGACACCCGAACATCCGGAGTTCGCGCCGAAAAAACGCGACCGTCCCGATTTTGTGCAAAACATTGCTGCCGCGGCGCTCGATTTACCGCGGCAGGAAACGATTCGCGAAGATTTGGACCGCGTTGACGAGCGCAATCGCATGTTGAAACGGGCCGGACTGTTTTCTCTGCACGCCGACGACGATTTCGGAATGGCGAAAGCGGACGAGCCGCTCTCGCGCGCGACGTTTGCCTCGCATGATTTGCAAGACATGATCGAGCGCTACGGTGTCAGTTATGGCGCATATCATCGCCTAAGCGTCGAAGAAACAACGAATCTGCTGGCGGAGGTGATCGCGCGCGCGTTGGGTTACGATACCCTTTCCGACGCCGCTCAAGCCATTCGCGAACTCACGATCGCGTGGCGGCTGCGTCGCTACGACGAAATCAAAGTCGAAGGTCGGCCGACGGAAAACGAATTCCTGACAACATTCAACATTCGTTTCCGGCTGCGGCGATTGATTTTTCTGATGCGTCGCGTGAACCAAATGGGGAAACCAGTCTTCGATGACGAGCTGCGCGACATGCTGCGGACGTGGCTGAAACGAGAAAAGGCGCAGGTCTTAAAGAGATCGAGTCAAAAAGATCCGGCGTGGAAAGTGATGACTGACATGCAGGAGAATTGGTTCAGCCGACAAAAAACTCCGCCGGTCAGTTGGTTAGGTGACTTCCGGGAAGAATTAAAACAGATCAAGGCCAAAAAGCTTGCTGCTGCCGTAACTGCGGTAAGGGTGGCGGAAGAGCAATTCGGAGATCCTAAGAGCACGGCCTCTGAAGATTTGGCGAAGCTTATCGACAAGTTAAACTTGCCCTGGACGGAATTGGCCGCGCTCATTTCAGAAGATGAGGACTTCAAAGAGCAGGCGCTGGCGCGCATTTTCAAGGATCGGGAACAAGCGTTTCAGGACGTTGCCAATTATTTTGCCACCGCATGGCAGGACAAACAATTTACGTCGCCCGAGTTGCTCGATCCGGCGGTGGATGTCGATCTACTCGATGGCAAAGTCGCGGCGCGGCGTTGCCTTCAACATTACTGTGCAAACTTCAATGTCTACGATCTCGTGACTTATCCGGTCGTTTATGGAACCGGCGCGGGCGAAGCGAACGTGGTGGATGTTTTCCGGGTCAGCCCCGACGACGCAACCGCCCTTGTCGAGCAACGTCGCAGCGGCCGGCGAAAACTTGCCGGCACTTACCTCATGTCGTTCGGCGCGTTTTTGGACGAGAAATGGCGAAAAAATGACATGCTGTGGGGCCGGCTCGACGGCGCCGAACGAATCATTAGCGCGCTATTGCCAAAGCACGACGAAGAAACCCAAAAGCTTCGCGCAGATCTCATTAAACAGGCACAGATGTCGATCCTTGAGGAAGAAAGCAAGCCGAACGGATTAATTGAGCCAAACCCGCAGCTCAACACGCGCGAAAAACTTTGGCAATTCTACAAAGACGAATTTCAAGTGCCGCAAGACTTGGCCCTCTACGTCAAACTGGGCCTGGGGTTCCGCGGCACGAACGTGAGTGGCAACATGTTCGCCGGACTCAGTGGACAACATCATTTTGCGCCGGGGAGGCGAATCGCCGCTTCTATAGCGTGGCTCGGTGCGGCGGGCTACGCGATTAGCACTCTGGCGTTTAAATTGGCGGCGATCTTTCGAGGAATCTTCGGCACATCAAAATCACCGATGCGCAAATAAATACACGCGCGTGAAGCCGACCGCGCGAACAGTTCTTAAGCAAGGCTTTCGTTAATTTCCGGTCAACCGGAATGTCTCACCAGGGCACGATAATGAAGGCCTTGCTCATTTACTTCTCATCAATGAGCGCGAGGAAAAGGCGACCCGCAAAAACCAAACGCTGGTCGGCGAAGGTAACGAAGCACAGCAATGCACTCGATCTCGAGCCGAAAGTTTTTCGATCGCGAAGTCAGCACAAAATTGCGCTCTCGTTGAAACGTTCGGCCGAGCACAGCAAGCGGCGCAAGGCCAAGCCATATCAGTCCGCGATGTCGATGTTGAATTTCTATATCAATCGCGCCGGCAAAAATTTACCGAGATCACGCAAGCGGACTCTGGAACGGGCGAAAGACGAATTGCGCGACGTCTTTAGAAGAAAATAATCCTCGTATCCCGATTTCCGTTTCGTCAGTGACCTGTACGCGCGAGCGGCTTGCGTTGCTGAAACGAGGCCAGATGCTTTTGATACTCCCGCTTTTCATCTTCTCGCACCTTGGTCGCGCCCATTGCTTGTTGTTCGTGCCGAATTGCCGAATCGAAATTGCCCGTTGCCGCTTCCGCGGTTGCGAGAACGTCAAGCAACTCGCCGTCCGACCACGCCATTAATTTGCAGGCAGTGGTCGCGTCCGCGACTGCTTTTTGCGCATTCCGAATGGATGGGTCTGAGCAATACAGCCGCAGAAGCGCCCGGGTGTTGTAAGCTCGGGCCATTGCATCCTGTCGCGGCCGAGTGCCGATACAATGGTCGACTTCTTTCGTGGCAACTGCGCAACGCCCGAGATAGTAATTGGCTTCCGCACGAAGGAGCGCGGCTTCCACGACGGTTGAGTCTTGTCGAAGAATCGCTTCGCAATCCTGAATCGTCGCTTCGTAGTGATGTTCCTTTATCAATACTTGCGCCCGGATATAAAACGCTGGCCAGTAAGTTGGATCGGCCCTGATCGCCGCATCAACGCTCTTGTGTGCACCGGCGACATCGTTCGCTTTAAACAGTTGATCTTGCGCTTGATCGACGAGCTTGACCGCGTTCATATTTCGGCCGCGGCCAACTTCCACTTCAAGCGGCCGTGACAATGCCGACACAATCGCGAAAACGAAAATGATAACGTGGGGAACGAACCGCATGCGGCACCTTGTAACATGCGCGCGAGGCAGCAGACAAGTCTCGTGTGTGAATGTTACTGAATTCGAACGGGCTTGTGTTGCTGAAAGAGAGCAAGATGCCTTTGAAACCTTCTTCCAAACGGACTTATGGCGGGCTCGAGGGTGATTGCTTTCTGGACATAGCGAATGGCAGAATCGAAATCACCTAATTCGGCGTAGGAGCAGGCGAGCGCGTCCAAAGCCATTGGGTCTTTCCAAAACCTCATTTTGCAGGCCATCAACGCATCATCCTTTGCTTTTTGCCCATTTCGTATGGTGTTGTCGGGGCAGGTCGCATAAAAAAATGCGCGCGTCCAATATGCCATGGCAAAATATTTTAGTCGTGGCCGGATAGCGATGATGTGGTTAAATTCCTTCAGAGCTTCTGTGTAATTTCCCAGGTGGGCGTTGCCTTCTGCACGGAGCAGCGCCGCAGGGATAAATGTTGATTGCTGATGCAGCACCTCGTTGCAGTCGCGAATGCCCTCGTTGTATCTGCGCAACATCAGAAGCAATTGCGCGCGCTCGTATAATGCCGGTCACAAAGTCGGATCAGAGCGAACTGCGGCGTCGGCCTTTTCGAGAGCTCCGTTCAAATCGCCTTTTTCCGCTTCAGCGGTCGCTTTATTTACGAGTCTGACCGCTCTCCAATTTTGACCAGGAGCAACTCTGAGGTAGATCCGTTCAACGGCAAGCGAGACCTTGGCAGTCGCGCAAAGTATAAGGACCGTTATGGAGAATCTGCACATAATGAACTTAATGAATTAGGCGGATATTTCTGAGATCAAATCTTCTCTACCCGCTTAGCCGCGCAACGCTTGCGTGAACCGAAGCAGTTCATCTGCCGCTTGTTCGATGCGCGACACCACTTTTTTGTCGACGATCTCCTCGCCTTTGAAGGCATCGCCGGTCGCGTAAACGAATCGCGGAATAATCACCGTTCGAAAATCGAGCATGAGACTGTTGGCGTAGGCCATCACCGCCATGTAACTGCTGTTTCCCCCGGCAGAGCATAGAAATCCAACCACCTTTTCTTCCCACGCGCTGCCGGTGAGCTCGATCATATTCTTGGCCGCAGCCGCGACGTCGTAATTATAAACCGGCGCGGCAATCAAAATGCCGTCCGCAGTTTCAACCGCCTTGTTCAACTTCTGCGCCGCGGGATTGAGATAACACTTGTCCGCATCGCACAACGGAAGGTCGAGCTCGCTGATGTCGATCCAGGTGCAATCGACTTTTCGTTTTTGTAAATGCGCAAACGCCGCCCGTCCCATTCGGCGGCTGTTGCTGTCGGGATTTCCGCTGGTGCTGACAACGAGATACTTCGGCATGTGCAGCGACCTTACGTCGTCAGGCGAAATTTCCAACCCTTCTGCTAACCGCCAGTCCGGCTCGGACTACGGCGTCAGAAAAATTTTTCCGCTGTAAGGATCTTTCACCGGTGTTCCGGGCGTAAAGCCGCGCACATCGATGTAACCGCTGTTTGGTGAGAAGGGACTGGTCACGAAACCTTTCTTGCCCGGCACCGGAGTTCCGTAGCGCAAATCGTCGCCTTTTTTAGAGGCTGCTCGCGTGGCCGTTCGAGTGTTGCGTTCGCTAGGTGGTGCGCTGGCACCGCCAGTCGCGGCTGGAGTATTCGATCCCTCGCTCGACGGATTTGGTGTTTCGTCAGCCTGTTTGTGACTGCTGCTTCGATGCGCGGACTTGTGCTGCGGCTCGCTAAATGCACGCCTCAATTTATGGAAGAAATTTTCGAACGGACCGGGTTCGGCCAGAGTGCTCCCCGCGCCGAACAGCAAGATCGACATCGTCAAAACCAAGCCTCTCACCCCAAATCGTTTCATGATCTTCATATCTCGAATGTGAATGCCAAAGTCAGGCGACCCTGTTACCAGTCTACTTTGCCCAGCTGCTATTCAACAACTCTACTGTTTCTTGGACGGCCACGCGCCAGATTTTCATCATCTCTTCGTCGCTGCGTTGATAGACGCCGCCCCAGTTACCATCCTTCAAATATACACGCAGCGCTTTCGGGTCGAGCTGACGAAGATGATCCATATCCACCTCCGGCTTTTGCTCCGATGGCATTTTGATTTTTTCCAGGCGCGTCCACGGAAAATTCTCCATCCAGGACGCGTGCGATGCCACCGGATCAATTGCCTGCACTTGCGCCCACGTTTTCGGTGCGTTCCACCAGTTATGAAATTTCACCCGGACGCCGGGATGATCTGCGATCCATTCGCCAACTAGTCCCTGCGCCGGCGTATTTCCGCCGTGACCGTTCACGATCAGAATTCGCTTAAACCCGTATTCGGCCAGCGCATCAAGGATGTCGCGCACGATCGACATGTAGGTTTCCATCCGGAGCGTGATCGTTCCCGGAAACGCGCGAAAATACGGCGTGATCCCGTAGGCGAGAACGGGAAACACCGGAACGCCGGCCAGCTCCGCAACTTCGGTCGCGAGCCGTTCCGCTAAAATACTGTCCACGCTCAGACTCAGATAGGCGTGCTGTTCGGTGCTCCCGAGCGGCAACACGCAACGGTCGTCGCGTTTCAAATACTCCTCCACCATCATCCAATTCATCTCGCTAATGCGCATACTTGAATGATGAGCCGCAGTCGCGGCGGATTCACGCAGATTTATTTCGTAGTTGGAAATTCCTCATCGACCATGCACCATCGCGCCCAATGAAAATTTTAACCATCATTGCCCGAGTTCTTCTCGGGTTAATCTTCGTCTTCTTTGGCTCGAACGCGTTCCTGCATTTCCTTCCCATGCCGCCGCTCCCGCAAGGCTTGGCCGGACTCTACTTGAAAGCGTTTCTTGAGAGCGGCTACGTTTACGTGATCGGCGGGATGCAAGTGATCGCCGGTTTACTTTTGCTCATCGGGCGATTCGTTCCGCTAGGATTGACGATTCTCGGCGCAATCATCTTCAACATCTGGGCGTTCCATATTTTGATGGCGCCCGAAGGTTTTCCGCCGGCGGCCGTGGTGACGTTGCTCTGGGCCTTTCTCGTCTGGCGCTATTGCGAAAGTTTCGCCGGCCTTTTGCGGCCGTGAAAGGCTAACTCGGAAGCGAGAAGCAGACGGTTTCGTTCGCCGCGCGATAGTTCGACCAGAAATTCTCACCGTCGAATGTTAACGAACGCGCCGCAAACGGGACGACTGCGAGATCTTTGATCTCGGGCGTTTCTGCGCGCAGGTCGAATCGCGCGATCCGCCAATCTTCATTTGGTTTTTCGATGCCACGCAG
>Ga0137399_10000175_pt1 | contig 23284 bp, 21 predicted proteins | sample czorhiz316metaG_FD_104810 | JGI IMG/M metagenome (GOLD analysis project Ga0137399, IMG submission 104810) | Vadose zone soil microbial communities from Angelo Coast Range Reserve, California, USA - czorhiz3.16 metaG | ecosystem: Environmental > Terrestrial > Soil > Vadose zone | place: USA...
CACACATTTGCAATCGACAAACGCGCGATGGTGCCGCGACCAGAGACCGAGCAACTCGTTGAGTTGCTCGTGCTAGAGATCAGCGATCACAAGTCAGAGGTCAGAGTCATCGATGTTGGAACCGGCAGCGGTGTAATCGCGTTGAGTCTGGCGAAACAGTTTCCAGAAGCGGAAGTTTCTGCGGTCGACATTTCTGAGGACGCCCTCGCGCTATCTCGGGAAAGCGCGGCGCGAGTCGGGTTAAGCGAAGGGGTCCACTTTCAAAAAAGCGATCTTCTCGAAAATTTGTCTGAAAGATTCGACCTCATCGTCGCGAACCTTCCATATATCTCCATGCAAGATCGACATCTGCTTTCGCGCGAAGTTTTGCACGATCCGGACGTCGCGCTTTTTGGCGGACCGGCTGGCGATGAGTTGGTGCGAAGATTAATCGAGCAAGCGCCTTCGCATTTGAATCCGGGCGGTCTGCTTGCGCTCGAAATTGGGCTTGATCAGGCTGAAGGACTTTCCGACTTCCTTCGTCAAAAAAATTATCACGACATTGAGTCGAAAAGGGATTATTCAGGTATCCCGCGTTTTATTTTAGCCAGGTATGGATAAAATCCGCATCCACGGTGGGCATCCGCTGAGCGGTTCGATCAAAATCAGCGGCTCAAAAAATTCTGCGCTGCCAATTCTGGCGGCGACGCTGCTCACTCGCGAACCGTGCACGATTCGGCGCGTGCCCGATCTGAGCGACACGCATTACATGTTGCAAATTTTGAAGCACCTCGGCGCGGAGGTGGAACGCGCCAGCGGCACGGTCACAGTCGCGGCCGTGAAAATAGATTCGATCGCGCCTTACGACGTCGTCCGCAAAATGCGGGCGTCAGTTTGTGTGATTGGTCCGCTGCTCGGCCGGTGCAAAGAGGCGACGGTCTCGCTGCCGGGCGGCTGCGTCATCGGCGATCGTCCGATTGATTTGCATTTGAAAGGATTTGAAGCGCTCGGTTCTGCGGTCCGGGTGGAGGCCGGCAACATCAAGGTGTTTGCGCCGAAACTCACCGGCGCGGTGATCAATTTGCGCGGGAAATTTGGACCGACCGTTCTCGGCACCGACAACATAATGATGGCGGCAGTGTTGGCCGATGGTACAACCGTGATTGAAGGCGCCGCTCAGGAACCGGAAGTTGTCGATCTCGCGAATTTTCTGAACAAGATGGGCGCCAAGATCGAAGGCGCCGGCACTCGCCGCATCATCGTTGAAGGCGTCAAGGAATTGCACGGCGCTGAGCACGACATCATTCCGGACCGGATCGAGGCCGGAACATTTCTGGTGGCGGGGGCAATTTGTGGAAAGGGAATTACGATCAAGCGCGTCGAACCGGAACACATTCAGGCCGTGACCAAGGCGCTGAGCAGTTGCGGATTCAAAATCGAATCGTCCGGCAATTCCATTACCGTTTCGCCCAACGGCGTGGCTACACCGCTTGAGCTCGCGACCGAACCGTATCCCGGTTTTCCGACCGATATGCAGGCACAAATGTGTGCGCTTCTTTCCACCACTGGCGGGATCAGCGTGATCACAGAAAACATTTTTCCGCAACGCTACATGCACGTGGCTGAGCTGAAACGCATGGGCGCGCATGTCGATCTTGAGGGACCGACTGCCGTGATCCAAGGCGTCGATCATCTTTTTGGCGCGCCGGTGATGGCGAGCGATCTGCGGGCGTCGGCTGCGCTCGTGCTTGCCGGATTGAAAGCGGATGGAATTACCGAAGTCAGCCGCGTTTATCACATCGACCGCGGCTACGAACATTTGGATGAAAAACTCAGCGAGCTCGGCGCTCACATCGAGCGAGTGAAAGGATAACTTATGGAGACGACGTCAACATCGATATCTACCAGCGTGCGGACCTGGTGCGTGCTCGCGCACGCCACCGCTTTAGTCGGATTCTTGGTGCCGGTGGCCGGTCACGTTGTTGGACCGCTCATTGTTTGGTTGGCTAAGCGTCAGGATTCACCCGAGATCGATGCCCACGGCAAGGAGTCGATGAATTTTCAGATTTCGATGCTGATCTGGAACGCCATCGCCCTGATTCTTTGTCTGGTGCTGATCGGAATTCCGATTCTGATTCTGCTGCACATTCTTAATATTATTTTTGTCATCGTCGCTTCGATTCAGGCGAGCGAAGGCAAACTTTACCGGTATCCGCTGGCGATAAGGCTGATTAGTTAATTGTAGGGGCCGCTGTCCCCAGCGGCACGTTGGATATCGCCGCCGAGACGGCGGCCGCTACAGTTAAATCTTCGACAAATAATAGGGCAGCATGTCGCGCCAGTAATTCCAATCGTGGCCGCGCCATTTGCCATCATCGAGCCAGTGCTGAACGCCTTTGGAGTTCAGAATTTCCGAGAGCCGATATGATTCGTGGCGGGTATTGTCCCATTCGCCCGTGCCAATGATAATGTCCATGTGGTTGTATCTCCATGGGTCGGTCGTGTTCGGCAGATAATGAAACGGGCTGTTGAAATAAATGTTGTCGTCGTAATAGCCATCGAAAAAATCGCTGATCTCGAATGAGCCGCTCAAACTAATGAGATAACCAACCGCATCCGGATGGCGAAACGCGATGTTGGCGGCGTGATACGCGCCGAGGCTCGCTCCGCAAAGAGCAACTCGATGAGCACCGCATTCGCGCCGTGCGAGATCGAATACGTCGTGAATAATCACGTTTTCGTAAGCGTTATGCGTCTTGATCCGATCGGCCGGGTGAATTCCTTTGTTGTAAAAACTTTCGAGATCGATCGCGTCCGGACAATAAACGGTGACCTTGCCAGCGTCGACGTAGCTCGCGACTGAGTCGACCAGACCGAAATCTTTGTTTTGATAATAACGGCCGAACGAAGTTGGAAATAAAATCAATGGCAGACCGCCGCCGTTTCCGAAGGCGAGCATTTCAAACTCGCGGTTGAGCCAAGGCGTGTGCCATTTGATGTGACGTTCGTTCATTTGAGGTAGGGATGGTTCTCCGAGCCGTCCGACTTATTGCGAGTTGTTTCTCTCCACAAGAGAAATCGTCGGACGCCCCGGAGGTGCGTCCCTACCATTCCGAAGTTGGACAAGATCGACATCTTAAACGAAGCGTCTCGGTTTCATGCCCAAACACACACTTACCGGAACAATCAGGCGACACCGCGGATTTCCATCGAAAATCCTTGGTAATCGTCGCGACGTTCTTGTTTGGTTGCCGCGCGGTTATTCGCGTTTCTCGCGAAAACGTCATCCGGTTTTGTATTTGCAGGACGGACAGAACGTTTTCGACGCGGCCACTTCGTTTGCGGGAGTCGAGTGGGGCATGGACGAAGCTGCCCAGCGATTGATCCGGCAAAACCTGATTGAGCCGTTGGTCATCGTCGCGATTGCGAACACCGGCGAGGATCGCATTCACGAGTATGCGCCGACTCCGGGCGTGATTGATGCAAGCGCGAAGCGCAAAAAACGGAGCAAAGGTTGGGCGCGAAAATATGGGCAATTCTTGATTGAAGAGCTCAAGCCGTACATCGACAAACAATATCGGACGAAGCCGGAAGCCGAGTTCACCGGACTGGGTGGATCGTCACTCGGCGCACTGCTGACGCTTTCGTTAGGCTTGTGGTTTCCGAATGTTTTCACGCGCCTGATCGTTATGTCGCCATCGGTTTGGTGGGACGATGAAGTGATTGTGAAAATGGTGAACGAGCTTGCTGGAAAACTGCCGCTCAAAATCTGGCTGGATACGGGAACAAACGAACCGGGCTGGGAACGCGCGCGCACTTTATGCGCGGCCTTAATCGAGAAAGACTGGCACCCGTTTGAAGATTTGCATTACCACGAAATCGAAGGCGGCGATCACAGCGAAGGTGCATGGGCGGCGCGGGTTGAGCCAGCGTTGCGATTTTTATTTCCGCCAGCCGCGTGACGGCCGTTACTGCAAAAACTTTCCGTAAACCTGGAAGACTCGAGTAAAGCCGCCGACAAATTCCTGGTCCTTCTCGTAACTGAATTCGCGTTTCGCCGGCAGCCATTCCAAATGCCGCGGCGCGTCGGGATGATTGGGATCGTAAACCAGATAGTGATCGGTCCCGTCGGCGGAGCGCGGACGGTCGTGTTTGTAAACGAGAACCGAGTGATTGATGTGAAGGATTGGATAGTCAGAGAGATAGGCGATGAAGAATTCGCCACGGGCGAGTGTTTTCTCGAGCTCTTCGTGCGTTTTCTTCTGATAATTTTTGTCGTGCAGATAAAACATGCGCGCATTGCCGAGCCGCAAATAGGCGACCCAGCCAAGTCCGATGTTTCTCTGCATGAGCCTGGTCTGCGCCTGACTCATTTCGCGCAAATTGCGATAGCCGGGAATGACGATCTGTTTTTCCGGCGGCAACGGGTCGTGCCATGGCGGCTTCCGCGTGACCGCTCGAATGCGCTTATGAAGCTCGCTCTCATCCAAGGCCGGCGATTTCGGATCGAACCGCGCGAACTTATAAAACTGCTCGACCGCCCGGGTCATGACAAAACAGCGGCGCGTGTAGCGGTCCGGTTTTTTCCTTTCAAAGAAATTGCGGTGGGAAACGATTTTTCCCTGTTGGTAGGCGAACACGGTCGTGTTCGCGAACGCGAGCGTGTCGCGGTAATAACTGAAACCTGCCGCCGACCCGGCTTTTGCCGTACAGACAGCCGCTAACAAAATGGCGGCAAAGCATCCGCAGAATCGACAATCCCTAAGTCGCATCACAAGTTAGGAACGTGCCGAACTCGTCTTTGACTCGGCGAAATTGCCGAGTTTTCGAAATTTTTTGTAGCGCTTTTTCAGCAACTCGTCGACTGGCGTCGCGTTGAGATGCTCCAGGTTTCGCCGCAGCGCAGTCCCGAGGTTTGTTGCCGCCGTTTCATAATCGCGGTGCGCGCCGCCTTCGGGCTCGTCCACGACTTCATCGACGACGTTAAGTTTTAACAGATCTTGCCCCGTCAGTTTGAGCGCTTCCGCGGCTTCCGGCGCATGCTTGCGATCACGCCACAGGATGGCGGAGCAAGCTTCCGGGCTAATCACTGAATAGTAAGCATTTTCCAAAATCAGAACGCGATCGGCCACGCCGATCCCGAGCGCGCCGCCCGAGCCGCCCTCGCCGATGACGGCGGCAATAATCGGTATTCGCAAGTTCATCATCTCGCGCAGATTGACCGCGATCGCTTCCGAAATGTGGCGTTCTTCGGAACCGATTCCGGGAAACGCGCCCGGGGTGTCGATCAACGAAATGACCGGCATGTTGAATTTTTGCGCGAGCTGCATCAAGCGGAGCGCTTTACGATAACCTTCGGGATGGGCGCAACCGAAATTGCGCATCACATTTTCTTTGGTGTTGCGGCCTTTCTGGTGGGTAATGACGACGCAGCGTTGCGAATCGAGCATGGCGAGTCCACTCGGCATCGCTTTGTCATCGGCGAAATGCCGGTCACCGTGCAGCTCAGTCCAACCGGTGAAACAACGCTCCACATAATCGAGCGCGAACGGCCGTTGCACGTGCCGCGCAATTTGGACGCGCTGCCACGCGCTCAGGTTGCCGTAAACCTGGCGGCGGGTGTCGCGCAACTTGGCTTCGATTGCTTCCACTTCCGAATCAAGATCGACATCGTGCTCGCGCGAATGCGCCTTCAACTCCTGCAAACGCCGTTCCAGTTCCAGGATCGGCTTTTCAAAATCGAGCGGTTGCAAATCCATCGCGCTAATTGGTAATCGTGACCGGGGTCTTGTTGTTAACGAGGCTGCTTAACTCTTCCACATCGGCCGCGGCCAAGCCAAGTCCCTGCGGGGGCGGCGGCTGGGACAACGCCGGATGCGCCGAATCGGTCATGGAATAAATCGTGTAAGCCTGCGAGCTGAGCCGGATCCAGCGCGTGCTGCCGATGAATTCTTTGGTGCCGAAGCCAACACGTTTACCGCCATTCCATGCCATCACTTCGGCGACCTTGGTCGTGACTTTGGACGGGACCTTGGCCGGCAATTTTTCCTCGAGCAAATGATATTGCTTGAAAAAGCCGCCGTGATTGAGAACTACGAGCAGTTTCGGTTTGCGCTGAACGACGATGGCGAAATCGGGATGAGAGACGAGCAAGCGTTCTCCGATGTGAAGCATCGTGCTGCTCATGTTGTTCATCCGCATGATCAGCTCCGGTGTCGATTTCACCTTGTGCGCGACTTTTTGTAAAACGTCGCCGGGTTTGACGATGTATTCTTCTTTTTCGGGCGACGGTGTGCGCGAAAGGAGAATGTCGACGTTGACTTCGCCTAACAAGTCCTTGGCTTCGTCGGCGTGCGGACTGGTCGGATACTTTTGGATAAACGCGGTCAGGGCGGCGCGCGCTTCCGGAATCTTTCCTTCCTGTCGCAATTTCGCCGCCGCCTCATAGTCTGGCAGGGTCAGGTCGAGTCTCGGTTCGGCAGTGACTTCGCCGCGCTGCTCTTTCCGGACCTGGATGTCTTCCTTGAAAACAAAGTTGTACCCAAACCAGGCGGCGCCGCCGAAGATGATGATTGCGAGAAACAAAACGAAGAGCCACTTCATGGTTCAAATAGCGCCGGCGGTAATTTCGTCGCGGACGCGGCCAATTTCCAGCCGCGATGCGCCGAAAACCTAGGTCGCTTCCTCGCGGCCGGGGAAGAACCGGTGCCAGAGCCGGCCGATGGTGCGTTCTTCCTCGTTGCTCCAAGTGTAATGACAATCCTGGCAATAAAATTCCTTGGGAATGACTTTTATCGCGCAAAGCAAGCCGACTAAAGCTGGCGTCAGGAACTTCCGCGTCATTTGCGGATACTCAATGTTCGAGGAGCCGCATTGCGGGCAGCGAATGATGGCGGCGGCGACGTCGGGGTCGGTTGTTTCCCATTCGATCATTAAATTTTGCGCGCGCTCGAAATCGGCGTCGTCCACCATGATCTTGGCGTTGGCCTTCGGGCGCGACATGAACGCGACTGCCTGAAGATGACCCTCATTATGAATGTCGGCATTGATGCCGGCCTGTTGAAAGCGCTGCTTCAGACGCTTCGCCTTGTCCGGCTCGTTGAATGTCGCGATCGTCACCATGGCTTTTTATTTTGCAGTGCCATTGCGTCCTTGAGCAAACATCAACTACTGGCCAAGTGCAAGAGTCCGAGCCGGACTGGCATTATGGCGGCGGGAACCAATGGTAGAGCGTGAAATAAACGAGCACGCCGGTGACCGAAACATAGAGCCAGATCGGCATTGTCCAGCGGCCGATCCGGCGGTGTCGGTCCCAGCGGCGTTGAAAAACCGGCACGAGGGTTACGATCACCAAGGGTAAAGTGACGAAAGCGAGCAGAACGTGTGTGATGAGAATCGGGAAATAAATCCACGCGATTAAGCCGGTGTAGCCGGAGGATTTCTCGCCGGCGTGCAGGTGATAGACGATGTAACCGACGAGAAAACCGGTCGATGCGATCAGGGCGATGATCATGCACGGCACATGTCGTTGCCAAAGGTTGCGACGGATCCAGAACCAGCCGGCCGAAATGAAAATCGTGCTTACTGCGTTAAGGGACGCATTGATAGCGGGAAGATCGGCGATTTTCATCGGCTGCTACTGTAGCGGCGGTCTATGACCGCCGCATTTTGATTTCGGCGCTCACAGAGCGCCGCTACAGCTTGAAATCTGCAAAGCAGGTCGTAGCGGTGAAAACATGCCGCAGTTGATCGAAGAGCCGCAAACCGAAACGGCCGCACAAGATCGACAATCGACCTTCGCGCGCCGGTTGGCGATTTCCAGTTTGCGCTTTGCGATTGTTCTCCTGATCGCGGCCGCGATTGGCGGCGGGTGGTATATGGCGCGCAAGGGTTTTGGCGGACGCACCCGCGCGCGGATTGTGGAAGAATTGCACCGCCGCGGCGTGGAAGCGTCGATTGGCCATCTCACCCTCAATCCATTTCGCGGCCTGGTCGCGCGGAACGTGCGCATCTTTAGTTATAGAGAGCGCAGCAACACGCTCGCGTTCATTAGCGAAATCGTGCTCGATATCAATTACGCCGCTTTTTTTCATCACCAGCCGTTTCTCAACGCCCTCGACATTCGCAATGCCGAGGTCACGCTTCCGCTAAAAGGACCCCAGGGTAAAAACGAGCAGCCGCAGCTGCGAAAATTTCACGCTCACATTTATTTTCCGCCGGAACAGATCTACGTCAGTCAGGCAGAAGGAATTTTTTGCGGTGTGCGCGTCTCCGCCACCGGCCAATTGATCAAGCGGGCGGATTACAAACCGTCGCCACCGTTATCGGAAGAGGAACGGCAAAAACGATTGTCGATCCTCCGCCGGATCGTAGCTGAGCTGCAGGAATTTAATTTTCCGAACGGCCCGCCTTCATTGCAGGTGAAATTTAGCGGCGATCTCGCTCAACTCGAAGACGCGCACGCGGAGGCAACCCTTCAGGGCAATTTGCTGAAGCGAAAAGACTACGAGATGCGTGAGTTCGTTGCGTCGGCGGAGTGGAGTAATCAGACGCTGAACATTTCGCGATGCGAATGGAACGATCGCCTGGGCGGCTTTGCCGCGACCGCGAATTGGAGCCGGCGAACCAACGGTGCAAACTTTCAAGCTCGCAGCAGCCTCGATCTCAAAACATTGCTCGACGCTGCCGACGCCGGCGGCGCGCTGGCTGACGCGACGTTCAATTCGCCGGCAGTGATCGACGTTTCGGGTTCGGCGAATTTTGCCGGCGAGAAACCGCAGATAAAACTGATCGGCCACGGGGCGGTCGAGAATCTCGCCTACAAAAATCTGCCGCTCTCGAATTGCAGTGCGGAATTTTCCTGGGACGGCGAGCGCACCTGGCTACGCGATATTCGCATTCGACATCCCACCGGCGACTTGCGCGCGGAAGTGTTCGAAGCGCCCAACGAATTCCGTTTGAACATCGACGGACCGATTGCGCCGGATGAGATGCGGCCGTTCGTCTCGCCCGAGATTCAGGAGTTCCTCAACGAGTGGGAATGTTCGCGACCGCCGGTAATTCAACTCGCCATCCGTGGAAAAGATCGACATCCGGAAAGCTGGCAGGGCGACGGAAACATTTCTCTCGATAAGACGCGGTTCCGCGGCCAATGGATGAACAGCGCGACTGCGAAGGTGCATTTTGCCGACGGCGCGGTCGCGTATCAGGATTTCCGGGTGACGCGCGATGAAGGCGTCGGCACCGGAGATTTTGTTTACGACTTCGCGAAGCACGAAGTCCGCGTCTCGAACATCAAAGCGACCGTTCGTCCGGTTGAAGTCGCCTGGTGGATCGATCCCGACCTGCCGAAAACGGTCACGCCTTATAAATTTCGTCAGCCGCCGACGATTACGGCGAACGGGGTTTATCAATTTCGCGGACAAAAAGGGACAAAACTCGAGATCAACGTCGATGGCCCGAGCGGCATGGATTACGTATTTCTCGGCAAGACGCTGCCATTCCACAGAATTAACGGCCGCCTTCTTTTCACAAACGATCGTCTCCAGATTGTCGATCTTCGCGGTGGATTGTTCGCCGGGAACGTGCGCGGGAGCGCGGACATTTCGCTCGCGCGCGGGAATCAGAGTTATCACGCGAAACTCGCGCTTGAAGGCATTGATTTTCCGCGCCTGACCGATCTCTATTACAACTTCAAGACTGCGCAGGGGCGGTTGAGCGGCAGCTACGATTTTACCGGTCTCGGCGATAACGCGCGATTAATGCAAGGCACCGGCAAGCTGACCGTGTCGAACGGCGACGTGTTCGCGATCCCGGTGTTTGGTCCGCTTTCCGGAATCTTGGGCTCGCTTCTGCCGGGCAAAGTGGTCGGCTACAGCATTGCTCGCGAGGCGAAGGCGAGCTTCACGGCCAAGAGCGGAATCCTGCACACCGACGATTTCGAAGTCGCCGGCGGATGGTTCTCGATGCTCGGCGACGGGGACATTTACTTCCTGGATGACAAACTCGATTTCAATGTTCGGATCTCACCGAAAGGCGCCGGCTTGCTGCTGGCGCCGGTTTACAAACTTTTTGAATACAAAGGCGAAGGCAGTCTGAAAAATCCGGATTGGCATCCGAAAGGTTTTTAGGTCACGTTTGGCGTCCGGTCGGCGCAGCGCGCCGACATCTACGTATGAAAAAAATCGGAATCCTTTTTGGCCAGGAACACAGTTTTCCACCGGCGTTTGTCGAGCGGGTCAATCAGAAAACTGGCGGCGAGGACATCGTCGCGGAGTTCGTCAAGATCGACAAAGTGGTTCAAGGCGAGCCGTGTGGTTACGACGTGGTGATCGATCGGATTTCGCAGGACGTGCCGTTTTATCGCGCGTATCTCAAAAACGCCGCGCTGACCGGCACGGCGGTGGTGAATAATCCATTTTGGTGGAGCGCTGACGAAAAATTCTTTAACAACGCGCTCGCGACCAAGATTGACGTAGCTGTTCCCCGAACTGTTTTATTGCCATCCAATCAACCGCCCGAGGACACGAACGAAAAATCGTTTCGCAATTTGGAATATCCACTGAATTGGGAGGCCATTTTCGCTTACGTCGGTTGGCCGGCGTTTTTCAAACCGTTTGCCGGCGGGGGCTGGAAAAATGTTTATCGACTGCACAACTCGGAAGAATTTTTCCGCGCTTACAACGAGACCGGTCAGCTAGTGATGATGTTGCAGGAAGAAGTGAAGTTCGACATCTATTTCCGCTGCTACTGCATCGATCAGCGCCATGTTCGCATCATGCCCTACGAACCGCGGCATCCGTATCATTTGCGTTATCAAACGGAATGGAGCACGCCGCCTGATGTCCTCGAAAAAGTCGAACAGGGCGTTCGGACGTTGAACGAATTTCTCGGCTACGATCTGAACACGGTCGAGTTTGCGATTCGCGACGGCGTGCCGGTGGCAATCGATTTTTGCAACCCGGCGCCGGATGCGGAAGCCGCGTCGGTCGGACAGGCGAATTTCGAGTGGGTGGTGGAAGCCGTTTCCGAAATGGCGATTCGCAAAGCGCGCGAACACGTGCCGGGGCGCGACAACCTCAGCTGGGGGAAATATCTCCAAGCTGCTGTGACCAAGCGCTCGTTAGCCGAGCTCGCGTAACGTGGAAGGGACCTGAACGTCCCGATTCTTCGCGGCACTGAGGCCGCTCCCACATTGGATGACATCGCCGGGTTTTTGAGAGAGATTTGTAACTCCCATGGCCAAGAAGGAGCACATTTACACCCTCGGGATCGAAGAGGAATTCGCGATTGTCGATCCGGAGACGCGCGAGCTGCGTTCGCACATTCAGGAAATTCTCGAGGGCGGCAAAGTCTTGCTCAAGGAGCAGATCAAACCGGAAATGCATCAATCGGTCGTCGAGCTCGGGACCGAGATTTGCGATTCGATTGAGCACGCGCGAGCGCACGTAGTCGATCTTCGGAGCAAACTGGCCAACCTCGCCGGCAAAGCCGGTTTAAAGATCGCTTCGGTCGGGACGCATCCGTTTTCGCATTGGCGCGACCAGCTGATCACTGAAGGCGAACGCTACCAGGAAATTGTGCGGGACATGCAATCGCTCGCACGGGCGAACCTGATTTTCGGATTGCACGTCCACGTTGGGATTCCGAACCGTGAGGCCGCGATTCACGTGATGAATCAGACGCGCTATTTTCTGCCGCACGTTTACGCGCTCTCGGTCAACTCGCCGTTCTGGGTCGGGCGAGACACCGGATTAAAAGGTTATCGGCTGAAAGTGTTCGAGCGTTTTCCGCGGACCGGCATTCCGGACGCGTTTGAATCGCTCTCGGAGTACGAGGATTACTGCAAACTCCTGGTCAAAACCGGTTGCATCGACAATCCCAAGAAGATCTGGTGGGACATTCGGTTGCATCCGTTTTTCGACACCCTCGAAGTTCGCGTGTGCGATGCCCAATCGCGCGTGGACGACACCCTCGCGATCGCAGCCTTGCTTCAGGCGATCATTTCCAAGTTGTTCAAGCTTCTTCGGAAGAACACGACCTTTCGCGTTTATCGCCGTCGCTTGCTCGACGAAAATCGCTGGCGCGCGACGCGTTACGGCATCGACGGAAAGTTGATCGATTTCGGTCGCGAAGCCGAAGTTGATACGCGCAGTTTATTGAACGAGTTGCTCGAATTCGTTTCCACGGAGGTAAGCGAACTCGGCAGTCAACGTGAGATGGCGCACATCGAACGGATCATGCGCGAAGGCACCGGCGCGGATCGACAACTCGCCGCCTTCGCGCGGACGCAAGACATGAAAGCGGTCGTCGACCAAATTGTCGCTGAGACCTACGAGGCGCTGTCGCTACAGGAACAAACACGCGCCGGCTAGTTTTGCTCGGTCTTCAGATTTTTCGGCGCGAGATCGGCTACGATTTTTTCAAAGCGCGCGTCGTCGCGGAGCGAATCCCAGTAGGGATGGAGCTTCAAGTTTCCGTAGCTTAACGTGCTTGGAATTCGCAGCGTCGCCTGGATTTGCTGAATGGCGAGATCCTTCTCGCCGCACCAGGCGTAAATCACCGCCAGATACTTCATCACCTCAGCGCCGTCGATCGAATCTTTGGTAACGGGCAGTAACTCGAGAGCGTGCCGGCCTTCACGAAGTGCGTCTTCCTTGCGACTGAGGGCAGCATCGACCAGCGCGAGGACCGAAAGTCCAGGCCCGTAGTCGGGTTGTTCCTTGACGGTTTTTTGCAATTCATTGCGCGCTTCAAGAAACGCGGTGCGAGCAGCAGCTTCATCGCCTTTGATCCGCGCCGCTAAGCCTTGGCACAAGGAGCGGGGAAAATTCACGTCCAAAGATATGCCAGTGGAAGGCATCGCCGCCAACGCTTTCGCGAGTGCGGCCTGATCACGTTCGCACAAGGCGAGGTAAAACCATTGCGCGGCCACATCAGGTGCGCGCGCGGGCTTCTCGGCCAAAACAGTAGTGATGGTGTTGCGCAATGGCCGCGGATCAGCTTTCCATTCGAGCTCGACCAGCGCGCGCGTGACGCGGGTATCGACATCGTGAGGTGTCAGCGCCAGAGCGCGATCCAGAGCCGTAGCCATTGCCCCGAACTGCCGGAATTCCTGATAACTGAGCGAGATCTGCTGAAGCATGAAAAAATTGCGCGGATCGAGTTCGATCGCTCGCTCAAGATTGCGCGCCGATTCGTTCCATAAGCCCTGCCGGCGATCGATGTAGCCGGCCAACTCGAAAATTTGCGAATTGTTAGGCAAGCTCCGCTGGGCCAGCGCCAGCTCTGCACGCGCGCGATTGTAATCGAGATAGCAGCGGTAGAAAAAGTTGGCGCGCGCGAGGTGCGTCTCGCCGTCGTCTGGACGCAATCGCACGACTGCTTGCAACGCAGCATCGCCGGCTGCCAGCCGGGCCGGCGTGCGATCCAAGCCAAAGAAGTACATGTAATCGTGGGCGGCGGACAACTGGAAATAGGCGAGATAAAAATCGGCATCGTGGGCGACCGCTTGCTCGAGCAACTTAATGGCTTCGCGCAGGCGATCTTCGATTTGGCCATTAAGAGCGATCGTAACGATGAGTGCCTTCGCTCGAACATACAGACCGTAGGCGACGAGATTCTTGGTCGGCCGCTCCGCAATCGCCGCTTTTTCCTGCGGCGAAACCGCGGCTTGAAGCTGTGAGACAATGTGCTGCACGATTTCGGTTTGGGTCGCGAATACTTCTGCCAAATCGCGCTCGTAACTTTGCGACCAGAGTCGCGTGTTGGTGCGGGCGTCGCTGAGTTGGGCGGTGATGTGCAGCCGTGTGCCGGTTTCGCGGACGCTTCCCTCGACTACGTAAGCCACGCCGAGCGCCTCAGCGATTTCGGGCAAGTTTCGAGAACTCCGCGCAGCGTAACTGCTCACCGAGGTGCTGCTAATTACTTTTAGATCGGCAATTTTGGACAAGGCGCTCAGAATGTCATCCTGCACGCCATCTGCTAAAAACGCGTTCTGTTTGTCTTCGCTGAGGTTCTCGAACGGAAGCACCGCGATGCTCTTTTGCGGGATGAGCGCGGCATTTGTGTCCTCAGCCGGGGCGGACGCAGTGACTATCTGAGGAGCTAACTGGCGGGATACGCTCCAGAAACCGAAGCCCAAAGCGACCGCGATCGCGGCCAAACAACCGGCGGTCAGAAGCCGGCTCTTTCGTTCCGATCTGACGATTACGTCTGGAGATCGGTGGGATCGATTAAGCGGCCTCGGAACTGTGGATTGAGGCACATCAGGGGTGGAAAGATCCATTATCGAGGCGGTTGTCTGCTAACGAGCTGCTGAGGCGTCGTTGTGGCAGGAGTGCTCCATGATGTGTGCCAAAGCAGAATATGTTCCAGCATTGGGGCAGCAAGCCGGTCCAGCGCCAACAACTCCAAGATTCATCGGGGCTAGTTCGAAACGACAAAATTTCGCAACCCGGCGTGAAAGTAGCTCCTGGCAACCAGCCAACTCGGCAGTCCGAGACAATGCCCAGCCTACGCGATCGAGCTATCCCGCAAAAAATCACGTTTGTGATCATGGCGATCACAGCCGTGGTGCTATTGCTGGCTTTTGGTGCGCTCTTTTACTTTCAGGCATGCATCCTAAAACAGCATGCTGTCCACGAACTTGCGGTCGTGGGTGAGATCACGGCGCGGGAGTGCGGCCCGGCCGTCAGGTTCAAAGACGAAGATGCCGCCAATCAAATTTTGAGTGGCCTCAAGACAATGCCGCAAGTGGTCAGCGCCCGGCTCGAGCTGATGAACCAGCAGCGGCTGGCGTTTTTTGGGACACTACGCGACGAAAATGAAATCAAGGCAGCGCGGTTGAAATCGGGTTTTAGAATCAACGGGGACCGAATCATCCTCGCCCAGCTGGTCAAACTTGGCGGAACACAAGAGGCGACTCTCTACCTTTTGGCAGACTTACATGCAACGACCTCGCAGTTAGTGAAACTTTACGGCAGCATCTTTGGTTTAGTTCTTCTCGCCTCGCTCCTGGTCGCATTCGTCCTTTCCGGACAATTTCTCCGGTTTGTTACCGACCCGATTCTGCGTCTGGCCGACACTGCCCGAACGGTCGCTGATCACAACGACTATTCGGCGCGCGCGACGAAGATGTGCAACGATGAAGTGGGTGTGCTGACCGACGCCTTCAACCAAATGTTGAGCCAGATCCAGGCGCAGGACGGCGCGCTGCGCAAAGCAGAGGAGAAATACCGGCTCATCTTCGAAAATGCGATCGAAGGAATGTTTCAAACTTCGCCGTCTGGAAAGTGTCTCAGCGTAAACCCGGCGTTTGCGCAAATGTTCGGGTACGATTCACCGGAGGAGCTGGTCACAAGTGTAGGTGACCTCGCAAGCATGGTGTATGTCGATCCTGCGCAGCGCGACGAATTTAAGCGCCTGATGGAGACGCAAGGTTATGTGGAGTTGTTTGAGTATGAGGTTTACCGCAAGGACGGCGCCAAAGCATGGGTATGCGAAAACGCTCGTGCCGTCCGCGACGCTACCGGAACGATTCTTTATTACGAGGGCACGGTGCAGGATGTCACGCAGCGAAAGCGGGTCGAAGAAGTTGAGCGGGCCAGCAAAGCCAAAACCGAATTTCTTTCCCGCGTCAGCCACGAGCTACGGACGCCGCTAAACGCGATCCTGGGATTCGGACAATTGTTGGAACGGCAGAATCCTACCGAAACGCAGCGCGCGCGGCTCCATCACATCCTAAGCGCCGGTAAGCATCTTCTCGGGCTCATCAACGAAGTGCTCGATATCAGCCGCATCGAATCGGGCAAGCTGCAGCTTTCCCTTGAACCGGTGTGCGTGGCTGATGCATTGGCAGAAGCGTTCGATTTGATGCGGCCGCTTGCGGCGGGACACAAAATTGAACTCTCCGCCAATACCGACATGGATGCGACCGTTTACGTGCTAGCAGATCGACAGCGTTTCAAACAGGTGTTGCTAAATCTACTGAGTAACGGCGTCAAATACACGCCGCAGTTCGGCCAGGTCGCAGTTTCGTACTACGAAAGCGATAACAACATTAGAATTACCGTGAGCGATACCGGACCGGGCATTCCCGCCAATAAGCGAGAGCGGCTGTTCATGCCCTTTGAAAGGCTGGGCGCTGAACAATCGAATGTCGAAGGCACCGGCCTCGGTTTGGCTTTATCGCAGCGCCTGATGCAGGCAATGGGTGGTTCGATCGGGGTGGACTCCACGGCTGAAAGAGGCAGTAAGTTTTGGATCGAGCTGCCGCGCACGGCTTCGCCGCTACCGAAAGCCGCCTTGCAGAAGAAAGTCGGCGCGTGCGACCCGCGCGGCATCGGCGCAAACCGCAAAGTTCTCTACATAGAGGACAACCTTTCCAATCTCACCCTAATCGAAGAACTGTTGCACGAGCGGCCGGACATCGAGCTGTTAACCGCGATGCAGGGCAAGCTCGGCTTGGAATTGGCGCGCCAGCACTTGCCCGATCTCGTTCTGCTCGATCTTCATTTGCCCGACATTCATGGCCGCGAAGTGCTTCGTGAGCTAAAATCGTCTGATGCGACTCGCGCCCTTCCCGTTGTCGTTATCAGTGCCGACGCGACCGCTAGTCAAATCGAGCATTTGCTGTCAGCGGGGGCAACGACCTATCTGACCAAGCCGCTCGACGTCTCCGAATTCTTTCGAGTAATCGATAAAGCGACTGCCACAAACGGCGCCGCCACGTTTTCACCTGCCTCAGAGCTACATTAATAGTCGCGTCCGCGGCGTGTTCTTACAAGCAGTTGCTCAATTTCGCTGCGACAAAATGGTTTGCCCGGCGAATACTTCCGGATAATTCTGATCACTCTTCCAATGACTCGGCAAATCGCGCCTGAAAAGATCGACATCGACCCCGAGCTGGGTCCCGGAGCGCGCAACGCCCTTCGGGTTTGTCTCCAATTGAAACCGAATGAGCGGATCACGATCATCACTGACGAAGCCACCCGCGACATCGCGGCCGCGTTGCAAGCGGAAGTCGAGGAGATCGGATCGGAGCACGCCGTTTTCGTTTTGGAAAATTACGATTCCCGGCCGCTGACAAAAATGCCTCGGGCGATTCTGGACGATCTTGCCCAGTCACAGGTTTCGATTTTCGCCGCGCAAAGTCTGCCGGGGGAACTGACAGCCCGGCGCGACATGACGGCAATTGTCGATCGTCAGCACATTCGGCACGGCCACATGGTGAATATTACGCGCCAGATCATGCTCGAAGGCATGCGCGCCGATTTTCGCGAGATCGACGCGTTGAGTCAGCGGTTGATCGACCGGGCGCGACGCGCATCGCGAATCAAATGTCGTACTCCGCACGGCACGGAATTCGAAGGCGAGTTTTCGCCGAAACTGAAATGGTTGAAAACGAGCGGAATTATTTCGCCGGAGAAATGGGGAAATTTGCCTGGCGGCGAAATTTTCACCGCGCCGGCAAACACCAACGGAACTTTCGTAGTTGATGGCGTAGTCGGCGATTACCTCTGTCGCAAATACGGCGATTTACACAGCACGCCGATCACGATCCACGTGCGCGACAATCGAATTGTCGATCTTGCCTGCCAGAACAAAGAGTTGCTGGAAGAATTTCGCGCTTACACTTCGACCGACGAGAACAGCAATCGCGTCGGCGAATTCGCCATCGGCACCAACACCGCCTGCACCCACGTGATTGGAAACATTTTGCAGGATGAAAAAATTCCCGGCGTCCACGTCGCCTTTGGCCATCCCTATTCCGAGCACACCGGCGCTGATTGGAAATCGAAAACGCACATCGATTGCGTCGGCCGCGATTTCGACATCTGGTTCGACGGCGAACCGGTGATGCGCGCCGGAAAATTCCTGGTCTAGGCGATGGAGCCCGGGCTCCGCGCGCAGTTCAACGCTGATTTCACGGCGGAAAAGTACGCGGCGCTGTTGCGCTGCGTAAATGAGGCGACGAAATGGCCGGCCGACTTTCGCATCTCGGAGACGCCGATTTTTCTAACGCGCGAATTTACGGATGAAGCCGTTTACGCGGCGAACGAGATCGCGGCCCAAACCCAAACGCCGGAGTTCAATATGCATTCAGTATCCGCGATTCCGCCGGGTTTGGAAGTGCCTAACGAATCCGAGCACCCCGAGTTTCTGATTGTCGATCTTGCCGTTTGTGACGACGGCCATCGACTTGTCCCGCGGCTGATCGAGCTCCAGGCGTTTCCGAGCTTGTTCGCATTTCAGTTCTTGTTGCTCGGTTGCATGCGGAAGGCTTATCCGGCGATTCCCGAAAGCTGGACTTCGTCATTCGGCGGAATCAAAGACGAGCAGTACATCGACATCCTGCGTCGAACGATCTTGGCGAGTTCGAAACCGGAGAATGTCATTTTGCTCGAGATCGAGCCCGAGAAACAAAAAACGCGGATCGATTTCTCTGCCACCGAAGCGCTCCTGGGAATTCAGTCTGTTTGCGTAACGAAAATCAAGAAACGCGAGCGACATTTATTTTACGATCGCAACGGAACCGAGACGCCGATCGAACGGATCTATAATCGAGTTATCTTCGACGAACTCGAACGGCGTTCCGATGTGAAACTCCAATTCAGCTTTCAGGACGATCTCGATGTCGCCTGGGTCCCGCATCCGAATTGGTATTATCGGATCAGCAAACACTCGCTGCCGTTCATCAAGACAGCGCATACGTCGCCGGCATTCTTTGCCGACGAATTGCCCACGGATGAAGAGATCGGCGATTATGTCTTAAAGCCGCTCTATTCGTTCGCCGGTCTCGGTGTTGACATGGAACCGACTCGGGAAAAACTCGGGGCGTTGAAAAATCCGCATCACTGGATCCTGCAAAAGAAAGTCGAGTACGCGTCGTTCGTGCCGACGGTCGATGGTTCGCAATCGAAAGCCGAGCTGCGGATGATGTTCGTTTGGTCGGAAAAGGGCGAACCCGTGCTGCTCAATAATCTTGTCCGAATGAGTCAGGGGAAAATGATGGGGGTCGATTTCAACAAAGACAAAACCTGGGTCGGCTCCAGCATCGCGTTGCACGACCGATAACGCGCAACTGCGCCGCTCTAGATCGCGCGCGTCTTGATGTTGATCTCGGAAGTCAGCGTCTGATGAACCGGGCACTTGCCCGCGATTTCGATCAGTTTGGCGCGCTGTTCGTCGGTCAGCGAGCCGGTCATCTGAATGTCGAGCTCGATCCGATCAATCTTTCCCTCTTTGGTCTCGCATTCCTCGCAGTCGATCGCATGGATCTTTGAGTGTCGGAGCGCAACGGTGATATTTTCCAGCGGCCAGCGCCGTTTTCGCGCATAAAAGCCAATCGTCATCGATGTGCACGAGCCGAGCGCGGCGAGCAAGAGATCATAAGGCGATGCGCCCGTGTCGGTGCCGCCGTACGAGACAGGTTCGTCTGCATAGACCTCGTGAGAACCGATCGCCACTTCTTGGGCGAAGCCTGCTGCTGTGCCGTGAACAATTACGTGGCCTGGTTCGGTTTGTTCAGATGTTGCCATAGGTTAACACTCCTCGCGTTTCATGAGTTCTGCCACTTCGGCCGAAGTCCGGACCGGAGTGATTTCGAAATCCATCAGATCTTTCCAATTGTCGATCCAACGCTCGAGCAGAACGAAGTCTTCTGTCTCCATCACTTGCCAGCAGGTTTTGAGATTGTGATCGATCCAACTCGAAACGTAACTCAAACCTTCCGGCATCATTCGACCTTTTTCGCTGAGCCGTTTGTAAATCGCGGGCGCGTCCTTGAACCGCTCGATCACCATGTAGCGCATGTTTCTTTCGCAGCCGAGACGGCTGCCTCCACAGTCATTTTAATTCTTCATTGGTTTCTGCGAACGCCTTGACGGCGAATTCCAAATCTTTGCGCGAATGCGCGGCGCTGACTTGGGTGCGAACGCGCGCGGTTCCGTGCGGCACGACCGGATAAAAAAAGCCGATCACGTAAACGCCTTTCTCGAGCATGCGCGCGGCGAACTTCTGCGATTTGGCGGCGTCGCCGATCATGATCGGAACGATCGGGTGGACGCCGGGCTTGATCGTGAGGCCGCGCTCAGTCACGGCCGCGCGAAAATATTTTGTGTTCTCTTCGAGTTTGTCGCGCAATTCGGTCGATGCAGTTAGCATTTCGAGCGCTTTCAAGCACGCCGCCACAATCGGCGGCGCGACTGTATTGGAAAATAGATAAGGGCGGGAGCGCTGTCGCAGAAGATCGACAATCGCTTTGCGGCCGCTGGTGAATCCGCCGCTCGCGCCGCCGAGCGCTTTGCCGAGCGTGCCGGTGATGATATCGATCTCGTCCATCACCCCGCGATATTCGTGAGTGCCGCGCCCGGTTTTCCCAAGAAATCCGGTTGCGTGCGCGTCGTCGATCATCGTGAGCGCGTCATATTTTTCGGCCAGATCGACGATCGATTTCAAATCGGCGATTGTTCCGTCCATCGAGAAACAGCCGTCGGTCGCAATTAAACGAAAGCGCGCGCCGCTCGCTTCTTTTAATTTGGCCTCGAGATCGGCCATGTCGTTGTGTTTGTAACGGAACCGTTGCGCTTTGCAGAGTCGGACGCCGTCGATGATCGATGCGTGATTCAATTCGTCGCTAATGATGGCGTCTTTCTCAGTCAGCAGTGTTTCGAACAAGCCGCCGTTGGCGTCGAAGCACGACGGATAAAGAATGGTCTCCTCGGTTCCGAGAAATTTTGTGAGCGCCGCTTCGAGTTGTTTGTGGAGGTCCTGGGTCCCACAAATAAATCGCACACTCGCCATGCCGAGCCCATGAGTGTCGAGCGCTTCCTTGGCGGCCTTGATTAATTCGGGATGATCCGCGAGGCCGAGGTAATTATTCGCGCACATGTTGAGGACGCGTTTGCCGCCGGCCACGGCGATGTGCGCGTCTTGCGGCGAAGTGATGATGCGCTCGGTTTTGTAAAGTCCCTGTGACTTTATTTCCTCGAGCGTTTGCGAAAGCTGCTTTTCGAATTCGGCGAGCATGAAACAGTTTCAGTGAAACCGTGTCCGATGCAAAAGCCAGATTTTCGCTATTGCAACAGGACAGGTCCTGTTGCTCTGCCGTACGCTGCCAGCAACATGAGGATCCCGATTACCGCGTAGAGCGCGCGATATTGAATTTGGAATCGATCGAGCACTTTAGGATCCAAACCAGCTTGTAAAGCGCGCACCGACCAAAAAAGATGAAGCACGTAAAACAGAATTGCCGACCAAAAAATCAATGGCGCGAAAATCAAATAGAAACCGGTGAGCAGAACCAGACAAAGATAAGCGAGCGTAAACACGATCAGTCCGGCGATAAAAGTTGGCCGCTTCCCGAAGGCGACCGCGTTGGTGCGCGCGTTCGTTTTGGAATCCAGCTCGAAATCGCGCACTTCGTGATTGAGATGCCCGGCAGTGAAGGTGAGCGCGAAGAAGAGCGCGATTAGAGCGCCGCGAGAATCGATCGGCGAAAAGACGGCGTAACCGAGCAGGAAATGAAACAGGCCGCCGACCAGATGTGGAAATGAGGACGCGATGGGCGTGCCTTTGAAATTGAGCTTCGGGTGCGAATAAAAAAATCCGAGCGCGGCAACGATGGCGCCGAGGACGACGACGCGAGAACTAATCAGCGCGAAAACAAGCAAGCTGGCGATGAGAAGAAAGAGCGAGAACCAGAACAAACGTCGCGATGAAACTAGCGGGTCCGGCGCTTTTAGGCCGTGTGCGATGTCGGCCCAGTCGTTCAAAGCGAAAACGTGCGCGACCAGCAGAATGCTGCCGATTAAAAAAACCGAGAGCGGTTCAAGGTTGGCAGGGCTGATCGTCCCAATTGAAAACGCGGCGCCCATCAGCGGCGTTCCTTGCAGAACGAAAACTTCGTCGAAACGAATGTGACGCAACAGAGCGCGGCTGTGCAAAGGCGTGTTCATTTCTGCGCGCGATATTTGGCGAGCGCTTCGATGCAGACTGCGGTCGTGACCGCGCGCGAGCCGTAATTCAAAGGCGCGACTGCGCCCCGATAGGCCGGCGCCAGCGCCCAACCGCCATCGCTCGATTGGCGGGCGAGAATTGCCTTAATTGCGCGCTCGAGCGCTTCGCCATGATAACCAAGATTCAAAAGCGTCACCGCGCCGAATGCGGTCTCGAGATCGTTGCCCCAAGAACCGTCCTTGTTTTGCATCGACAACACAGCCTCACGGATTTTCGGGACCGCGCTTTGCAAACAGGTCACGTCACCTTCGCGATACGCGCGCGAGAACGCGTGCGCGAACATCAAAGGCGACGAATAATAAACGGTGCCGCGACGAAATCCGTCGCTCTCAACTTGTTCGATCTCGAATTTGCACACGCTGTCGATCTTTTCGTGCACGAGACCAAAAAGGAGGAGCGCGTTGAGATTCACGACGGTGTCGATGTTGCGGCTGTCGATATTGACCCAGCGGGATGGATCGCCGACCCAGGTCGTAAACAAACCGCGCTCGTTTCGGCTGGCGCGCACCGCATCGAGCGCGGCCGGAGAAATCTTTGCTCCGAAACGTTGCAACGCCGCCCAACTGACGGACGTATCGTCGACGTCAGGCGAGATCACGATGTCGGTTCCCTGTCCGTAGTAAGACCAAACACCGGGCGTCTTTTGCTGCGCCATCAAATATTTCGCCGCGCGTTCCTGAGTTCCGCGCGCGCTCGCCGAATCAGGACAGAACGACAACGAGTAAAGGACCTGCGCGGCGGTGAAGATCGCATCCACCTGGGTGCGTTGCTCGTTTCCGTCCGATCGCCAGCAATCGGTGATGAAACCTCCGGGCGCGGTTTGGCTCGCGGCGACGAAATCTAGACCGTTTTGAATTGCAAACGCCGCCTGAATTCGCAGCTCGTCCACCGAAGATCGACAATCGATCGTTGAAAGAGCGAAACAAAAAACGAAAAAGCAGCGGCGCATGCCGGGGCGGAAATAAGAAGTTCGCATCGTAGTGTCAAGTTGCGGCGGCCATCAGTCGCGCCAGCCGCGCCCAATCACGAGCGGAATATTTTCGTTGATGCTGACACCCTTTGAAGGAGAGAGCACGACTTCGCCGTCGACGACGTGTTGCTGAACAAACGCGCCGAGCTGCATCGACCACGCATAAGTGTAAGCCTGGCTGCTCCAGCCGAAGACCGGATCGGGCGCGAGCGCAAGCGAAAGGGGCCCGGTTTCTTCCGACGGCTGCGCGCCGCCCAAGAGCCAGACGCGGTTGCCAGATTGCAGGGTTTTGGCAATCGCCAATTTCAGGTCCGA
>Ga0137399_10000176_pt1 | contig 23275 bp, 22 predicted proteins | sample czorhiz316metaG_FD_104810 | JGI IMG/M metagenome (GOLD analysis project Ga0137399, IMG submission 104810) | Vadose zone soil microbial communities from Angelo Coast Range Reserve, California, USA - czorhiz3.16 metaG | ecosystem: Environmental > Terrestrial > Soil > Vadose zone | place: USA...
CCGGAAAGGAAACCTTCGACCTGACCGGCCTCGCCGCGGTGCTGGCCGAGGGCTTCCCGCGTGGCAAGGAGCTGACGGTCAAGGCCACCCGTCCCGACGGGGCGGGGGCGCCGCTCGAGTTTCGGGCGACGGTGCGGATCGACACACCGCAGGAGCTCGTGTACTACCGCCACGGCGGGATCCTCGAGTACGTATTGCGGCAGCTGCGCGGCTCGGCGGCCTAACTACCCGGCCGTACCGATCGCCCGCAGCCGGGCTTGGCGCCCCAGCTGCTCGAGCCTCTCGAGCGGCAGCGCCAGCAGCAGATCGATCCGCCGACTCAGCAACACAAACGCGTCCCGGAACGCGGCCTGCTTGGTGGCTCGATCACCCTCGACCTCCGCGGGGTCGGGCATGCCCCAGTGGGCCAGAATCGGCTGCCCGGGGAAGATGGGGCACGCTTCCTTCGCACGATTGCACACGGTCACGACGAAGTCCCAATGCTCGCGCTCCAGGCCGTCGACACTACGCGGCGCATGGCCGGCCCACGAGATGGCGTGCTCGCGCAGCGCCTCGATCGCGAAGGGGTTCACCTGCGCCGCGGGCCGGGAGCCAGCGCTGTGGGCCTCGAACCGACCTTTCCCTTTCCAGGACGCGAAACATCTCTTATGCGAGGGGTTTGCGCGCCCGCACGAACGCGCCCATCACGTTGCCCCCGGCGACGCGCGCGCCGTCGAATTCGTAGATCCGCGTGGGCTCGACGCCGATCCCCTCGAACCCGGCCTCCGTCAACAACCGGCCGTACTCGGCTTCTTCCAAGGCGCCGGCGACGCAGCCCACCCTCAGCTCCATGTCGCGTCGCACCGCCGCCGGAACCGCTCCGATCTCCCCTTTCAGGAACTCCACGTTCGAGACGCCGGACCGTCGAGGACCCCTTCCCCCGCGTGCAGCTCGGCCAACGCCGTCGGGTTGTCGCAGCCGAGCGACGCGAGGACCGCTCCCTCCGGGAGCGCGGCGGTCTGGGCCGCATCGTACAGGTTCGAACTGACAGGATCGCAGCCGCAGCCACAGTCGCCGTGCTCGCCGCCGAGCACGCGCAGCGCCGCCTGGCCGTATTTCTGCCTCACCGTCTCTTTGACTTGCTCGCCGTTCATGGGATCACCTCTCTAGCCGCAGCACGCCCGGGCGCAGCTTCCGGCGTGCCTGCCCGGCTTGACATCGGACGCGAACGCCGCGATCTCGTCGAGCGCCTCACGATTCAACGCGTAGTAGACCCAGCGCCCTTCCCGCCGGTCGCTCACGAGCCCAGCATCCTTCAGAGTCTTCAGGTGAAAGGACAGACGCGATTGCGCGGCATCGAGCACGCCCTGCAACTCGCAAACGCAGCGCTCGCCGTGCGAAAGCAGCCGCACGATCTCGAGCCGGGTCTCGTCCGAGAGCGCGTGGAACCGCCGGGCGGCTCGGCCGATGTCGGGAAGGGTGGTCGCGGACACGCACTCGAACATATCAAATTATATTGATGTGTCAACGGGGAGGGTTGCCCCGGCGGCGCGGGCGGAGGATGTTCCCCACGATGGTCCGATTGATGGGTGACTTACTCGCGCTCGGCGCGGCGGCAGGCGCGGCGCTCGCCTGCCCCGCCCAGACCTCGGGCCAAGCCGACCCCTGGAGCCCGCGGACGGTCCCGCTCTTCGGGGTGAGCTACGCTCCGGACTTGGGCCTGCAGCTCGGCGCCGGGCTCGGCCATACCCGCTACGGGTTCCAGGCGCTCCCTGCCAGCACGCGACTGATCGTGACCGCCGAGTACGCGACCGGCGCCGAGCGCTTTCGCGCCCGGGCCGACGGCGAATTCCGGCGACCGCTGGCACCCGCCATCCTCACCGTAGAGGTGCTCGCATCGGGGCTCGAGTTCACCCGGTTCTACGGCTTCGGCAACACGAGTGACGCATCGCAGCCCGACAGCGTGTACCGCGTGCGACAGCAGCGGTTTCTGCTGGAGCCCACAGTATCGGTGCCGCTCGCTCCGCGCGTCCACCTCGCCCTCGGGCCGCTCGCCCGCTACACCCGTACCCATCCGGACGCGGGGACGGTGCTCGGGAATACGGGACCGTATTATGGCGCGGGGGACTTCGGCGAGATCGGGGTACGGGTCGTGCTGGAGCTCGACACGCGCGACTCGCCAGACGCACCGGCGAGCGGCACGTACCTGCGGTTGGCCGGTCAGGCGTACCCCGCTGCCTGGGATGTGGCCGAATCGTTCGGCGTCATGTCGGCGGAAGCGTCGACCTACCTGTCGCTGGGCGACGCCGCCGCGGCGACCCTCGCGCTGCGGGTCGGGGGCGCGAGCGTGCGCGGCACCGCGCCCTTCAGCGAAGCGGTCTACGTGGGCGGAGGCACGACCGTGCGCGGCTACGCGGAGCAACGGTTTGCCGGCAGCTCGGGCGCCTACGCGAACGCCGAGCTGCGTCTGACGGTTGGCCGTTTCTCCCCCGGGGACGTGGGCGTGTTCGGGCTGGCCGACGGGGGCCGAGTCTGGGTCGCGGGCGAATCATCCGACCGCTGGCACGGCGCCGCGGGCGGCGGGGTCTGGTTCGCGTGGCGCCACCGCCGCGCCAACACCATCTCGATCGCCGCGGCGCGGAGCCCGGAGCGCACCGCGATCTACGTGCGCGCCGGGTTGATGTTCTGACTGGAGCCATGACCATTCCCCTGCGCGAACGTGTGCCTCTCGCACCCTTTACGACCCTCGGGTTGGGCGGGCCGGCCCGCTATTTCCACGAATGCACGACCGAGCCGGAGCTGCGGGAGGCGCTCACCGCAGCCCGCGAGCGCGGGCTGCGCGTGCAGATCATCGGCGGGGGCTCGAACCTCGTGGTCGCCGACGCTGGATTTCCGGGCCTCGTTCTCAAAGTCGCCATCGGCGGCGTCACGCTCCGCGACGCGGCGGACGGTGCGGAGCTCGTCGCCGGGGCCGGCGTCGAGTGGGACGCGCTCGTGCGCCAAGCGGTCGAGCGGGGATGGGCCGGGATCGAGTGCCTCTCCGGAATCCCCGGCACCGTAGGCGCGACACCGATCCAGAACGTCGGCGCGTACGGTCAGGAAATCGCGGACACCCTCGTTTCGGTGCGATGCCTTGAGCGCGACAGCCTGGCGGAGGTCGTGTTCACGCGCGAGCAGTGCGAATTCGTGTACCGCGGCAGCCGCTTCAAGGGGCGCGACCGCGATCGCTACGCCGTCCTCGAGGTTACGTTGCGCCTGCGGCGCGACACGCTCCCGCAGGTGCGATACGCCGAGCTCGTGCAGGCGGTCGGCCGGCACGGCGGGCTGGAGCACCTGGAGCCCCGCGAGGCCGTGCGCGTCGTGCGGGACACGGTCGTGGAATTGCGGCGTCGCAAATCCATGGTGCTCGACCCGACCGACCCGAACGCGCGGTCGGTCGGCTCGTTCTTCGTAAACCCCGTGCTCTCAGCCGAAGCGTTTGACGAGCTCGCCCGCCGCCGGCGCGCCGCCGGAGAGGTCGACGGCATCCCGCAGTTCCCGGCCGACGGCCGGGTGAAGGTCCCCGCCGCGTGGCTCATCGAGCACGCCGGCTTCGCCAAGGGATACCGGCACGGCGGCGTAGGGATCTCCACGCACCACGCCCTCGCTCTCGTGAATCACCGCGGCACGACGACCGAGCTCCTGGCGCTCGCCCAATCCATCGAGCAGGCGGTGTACGAGCGTTTCGGCGTTCGGCTGGAGCGCGAGCCCGTGGTGGTGGGCTAACCGCCGACCCGCCCGCTCGCCTTCTCCCAATTGACGAACAGGAACCCGCCCGGCGCGTCGAGCTTCGGCTCGCCCGGTCCCGGTAAGATCTGGAGTTGCAGCTCCTCGACCTTGTTCTTGGCGCAATTCCAGCAGGCGAGCGCGAAGTCGCCGTCGCGCCGGGTGCGCGACAACAACATCACGTGCACCATCGCGTTGTCCGTCACCAGCCCGCCGTTCTTGTACAGGTGGCCGAATGCCCATAAGGCCACCGCGCTGTTGATGGTGGGCACGAGTGGTGTATGCACCTGCGTCACGCCATGGTAGTAGAGGCCCAGGATCACGCCACCGAAGCGCGGGTGGTGCGGGACGTCCTTCGTTTGTACGCGATCGAGCACCAGCTTCCAGCGGGCGCCGTCGTGCGTGGTGAATTCGGCGACGCCGTCCACTGAGTCGCGCGTCGCGCCTTTGTCCCACGCGGTGAACGCGAACGTACCCGAGATCGGTGCGACATTGTTGGAATAGGGCCCGTTCTTCACCTGCGACTCGAGGCCCTCGCGCTCGTCACCGAACGCCTTGAGGATCGGCGCCGCGCTGTCGGGGAACGGGAAGGGCCCCGGGAGGATCTGGATGACGGGTCCGCCGCTGGTGACTCGGATCGCCTGCACCTTCGCGACGCTCAGATGGGTCTCCATGCCGAGCTTCTTGTGCGAATCCTGGCCCACGGGGCAGTACACTTCGTACATCCCGGGCTGGAGTGTGACGGTGAGCGTGTCGCTCGCGCCCGGCTGGATCATCGGGATCTCCTGCTCGATCCCCTGTCCCTCGACCTCGAAGCCGTGCGGGATGCTGCCGGCGTTCGTGATCACGAACCTCACCGTCCCGGCCGACACCCCGGGCTGGGACAGCTCGACCTTCCATTCCGACAGCCGCACGTCGACGCGAGCCGGGTCGGCCGGCACGCTCGGAAGTGGGGCGGCAGCCAAGAGGGCCGCCAGCAGCGGGGCAACGAACATGTGATTCATGAGAGTCTTCCTCGCCGAGAAGGGGAAACGCAGTATGCTTCGCCCTGGAAGACCGCACGCGCCGCGGGTCTATTCCGCCGGGAATAATCCCGACGCCCGCCCGGTCGAATAGGGGTGGGGCAAACCGCAACATCCATGAGGGACTGTTGGAGCCGAGCCAGCTCACACGCTTCGAGGCCGCGGTGCTGCCGCACCTGGACGCCGCGTACACATTGGCGCGCTATCTGCTGCGAGACGACCACGACGCGCAGGACGTCGTGCAGGAAGCCTACCTGCGCGCGCTCAATTACTTCGACGGGTTTCGCGGCACGGGCGCGGCCGAAGGTCGCAGCTGGTTGCTCGCGATCGTTCGCAACACGGCCTACACGTTGCGGGCCAACCGCCGCCCGGACGCCCACGCCACAGAGTTCGACGAGACGCTGCACAGCGAGCGTGGCGCGGACGAGCATCCCGAGACGGAGCTGCTGCGAGCCGCGGATCGCGCAGCGGTGCGCCGCGCACTCGACGCCCTGCCGGTCGAGTTCCGCGAGGTGATCGTGCTGCGCGAGCTCCAGGACCTGTCGTACAAGGAGATCGCGGAAGTGGCCGGGATTCCGGTGGGAACGGTGATGTCACGGCTCGCCCGAGCGCGCCGGCGACTCGAGCGGGCGCTCGGGGCCGGGATGAAGGAGCACGACTGACGTGAAACACACGGACTTCGCAGCGCAGCTCGACGCCTACGTCGACGGTGAGCTGGTGGGAAACGAGGCTCGGGACATGGAGGCGCACGCGCGCGAATGCGCCGCGTGTGCGCACACGCACGAGCGGCAGCTCGCGCTGCGGTCGGCGATTCGAGAGCAGCTGCCGGCGCTGCAGGCGCCCGATGAGTTGCGGTCGCGGGTCCGGCAAGCGGTGCGGGCCGCGGCAGGCGTGACGCCCGCCCGCCCACGGCCGGACTGGCGCTGGCTCGCCGCGGCCGCGGTGCTCGCAGGTGTGGTGGTCGGGACGTGGAAGATCAGCGACTCGCGAGCCAGCGCCGACGCGATCGCGGGGCAGGTTTTGGCCAGCCACGTGCGCGCGCTGATGGGCACGCACCTGACGGACGTTGCGTCGACCGACCAGCACACGGTGAAGCCGTGGTTCAACGGCCGCCTCGACTTCTCGCCGCCCGTGTACGACTTCGCCGGGCGGGGCTACCCGCTGATCGGGGGGCGTCTCGACTACATCGGGCAAGGGGCGGTCGCCGCCCTGGTCTACGGACGGCGCCAGCATGTGATCGATGTGTTACTGTGGCCGACGCAGCGCGGGCCGACGGGCGGGCCGGCGGCAGTCACGCGCCAGGGTTATCACATGCTCCACTGGTCCGCGCCGGACTACACCTATTGGGTCGTGTCGGACTTGGGCGTCACGGAGCTCGGCGAGTTCTCACGCTTGTTGCGGCAGGCCGACTCGACGGCGACACGCTGAAACGAAGAACGGGCTCTTCCGTCAAGAGAGCCCGTTCCGCATCGCCCGTCGCGCACCACCTCCTCTGATACAGGTTCATGCTCCCTCTGGAGGAGCACCTCCCCTCTCAAGGTCGTGGTCGCGGTCCCTCCCACGGTGGACCGCCGCCGAACCGTGGAGGGCGGTCGAGCCGCCGTTCCAGGTCCGCGTAGCGCGTCCGTTGCGCCGGCGTGAGCTGGGCGCTGATCTCCGCGCTCATTGTCGACCGCACGGAATCGAATTGCGGATGGACCTCGCGCCAGATCTTCTCCAGGTCGGCGCGGTGGCGCTCCACGATCACCCGCACCGAGTCGCGCTGTGCGGGGGTGAGGTCCAGCTCGCGGCCCAGGAAGCCGATCATGCGGTCGGATCCCGGCGCACCTCCCCCGCGGGATCCAAAGCCCCGCGGCCCGGCGTGGCCCCGCGTCCCGAGGACCCAGCCGAACAGGCCCCCCGCCGCGAACGTCGCGACGAGAGCCGCAACCGCCCAGAATCGAGATTGCTGGAGCATGGTGCCCACCTCAGTTCGCTAACATGGAGGCGAACAGCGCGCTCGGGTCCGGCGCGCGGTGCGTCGCGAGCAGCTCGGCGGCCGACTCGCTCCCCGTGGCGGACGTCACCCACACGGCGTCGAACGAGGTCGCGACATCGCGCTCTCTGCCGGCGAGATACCCTCCCAGGAACGCCACCACGGCCGCCGCCGCGATCGCCAGGCGGCTCCAGCGCCCCAGCACGGCCCGCCACGTCCCCACGCCGGCCGCCTCGGCGCGGGCCAGCACGTGCGTCACGAGCTCCGCCGTGTCGTTGCGCGGAGTGAGCGCGGCCCACAGCGCCGCGCCCAGCGCGGGGTCAGCGTGGTCCGGAGACCACAGCGGTTCTTGTCTCACCGGTCCTCCTTTAGATCGTCCAGCAGCGCCCGCAGCTTGCGTCGAGCGTGAAACACGGCCGATCGCACGGTCCCCGACGCCAACCCCAGGATCTCGGCAATTTCCGCATGGGAATAGCCCTCGACGTCGAACAGCACGACCGCCAGGCGGTAGTGCTCCGGCAGCTCGTCCAGCGCCGCCCGGAGCCGGTCGCCGAGCGCCAAGCGCTCGGTCTCCGCGTCAGGCAGCGGGTCGGCCGCCGCCAGGTCCTCCCCCAGCACCCGGGCGTCCCGCACGCTGCGCCGGCGCCGGCGATCGATCGCCGCGTTGGCCGCGATCCGTAAGAGCCACGGGCCGAACGGCCGGGCGGGGTCGTAGCGGTCCAGCTTCACCAGCGCCGCGAGGATTCCGTCCTGCGCCGCGTCATCGGCGTCGTCCGCGTTCCCCAGGATCGCCCGCGTCACGCGGCGCACTGACCCCGCGTACGACTCCACCAGCGCACCGAGCGCCACGCGATCCCCCGCGAGCGCGCGCGCGACGAGCGCGGGCTCGTCCACCCTTGCCTGGCCAGATCGGTCCCGGTCGGGCAGCGCGCTCATGCTGGTGTATACGGGGGGTCATGGGGTGATGCTGACCGGGTGAGATGGACGGGCGCAGCATGCTGCGCCCCGCCTCAGCGTCCCGCCGGCCGTCGCCGTAGTTTTCACCTGGGGTCCAGCCGTCCGTTGCATTCCGAACTGAACGAAGGGAGCGGGTGCATGCGCGCCATTGTCACGAGCGCGGTAGTCATCGTTCTGGCCGCGTGCATGGGGGGGCCCGGCGGAGGGGGAGGGGGAGGCGAGGGCGGGCGAGGCGGCAGGTTCGGGCCCGGAGGAGGCCTGGAGCCGACGCAGCCACGCTACATCAACCCGGGCACGCTCGCCGCGCTGCCGGGGTTCACGCATGCGGTGCGCGCCGGCTCGACGCTCTACATCTCGGGCGAGGTCGCCCTCGACTCGACCGGGCAGATCGTCGGCCCGGGCGACCTGCGCGCCCAGGCGCGGCAAGCGTTCGCCAACCTCGCGTTCGTCCTGAAGATCGGAGGAGCGACGCCCGCCGACGTCGCGAAGCTCACGATCTACGTCGTCAACTACTCACCGCGCGACTTCGAGGCCATCCGCGAGGCCGGAGCCGAGTTTCTCCCCGCTCGTAATCCGCCCGCCGGGATCGTCGTCGGCGTGCAATCCCTTCCGATAGCGGGACTGCTCATCGCCGTAGACGCCACGGCCGTGGTGCGGGCGATGTTCCAGCCGCGAGTGCGGTGAAGAGCCGACACCCGCATCAACCCCTCACCGCCGCTGCTCTACAGAGTGACGCTACGTGCGAGGGCGGCGAGTCTGCGCCGCGCCGTACCCAGGTTCGACGCCTCGCGGTCGAGCACGAGATACAGAAAGGCCTTCTGTTCCGAGCCAAGGAACAGGATCAGATGGTAGTGGTTCCCGACCGTGATCAGGACGTCTTCAGCGTTGTCCTCGACCCAGGGCGCGGCCAGCGCGCGCAGTGTCTCCGGGACGAGATTGGCGGCTCCTGCGCTTGCGAGGATGGTTCCCGTCCCGCTGTCGACCATGGCGGTGCTGAGCGCACCTTGAATTTGCATCGCGTCATACAAGACACCCTGCACTTCGGGGAGTGGTCGCGCATCAGCCCCGACCGCTGCCGACTCCGCCTCGGGAGCCGCGACGCCGGCGGGCCGGCCACGCTCATCCTGTAGTCGCGCCGCTTCCATCAGCACGTGCTGCAACGGCTCCTCCACGGTCCGTTCCCGGCACGTCCGCTCGTAGAAGATTTCCAGCTTGGGATCGGGCCAGCTCAGGATGTCGTACACGGCGCCCAGACCTCTCTTCTGGCGCCCCTCACCGTGGACCAGTGCTCCGCGATCGAAGTACAGCCGGCCCTCCGCAGACGCCGAATGCACGACGATCAGCGCCGTCTTGCGCTCCACCTCGATCAGCTGCAGGAACCCGAACAACGTGATCCCTGCGATGCGTCCGACGGTAGCTGGGCTCACGGCCCGCTGCAGCTCTTGGGCGAGCGTGCCCAGATCGACAGGCTTCGTGAATGAGGCCGCAATGCCGTAGCGTTGCAGTCGCTCGGTGATCTCGGGAGTGATCCGTTGTCCGGTCATCACGGCCACCGGCACCCGCACGCCGCGCTCGACGAGGTGGCTCAGCAGCGTAAGCCCGTCCATCACGGGCATCTGCAGATCCGTCAGGATCGCGTCGACTGACTGCTCCTCGAGCAGCTCGAGGGCACGTTCCCCGTGCTCCGCCGGTGTGACCGCGAAGGCGCCGGTCCGATTGAGCGCGCGGGTGATGGCGAGACGGACGAACGGGTCATCCTCGACGAACAACAGGTTGGTCGGGGCCAGGTGTGGTGCCTCCCCAAGGACGATCCTGCTGAAAGGTACCAGTCGCGGGGCAGGTAGCGTGCAACCAACCCGCGACGAGACGCGTCTTACCGTCAAGCAGCTCGAGGCCTTGCTCGCTATCGTTCCCGACCCACCCCTGCCCTGGGAGCCCGTATGAACGCACGCAGCACCATTGAGACCGTGGTCACGAGCGCCCTGCTCGTGGCGTGCTCCTCCGCGCCACCGCCGCTCGTGCCCATGGTGGGCGCGGCTGGCGACGTCGCCACCCTCGCCGGGCAGTGGGGCGGGTCGTACTCAAGCGCGGCCACAGGGCGGAGCGGGAGCATTTCCTTCGCGCTCAAGGCCGGCGGCGACAGCGCCTTCGGCGATGTGATCATGATTCCCCGCGGCTGGGGTCGTCCGCTCCAGGCATGGAACGGGCAGGGACCGGCCGGCGCCGAGGCGCGGCCCCGCAGCGCCGTGTTGACGATCAACTTCGTGCGGGTGGCGGGCGGTCGCGTGACCGGCACCCTCGCGCCGTATGCCGATCCCGAGACCGGTGCCCAGCTCGTAACGACGTTCGCAGGTCAGCTCACCGGCGACCGGATCGAGGGCACCTACACCACACGCGGCGGGTCCGCTGAGGCGCAGACGGGCCAGTGGCAGGTGACACGGCGGAAGAGATGAAGCCGGCGGAGCGGGCCATCACAACGTGAAGTAGAACGTCGCTCCCTGATCGACGGCGCCCTCGGCCCAGATGCGGCCGCCGTGCCGGCTGATGATGCGGCGCACAGTCGCCAGGCCGACGCCGGTCCCCTCGAATTCGGCCGCGGAGTGCAGTCGTTGGAACACCCCGAACAGCTTGTCCGCGTACTTCATGTCGAAGCCGGCGCCGTTGTCCCGCACCATGAACGCCCGCTCTCCGTTCACTTGGATGGATCCGAATTCGACCCGCGGCTGCGCCTGCTTCGCGGTGTACTTCCAGCTGTTGCGGAGCAGATTGTCCAGCGCCACTCGTAGTAAACGCGGGTCACCCCGCGCCTGGAGCCCCGCCGCGATCGCGAACTCCACGTCGCGTGGCGGAGGCGTCCGCTGCAGCTCGGCAACGATCTCCCGTGCCATGCCGCTCAAGTCCACGACCTCGGAGCGCATCTCCGCACGGGTGACCCGAGCCAGCTTTAGCAGGTCGTCGATCAGCGTACCCATCCGCTGGCTGGCCGCGCGCACCCGCTGCAGGGAATCCTGCGCCGCCTGGTCGAGCTGCGGGCCGTAGTCTTCCAGCAGCACCTGGCTGAATCCGTCGATGCTGCGCAGCGGTGCGCGCAGGTCGTGCGACACCGAGTAGGCAAACGCATCCAGCTCACTGTTGGAGGCAAGCAGCTCGGCCGCGTTACGCCGCAGCGCCTCGTTGCGCTCCTCGAGCTCGTGGGTCCGCTCCGCGACCCGCTGCTCGAGCCCCGTGGCGTAGCGCCGCAGCTCTTCCTCGCTCGCTCTGAGAGCCCGGTTTTGGTCCTCGATCCGGCCGAGCATTTGGTTGAACGCGTCCGTCAGCACACCCAATTCGTCCTCACCGAGCTTGGGCGCCCGCACGGAGTAATCCTGCCGGGTGGAGATCGCCGTTGCGGTCCCCGCCAGGGTGAGAATCGGCTGGGAGATCCAGCCCTGAAGCACCGCCGCCAGCAGGTAGGCGGCCAGGAGGGAGATTCCCATCACCCCCGCGGCGATGCCGGCCGAAAGCCACAGCGTGCGGGATACGGCTTTCATGTCGGACTTTACGTACAGCGTGCCCAGACGCGCATTCCCCCCCTCCGCGACGGGTTCGACGCCAATGACGAAGCGGTGCTCGAAGCGGTACCCGTCTCTCGCCGGTGCGGTGGGAACGGAGTCGCCGGGGAGGTCCGCCGGATATCGGGAGAACAACCGGCCGTCTTTATCGTACAGCGCGGCGGCCACGAGATGGGGCTCGGCTCGCAGGGCAGAGAGGATTTCCCTCGCATCGGCCTGGTTGGCGAACGCCAACGAGGCGGTGCTGTTCGCCGCGATGACTCGTCCGAGCGTCGACAGGTTCTTCAGCGTGGTCTGGCGGAAGGCAACGACCTGGTACGTCACAAACGCAGCGGACGTCAGCAAGAGCACCAGGCCGCTGATCAAGAGCAGCATCGCCGTCAGCTTCTGTTTGATCGGCCAGTCGCGCAGCGACACGTCAACGTCTCGTCGGGGTGATGACTTCAGCCACCCGTAGCAACTTGGAGCTGATCGTCAGGTGTGCCGCTTCCACCGACTCCGGGTTGATCTGGAGCCGGATGCGGTTGCGGTCGGTCACGAAGCGAATCATGCCTCCCCGTTCGGCGAATCCGTCGACGTCGCTGACCGTGAGGATCGGCCGGTCCTTGAGGCGCGCGAGCGTCTCCTCCAAGCGCGCCCCGTCGGGCCGGCGGATGAACAGGATGTGGCACGTCTTGACCTCGTCCACGCTTTGGTACCGGCGGACCTGGAATGGGTGCCCTCGCAGGCGCTCATCACGCACGGTCTGGTCCAGCAGACCCTCGAACGGATCATCCCCCAGAATGCCGATGACCACCGGCGTGTCGGCGTCGGGAAAGGCGTCGGCCGGCCAATCGACGAATTGCGCGAAGTTGAAGAGAAAGACCGCCTTCAACTGGTATTCCGAGGCCCGGGCGTTTTGCGCCGCCAACCCCGGGCCCGCGAGGAGCAGCACCGCGAGCGGGAGCGCCCACGGCTTCGCCGCTCGGGCGAACAGCGCGCTCAAAAACGCCATTCGACCAGCCCGTACACGCCACGTTCGATTTCCCGGCGCGTGGCCGACGCGCCAAACTCGGCGTGACGACGGTGCAGCAGGTTCTGCCCGACGATCGACAGATCCAGCGTTGGGGTCGGCTGCCAGGCGAGCCTGGCATCCAGCTCGCCGTACGCCGGGACCTGCTGATTGGCGATGCGCCCGATGGCACGGAGTCCGGCGTCGAACCTCACGTGAGCGGGGAGGTCCACCGACGACTGCACGAAGAGCTGGCGATCGGGAGTCTGGGACTCCGTCGCGCCTCGGGACGTGTCCGTGCTGCCGGGGTTGGGCCAGATGTGGACGCGCAGCTCCGTGTAGCCTGCCCGCACTCGCCACCGGCTCGAGAGCACGTACCCGGCCGTCAGCTCGGCTCCGAATGACTCGCCGTCCTGCCCGTTGCTGATGACGATCGGCGCGGCCGCGGGCGGGTTCACCTGCTCCAGACTGCGGAGCCCGTGGTAGCGACTGTAGAACGTTGCCGCGGACAGGGCAAGCGACCCCTGCTGCTGGCGGTACCCCAGCTCGTAGGCCAGCTCTTCTTCTGAATGGAAGCCCGGCCCGCCGGCCAGGAAGTAGGGCGGCTGGCCCGGGGCAAACAATTCTCGATCGATGCGCGAGGGCGTTCTGACCGCGCGGGACACCGCCGCCCACAGCGTCGCGGCAGGACTGATCGTCCAATTCACGCGACCGCTGGGCTGGACCTCGAAGCCGGTGTAATCGTTGTGCTCGATCTTGGTGCCGAAAGCCACGTGCAATCGGTCGGGAACGAGGGCGATCTCGTCTTGGACAAATCCGGTGAACCACTGTCGCGCGACGTGGGCCGGCAAGAAGGCAAGGGCCGCGCTGTTGGCAACGCCATCGTTGATCAGGCGGTAGCCGAGTCCCCAGACCAGGTCATGCCGGGCGCCTATCCGGGCACGGTGTTGCAGCTCGACGTCGTAGGTGTCGAGATCTTCGCCGAAGGTGCCCGGAATGTCCCGGTGGGTCCGGTCATAATACAGCTGGGCCGCGAGATCCGACGCGTCGGATAAGGTCCGTGACCACTTTGCCATCACGTTGCCCCCGCTGACGGCGATGTGACCGGGCGTGGCTTGAGCGATGCGACCATCGTACACGTCGCTCTGAAGGGCGAGGCGACTGGCCGTCGACGCGTCCCAATCGAGGCGAAAGCCGCCCTGCCACAAATGCCAATCATCCGTGGCACCGAGGCCGTTGGACAACGCCGTCTGATCGCGGGCGAAGCCCCTGCCGTAGACCCGATAGTGCACGGCGGAGCCCATCGCCCCTCCGTATTGGGCGGTGCCGGAGCCGTTCAGCTCCGTGCCACCGCCGCCCGACAGGCGAAGTCCCGGCGTACTCTTGGCGTCCTTGGTGATCACGTTAATCACGCCGTTGACGGCGTTGGCCCCCCACAACGTCGCGCCGGGCCCGCTGATGACTTCAATCCGGTCGATGTCCGTGAGGGGCACCTCCTGCACATCCCAGAACACACCTGAAAACAACGGCGTGTACACCGTGCGCCCGTCGATGAGTACGAGGAGTTTGTTGGCCGTCGTGCTGTTGAATCCGCGCGCGCTGATGGCCCACTGGCGGGAATCGACTTGCGCGACCTGCAAGTTGGTGGCGAGGCGAAGCGCCTCGGGGAGACTCGACGCGCCGGAGCGGCGGATGTCCTCTCGGGTGATCACCTGGATCGCAGAGGCCGTCTGCGCCAATCGCTCAGGACGCTTCGAGACGGAGGTGACCTGCAAGTTCATCAGCTGCTCGATACTCAGTTTCTTCAACGCCGACAGGCTGGTATCCGGCCGCTGGGCGGCGGAATCGGGTCGCTGGGCGGACGCGCGCTCAGCAACCCCTACCAGACCCAACGTGAAGAGCATCAGGGAAACCCTGAATCGCATCGGCGGACGCCCGCGTGAGGAGTGAGCCCAGCATGATGAAGGCGAGGTGGCGCACGGGACGTGACGGGGGTCACATGGCGCGGCCCGAGTTTCAGTGTCGGGGCAGCACCGGGACGACCGACAAAATGATGGAGACGGCGATCAGTACGATGATAATCCACTCGAGGATCTCCATCCGCCGGCTCGCCGTCCGGTCCGCCATCTTGGCGTAGATGCTGTCGATCGTCTGCAGCTTGCGGGTGATGCTCGCGTCCCATTCGCCGAGATGGAAGCGCCGGGACGCGAGCGAATATACCCGCGCCAAGTACTGATCGCCCACCAGCTTGAGCGCGTTGGTTACCTGCTCGAACAGGATGGCCCCGTCGAGCTGCAGCCGCGCCAGGCGTCGCAAGTCGGGGCCTTCGCGCCCCGGGGCGCCGATGCGCGTCGGACGCGGCTGGAGCAGCTCGTACGCCCCCTCCAGCACGTCGTCGAGCTGCTGGTCCAGGAACCGCATCTCGAGCAGCTGGATGTTGGCGAACTCGAGCACGGCGCGCACGTCGTCGCCCTCTGCGTCGAACAGCAGCGTCGCATCGGTGTCGATGAACGTCGCGTCGTCGGGACCGAACGACAGCCGCGAGGCCGTCGCATCGGCCACCTCTTGCTGGGACAGCGTGCGCGGCTCCGCCCGCAGCACCTGAGCGACGGTATGGGCGTGCTCGGTCCACAGGGCTGACGCGGGGCACGGCGTCGCGAACGCTTCGATCTCAAAGATCGAGTAGTCCTCGACGACATTCGCGACGCGAGGTCGCAGGGCCGCGTCCCCCACCGTCGCCATCAGCTCCTCCACGTGCCGGCGGGCATCAGCCACGAGCCGCTCGTTCCCCCACAGCTCGTACGCCAGCGCCGGAAGTCCCATCAGCGATCCCTCGATCGAGACGGCGTAGCTCGCCGAGATCGCGCCGAAGTCGTAGAGCACGAGCTCGAGCGTCGGCGCCGTGCGGTAGGCGCCCAGGACGTGGGCCTCCCCTTGCCGCGTCACGCGCAGCGGCGCCGGCCGGTACTCGAAGTTCGCGGGCGCGCGCCGCCGCTGCTTCACCGTCTGGCGCTCGGTGCCGGCGAGGAGGCGACGCTCAGCCGCGTCCAGGTCGATCGCCCGCGCCACGTCGAACGCGAAGAGCGGGAAACACGTCCCCTTCGCGATCACCGGGTCCATGGGATCTCGATCCGCGCTTCGCCCAGCGTCACCGGCCAGCGCGGCGTGAGCGAGCGCCCCTGCACCGTCTCGTCCAGCCCCCGTTCCGACTTCGACACCGTGGCGATGGGAAACGACCACACCTCGGCTTCCGGCGCACACGTGAGCTCGAGCGGGTGCGCGAGCGAGATCTCCGGCGCGAACCACGCGGCCGCCGGCAGGCGCGCCGCGCCCCAGCGATAGGTCACGGTCAGCCCGCCCCCGGCGGCGAAGCGGAACCGCTTCTCGAGCCCGCGGGCCCGGCACGTGACCTCGACCGCCTCGCCCGTCGTGCGCACGTCCGCCGCCACGGGCTCCGCCGCCCACGAGGCGACCGGCTCGTACTCGCCGCTCGCGTACACGTCCAGGGTCAGGTCGGCGGGAAGCACGCGGTCGACGAACAGCGCGCGCCCATCGCGATCGACCGGTGGCAGCCGGTCGAGCCGCACCCGCTTCTCGATGTCGTGAATGCTCGGCGCCCCGCCCTCCCCCCCCCCTCCATCCCCCCCGTCGGGCACGGGCGCGGTGGCGTGCGCCCCCTGCTCGCGCGCGAGCGCGTGATAGGCTTCGAACCGGCGCGTCACCACGGCGGCGTAGTTGACCCCGTTGCCGAAGTGCGAGTACTCCTCGATCACGCCGCCGCGCCGCGGGCTGACGACGGCGGAGAACCCGGCGGCATGAATCCAGATCTCCTCGAACCCGTCGCCGTCCAGGTCGAGGCGCTCGACGGCGAGCGGCGCGCCGCGCCGCAGCTCGCCCTCGGCCAGCGCGAGGTGGCGCCAGATGGCGTGTCGCAGATGCGGCAGATACAGCCCTCCGAAGACGCCGTGCCAGTACGCATCATTGCACTGCGCGCGGCCGATCGCCCGGCGCGCCGCTGCCGGCTCGCCCGAGCGCCGGCACAAGGCGGACAACGCCTGCATCTTCTTGTGCATCCGGTTCGACTCGGGATAGCGCACGAAGAAATTCCGCCAGTGCGCCCCACGCACCAACGCGCCGTCGGGACCGGCCAGCCGCTCCTCCCCGAGATCGCGCTCGAGTCGCGCCAGTCTGAGCGCGGCTTCGGGCGGCAGCGCCCAGCCCTCCATCTCGCGGTACGACGCCGTCGGCAGGTAGGCGAGTCCACCGCTCGGCACCTCAGCCAGGGCCGTCGCCGGCGTCGTGAGACGGATCTCGCCATTCGCGACCAGTGCGCCCATGGCGTCGAGGAACTGGGCCAGCCAGCCGCGCTCGTACACCCATTCCTTCGTGCCCGGCCAGCCGCCGAACTTCTCGCCGTCGTCCACGAACACGGCGAGCGGCGCGCCGCGCTCCCGCAGCAGCCGCAGATAGGCCGCCGTGTCCGCCGGCGGCTGGAAGGGGATCAAGTAGCGCAGCCGCTCGTCGATCGGAAACAACGCGACGCGCTTGCCGTCGCTCTCAGTCCAGAAGGGAGCGTGCAGGCGATCGCCGGCAAAACCCGTAACGAGGAAATGGCGGTCGTCCACGAACGCGTAGCGGACGCCCGCCTGCGCCAGGTCGGCGGCCAGCTCGGGCTCCCACACCCGCTCGGTCAGCCATAACCCGCCACCGTGCGCTTTCCCCCCGAACCGCCGCTCGACCGCCTCGCGCATCCAGCGGATCTGCTCGACGCGGTCCTCCCGCGGAAGTGAGGCGAGCACGGGCTCGTACAACCCCGACAGCAGCAGCTCCAGCCGGCCGTCCCCGGCGAGCCCGCCGATGCGGTCGAGCAACGCGGCCTCATGCGCCTCGAGCCACTCGAGCAGCGGGCCCGAGATGTGGAGCGCGATGGGGAAGAACTCCCGCTCGGCCAACCGCTCCAGGAGCGGGCGGTACACGTCGCGCACGTGCTGCTCGAACACGTGGTCGAAGTTCCCCACCGGCTGGTGGAAGTGGACCCCGAAGACGAAGCGCAGCGGGTCCACCTAGTCGCCGCCTCCCTTCCGCGCTCCCTCCCCCTCCCCGTCGGCGAAGCCGAGCCGCCAGGCAACGGCAGCGAGCCGTGCGGCCCGCTCAGGGGGGGATGCGGCCCGGATCCGGTAGAACGCGGTCTGAGCATCGAACGGGATGTGCCCGCCGTCGCGCTGCGCGCGATCGGCCAGCTCGGTGACGGCCGCGATCGCGCGCGCCGAGTGGTCGTGCTCGAGCGCCAGGACGGCGCGGAGCAGGGCCCGCGCCGCGTCGCCCCCGGAGTCACCGGCGTGCGCTTCCGTCCGTGACGCCGACTCGACCGGGACACGTCGCTTGACGTGGTGCAGGTAGACGTCGCGCCCGCTCCCCTCTCCGGGCTCGTTGCTGTGGGCGCGCGCCAGCCGCTCGAGCACTCCCGCCTCGAGCCGCGGCGCATCCGCGCCGGCCAGCTCGATCGCGCGCGCGGCGTAACGGAGGATCTGCACGGTCTCGATCCCGGCGATGTCGTCGAAGAACCACCCGCACGACGTGAACATCCGCAGGGCGTTGCGCTCGAGCTCGAGCAGCTCCCGCCCGCGACCCTCCGCCGTGCGATCACCGGCGACCGTGCCGTAGGCATCACGCGCCGCCCAGGGGTCGTCGAACACCTCCCCGCCCTCCCGCTCGAAGCGCGCGTGCAGCTCGCCCGCCAGCCAGTCGAGCGCTTCGCGCAACGGCGCGCGCCAGCGCTGCTGCGTGGGCCGCTCCGGCGCCATGCGGCAGCCGCAATCCGCGCGCCATCGCTCCACGCCGTGCACGCAGCTCCACGAGGTCGGCGCCACGAGCTTCACGTCCTGCTCGGGCCGGTGCCGTGCCAAGAAGGCGGCGAAATTCTCGACCCGCACGCCGCGGCGCCGCTCCAGCTCCCGCAGCACCCAGGCGAGCGCCACCTCGCCGAACTTGTGGTGGTGGCCGTACGTCTCCCCGTCCGTCGCCACGGCCACGAGCCGCCGCTCGCTCTCGCCCCGCTTGCCCGGAGCGAGCAACCGCTCCGCCCATGCGGCGGCGTCTTTGAGCAGTGGTCCGAAGGCGACATCGTGGGAGATCGGCCCGTCGTACACGAACAGCGCGATCGACCGGCCACCCGGGGTCCGGTAGCGCCCGGCGGAGCCGTCGGCCGGCGCCTGCTCCACCTGATGCGGCGCCAGAATCGTGAAGGTGATCCCTTCGGCCGCGAGCACATCCAGGGTGTCGGGGTCCACCGCCGTCTCGGGAAGCCACATCCCCTCAGGGTCGCGTCCGAAGCGGCGGCGAAAGTCCGCGATCCCCCAGCGCACTTCGGTGATCTTGTCGCGCCGGGACGCGAGCGGCATGATGACATGGTGGTAGGGCATGGCGATCGCGTTCCCGTGCCCGGCGTGCCGCGCGCGGCTCGCGCCGTCGGCCTCGAGCACCGCCGCGTAGGTCGCCGGCGCCTCGCGCTCCAGCCACTCGAGCAGCGTCGCGCCGAAGTTGAAGCTGATCGAGGCCAGCGTGTTGACGATCTGCGCGATGCGTCCGTCCGGAGCATACAGCCGCGCGGCGACGACGGCGCGGTAGGACTCCCGCTCGATGCGCTCGTTCCAGTCGTGATACGGCGCCGCGGACGGCTCGGCCGCGACCTGATTCAGCCACGGGTCTTCGCGTGGGGGCTGATAGAAGTGCCCGTGGATCACGATCGACCGGACGCTCAAGCGCCCAGCACCTCCGCGACCGCCTCGAGCACGTTCGGGAACACCGCGTCACGCTGCTCCAGCTCCGCCGCCAGCCGCACACCGTCCGACGATCCGGACGTGAGGGCCGCCACCAGCCGCTCCGCATCGTCGCAGTGCAGCTTGAACCGGCGCTCGGCGTAGTCGGGCACCGCCCCGGTCGAGATCATGAACTGCCAGTCGGAGGCCTGGGCGAGCAGCAGCTCGCGCGCCGCCTGCGCCAGCGCCGGCCGGGCGCCGGCAGCGGCGAGTGCCGCGGGCGCCGCCTTCCAGAAGGCGCCCTCCAGGGCGTGGAGGCGCGGCCATGTCCACGCCGTGCGGTCGTTGAGCCACATGGTATGATCGCCGTTCACGCCCCAGGAGCCTTCGGCGAGGCGGAGCGCGACGCCAGCGGGATGGCTCGTCAGGTGCTGCGACGCGGTCACCGGGCGCACGCCGGGATGATGGCGCAACTCGCGATAGGTCGCCGCGAGGAAGTCCACGCCCTCGAACCACCAGTGACCGAACAGCTCGGTATCGAACGGCGCGACGATGACCCCTGTTCCCGCGCCACGCCCCCCTTGCTCGGCCGCGATGCCGGCGAGCAGGTGCGCGAAATGACGGCCATGCTCGCCGACCCGGCCGAGCGCGGCCGCGGGCTCGTACGCCCGCTTCGCACCCAGATCCACGTCGGGTCCCGTCACGCGCCACAGCTTGAGCCCGCCGGGCCAGCGGATCTTGTGGAACTCGAGGTACCACTCGTCGCCCGGGTAGCCGTGGTGGCGGCTCCAGACCTGCATCGACGATCGGGGGTCGCGCACCAGCGCCGCCACGCTCTGCTTGGCGCGGGGCGGGCTCACCCGATACGCCTGGTACGGAGTCCGCACGCTCCGCTTCGCGGGCCCCGCCTGCCCCTCGGGTCGCTCGGCATCGAAGCGTTCGGCGCCCAGCGGCACTTCGCCGTAACTGCCCAGCGGATCGCCGGCCTGTGCCAGATGCGCATCGGTGAAGAAGTACCGGAACCCGGCGGCCGCGAGCTGTTCTTCAATGCCGGGCCGCCGCCCCTTGCGGGGACGATAGGCGCACTCCGGGAGCCAGCAGCCGACGGGATCGCGACCGAACAGGCGCCGGTGCTCGTTCCGTCCCACCACGAGCTGCAGTCGGATGCTTTCGTCGCACGCGAGCAGCGGGAGGTAGCCGTGCGTCGCCGCCGAGCCGATGATCTCGAGTCGGCCCGCGTCCTGGAAGCGGCGGAACGCCGTCACCAGGTCGTGGTCGAGGGAGTGGAACAGATCGCGGAGACGGCGAAACCGCGCCTGCCAGAAGCTCACGAGGGGCAAGAGAGCCGTGTCGCCGGTCGCGGCCAGCGAGGCGGGTGCTTCCTGACACGCGGTCTCGCGCTGGTCGAAGAACGCCTCGAGCTCCTGGGCGAACGCTGCGCTCGCGAGCTGATTGGCGAGCACCGGCGTGAAGCCGATCGTCACGGGCGACGGGACGTCCTGGTCCGCCAGCTGCTGCAGCTGCTCGACCAGCGGGAGATAGGTGTCGAGCGCGGCTTCACACAGCCAGTCGCTGCCGTGGGGCCACCGCCCGTGATGCAGCACGTACGGCAAATGACTGTGCAGCGCGAGGACGAAATCCATCCGCGCGGTCAGCCCGCCGTGGCGCGGAGGGCGAGGGCGCGCCGGTAGACGTCCAGATAGCGGGCGGCCGAGCCGTCCCACCCGAACTGCTGGGCCATCGCGCGCCGCATGATCGTCCGCCATGTGGCGCGGTCGCGATAGCCGGCCAGCGCGCGCTGCACCGCCTGCTCCAGCGCGGCGGGCTCGTAGGCGTTGAACAGAAAACCGGTCTCCCCGTCCGCGATGCTGTCGTGCAGGCCCCCCGTCCGGCGAGCGACCGGGATGGTGCCGTACCGCTGTGCCCGCATCTGTGTGAGCCCGCAGGGCTCGTACAGCGACGGCATGAGGAGCAGGTCCGCCCCGGCGAGCAGCCCGTGCTCCAGGTGATCGGTGAAGGCGAACTCCACCGCGACGCGCTCGGGGTTGGCAGCGGCGAGGTCGGTGAGCGCCGCGTGGTAGCGGTGCTCCCCCGAGCCGAGAAAGATGAACTGCGCGTCCGAGCTGCCGAGCAGGTCGGCGCCGAGTACGAGATCCAGCCCTTTCTGCGACACCAGGCGCGCGCTCATCCCGAAGAGCGGCGTATGGGCGCCCGGCGACAAACCGTACGCCTGCTGCAGCGTGGCCTTGCAGCGCCGCTTGCCGGCAAGATCGTCGATCGAGTAGTTCGCCGGGATGTGCGGGTCCGTCGCCGGGTTCCAGGCTGCCGCGTCGATGCCGTTCAGGATCCCCACGACCCGGTCGCCCAGCTCGATGAACTTCTCTTGCAGACCGAACCCGCCCTCCGGCGTCAGCAGCTCGCGCGCGTGGGTGGGACTGACGGTGACGGCCAGATCCGCGAACGTCAGCCCGCCCTTGAGGATGTTCATCCGGCCGTACCACTCGAACACCCGCGGGTTGTACAAGTCACCCGGCAGCCCCAGCGCGGCCACCGTCTCGGCCGGGAAGTGCCCCTGGAATCCGGCGTTGTGCACCGACAGCACGCTGCCCAGCCGGCGGTGCAGCGACTCGCCGCTGAACACGGTGCGCAGATAGACCGGCGCCAGACCGGTGTGCCAGTCGTGCGCGTGGAGCACCCGGGCCTCGGGCGCGATCTGCGGCAGGACGGTCAGCGCCGCCGCGCAGAAGAACGCGAACCGGAGGGCGTTGTCCGGGTAGTCGCCGCTGTCGTCGCCGTAGATCCCCGCCCGGTCGAAGAAGTCGGGGTGCTCGATGAAGAAGACCTGCGGTCCCAGCGCGGCGCCGTCCTGCGCGCGGTACAGCCACGCGGTCTCGGTCCGGTCGCCGAACGTGACCGTGAACGGCGGCCCCGCGCGCTCCAAGGACGGGGCGGTCGCACGGACCTGGCGGTACAGCGGCAGCACGACGGTCGTGGGCATGCCGGCGGCCGCCTGGAACGTCGCCAGCCCGCTCACGGCCTCTCCCAACCCGCCGGTGCGCGCGAACGGCCAGTACTCGGCCGTCAGGTGGACGACGCCGATCCGTTCCGCTGCGGGGGTGGGTGCGGGCGGAGCCGCGACGGGTCCAGCCTTGGGGCGGCTCCTCGTGCGGGCACGCGCGGGCTTCGGCGCTCGGGTGGTCGTAGCCTGCTCCCTTCCGGACAACGGGCCTGGCTCACGCAGCGGGCGGATCGTCTCCCGGGAGCTGACCCTTGATCGCCGGGACGTAGTACTCGGTCACGTATTGCCGCACCATGCGCTGGGCGGTGAAGTGCCGGCCGGCCACGCGCAGCGCATGCTTCATCTTGTCCACCCAGCCGAGCGGCACGTCGCGCGCGTCGCGGTCGTAGAACAGCGGCACCACTTCCTCTTCGAGCAAGCGGTACAGCTGGTCGGCGTCGGCGGCATCGGCGTCGGCGTCCGGGCCATCGGGGGCGGCGGGAATGGCCCACCCGTTCCGGCCATCGTACCCTTCCGCCCACCATCCGTCCAGGGTGCCGAGCTGGGGGACCCCGTTCAGCGCGGCCTTCATGCCGCTGGTCCCCGACGCCTCGAGTGGCGGGCGCGGCAGGTTGAGCCACAGATCGACGCCCTGCACCAGGTTGTGCGCGAGGTGCATCTCGTAGTCTTCCAGGAAGGCGATGCGGCCCTCGAACCGGGCTTCGCGCGTGAGCGCGTAGACACTCTTGAGCATCTGCTTGCCGGGCTCGTCGGCCGGGTGCGCCTTCCCGGAGAAGACAAGTTGGACCGGCCGCCACGGGTTGGCCAGCAGGCGTTGTAACCGGTCGAGATCGCGGAAGATCAGCGACGCCCGCTTGTAGGTCGCGAACCGCCGGGCGAATCCGATCGTCAAGGCGCGTTCCTCGAGCAGCGTTCCGGCGCCCACCAGGTGGAGTGCTTCCTTCCACTGGTCCGCCCAACGCCGCCGGGCATCGTCCCGGATCGCCCGCAACAGCGTCCCCTTCAGCTCCCGGTGCGTCTCCCACACGGCGGCGTTCTCGAGCCCGAGGACCGAGTCCCAGAAGCCCGGCTCGTCCACCCGGTCCGGCCAATCCGGGCCGAGGTGGGCGTAGAGCAAGTCGGTCATGCGATGGGACATCCACGTGGCGAGGTGCACGCCGTTCGTCACATGACCGATCGGGACGCGCGCGGGGTCCCGGCCCGGCCAGAGGCCGGCCCACATGCGCCGCGATACCTCGCCGTGGCGGCGCGCGACACC
>Ga0137399_10000181_pt1 | contig 22915 bp, 17 predicted proteins | sample czorhiz316metaG_FD_104810 | JGI IMG/M metagenome (GOLD analysis project Ga0137399, IMG submission 104810) | Vadose zone soil microbial communities from Angelo Coast Range Reserve, California, USA - czorhiz3.16 metaG | ecosystem: Environmental > Terrestrial > Soil > Vadose zone | place: USA...
AACATCGCCGGCAATGTGGGGCCCCAGTTCGATCCCAAGGACATCGAAACAATCGAAATTCAGCGGGGCGGCTATTCAGCCGAGTACGGCGACCGCACCTACGGCGTGTTCAACGTGGTGACGCGTTCCGGTTTTGAGCGGAACCGCCAAGCCGAGCTGATGGCCAGCTACGGCAGCTTCAACGAGACCAACGATCAGTTGAGCTTCGGCGATCACACCCGGCGCTTTGCCTACTACGCCAGCCTCAGCGGCAACCGCACCGATCTCGGCTTGCAAACGCCGACACGCGAAGTGATCCACGATCTCGGGAGCGGCTTTAGCGGGTTTACTTCGCTGATTTTCAATCCCAATGCTGCGGACCAATTGCGGGTCGTGAGCTCGCTGCGCAAGGACCACTTTCAAATCCCGAACGGGCCGGATGGCCAAGCGGCTGGAACTCGCGATATCCAGCGCGAGCGCGACGGCTTCGTCAACTTCTCGTGGGTCCATACGGCTGGAGCAGGCGTATTGCTCACCGTTTCGCCGTTCTATCACTACAACCGCGCCGCATTCGATGGGGGCCCGAACGACCCGCCACCCATCACGACCGACCATCGCACGTCGCAATACGTCGGCGGACAGGTATCGCTCGCGGCGGTGCATGGCAGGCACAATGCGCGGGTCGGGTTGTATGGCTTTGCTCAGCACGACGATCACTTTTTCGGGCTGCAAAATAGCGATGGCAGCAGCACAAACCTCCGACGAAAACTGAACGGGGAAGTGGAGGCTTTGTTCCTCGAAGATCAATACAGACTGGCGAGTTGGCTGACATTGAGCGGCGGTGTCCGGCTAACGCACTTTTCCGGCTCTCTCAGCGAAAATGCGGCGAACCCCCGCGTAGGCGCGGCAATACGCATCCCGCGGTTAGGTTGGGTGCTGCGCGGGTCCTACGGCCGTTACTACCAGGCTCCTCCCCTGGTGACGGTCTCTGGGGCGCTGCTGGCGCCCCCGCAGGAATTCCTTCCGCTGAAGGGCGAGCGCGACGAACAGTACGAAGTCGGCCTGGCGATTCCTCTCCACGGTTGGGCGATTGACTCCTCCCTGTTCCGCACGCATGCCCATGATTTCTTCGACCACGATGTGATTGGAAATTCGAACATTTTCTTGCCGCTCACCATCGACAGGGCGCGCATCCGTGGCGGCGAAGTCACGGTGCGTTCCCCCAAGGTGCTGCGCCGGGCGCAATTCCACCTGGCGTACTCGCACCAATTCGCCCAAGGCCGTGGCGCGGTCACCGGCGGGCTTACTTCATTCGACCCGCCGAAGGATTTCTTCTTCCTCGACCATGACCAGCGCGACACGCTGAGCTTCGGTGGCCAAGTCTCGCTAGCGTGGCGAAGTTGGATCTCGACCAGTGTTGCCTACGGCTCGGGCTTCCTGGACGGCAACGGCCCAGGTCACAAGCCGTCACATGCAACTTTCAGTCTGGCGATGGGGAAGTCATTTGGCGAGAACTGGTCGGTTGCCTTCACAGCGCTGAACCTTGGCAACACGCACTTTCTCCTGGACGATAGCAATACCTTCGGCGGGACGCATTTCAACAACCCGCGCCAGTTCTCAGGGGAAGTGCGCTACCGCTTCCATTACTGACGTTGCCGGCTGGGTCGCAGGTTCTTCGCACGCTTGCGGGCCGGGCATCCCGACGATATAGTTCGTCCCGTGAATGCAAGCGGAGGAGGCCCACATGTCCGGAGTACCGGCCAACGTTTTCAGCATTCCTAAACCGCCGACCTTTGCTACCGTGGAAGAGGAGCGGCAGCATCGCAAACAGCGGCTTGCCGCTGCCTTCCGGCTCTTTGCCCGCTTCGGCTTCGATGAAGGAGTGGCAGGCCACATCACCGCCCGCGATCCAGAACGCCGGGATCACTTCTGGGTGAATCCTTTCGGGATGCACTTCGGCCAGATCCGCGTCTCTGACCTGATCCTGGTGAATCATCGCGGCGAGGTGGTGGAAGGCAAGTATCCCGTGAATGCCGCGGCCTTTGCCATCCACTCCCAGGTGCATGCGGCGCGTGCGGACGTCGTCGCCGCAGCACATGCCCACTCACTCTACGGGAAGACCTGGTCCTCGCTGGGCCGCTTGCTCGATCCCATCACCCAGGATTCCTGCGCATTTTACGAAGACCACGGCCTGTTCGCCGATTTCACCGGCGTGGTCTACGAAACGTCCGAAGGAGAGCGAATCGCCAAAGCGCTCGGCAGCTACAAAGCCGTGATCCTCCGCAACCACGGGCTCCTCACGGTCGGGCACACGGTGGATGAGGCGGTGTGGTGGTTTATCACCATGGAGCGGAGCTGCCAGGCCCAGCTTCTGGCCGAAGGCGCTGGCGAGCCGGTGAAGATTGACCCGGCCAACGCGGCGGCGACAAAACAGCAGATCGGAACCCACATAGCGGGATGGTTCCAGTTCCAGCCGCTGTGGGCCCGCATCACTCGCGAGCAGCCCGATTTGTTCGAGTAAGCTTGCCCAAACTCTGCCACTGGAGCAGTAGAGTGACTCCCTTTGCTACCCGTGTGCGGTTTCATGCCCGGAATTGTCTGCGTCCAAGGAGAACCGTAATGGAGGGCTCCGGAATCGCACTGCCGCTTCCATCACTGAGGGTTACCGAGGGGTTCTACTTGAGCCGCGCTGCCGCTTTGGGTGTCCCCAGCGATGAAAAGGGGTTGCGCGATGGGCAGCAGAGTGGTAGGTTAGCGGCTAGAAGCGAACAAAAGGCGAAGATAGAACGGCGGAAAGAAGAGTCCATGCCCCAATCCCTAGCTGTACGTCCCTCGCCGGCCGGGCTGACCCAAGTGCATGACATCGTCGAGCAGCTCACCACGCGCGAATCCGCTGGCGAAGCGCTGACCGCTCTCCGCCACCTCCCGGCGCGCGAGGCGCAATGGGCGCCAATGCCGGCCTGGGTACGGCCTGAACTCATCGCCGCCTACCGCGCCAAGGGCGTCGAGCAACTCTACACGCATCAGGCCGCGGCGGGCGAAGCTATCCGCGCGGGGCGGAACGTCGTAGTGGTGACCCCCACCGCCTCAGGCAAAACGATTTGCTACAACCTGCCAGTGCTCAACGCCGTGCTCGAAGACCCCGACACCCGCGCGCTCTACATGTTTCCCACCAAGGCGCTGGCACAGGACCAACTCGCAGAACTGAACGACCTCGCGGAGCGCGTGGGGGACCGCTTCGGCGTGTTCACCTACGACGGCGACACACCCTCGGACGCGCGCAAGGCCATCCGCGAGCAGGGCCACATCGTCCTGACCAACCCGGACATGCTGCACACCGGAATTCTGCCGCATCACACCCGCTGGACGCGACTGTTCGAGAACCTCCGCTACGTCGTGCTCGACGAGCTGCACACTTACCGCGGGGTTTTCGGCAGCCACCTCTGTAACGTTTTACGGCGACTGGGACGCATCGCGCGGTTCTACGGCTCCCGGCCCCAGTTCATTTGCTCCTCCGCGACCATCGCCAATCCTGGCGAGCTGGCCTCGCGCTTGCTGGAAGCAGAGGTGGACGTGCTGGACTCGAGCGGCGCGCCCGCCGCTGAAAAATTCTTCATCTTCTACAACCCACCGGTGGTCAACCGCAATCTTGGCATCCGCCGCAGCTACATCAACGAATCCTTGCGGGTCGCGCAGGAGTTTCTGAAACGCAATCTTCAGACGATCGTCTTCGCCAACAGCCGGCTGCACACCGAGGTGCTGCTTACCTACCTGCACCGGGTGAACCCGCAGCCGCCCGGCCAGCCCGAGACGATCCGCGGGTATCGCGGGGGCTACCTGCCCGGCGAGCGCCGCGAGATCGAGCGAGGCCTGCGGGAAGGCCGCATCCGCGGCGTGGTTTCAACCAACGCGCTCGAGCTCGGCATCGATATCGGCACGCTTGACGCGGCAGTGATGGCAGGCTATCCGGGCACGATCGCGTCCACATGGCAGCGCGCGGGCCGCGCCGGGCGCCGCAGCGGCAGCTCCTGCGCGGTGCTGGTGGCCAGTTCCGCGCCGCTCGACCAGTTTATCGTCAAGCATCCTGACTATTTCTTCGGCCGCTCGCCAGAGCACGCCTTCATCCAGCCGGATAATCTGGAAATCCTGGTCAACCACCTCAAGTGCGCTGCCTTCGAGCTGCCGCTTTCCGCGGAAGAAAAATTCGGCGACGTGAGCCTGGGGCAGCTCTGCGAGCGGCTCGCCGAGGCTGGATTCCTCCACCGCGCCGGAGACCATTGGCACTGGACGCAAGAAGCCTATCCGGCCGATACCATCAGCCTGCGCTCGGTCACTTCCGACAACTTCGTCATCATCGACATCACGGACCAACCGGAGGTAATCGGTGAGGTAGATTTCCCCAGCGCGCTCACCGCCGTCCATCCCAAAGCAATTTATCTCCACCAGGGAGAGCAGTACCACGTCGAGCGGCTGGACTTCGACGAGCGCAAGGCCTACGTGAAGCGCGTGGACGTGGACTACTTCACTGACGCCATCCGCTACACCCAGGTGCGTGTGCTCGAAATCGGCGAGGAAACGCATCTCGCCGCGCCCGCGAATCGCGCGCACGGCGACGTTCTGGTGCGCTCGCAAGTGGTCGGCTTCAAGAAAATCAAATTCTTTACCAACGAAAACGTCGGCGCGGGCCAGCTCGAGCTGCCCGAAAACGAGATGCACACCACCGCCTATTGGATCACGCTCGAGCGGCCACTCGTCGAGTCACTACCCTTCACGATCAGCGAGCGGCAGAGCGGCATGTTCGGCTTGCTCTACGCGCTGGAGTCGGTAGCCACGCTGCTGCTGATGTGCGATCGCCGCGACCTTGGCACCGCCATTGGCGAACGGCCTCCCTCGCCCGCCATGGAGACCGGGCGCGAGGAAGCGCAGGAGTTCAGCCACACTCCGGGCTATGCGGCTGCCGAACAGAAGGAACTCTTCGAGCCGAATCTTTATCTGTACGACGCCTACCCCGGCGGCATCGGCCTTTCTGAGCCGCTGTATCGCGTGCATGGCCTGCTCGCGCGCAAGACGCGCGAGTTAATCCTTGGCTGCGCATGTGAGAAGGGCTGCCCGTCGTGCGTCGGCCCTGCGGGCGAGAATGGCGAGCGTACGAAGGAGGCTGCACTGGCCATCCTGGAGCGGCTGGAGGAGTAGATTGGGAGGCACAGAGGAAAGTCAAAGGGAAAGAAGACATCGGTGATCTGTGCTCTGTGCCCCTGTGGCGACCTGAGGTCTTAAATTGAGTTCAAGCCTCGAAGATAGATTCGCGCGCCTGGCGGCGCTCAAGCCAACGCGCAAACACGCTGCGGCGCAAGACCGCCTCACCGCGGGCGGGTCGGATGAATTCGACCGCTTGGCGCAGCTGCTCGGCGGGGTTGTGGGCCGCAACCGCTACGGCGAGCACCTGGTGGTGCGCCGGTGGTACTCCTCGCCCGAGCCGTGCGAGCCGAGCGCGCACGCCCTGAGGCTGCTCGCCCCGGCCACGCCGGTTCGCAGGCTGAGGAAGGGGGAACGATCTAAGCGCGTGGGTTATCTCGGGACTGGCAGCGCGCCTGCGCAATACGCCAGCGATGCGCTTGAGCGCATGGCCGACCCCGCGGAGTGGCTCTTCCTTGATACGGAAACCACAGGTCTAGCCGGCGGCACGGGCACCTACGCGTTTCTTGTGGGCCTGGCGTGGTGGGAAGCAGGCGGCTTGCAGGTTGAGCAAGTCTTCATGCGTGATTACAGCGAGGAGCATTCGCTGCTGCTCGAGCTTGCGCGGCGCATGGCCGAGCGGCGGGTGCTGGTCACGTTCAATGGCAAGAGTTTCGATTGGCCGCTGCTCGAAACGCGCTACACCATGACGCGGGCCATCAAGCCCCAAACGCCCGTTGCGCACCTCGACTTGCTGCATCCCGCGCGGCAACTTTGGCGGCTGCGCCTCGGCTCGGTGCGTCTCACCGAACTCGAGCGCCGCGTTCTAGGATCGGAGCGTTTGGGCTGGCACCGCCGCGACGATATTGACTCCGCGCTGATCCCGCAAATTTACTTCGACTATTTGCGCGGCGGACCGATGGAGCCAGTGGCCAGCGTCTTCCGCCACAATCAGATGGACCTGCGCGGCTTGGCGGCACTGACCGGCAAGATCGTCTCCCTGCTCTCACAAACCGAGACCGCTGAGGCCTCAGACCAGGACGCTTTGGAACTTTTTGGGCTCTCCAGGCTATTGCACCGCCGGGGAGAGACGGCGCGGGCCCGGCTGCTTTACGAATGCGTGCTCCGTGCAGGCCTGCCTTCGGCACTAGACCGCGCGGCGCGGCGGGAACTGGCGCTGCTGGCCAAAGGCGAGCGTGACTTCATCCGCGCCACTTCCTTGTGGGAAGAACAGATCCAGAAGTATTCGGGATCATCTGAATCGCGCGGGGTGGGCTTAGCTGGCAAATTTGCCGGCGCGCTGCACCTGCCCCGAGCGGAAGTGGTAGGGGCAAAGCATGCCTTGCCCCTACATCACCCCTATAAGCAGGCTGGGGACTCAGATGACGGTTTCCGCGCCTGCCTGGAAGCCTACGAACATCTGGCCATGTATTACGAGCACCAGGCCCGCGAGCACTCCAAAGCCGCTGAACTCACTCGCGAGGCTTTGGCCGCGGTGCGCAGAGCCCTCCGCGCTTGCCCCGAGCGCGGCCCAGGGGTCGGCTGGATCGATCTCAGCCGGTGGCGCAAGCTGCAGGCGCGGCTCGAGCACCGGCTCGCCCGGCTCATCCGCAAATCCCGCCGCCCCCTGCTGGAGCCTGATTTTCCTGAAGCGCGCGGCAACCCTAATGAATCCAATCAGGAACCGAGGAAGGGTGGCCAGATTCTGAGGCCGAGGTGAATTTGAGCGCAAGATCCGGATGGCTTGCGGCCTGAATACACCTTATGTTCGACTCGGAGGGAAAAACAATGGCTGCAATCAGTGATCAGTTTCTTCGCACGCAGTTAGAGGAACGCCGGCAAAGGCTCGAGACCGCCATCGCGAGTTCCGGAGAGAGCGCACCGGTGGTACAACTTCTACAGGAAGTGGATTCGGCGCTCGAGCGGATGGAAAAGGGCTCCTACGGCATGTGCGAGACGTGCCACGATTCGATCGAGAAAGAGCGGCTCATCACCGATCCCTTGGTCCGCTTCTGCCTCGACCACCTGACCTCCGAGCAGCAACGCGCGCTCGAGAGAGATCTGGAGCTGGCGTCGCGGATCCAGCGGGCCCTGCTCCCGAAGCAAAACCTGCAGTACGCGGGCTGGCAAGTCCATTACCACTACGAGACCACAGGCCCGGTGAGCGGCGATTATTGCGACCTGATTCATCCGGATAACGGAACGGGCGAGCTCTATTTTCTGCTGGGGGATGTTTCCGGAAAAGGCGTGGCAGCCTCCATGCTGATGACTCAATTGCACGCGATGTTCCGCAGCCTGATCAGCGTGGGCTTGCCGCTGGACCAGTTGGTGGGGCTGGCCAATCGCGTGTTCTGCGAAAGCACGATGGCCGGTCAGTACGCCACGCTGGTGTGCGGTAAGGCGAGCCGGTCGGGGGAGGTGGAGATCTCCAGCGCCGGACATTTGCCATCGCTGCTAGTTCGCAAAGGAGGGGTCTCAAGTATCGGAGCCACGGGCGTGCCGCTCGGCATGTTTCAGACCGGACAATACCCGGCGAAGACAACCAAGCTGGATCCGGGTGACACCCTTTTCCTTTACACCGACGGCCTCTCAGAAGCGCGCGATCGCGCCGGCGACGAATATGGAATCGGACGTTTGGTTAAATTCGTCGGCGAGCGTCATGCCCTCTCGCCGGACGCACTGACCGCTGCCTGCCTCAAGGAAGTGAAATCTTTCGCTTTGGGGACATCCCGGACTGATGATCTAACCATCATGGCCATCCGGCGCACCGGCTAGGCACTGATAGCTCACGAGCGTAATGCGATGTTCCTGGGACACTTCGGCGTGGCGCTGGCGGTTAAAGAATTGGCGCCTAGAACTTCGCTGGGGACGCTGGTCCTCGCCGCGCAATTCGCGGACCTTCTCTGGCCCATCTTTCTGCTCGCCGGTCTCGAGCAGGTTCGCATCGCTCCCGGAATCACTCGGGCCACCCCGCTTGATTTCGTCCATTATCCCATCACGCACAGCCTAGTTGGGCAGGCGCTATGGGGCGTTGCGCTTGGCTTGCTCTATTTCTCGCTGCGACGGAACGCGAAGAGCGCGGTAATTGTTGGCGCGTGCGTGGTGAGCCACTGGTTCCTCGACGTTATTGTGCACCGGCCCGACTTGCCTGTATTTCCTCAAGGACCGTTTGTTGGCCTCGGATTGTGGAATTCCCTGCCAGCCACCGTGGCCATCGAGTGCGGTTTGCTGGCCCTTGGCCTCACGCTTTATCTGCGAGCGACCCGGGCAAGAGATCGTATCGGAGTCTACGGGCTGTGGTCCCTCATAGTCGTGCTAGTCGCAGCGTGGATAAGCAGCCTGTTCGGTCCCCCGCCGCCGAGTGAACGGGTGCTCGCCTATAGCGCGCTGGCCATGTGGCTCGCTGTGCCTTGGGCCGCCTGGGCCGACCGCCACCGGGAGATACAACCAGCTTCGCACTGAAGCCATGACGTCCTAGAGAGCCTACGCGGGCACGGCATGCCGTGCCCCTACCAAAAATCGCGATGGGGAGGTTTAAGGAACAGGAGCAAGCAGTGCAGTGGTTTGTGATTCAGCCCGTGGCGGCAGGCGCATCGTGGTGACCGTGGTCTTTCGCGGCGTGCGGTAGGGGTTGGGGCCTGCGCTGGGGTTAGCTGGCCAGCCGATGGCGCGCGTGATTTTGTCGAACACGTCGCGTCCGGCGCCTTCCAAACTCAGGCACTGGTCGGCCAGGCAACGCAGGAACACGCCCCCGTCATCGCTCTCAAACGAAAAAAAGTTGGGCCGCCGGAACAGCGCGCGCCGCTTGTCGTACTTGAGCTCCAGCGCCTCGCTGTAGTTACCGAAGAAGCGCGCAGCTTCCGCGGCGCCTGCCAGGCGCAGGCGGACCACCAGGAGCATCTGCTTGCTCTTTTCGTGCTCGAAGATGGCATAGCGGTCGCCGGCCCACGCAGGCGCAAGGCTCCGGGCACGCGTATCTCCCAAGAACTGTTTCAGGATCTCCCGCAGGCCAAACTCACCGATAAGATTCTCGTCGAGCTTCTTCCATCCGTCCGGCAGAAGACTACTGAGATCGGGCAGGGTGACGGGTTTAGGCGCGACGCCGCTCAGGTAGAAATCGGGGTGAAGGATCTGCTGCGTCGAAACGGGCGGGTTCTCGAATACTTTGCGAAAGCCGGCCCAACCGTCCGTGGTGCGTAGAACGTGCTGGGTAAAGGTAGTTCCGGCGAGATAAGGAAACAGCAGCTCGTCGCGCAGAAACGGCGGAGCCTTGGCGAGCGTGGGGCTTTTGTCCACATCGCCCAGGAGCATCGAAGAGTCCAGGTCCGGGAGGTCACGCACGCCCTTGGGCATGCCGCGGAACGTGTAGTCCACCATCGCCGCCAGCGCTGAGCCTTCCAGCACGGCGTCCCGAGCGAGCTCGGCGTCGTCGTTGGGCTTGGCGGCTTCGAGCCACGGGTCCACCTTGAAGTGCTGGTCCTGCAAAGCGTGGGTGAGCTCATGCGCCATCACCACGCGCTGCTCGGCCGGATTGATCCAGTCGGCGATGAAAAACTCCCCGCTCTTGGGGTCGTAAAGCCCGGCAATTTGCTCGGTGAGCAGTTCGACCAGGAAGGGCTCCAGTTGGAACCCTTTCGGGATGAGGCCAAACTTCTCGAGCGCTCTCTGGTCGGCGTAGCGCTTCTCAGGTTGCTTCTCTTCCTTCATGCGGCGGATTACGTATTCGCGGATTTCCTCGCGCGTGCGCAGGCTTTTCTTCAGCGGCGAGAGTACCGGCAGGGAGAGCAGCTTGCTCATCTCCGCCAAAACCTCGTCCGCGGCCTGAAGGAATTCAGCGCTGGGCGCGTTGACCGGCGGCGGTGTGGCGGCCGGGGGAGAGGCTTGCTGTGCCGTCGCACCGAGCGCTAGAAGGAGGAGAGTGAAGACCAGCGGGGCAGCAATGCGTTTCATCGCGGTCGAAACTCCCGTCGCGCGAACGGGAATAGCCCCCACCCATTTCGCGATATGGATAACCCATCCCACGGCGTTGCCGTCAGTCAGAGAGATTCCCCGCACAGTTGCGCGATTATTGGGCACCCACGCCTTTAGTCAGGAAACCCAGCTCCCGCTGGGTCCTCAGTCACACCAGGTTTGATGCCGCTTCTAGAATAGCAGGTTTGAAGTGAAAATCTTGCGGATCGCAGCGCGCATGAGTTCCCACCAACGATCACACCGCAGCCTTTACACCCCATCACGCGGCGATACCGGAAGCGACGAAGGATCTAACGACTCTGGGCGGAGGACTTCTGCACGCCGCCGCCGCTCAGGACGCGCACCAGGACCGCCAGCATATCGATCACAGTGAGGATTCCGACCAGCCGGCCGCCTTCCACCACTGGCAAGCAGCCCACTTTATTCCCATTCATGAGGGCCGCCGCATCGCGCAGCGGCGTGGTAGGTGTGATGACCAGCGGGTTGGGAGTCATAACGCGTTTGATCGGCGTGTTCTGGAAGATGTCGTTGTACTCTTCCTGGGTAATTCTTGTGAGCATCGAAGGGGCGACGCGCTGAACGTCGCGTTCACTGAGGATCCCAACGAGGGTCTCACCGTCCACAATGGGGAAGTGGCGATACTGGGTGCGCCGGAAAGTGAGAACGGCATCAAGCAGTGACGCGTTTTGCGAAAGGCTGGTGGCTGGCGCAGACATAAAATCGCGAACAAGGAATTCTTCGCTCATTGGATCTCCGCTCCTCAAGTGGAAGGGGAAATGAAAACTCAACCGCCATAGTTTCATTCTCACCGGGTCAAGTCAACGAGCGGAGCCAAGGCGGGATTATCGTTTCGGAACAGGGAGGCTAGTCTGCTCGACGCGCTTCCAGGTCGCGCCGTCCCAGACATAGCGGTCGCGCGTCATGCGCCGGCAGATGCGCGGGTTGTCTTCATCGGTCGCGGCGCAATAGGTGAGCCGGAATCCGTCAGCTCGGGATTCGTAGCTGGATTGCGGAAGGATGTCGGAAGACCACACGGGCGTGACGCGATTGCCATCGAGGCGCCAGGCGGTGAATGAGCCGGTTTGCAGGTCGTCAGTGCGCCCGGTGACGGTGACGAACAACGTCAGGGACGCGGTCACCGGGATGAGCTCCAGATATTCGTCAAAGAAATCTGTTTGTGTAAAGCGGTCAACCCGCGCAGCCAGCCCATAGCGTCCGCTGGCAAGGGTGTAAAGCCGAACCGCCGACGGGCCGCCCAAGCCAAAATTGGCCACCAAGGCGTACGGGGCGGGTTGCCCGCCCAGCCGCAGGACGCGATAGTTCTCGCCGACCGGTGGCTGTTGAGTCGCCATTGCATCCAGGCGCTTATTCAGGGCCTCAAGATTGGGCCCCTGCGGGGCGTTCAGCGCCTCCAGTGCCAAGCCGTCCAGAATGGCAAGCGCCTGCTCCTGTAGCTTTTGGCCCTCGTCGGCGCCGCCCAGGCGCTGCTCGGCGAGGCGCGCGGCAAGCCGCGCAAATTCGGATTCCGGCTTCTGGACTTGGACGCGTTCGAGCGGCCCGCGAGCGCCTCCGGGAGACCTCGCCGCGGCAGCCAGGATGAAAACCAGCGCGGCAAGTGCGCTGGCTCGAGTATGCGTTCTCAACGGCCACCCCGCGGACCCTTCCCAGGTAGAGCGCGCAACTTCCCCCGGAGCGGGGTGCGGCTGTTTGTTTTCCGGCCCGCGCGTTCGGGCAAGTTCATCGACCGAGCGCGCGCGGCGATGACCTCTTCGATGAGCTGGCCTTCCACCGGGCCAGGACAGATACAGTTCACTCGGATGCCGTGACGCCCAACCTCTTCGGCCAGGGTGAGCGCGAGCCCCACCAGCGCCCACTTCGCGCTGGCGTAGGGAGTCCGCTGCGGATAGCTGATCTTGCCGGCAATCGAGCCGATATTGATGATCGCGAGTATCGCGCTGGTTCGTGCAGACTGTCCCGTCGGAGCCGGCGTGCCATGACCGTCTCTACGCGCGATCACCCCTTTCAACACCTCGCGCGAGCAGAGAAAAACGCCGGTTAAATTCACCGCGAGCACCCGCTCCCAATCGCCGAGAGTCACCTCGGTGAGCGGTGCGGTCGGGCCGGGTATGCCCGCATTGTTCACCAGCACCTGGATCGGCCCGAGCGCGCTCTCCGTCCGCGCGACAAACCTTCGGACGTCGGCTTCGCTCGACACATCACCCTCGAGCGGCAGTGCCCTGCCGCCCGACGCAGCGATCTCATCTGCAACGCGCTTGACGCCATCTGCTTTGGTGCTGACCAATGCGACGGCAGCGCCTTCACCGGCAAACGATCGGGCAATGACGCGGCCGATCCCGCGACTCGCGCCGGTGACCAGCACCACGTGACCGCGAAATCTTCCGCCGTTCTCGTTGGCAGCCATCGGAGCCAAGACTCTAATACACCCCTGTGCGTGCTGCAAATTCAACCTGCCTGAGCTCTGGGAGAGGAAGGCGCTTTTGGCCGGCAAGTGAAGTAAGGTGTGGCGAGGGAGCGCCCGCATAGCCAGCATTGACTGTCCCATCGAAGCCTGCGACACTTTGCAAGGTACAGTAGGAGTGAATGCTTGTTCTAAACCAGTGAGCCCATGCGCACAGGGCTTTAGCGCCAGGGAAGCCAACGCGTGAGCCGGCTCAGCCACTCGTCGCTGCCCCAGTAATAGGCCGCCACAACAGCCAGAAAGTAGACCAGGGCCAGCACGGCCGCCAGCCCCAGAAAAAAACGGAGCCTGCGGTCTGCAGCCTCCGAGAAAATTTCCTGTCTGGGCGTCTTGGCTGGCCCCTGCGGCGCGGCCTCTCCCCGATTAGCACAAAAGGGGCATTCCTGGAAGGCAGGGTCAATGTCACGGTCACAGCGCGGGCAAACCCATTCGAGCATGGCGGCTATTTACCACGAAAATATGACGAGTGGGTAGCTGAAGTACGGCGCCGGGTAGGGCAGGCATTCTTGCCTGTCCGACTCAGATCTGACTTCAACCGCGGAGCGGCAGGCACATGTGCCTGTGCTCCGACGTCGAGGGCGTCGTCGTGGAACGTCTGCTGATTGAATCCAGGGCTCTCGGCCAACAGAGAGGCGCCGGCCCAATATCCGTACGCCCTGGTTCCAGCTCCTAGGTGAGCCGTTCTGAATTCAGAACAAACTGGTCTGTAAATACCTCTGATATAATGCGCAAATCCAACGCTCACCTGTGGGACCGCGATGGTATCTGGATCTCGTCTTCGCCAGGCGCGCGAGCGTCTGGGACTAACGTATCGCGACGTCGAGCGCGCCAGCTACGATCTCGCCAACCTGCGCGGGCGTCCCGAGTTTATCATCCACATTAGCCGTCTGGCAGACATTGAAAACCGGGACGTCACACCCAGTCTGTTCAAGCTTTACACGCTCGCTGTCATCTACCACCTGAATCCGCTCGAGGTTTGCCAGTGGTACGATGTGCCACTCGCCAATCATTTCTGCGACGGCACAGATGTGGCCGCACCGAAAACCCACCTTGCCGCGCCGCCGGCCTCCTTGCGGCTGCCTATGCGATTCGACCCAGGCTTCGACCCGCGCCGCACTGAGTACCTTTCTCGCATGGTGGAAAGCTGGGGGCAACTGGAAGGAGCCCTGTTCAACGGCCAGGAGCACTACCGTTATGGCTATATCGGCCTGGACGACCACATGATGGAGCCGTTACTGCGTCCGGGGAGCCTCGTGCTCGTTGACCCCGCGCTGCAAAACGTTTCCAACTCCGGATGGAAGAACGAATACGAACGCCCGATCTACTTTGTAGATGTGCGCGATGGCTACCGTTGCAGTTGGTGCTTGCAAGAAGGCTCCCGGCTCATCGTGCAGCCTCACCCTCTCTCGGCTTGTGCGCCAGAGGTCCGGCGCTTCCCGGATGAAGCTGAAGTGGTGGGGCAGGTGATGGGGGTAGCTATGAGACTGGCTGGCAGATAGCGTGCTCTTCGGCCATCAGGGCCAGCAGCGCGCGCAAATTTGAGCAAAACAGATCATGCAAATAGGCAGGTACACCCTCTGGTAAAAGGAGTCGGTAAGACTCTAGCTCCTGCCAACGGGCCACCACACCCCAGAAGTCTCCCCTCAGAGTAGCCAAACAAGCCCGCAAATCCCACTCCTGCTGTTCCAGCGGAGTTTCCAGCAGCTTGGCGAAGAGTTCTTCGTGGCAATACGCCAGCGCCTCCTGTACCGCCTGCAGCGGATATATGGCCGCCAGCCCTTCATGGTGGTACTGGCCGCTGGCTAGGTCCCGCAACGAGGAGATGTAGAGGAGTCGAGCGAAGTCACTGGGAAAAGCCTCAAGAGTTCGCGTCGTGAAGTCCTCAATAATCTGTCGATTCTGCTGAAATCGCTCCAGCGTCTCCACCGTTCCCCCTGTTCCGTTTTCTGAACTTTTCCCCTGCCCGCATGTCCCTCCCCGGCCTAGGCGCGCAAAGTCCCGCCCCCGAGGAGGTGTTCCAAAATGAAACGCCTTGTAGGCTTGCTGTTCGCGAGCGCCCTTCTGGCGCTGATAGTAATTCCTGTTGCTCGCGTAGTCAATTCCCTTCCTCTCGCAACTGATATACGGGCCGACGGAAGCGGCCCCGCGCCGCCTTTCCCACCACCACTAGTCATTCTGCTCGCCGATGGCTGTGGGCCCGCTCCGCCCTTCCCGCCACCGGTGTGCATTCTACAAGCTGACGGTAGCGGGCCTGCGCCACCTTTCCCGCCTCCGCTAGTAGGAGGCCTGTTCGCATAGGTGTGTGGCGCCCGAGCGCATCAGATTGTATTTCGTTGGGTAGTAACCCAGTGATATGATGCGCTCCGGCGCCTATGCCACTCAGCCTTTCCACTTATCTCTTTTGGGGCGCCGGGACTGCGCTCGAACTGCTCCTGTGCGCCCTCGCCTTGCGCAATGGCTTGTTCCGACGGCTGCGGTTCTTCACCTTGTATGTGCTGTTGGTCGCAATCTACGAAGTTAGTTGGTTCGGGGCCATTCACGCTCTGGGGTACAAATCAAAGGGGGCGTTCTATTTCTTCTGGTTAGCTCAAGCCATTTTACTCTCCGCCCGTGCCGCAGCAATTGCAGAACTCTGCCAACACATCCTCAGACCCTACCGCGGAGTGTGGGCACTTGCCAAGAGCATCCTTTTGGGGATCGCCTTGATTCTCCTCGGCTATGCCACGATCGCCACGTTGGGGCGCACTTCTTGGATCACCGCGTTCATACTGACCGCCGGACGCGGTCTGGAGCTGGCAGCGGCTGTAATTCTGCTGACGCTCTTGTTCATCAGCGCCTATTACCGAATCCGGCTGGAGCCCGTAGTGAGGCTGGTGGCGCTCGGACTCTGTTTCTTTTCCACAGTTCAGATGTTGAATAACAGTTTTCTGGTGGGATGGCTGGTGCAATACTTTCGGTTGATGCGGTTCTTTCCGTTGTGGGACGGAATTCGGACGGTCTCATTCAACGTGGCGGTGGTGATTTGGTGCCTGGCCGTATGGAGACCACTGTCTGCGATGGCGCCAGAGGCCACTTTGCTTCCCCAGCAGATTTATGACGAGCTGGCGCCCCAAGTGAACTACCGGCTACGCATGTTGAATCAGCGGCTGCTGGAGATGCTGAAAGTATGAGCACGCCGACGATCTACGTGGGCCTCGGAGTCGTCCTGCTCATGCTGTTTCTGCTGGTACTTGTGCTCCTGCTGACACGGGAACGCGCCGACTCGCGACGTGCGCCGGAGGCGGCTGCGGCACTATTGAGCAAAGGGGCCTTCCCCATACACTGTCGTCACTTCCCGCAGGTGCGGCAAGCGCTTTCGGCCGCCGACCAACAATACCTGGAGCAGAGGGCCTCGGCATCGATCCGCCGGAAAGCCCGCCGAGAACGGCGCAAGGTCGCGCAGCAATTTGTCACCGGGATCAAGGAAGACTTCTTACGGCTGGATCGTGTGGGGCGCACCGTTGCGTCGCTGTCGCCGGGGGTCAGCCGGAAGCTGGAATTCGAGCGGCTCCGGTTAATGCTGCGATTTTGGATGCTTTACGGGCTCGTGCGCATGCAATTGGCCATGGGCGTGAGCGTTGTGACCGAACTGGCGCGCCTGACGGAACTGGTGGGCGGCTTGGCCGCGCAAACCGAGCGCGCCATGGCTGCGCTCGAGGAGGCCTCGGCCAGGCGCCTGCAATCGAGCACCAGCGCTTAAGCCCTGAAGTATCCCGTCTGACTGAGAACCCGCTGGACTACCCCAAGAAACTTTTCGGCCTCAAACGGCTTCTGGACAAAAGCAGAGCTCTCTCTTCCACAAGCGCGCCGATCTCTTCGGTGCGCGCCTATGCCATGGTGAACACCACGCGCCCGGCAAGCCGGAGGGTGACGGCCACAGATCCAATTGTAGAGTTGGCGGCCCCGTGATCTCGCCGGGCATCTTCAGGGCGTTGACCACCAGGTCCACAGGGCCCTCGTTCCAGAACCTGAAGCCTCTGAGCGCAGAGCCGCGAGCAGGCTCCCCGGCACTGCAAGGACTGTGGGGCGAAAAGCTTTCGGGGAAACCGTTGGCGAAACTAGCACCCCTGTTTCAGAACGGGCAACTAAGCCTTGGCGGTGCTTGGTCCTGTCTTATAATAGTATTATTCGGAGTAAGAGTTGGCGGCTGAGAGAATCCTCGTAGTAGACGACGAAGAGGCCATTCGGGAAGTCGTCGCAACGCTGCTTGAAGCGCAAGGTTACCAGTGCATCTCGGCCGGGAACGGCCGGCTGGCGCTGGAGCACCTGGAGAAGAATTCGCTCGACCTGGTGCTCAGCGACATGGTAATGCCGGAGATGGACGGCCTGAAGCTTCTCGAGTGGCTCCGAGCGCACGACGGCGATGTCCCCGTGATCATGGTTACGGCCATGCACGACCTCTCCACCGCGCTCGAAGCCATTCGCCGCGGCGCCTACGACTACATCCTCAAACCCTTTGAAAAAGACCAGCTCTTCCTCAGCGTCCGGCGGGCACTCCAACACCGGCACCTGGTGCTGGAAAACCGCAACTATCAGCGCAACCTGGAAAAACTCGTCGAGGAACGCACGGTGCAGCTCACCGGCGCTTTGACCCAGCTTGAAAAATCCTACGACTACACGCTGGAGGCGCTGGGCGGCGCGCTCGACCTGAAGGACGCCGAAACCGAAGGGCACTGCCAGCGGGTAACGGCCTTCACCATCTCCATCGCGAAGGCTATGCAGGTGGACCCGGAGTTGCTCCCGTGCATCGCTCGCGCGGCCTTCCTGCACGACATCGGCAAGATGGCCATCCCCGACCAGATCCTGCGCAAGCCCGGCCCGCTCACCGATGAGGAGCGCCACATCATGCGGCGGCACTGCGAGATTGGCCACGCCATGCTCAGCCGCATCCCATTTCTTGGCGACGCCGCGGAAATCGTTCTGGCGCACCAGGAGTTCTACGATGGCACGGGTTACCCGCGCGGCCTGCGCGGCGAGGGAATCCCGCTGGGGGCGCGCATCTTCGCTGTCGCGGACGCGCTCGACGCCATGATCTCCGATCGGCCTTACCGCCGCGCGCTGCCCATCTCGCACGCCAGGGAAGAAATCAAGCGCTGTGCCGGCACACAGTTTGATCCCGCCGTGGTCAAGGTGTTTCTCTCTATGCCGGATACGCTTTGGGTCGAGCTGCACGAAAACATCGGCGCCCCCTTCCGCCTCTCCCAGCTCAAAGACCTATAGGGCCTTACTTCTGGCGCCTATTTGCCTTCTCCCAACCTCATCAGAGTTCGTACACCCCCGGAGGCGCGAAGAATTGTATGCAGCGATTGAGCCAGAGGAGGCCGAGAACGGGCGGGCTAGACAAAAAATGGGGGGCGGCTGTCTGGCCGCCCCCCAAAGGGCTGGAGCTTCGAGCTCAGATCAGAAGCCGATCCGGATCCCGAACCGAATGCTACGTCCCGGAGTGCCGACCAAGTTGGGGTTGCCGCCCGGGAAGGCATTGGGCTTGGCAAAGCCGGTCTGGTCGTCAAAGACGCCGGCATCCTCGATGAACGGGTCAACGCTGGTGAAGTTGGGATGGTTGAAAACGTTCAGCATACTCATATGCCACCGCACGGCGACGCGCTCACCCAGCTTGACGACCTTGAAGAGAGTGAAGTTGGCAGTGTTCGACCTCGCGTCACGAAGGATGTTCCTGGCCGCAGTCCCGAATGGAGTTTTGAACTGCTGGTCGGCCACCTCTCCGTTGGCGATGAAGCGCACCTGCTGGTTGGTGACGGAGACCACGGATCCGGAACCCGTGTTCAGAGCGTTCAAACTGATTAGAGCCGTGGCCGCCAAGGCACACGGGTCGCCTGTTGCTGCTGTGAACCCGATGTTGCATGCGTCCCCAGCAAAAATACCGACGGCGTCAACTGGAGCGCTGGGATTTGCAACGAACGGCCGGGCAACTTCGCCGACGAACGGAAACGCCGTGTCGAAAGAGGACACGCCCGTAACACTAGCCGCGTTGATAAAAGTCTGAACGGGTGTATACGGCTGTCCGGAGGCAATAATGTAGTTGCCTGAGACCACCCAGCCGCCCAGGATTTTTCCCAATACGTTCTGCTGGGAGCGGAAGGCCGGGATTTCCTCAGTGAAAGTAATCGTCCAGTTGTGGCGGAAGTCCAAACCAGAGAGCCCATGCTCGGCCTTCTTGAAGTCGAGCGCATTCTGGGACAACGCTCGCGTGTTACCCGCAGCACTCGTGCCAAAGATCTCGCTCACGTTGTCAGTCGTCTTACTGAACGTGTAAGCAGTCTTCACGGTTAGCTGATGCCATAGATTTGTGCCGCGGAACTCCGTTTGCCACCCCTGATAGTCCGAGTACGCCGTATTGGTGCGAGTCAGGATAATCCCCAAATTGCAGTTTGCCCGCCCGCGGGCCACGGGAGCGAAAGCGTTGGCAGCTGAACACGGTGTGACCCCGGCAGGAACCAAACTGGGGAAGTTTGTGGCCAGCCCGCTGATTCCCGGGTTTCCGTTAATGGATTGGAAGAGCTGGGTGGCATGGTTGCCCACATACCGGCTCTCGATTACAGCATTGGACATAATTTCCCGCTGAAGCCCGAATGACCACTCGTGTGCCCTCTGCGGCCCAAAATCCGGTGTTATGTTGGTCTCGTTGAAGGTCCTGGGGTCGGCTACTCCGGGGGTCAGGAACGATGCCAATTGGGCGCGCGCGTTGGGCCCGGTGGGCACAGCGGGCAGCGGGTTGGAAGTCGCCTGACTGCCTACCAGGCTTTGCAAGAAGACCTGAGGGGCCGCACTCGAAATGTTGATGTAGATGTTGTAGAAGGGCGGGTCGTACGTTAAGCGATAGCCCCCGCGGAGGACCGATTTCCCCGGGCCGCCCGTTAGCCACTTGCCGCCCCATTGCGGGCTATAAGCAAACCCCGCGCTAGGCCCGAAACTGTCCTTCGTGGCCGGGATCGCAGGGAAGGTACGGATTGCGAGCGAAAGGGCCGGGTTCCACAACGGCGACCCGCTTGTTTCTCGCTTTACTGTCCTGTCGTGGAACAAGTTGGCTGGCTGTCCGTAGTATGACCATGTGAGTCCCAGGTTCAGGGTTAGGCTGTTGGTCATCTTGAAATCGTCACCGACATACAGGAACGTATCCTTCTCCCGGAAGTCGAGAGAGGGATCACCCTGAGCAATCTGGACCCGGTTGGGGACGTTGGCTGCGTAGGCGCTGAAGTTCGAAAACCTCCAGGCACCGTTGAGGTTCGGCAAAAAGATATTCGGCGAGCGCTGGTAGGTGAAGTTGACGCCCGCTTTGACCGCGTGCCGACCGAGCAAATAGCTCCAGTTGTCCTGCACCTGATAGGTGTTCACAATACGGCCTTGGGGAGCGTTGGTGGCCGGACCGAATCCCAGGAAGGGGCTCCCACCGGACGTTCCTTGGATCGCGATATTGGCCAAGGCCGTAGCGATATCCTTCTGGCCAGGCACGGTATTGCCGATTGAATTCTTGCCGAATTCGACGTTCAAGCGGCCGTAATTGAGTCGCACCTCGTTCGTCATCCGCGAGGTAAATGTGCGCGCCCAGCTAAAGCCATAGACCTGCGAAAGTGCGGGCACGCTGGCGGGATAGCCCCGTGCGGCTGTCCCAAAAGCGTCAGTGTTGAAGAAAGTGGACTTGTTGTAGATATAGCGGCCATAAAAGTGGTTCTTCGTGGTCTGGAGGTCAATCCGGGAGATCCAGTCGTACGTGTGGGAGCCGGTCCCCAAGGTGCGCTGCACGCCGGCCATTTGCACGCCGCCGGAGCAATTAGTTACGGCAATCTGCCGCAGTGTTCCTTGAGGGGTTGGATTGCCTCCCCCAACTCCATAGGGACCGAAGGCGCGGAGGGCCGCCACACTGGCGCTATTCGGGAAACAAGCCGCCAACTGCCCGAGGCCGAGCGGAGTCGGGGTCAGGCTACCCGTCGAGAAAACCTGTTTCTGCGAAACGATCTCGTTGTCGAACCCGCCGAAGAAGAAAACCTTGTCCTTCCACCACGGCCCGCCAATGGTCGCGCTGGTAAACTCGTCGTTAAACCGGGCTGGCTTCTTCAAACCTTCGAAAGCCTTTTGCTCAGTGTTCAATGTGTTCAGAACTGAGTTGCTCTCGGTGCCAAGGATCGAGCCATGCCACACGTTGGTGCCATTCCTGGTCTGGATATTCACCACGGACCCGGAGTTGCGGCCATATTCCGGGCCGAAATTGCTCGTGGTGATTTGATACTCCTGCACGAATTCCGGATTGGAGAGAAACAGGCCGGGACCCGCGACCGAATTGTCGTTGTTGTTCTGCCCGTCAATCTGCTGGTCGTTGTTCCGCCCACGGAGCCCGTTCACGGCGAAACCCGTGCCGTTGGTGTTGGAGAAGCCCAGGTCGCGGTTGTTCACCACGCCGGGAACAAACAAGGCCAAACTATCCAGGCCCTGGTTTTCCAATACCCCGGGAAAGCTCTGGATGGTCGAACTCTGAATCGAGGTGGTGACCTGCGCCTCGGTGGAGGTCATCAGCGGAGGCGCCGCAGACACTTCCACGGTGGAAGTTACTTCGCCCAACTCCAGCTTGATCGAACCGAGGTCACGATCTACACCGACAGAGACCTGCACGTTAGACAAGACCGCCTTGCGAAAGCCCGCCCTGCTAATCTCAACGTCATAGATGCCGATGGGGAGGAGGCTGACGCGGAACAAGCCAGAGCTGTCACTTTCGCTTATAACTTCCGCGTTGGTTTCTTTATTGAGGACGCGAATCTTCGCTTTGGGCACCGCACCACCTTGAGGATCCACCACGCTTCCCGAAATCGAACCCTTCGCAACCTGCGCAGCCAATTTACTACCCAAGACGGGTGAAAGTGCCAAGGCAAGAAGCAAAGCGATGCACGGGATTAAGAGCCGACGCAACCAATTCATACAGCCTCCTCACCTCACAGAGATTCGGTTGGGGACAGACTATCGACCTGACCCTATAGCATATGCATCTGCCATACCAACTTGAAAGCCACACATATCTCTTAAGCTAAATTATTTATTCTCAGGAGCTTGAGATGATAACCAATCGGTACGAAAGCGCCCCCTCTATGCTAAAGCTACGAAAATCTGTATGCATTCCTAGTGTATCTTCCAAAAAGAGTAGCCCCTCTGTTCCTCAGCTAACACCGAAAGGACTTCCCAGGAGTCTCCTCGATACCCGTGTTGCGGCCGGTAACCTTGACTCGTCATTGGGCAGCTGTTCTGTGGCACAGATAAAGTAAAGATAGTGCACATCGGAATGTGGTTCGGCACACCTTCTCAAAGAATGCGGTGTGATATTCTTAAAGCAAACCTAAGGAGAGAGCATGGCGTTGGTGGCAATCAAGACGGCGTCCGTCACTGGCTACTGCGACTGCATCTGCGGGTGCTACGAGCTGGCTAGCTTGCGCGACGAAGATACAGGCAAGGGCTATTGCCCCCGCTGCGCGAAGGAGCATTTTGAACTGAATCGGGGAGTCGGTTTGCCGCAGCCAGCTCCCTCAAAGTTGACCTCCAGCGGGGCTCCCCCAGCCGTTGTCCCGCTGATCCCCGCGCCGGCAGACCCCCCGGGTCGTCTGCGTTAGAAACTCCGCGCACGCTACGCATTCCCACCTTTCTGAAAACCATTAGGTCAATCAGCGGGGCCGCACCAGCGGGCCACTCGAAAGGGGAAGCCCTCCCTTATTCGACTCTCATAGTCGAAGCCGCCACCGCGTTCACCGATTTCGAACATTGCGCGGCTCAATACCCTGCCCGCATGTGCCCCGGTCAACGCTTCACGTTCAGCCTTTGGACTGCACGCGCATGACTCGGGGTCAGGATGGCTCGTTACCCCTTGCCTGTGCGGCTCTTACGTCCACTACTCCACGCCGGTTTATCCCGGCGCACCCGAAATTGTTCCGAAGACTCTTTAAAGTGCGTAAGCGATTCTGCGAACCATCCTTCGTGGAAACTCGCCTTCCTCTGCCGAAAGGAAAGCTTCGACCCCTGAGCATCCGCAACTCTTGGTTTTGCTGGACGAACCACAAAGAAAAAGGGCGTCCCGGTATTGTAACCGGGACGCCCCTCGGTGCTACGGATTCGGCGCGTCGCCTTAGAAGTAGAACTTCGCGGCGAGCTGTAAAATGCGAGGATCTTTCGCCGTCGTGACGCGCCCGAACAAGCCGGATTGGATGTTTCCGGTCGGGTTGTTGAACTGCGCGTGGTTCCACACGTTGAACATCTCCAGGCGCAATTCAATTTTGG
>Ga0137399_10000185_pt1 | contig 22850 bp, 16 predicted proteins | sample czorhiz316metaG_FD_104810 | JGI IMG/M metagenome (GOLD analysis project Ga0137399, IMG submission 104810) | Vadose zone soil microbial communities from Angelo Coast Range Reserve, California, USA - czorhiz3.16 metaG | ecosystem: Environmental > Terrestrial > Soil > Vadose zone | place: USA...
CAGCTCGGTCTGGGTGCGCGTGGAGGGCGACGTCGCGTGGGTGGCTTGCACCGAGCACGTCACCAGCACGTTCGAACGCGGCTTTGATCAGGCTCTCGTCCAGGCCACCAACATCTTCGTGCGGCGTCCCGTTGCGGAGAATGTTTCATCCGGGGCCGAGAAGGGCCGCCCTTCGGCCGGGGTGCGCCAGGCAGCAAGTCATTGCTGGCACATGGTGGCGCACCACGCCTCGCCCCTCCCTGCCGCCCAGGCGCCCACGCTGCAATAAACTTCATTCACATTCCGACCGCGGCAGGGCTTCTCCTCCAGGAGACGAAGTCTGATTCCGAAATTTTTCCGGCTGTCAGAACAGCGTTCAGTAACCAGGATTTAAAAACAAAGGAAAAAAGGCGGCAGGACGCAGCGCTTGGTAAAGAACGCCCGTTTCAGATAACATCCTCTATCCCGACATGCTTCCCCAGCATTCATGTTGCGCCGGTATCTTGCCGGCGTTGGCAAAAAAATGTCTCTACACCGCTTTAGTGATGCTGTTGGCTCCAATGGCATCGGGGTGGACCGCGGGCAGAGCGGTGCGCACGTCGCGGATACCTCTGCGGAAGGCGCTGCAGGTGCAGCCGGGCCAGCGTTGGTCGTTTCTTGGCGGCAAAATTCGGAGCGCCCCAACACTGCACGCCGGGGCCAATGCCGGGCGCGCTCTTGAGGCGTCGGCTCTTTCGCGCTCGGAAACTTCGCGCCAGCAGTCACCAGCCGAGACGCGGCCCACCACATCACAAGAGGTGATTCAGGGACCGGTGCCGGCGTTTGAGTTCCACAGCGGTTTCTGGATCAACTTGCACCATTTCCTCTACCAGCAGGCGCGGCTCCACAAATCCACACCACAGAGCATTCCCCGACCGGCGCCGAAGGTGGAAGGGAGTGGAGCGAAGGAGCCGGCAACCAGTGCCAACTCACCCGGGCCAACCCCGGGATCGGGGCAAGCGCCTACTGAGGCCCTCACGGAAGAGGAGCGACAATCCTGGGCTGCCGCGCTGGACTATTATGCGGGCAACCTCTCCGGCCATGACCTATTTGTCAACGGAGACATGGTGCAGATGAAGAACCGCCTGGCAGAGCTGGAAACTTGCCCCAACCTTTCCGGCCGGGTCCCTCCGCAGTGCGTTTCCGGCCTGCGCGCTGAGCTCATTGCGGCGCTCGAGGTCGCTGCGCCGGTGTATCGCGCCCGCTGGTGGGCCGAGCACGACCGCGCGAACCGCTCCTGGATTGCGTCGGTCTCCCTGCTAGTCCGTCAGACGGGCGGCAGGCTGGCGCAGCAGCTCGCGTCCGTCTACCAGGCAGATTGGCCGGCAGGGCGGCTGCGCGTGGATGTGACCTTCAATGCGGGGCCGTTCGGCGCCTATACATCGCTCGACCCGGTGCATCTGACTATTTCGAGCACCGACCCGCGCAACCAAGGACCTGCCGCGCTGGAGGTGCTCTTCCACGAAGCCTCGCACGCATTAGCCGGCGCGGTGCGTGACGCCATCGTCCGCGAATGCCGCCAGCGGGGGAAACCGATTCCCCGCTACCTCTGGCATGCCCTCTTGTTTTACACCACCGGCGAAATCGTCAAGCGCACTCTGGCAAAAGATTTGAGCGTCCCGGATGCTGGGGCGCGCGGCAACTACACGCCCTACGCTTATAAGTTCGACCTCTATGCCCGCGGATGGCAGAACTATCAGCGGGTGCTGGAGCGGTATTGGCAGCCCTACCTCGATGGCAAAGCCGATTTTGATGGGGCCGTGGCACGGTTGGTGTCTGCACTGTGAGTGGTTCACTCTTGAGCTCAGCAGTTCAGCAAGGAACATGGAGGATGAAGGGATCAGTCCTGGTTTTTGCGCTCGCAGGTTGATTCCGCACGTGGCTCCAGCCCGCACCGCAACCCAAGTAGCTCGGCTGAATCCGTTGCTCGAGACGCCGGCAGGCCGAAGTCGCTTACTGAATCCCGCGGAACGCGCGGCAACCCCTTTCTCTCCACCATTTTTGTTTCTGCAAGCTTGTCCAATTTGTTTTCTCCATTCTGCGTGACCTCTGTGAACCCCGCGTTCAATCACCTGCCACTCTTCCTTTGGCTCTTGCATCTTGAATTCTTCGTTTTGCGTTTTGCACTTCCCCTTCGGCCGTTCCTGCGAAAGTAACTCTTCCGAACGCCGGCGCGGCGCGAATTGTGCGAAGGGGTCGAGTGTGCTACTCTCTTGCGCGTGGGAACGACCCGTCCCGACGATTCGGGATTTCGTTGAGCGCTCTGCGCCGGTTCGCGTGCATTCCCAGCTGAGTGCGCTTCCCGGCACCTGAGTTTTCTTCGAATGGTTAACTGAGGAACGCCATTCAGTTTTTCTGGTGCCACCCATGCCTACCAGACAAGCCGCGACCAAAGTGATGGAAATCACGCTGGCGCACTCGCCAGATTCCGACGACGCTTTCATGTTTTATGCGCTCGCCACGCGTAAGGTGCGCACGCCGGGGATGAGGTTCACCCACGTGCTGGCGGACATCGAGACCTTGAACCAGGCGGCACCCGAAGAACTCTACGACGTCACCGCGCTCAGCTTCCCCGCCTACGCCTTCTTGCGCGACAAATACGTGCTCCTGGATTGCGGGGCGAGTTTCGGCGAGGGGTACGGCCCCATCTTGGTTGCCTCGCATCCCATGAAGCGCGAGGAACTGGCCGGCCGCCGCGTGGCCGTGCCTGGCCTGCGGACGACCGCCTACCTGGCGCTGAAGTTGCTCGAACCGCGCTTCGAGCCAGTGCCGATGGCGTTCGACCAGATTCTCGACGCGGTGCGCAATGAAACTGTGGAGGCAGGCCTGCTCATCCACGAAGGGCAACTCCTGTTCTCCCAAGCCGGCCTGCATCGCGTGGTGGACCTGGGACACTGGTGGCTCGAACAGACCGGGCTGCCGCTACCGCTCGGTGGCAACGCCGTGCGCCGGGCCCTAGGCATGGAGACTGGCCGGCAGATTGCGCGGGCAATCCGCGAGAGTGTGGGCTACGCCCTCGAGCACCGCGAGGCGGCGCTCAACTACGCCATGCAGTTCGCCCGGGATATGGACATCGAGCTAGCCGACAAATTTGTCGGCATGTACGTGAACAGTTGGACGCTGGGTTACGGCGAGCGCGGGCGGCGCGCCGTTGGCGAATTGCTGGCGCGCGGCGCTCAAGCCGGACTGCTTCCGCGGGCAGAAGTTGGCGCTCCGCTCGAATTCCTCAGCGCGGAGGAGTAGCCACCAACCTCCCACTTTCCCCCCGAAGCGAAAGCCTTCGCTCTCGACAGCACAAGCGCGACCCGTGACGCCCGGAGCCACTTATCCGCTCTCCTGCCGATTGCGGCGCATTCGCGCGTCTTGCGTATCGAGACTACCGCCAAAAGCGATGGCCCGGCCAAAGGATTTCTTTCGCTCGCACGCCGTTGGCCGGCCAGAAAATTCAGCCCGCGGGCAGGCGGAGTTTCCAGGAAAGCATCCCGGAATCTCCAAAGCTTGTCGCTCAAACAAGCTTGTGCCAAGCTGGAGTTGGACGCTCTAGCCCAGTCGCGCTGGGGATCCTGGCGCAGAACAGGGTCGCACAGCGCATTGATTCAGGAAGCAGGAGCCCTTGAAATCGCAGAATTTGGAACTGGCTCTTCCGCGCTCTCGTGCGGGATCACGATCTGGACCTAAGATGAGGGACCTCTCTCAACAAGGCCGTATCCTCAGGGGCCTGCTTCACGAGCGCATCCTCATTCTGGATGGCGCCATGGGAACGATGATCCAGCAGCGCAACCCCTCGGCTGCGGACTTTGGCGGACCGGCGCTGGACGGCTGCAACGAACACCTCGTGGTCAGCAAGCCGGAGATCATCCTCGATATTCATCGCAAGTACCTCGAAGCGGGCGCCGACATCATCGAGACCGACACCTTTGGCGGCACCTCGATTGTTCTGGCGGAATACCAGTTGCAGGAGCAGGCCTACGCGATCAATCGCATTGCCGCTGAGTTGGCCCGGCGAGCCGCGGACGAGTTCTCTGCCCCCACAAAGCCCCGCTTTGTCGCGGGTGCCATGGGTCCAACCACGAAGGCCATCACGGTCACCGGCGGCGTCACCTTCGCCCAGCTCCAGCAGGCCTATTTCGAGCAGGCGCGCGCGCTGATCGATGGTGGTGTGGACTTGCTGTTGCTGGAAACCTGTCAGGACACGCGCAACATAAAAGCCGGCGCTCTGGCCGTGCAAAGCCTGTCGCGCGAGCTCGGGATGGATATCCCGCTTATGATCTCCGTCACTATCGAGCCCATGGGCACCATGCTGGCGGGACAGAGCGTCGAGGCTTTGTGGGCTTCTCTCGACAACCTCGATTTGATTTCGCTGGGATTGAACTGCGCCACCGGGCCGGAGTTCATGACCGACCATTTGCGCACTCTGCAATCCCTGACCGGCCGCTATGTCTCCTGCTATCCCAACGCTGGCCTGCCCAATGAAGAGGGGAAATATCTCGAGACGCCCACCTCGCTGGCTGAGCAGCTCGAGCGCTTCATCCATCACGGCTGGCTGAATCTAGTGGGCGGCTGCTGTGGCACGACGGAACAACACATCCGGGCCATCGCCGAGATGGCGCAGGGCAAGCGGCCCCGGCATCCCCCGGAAGACTCCCGCCGCGCCGTCTATTCGGGGATCGAGATGGTCGAGGCTGAGGAAAGCACCCGCCCGCTGCTGGTCGGCGAGCGCACCAACGTGATCGGCTCGCGGCTCTTCAAGGAGTTGGTCAGCGCCGAACAATGGGAGGAAGCCACCGAGATCGCGCGTCGCCAGGTCAAGAGCGGCGCCCACATCGTGGACGTCTGCCTGCAAACCACCGAGCGGGAGGAACTGGGGGATATCCCTCCCTTCTACGAAAAGCTGATCCGCAAGATCAAGGTCCCCATCATGATCGACACCACCGACGCGCGGGCCGTCGAGCTTGCTCTCGCTTACTGTCAGGGCAAGAGCATCATCAACTCCATCAACCTGGAAGACGGCGAAGAAAAATTCCAGAAGGTGTCCCCGCTGGCTCGCGCCTATGGCGCGGCCGTCATTGTGGGTTGCATTGACGAGGATCCCGCGCAGGCCCAGGCGTTCACGCGCGAGCGCAAGCTCGCCATCGCCCAGCGCTCCTATCAACTCCTCACCGAGAAATATGGGATCCCGCCGCAGGACATCATCTTCGACCCGCTGGTCTTCCCCTGCGCCACAGGCGACGAGAACTATATCGGCGGCGCCGTGGAGACGATCCAGGCCCTGCGCCTGATCAAGCAACACATTCCCTTCGCGCGCACCGTTCTGGGCATCTCCAACATCTCCTTCGGCCTTCCGCCCGGCGCCCGGGAAGTGGTCAACTCGGTTTTCCTCTACTACTGCACCAAGGCCGGCCTGGATCTCGCCATCGTCAACGCTGAGCGCCTCGAGCGCTTCGCCTCGATCCCCGAAACGGAGCGCAAGCTCGCTGAAGACCTCCTGTTCAATCACGTCCCTGTTGGCGTGCCCCCCGATCACCCGCAGGCTGCGTTGTTCCGCGACGCGCCGGCCGATTGGCGAGCGCAAACCCGCGAGCAGAAGGTGGCTATCAACCAGTTCCACATCACCGCCATCACCGCGCACTTCCGCACCCAGAAGAAAAAAGAGAAAGCCCGCGCGGCCGATCTCCCGCTCGACCAGCGGCTGGCCAACTATATTCTCGAGGGCACCAAGGAAGGCCTGATCGAGGACCTCAACCATAAGCTCCAGGAGGGCCCCACGCCGCTCGACATCATCAATGGACCGCTGATGGAGGGGATGGCCGAGGTCGGCCGGCGCTTCAACGACAACGAGCTCATCGTCGCCGAGGTCTTGCAATCCGCCGAGGCCATGAAGACTGCGGTGGGTTATCTGGAGCGGTTTATGGAAAAGGCCGACATCGAGAAGCGGGCCAAGGTGATCCTGGCCACGGTCAAAGGCGATGTGCACGATATCGGGAAGAATCTGGTTGAGATCATCTTCAAGAACAACGGCTATGACGTCATCAATCTCGGCATCAAAGTGCCGCCCGAGGAGCTGATCCGGGCCTTTAAGGAACACCAGCCGCACGCCATCGGCCTTTCCGGGCTGCTCGTGAAGAGCGCCCAGCAGATGGTCATCACCGCGGCGGACTTGCGCGAGGCTGGCATCAGCGTCCCGCTGCTGGTCGGCGGCGCAGCACTCTCGGAGAAATTCACCCGGCAGAAGATCGCCCCGAGCTACGGGCAGGCTGTTTGCTACGCGAAAGACGCAATGACCGGGTTGCACCTGATGAACCAACTCAGCGACCCGACCCGCCGGAATGAAGTCCTCCAAGCACACACGTACCGGGACGGAGCCGCGGCGGAGGTACGCGCGGCATCCGGCCCGGCCGCGGTTTCTGAGGCGCCCTCGAGCCGCGTGCGCAGCGATCTGCCCATTCCCCCGGCGCCTTACCGGGACCGCAAAGTGCGCTACGTTCCCGACCTCAACGAGATTTGGAGTTACATCAACCCGTACATGCTCTACGGGCGCCATATGGGATTCAAGGGAAGCTTCGAGAAAGCGCTCGCGGAGCACGACCCGCGCGCGCTCCAGCTCCGCGACGATATGGAGGAAGTGAAACGCGATGCCGCGCGCTTCATGAAAGTCCGCGCCATCTGGCAGTTCTTCGAGGCAGAGCGCGCCGGAAACTCCATCCAGCTCTTCGCTCCGGGCGAGAGTGCGTCACTGCATACGTTTCATTTTCAACGGCAGCAGGTCCGCGACGGTCTTTGCCTGAGTGATTACATTCTGCCGCCCGCCGGCGGAAAGCGCGATCATGTTGTGCTCTTTGTCGTCAGTGCGGGCGAGGGCATCCGCGAAAAGGCGGAGGAAGCCAAGGCCGCCGGGTTCTATTTCAGGTCCCACGGCCTGCAAGCCCTGGCGCTGGAGTCCGCCGAGGCCTGCGCGGAATGGCTTCACCGCCGTATCCGGGAGGATTGGGGCTTCCCCGACCCGTCCGGATTGACGATGCAAGATCGCTTTACCGCGCGCTATCGCGGCAAGCGCTACAGTTTCGGCTATCCTGCCTGCCCAAGTCTCGATGACCAGGCGGGCATTTGGAAGGTGCTGCGGCCGGAGGACATTGGTGTTCAGCTCACCGAAGGCATGATGATGGATCCGGAGGCCAGTGTCAGCGCACTAGTGTTCCACCACCCGGATTGCACGTATTTCTCGGTCGGCGAACCGGCACCTTAGCTTATGCGGCTGTGAAGGCGGAGTCCCGGAGAGCGTATAAGGTGCGCGATAGGCCAGTACGCACCGGGCGGTAGTACACCAGTCTGGCTATCGTTTCAATCCGCGACGCAACATCACAAATGCTCCCCAAAACAGCAATACAGCAATGCTCCAAGTAACCATTGCGAGTGCACCAAGCTCAAAAGGCTCAAGCACGGTCGGCCCCGCCTCATGGAAGTATTCGTAATACAGGTCAGTTGTGTAAACGACTGTGAATAGAAGCACTGTTGTGCCGCCGATGATGTACAGTGTTCGTTTCACGCTGCGGCCTTAGTATTTTGTCTGTCCAACAATGCTACCACTTCTTCTAGCGCCCAAACGCGGTTTGCTACCCCCCCTTCCATTGCTGGCGTCACTCGCAACGTTTCGTGCACATGGCAGAAATTGTAGTGCACCCGGAGTGCACGCATTTCTCGGTCGGCGAACCGGCGGAATCTTGAATCGCCGCTGCGCAACTGCAGCCCTTGACTTGACGGCGCCAGGGCTTTCGCTTAATTTCCTGAGCGAGGATGAGGAATGAACCTGATACTCTCTAGCACCGGAAGCTATCCCCGCATCGGCGATTCGCCGGACCTACAGATCCTGCGGCGGACCATCGCCTCGGTGGACCGCAACGAACGGACTCCGTCCGACCTGGCGGACGCCGAAGCAGAGATGATTCGCCGCGCCATTGAGGAACAGGTGCGCGCTGGGCTGGAGCTGGTCACCGACGGGTTGATCAAGTGGAACGACCCGATCTCCCACTTGGCCGGTAAGCTCGCCGGCGTGAAGATCAAGGGCCTGCTGCGCTTCTTTGACACCAATTTCTATTTCCGCCAGCCGGAGCTGACGGCGCGGCCCGAGCGCAAGGGCACGCTGCTAGTCGAAGAGTTTGCCTTCGCCTTAAACGTTTTGGGTTCGATACCTACCCCCAGCGAGAAGGCCGGCCGGCTGGCGCTGAAACCAGTGTTGACAGGCCCCTACACGCTGGCAAAGTTTTCGCTGGCGGCGATCTCTGGCATGACCTCGCTCGAAGCGCGCGCGGAGGCCTATGCAGAGGCGCTTGCCGCCGAAGTGCGCGCCCTCGTCGAGGCCGGCGCAAGATTCATTCAGGTGGACGAGCCCGCCATCATCAAGTACCCGGAAGACTGGAAGACTTTTGAGCGCGCGCTTGGGCCGCTGGCCCAGGCCCGCGATGATGCGGCCAAGGCGGGCAAGCGCGCGCAGCTCGCTCTCTACGTTTATTTCCACGATGCCGCGCCGCTCTACGACAAGCTGGCCCGCTTGCCCATCGATGTCCTGGGGATCGACTTCACGTATAATCCCAAGCTCGTAGATTTGGTCGCTGCGGCCGGCTCTCCCATCCCGCTGGGGCTTGGGCTGGTGGACGGCCGCAACACTAAGCTGGAAGACCCCGGCGCTGTGGCGCGCCAGATCGAGAAAATGATGCCGAAGATCGCCGGAGGGAAAGCCTACTTGGGCACCTCCTCGGGCCTGGAGTATTTGCCGCGTGACCGGGCCTATGCCAAGCTGGAGCTGCTCGGAAAAACCATTTCCGCAGTGAGAGTCGGAGCCAGCGCGCTCGCAAGGTAGAAGTTTTGAAGGAGCGGATACCTGAAAGCGCACTGCCGAAAGCTGAGGGGTTGAACGATGAGCCGCCAAAAACTGGAAAAACTGGGCCTCCATCTGCCCCTTTTCCCAACCACTTCGGTGGGCAGCTTCCCGAAACCAGACTACCTGGTGAAGGCTCGCGCTGACTTCAACAAGGGCAAGATTACCGAGGAGCAGCTTGTGGAGCTGGAACGCAAAGCCACCGCGTTCTGGATTGCCAAGCAGGAAGAGCTGGACATTGACGTCCTTGTGGACGGCGAAATGTATCGCGGCGATATGGTGGCCCATTTCGCTGAGCGCCTGCCCGGCTTCACTGAGGGCGGCGTGGTGCGAAGTTACGGCAACCGCTACTACCACAAGCCCGTCATCACCGGCGAGGTGAAGTGGCTCAAGCCCATCACCGTGGACTGGTGGAAGTACGCCCAGAGCCTGACCAAACGCCCGGTGAAGGGCATGCTCACCGGGCCCTACACGCTCATGGACTGGAGCTTCAACGAGCACTATCCCGACCGCAAAGCCGCTTGCATGGCGCTGGCCGGGGTGGTTCGCAAAGAGGTGGAAGCGTTGATCGCCGCCGGCTGCAAGATCATTCAGGTGGACGAGCCCGCGCTCTCCGTACGCCCTGAGGAGCTCTCCATCGCCATCCAGGCGATGCACGTCGTAACCGACGGCCTGGATGCGTACTTCCTCGCGCACGCTTGCTACGGCGCCTTCGAGTACATCTATCCCGGCATGCTCGAGATGCCCGTGGATAACTTCGACCTCGAAATGTCGAATGGCGACCTGAAGCTGCTGGCATTGTTTCGCAGCCATCCGTTCACCAAGGACATCAGCTTTGGCGTGGTGGACGTACATTCGCATCACATCGAAGACCCGGCGACGGTTCGCAAGCGCCTCGGCGATGCCCTCTCCATCATCCCCAAAGAGGCGGTCTGGGTGGACCCGGACTGCGGCCTTAAAACGCGCACGGTCGAAGAGGCCATCGAGAAGCTGCGCGTGTGCGTTCAAGCGGCCAAAGCCTACCGCAACCAACCGCGCGCAACTTCAGCCTGAGCGTTCCGACGGCGCTACCGCTCGAAGTGAGATAGGCTCGCCCCTGGACCGTTCGCGCGAGTTTTCGACTGCCATCGCGTTGCCTTGACGCGCTCCGGCGTTTCGCTTACAGTCAACAGCTTCGCATGTTTGCGCGATTCTCAATCCTCGCTTGGGCCTTTGCGTCGCGACTTCTTTGTCGCTGCGCCGCTCTTGCCTTGCTCGTGCCTGCCGGTATTTATCCTGGGGTTGCAGATGCGCAAGACGCGGCAGCACAAATCGACTTCAAAGCGGGTGAGGTGGCGCAGCCAGAATGGCCGGCGCGTGCCGTACGCGCCCCCAAGGCCATGGTGGTGAGCGACGAACCCTTGGCCTCTGAAGCCGGCATCGAAATCCTGAGAAAGGGCGGGAATGCAGTTGATGCTGCGGTCGCAGTGGGGTTCGCGCTGGCGGTGGTTCAGCCGGCTGCCGGAAATCTGGGGGGTGGCGGATTCATGCTCGTACGCCTGGCCAACGGCCGCACTGGCTTTGTGGACTATCGGGAGACAGCACCCGGCCGGGCCTCGCGCGACATGTATGTCGGCGCCGACGGCACACTCGACTCTGCTGCGGCGACGGTCGGCTACCGGTCGATCGCCATTCCTGGCACGGTGGAGGGCATGGAACTGGCCCTGCGCACTTACGGCACGATGAAACTCGCTGAGGTCATGGCACCGGCGGTCCGCCTGGCCGAGCGGGGATTCCCGGTCAGCGAAAAACTCGCCCGGTCGCTGCGTGACGCCCGCCCCCTGCTCGAGCGCTTCTCGACCAGCCGCAGGATTTTCCTGAAGGACGGCGCACTCTTCCCACCCGGCGAGATCCTGCGCCAGCCGGAGCTGGCGGCGACGTTGCGGAGAATTGCGCGAGGCGGCGCGGCAGAATTCTATCGCGGTGAGACCGCCCGCCTGCTAGCCGAAGAGCTTGCGCGCATGGGCGGGCTGATCAATCGCGAAGACCTGGCCGGCTACCAGGCCAAGATTCGCGCGCCCTTGCGCGCCAAATACAAGCACGCGGGCAGCGAGTGGGAAGTGATTTCAGCGCCGCCGCCGAGTTCCGGCGGCGTAGCCCTCATCGAAGCGCTGAACATCCTGGCGGAGGTTGAGCTGAAGCCCGGCTTGAACAGCGCCAAGAGCGCCACAAACTCCAGTACAGGCTCCTGGGACGATCCGCAGACAGTTCACTGGGTGGCCGAGACCCTGCGCCGCGTTTTTGCCGATCGCGCCGCACACTTGGCCGATCCTGATTTCGCCCGTGTTCCCGTCCGCGGGCTTACCGACCCGCGTTACGCTGCGCAATTGCGCGCGACGATTGATTCGCGGCGGGCATCTTCGAGCCAAGCGATCCGCGCCGGCAACCCGAATCCCTTCGACGGTGTGTCGACTGGTTTGCCGTCCTCGCGAAGCGAGGGCCGGGGCCTCCCTCCGGAAGGTGAACACACAACGCACTTCTCGGTGGTGGACGCCGCCGGCAACGCCGTCGCCAACACTTATACGCTCAACGAAAGCTATGGCTGCGGCGCCACGACCTCGAGCGGGTTTCTGCTGAACGACACCATGGACGATTTCACGACGCAACCCGGCGTGCCCAATGAGCTGTTCGGGCTGGTGCAGTCCGAAGCGAACGCCATCACGCCGGGCAAGCGCGCGCTCAGCTCGATGACGCCCACGATTCTCCTCCGGGACGGCAAACTTAGCTTTGTGACCGGATCGCCCGGCGGCCCGCGCATTATTTCGGCCACGCTGCTGAGCGTGCTGCATTGGATGCGCTTCGGTCCCGCTGACGCCGCGGGCGCGCAGGCCGCCATCAATGCGCCACGCTTCCACCACCAATGGATGCCCGACACACTTTGGATTGAGAACACGTTTCCCGAGGAGACGGCGCGGGAGCTCGCCGCGCGGGGCCACCATCTCCAGCGGCGGTCCTGGATCGGCCAGGTGGAAGCCATCGGCATCGACCCGCAAACCGGCGAGCGGCTGGGCGCCGCCGACGCGCGCCGCCAGGGCGCTGCGGTGGGCTACTGAGGAGTCCGATGCAGCGAGTGCTCTCCACTTATTTGTTCGTCCACCGCAAGCTGACATCAGAGCTGCTGGGCGAAGTCGCGGGCGCCGGCATCCCGGCAGTCGAAATATTCTCCGCGCGAGCGCATTTCGATTACCGCGAACCCCAGGAGGCGCGCGAGCTGGCCGGCGCGCTCGAAGCGCATCGCCTGACACTGCATGCGGTGCACGCGCCGACCGAGCGCGATGTGACTGCAACCCGCGAGAGCGGTGTGCCGCTTTCGATCTCCGACCCGGAGCGGATTCGGCGGCTCGACGCCGTGGACGAAGTCAAGCGCGCGCTCGACCTCGCTGAGCTCGTCCCCTTCCGCTACCTGGTGCAGCACGTGGGCTCCTCGCGCGACCGGATGGACCCGCGCAAGTGGGACGCAGCTTTCAATTCGCTCGAGCACTTGATGTTGTTCGCGAAGCACCGCGGCGTCACCATCGCCCTGGAGAACACTCCCGGCGGGTTGGCAACGCCCGCTAACTTGCGGCAATTCATCACCGAAACGCGGCTTCACGATCTGCGCTTGTGCTTCGACACCGGCCACGCGCACATGGAAGACGGAGTCGGGCCCGGCTTCGAGACAATGCGGGAACTGGTGGTTACCACCCACGTCCACGATAACCGCGGCGAAAAGGACGAGCACCTGCTCCCCTACGAGGGCACCATCGACTGGGACGCGGCAGTTAAACTGCTCGCCGGCAACCCCATCGTGCTCGAGCTGAAGGAGCAGGCCGCAGCAGCGAGCCCATTCGAGCCGGCATCGGTTTCGCAAGCACTGCAGGGCGCGCGAGGCGTGTTTGAAAAGTTTGAGCAGTTGCTCGCCACAACGGCTTGAAAAGGGCCTCATTCCAAGGGTGCCCTGGCTACGGCGGGGTAAACTCCGCGACCGAGGGATCTCTCCGAGCGATTCCCTGATAGTTTCCGGATCGTAGGAAAACGTCGAGGCTTCATGAGCATCGAGAAAGCAACGAAAACTCACCTCGTGACGATTGAGAGTGCCGGGCAGCACGATGGCGGGGAGGTCACCCTGCGCGGCTGGCTCTACAACCTGCGGGAATCGGGCAAGCTGCTCTTCCCCATCTTTCGCGATGGCACCGGCCTGATGCAGGGCGTGGTCTCGCAGAAGGAAAACCCGGCGGCGTTTGAGGCGCTGCGAGGCCTGCGGCAGGAGTCGAGTGTGATTGTCAGCGGGCGCGTACGGGCAGAGCCCCGCGCGCCGGGCGGCTACGAGCTTGCGGTGAGCGAGGTCGAGGTCGTACAGCGCGTTCCGGAAAATGATCCTTACCCGATTCAACTGAAAGAGCACGGCGTCGATTTCCTGCTCGACCGGAGACACCTGTGGATTCGCACGCCGCGCCAGGCGGCCATACTGCGCATCCGCGCCGAGGCCATTCGCGCGGCCCGCGAGTACATGGATGACCAAGGCTACATACTCACGGACACGCCCATCTTCACCCCAGCGGCCTGCGAAGGCACCACCACGCTGTTCGAAGTGCAGTACATTGACGAACAGAAGGCCTACCTGACGCAGTCCGGCCAGCTCTACCTCGAGGCTACCGCGGCGGCGCTGGGCAAGGTTTATTGCTTTGGGCCGACGTTTCGCGCGGAAAAATCCAAGACGCGGCGCCACCTAACCGAATTCTGGATGCTGGAGCCCGAAGCGGCCTACGCGCACCTGGAAGACATGATGGCGCTGGGCGAAGGTTTAGTGAGCCACATGGTGCAGTCGGTGCTCAAGAACCGCGCGCGCGAACTGGAGACCCTCAAGCGCGACGCTTCGAAGCTGGCGGGCGTCAAACCGCCCTTTCCTCGCATCACTTACGATGAGGCCGTCGAGACTCTGCAAAAGCGCGGCAATCCCGCGAAGTGGGGCGACGACTTTGGGGGCGACGAAGAGACCATTCTCTCCTCCCAGTTCGACCGGCCGGTCATCGTCCATCGCTATCCGGCCGCCATTAAGGCGTTCTACATGCAGCCCGACCCCGAGCGGCCCGAGTTGGCGCTCGGCTTTGACATGCTCGCCCCGGAAGGCTACGGCGAGATCATCGGCGGCGGCGAGCGCATCGCCGATTACGACCTACTGGTCAGACGCCTGCGCGAGAACAACCTGCCCGAAGAAGCGTTTCAGTGGTACCTGGACTTGCGGCGCTACGGCAGCGTGCCGCACGCAGGCTTCGGGCTGGGCCTGGAGCGCACGGTCGCCTGGATTTGCGGGACTGAGCACATCCGGGAAGTCATCCCCTTCCCGCGCATGATTTATCGCGTCTATCCTTAAGCGCGGGCGCTTGGCGGGAGAGCGCGGTGAGGGGGCCGTCATTCCGAAGGAGGGCAGCCACTGAGGAATCCCTCCGCAGAGATTTGTCGCCCGCCTTAGAGTGTCTGAGGTCGCCGCGGCGACCAGAGGGCGGGCTCGGAATGGCAGGGACTTGAGGTTTCCTCTCCGCGATGCCGCAAAAGATTCGCATCATCGGCGTGCCTATGGACCTGGGCCAGAGCCGCCGCGGGGTGGACATGGGGCCTTCAGCGCTGCGCGTGGCTGGCCTGCAGTCGCGCCTGAAGCAGTTAGGCCACCACGTGGAAGACATCGGCAATATTCCAGTGAAGCAGCCGGAGGAGATGCACTACGGCGAGAAACGCGCCAAGTACTTGAACGAAATTGCGGAGACCTGCCGCGGGTTGGCCGAGACGGTGGAGCGCACGCTCGGGGAAGGATTCATACCGCTGGTACTGGGCGGCGACCACTCCATTGCGGTTGGGTCGATGTCCGGTGTGTCCAGCTTTTTCCGCAAGCAGTCCAAGCGCATCGGCTACATCTGGCTCGACGCCCACGGCGACATGAACACACCCGACAGTTCTCCTTCGGGCAACGTTCACGGGATGCCGATGGCTTCCATCATCGGCTATGGCGCGCCGGAGCTGGTCGAGCTCGGGGACTTTAAACCCAAGGTGGAGCCGCGCAACGTCGCTCTGGTCGGGGTACGCGACCTGGATGCCAAGGAGCGCCGACTGGTGAAAGAGTCCGGGGTGCACGTCTTCACCATGCGCGATATCGACGAACGCGGCATGCGCGAAGTGATGACCGAGGCAATCCGCTTCGCCACGGATGAGGCCGCTGGCTTCGCGGTGAGCCTCGACATGGACTTTGTCGATCCGGCAGACGCCCCTGGCGTGGGCACGCCCGTCCGCGGCGGGGTGACCTATCGCGAGGCGCACCTGGCGATGGAGATGATTGCCGACAGCGAGGCGATGGTGTCGCTCGAAATTGTGGAGATCAATCCGGTGATCGACCTGCACAACAAGACGGCGCTGTTGGGCGTCGAGATGGTACTCTCCGGCCTGGGCAAAAAAATATTGTAGCCGGCGCCCCGTCCGCGCCGGCGGACTGAGGGGAGGCTTTTGGGCTCGCTGTTCGACTTTTGGTTTCGAGTTTCGACGACATGGCCACAGAAAAAAAACGGCTCCGAATCGGCGTTCTCTTCGGGGGGCGCTCCGGCGAACATGAGGTCTCACTGGCTTCGGCTGCGTCGGTGATCCGCGGCCTGGACCCCGAAAAATACGAGGCCGTGCCGATCGGCATCAGCAAGGATGGCCGCTGGCTGGTGGGCGCAGGCGCGCAGAAGATGCTTCCGGAAGTACTGAAGACCGGCCAGCGTGTCGTGCTCTCGGCTGACCCCAACGCAGCGGGGCTAGTGCCGCTCGACCACAGCGGAGGCGATTCTCTGCGCGTGGATGTGATGTTCCCGGTGTTGCACGGCACCTTCGGCGAAGACGGCACCGTGCAGGGGCTGCTGGAACTCGCCGGTCTCCCCTACGTCGGCGCCGGTGTGGTGGGCTCCGCCGTGGGCATGGACAAGGACATGCAAAAGCGGCTCTTCCTCCAGGCGGACCTTCCCGTCGCCGACTTCCTGGCCGTCCCGCGCGCCGACTGGGAGAAGGCTCCGAAAAAGGCTCTCGGCACGATCGAGAAGAAGTTTCGCTACCCGCTGTTCGTCAAGCCAGCCACTCTGGGATCGTCGGTGGGCATGACCAAGGTCCACATGCGTAAAGAACTGCCCGCCGCGCTCGGCTTGGCCGCCGAGTTCGCGCAGAAGATTCTGGTCGAACGCGCCATCGTCGGCCGCGAGATCGAAGTCTCTGTGCTCGGCAATGCCGACCCGCGTGCCTCGGTGCCGGGCGAGATTGTGCCGCACCGCGAGTTCTACGATTACACGGCCAAGTACCTCGAGGAAGGCACGCAGCTGATCATCCCGGCGAAGCTCACGCGCGCGCAGGTCAAACGCTTCCAGGACTACGCCGTGCGCGCCTTCCGCGCCATCGAATGTACAGGCATGGCGCGGGTGGATTTCTTCCTCGAGGGGCGGACCCGCCGCATCTTTCTCAACGAAGTCAACACCATCCCGGGCTTCACCTCCATCAGCATGTACCCTAAACTGTGGGAGGCTAGCGGCCTAGGTTTTCGCGAGTTGATCGACCGGCTGATCGAGCTGGCACTCGAACTGCACCGTGAAAAGGCCCGCACGAAGTACTCGATCGAGCTGCCGGCCGGGGCCGGCGGCGCCCTCGAAGCCTAACTCAGGCTTTTCTAAGGCGCGGGCTGGAATCTTCGATCGCCGCGACAACAGGTTTCGATCTCCGGGGCTCGAGATGACGACGTACCAAGTCGTGAAAGGGGAAAATCGTGGGGCTGCTCGATTCCGATAGCGAAGAGCCAAAGTCGAAAGCGCGCCGCTATGTCATCACCGGACTGGCATTTGTCCTCCTGGTGACAGCGGGTGTCTGGTACCTCGTTCGCTTCTATCCGGAGAAGAAGGCAGCCGAACACTTCTTCAATGCGCTGGTGGTTGGCGACACGCAGCTCGCCTATCAGATCTGGAAGCCCCAGGGTAGCAGTTATTCCTACAGTGACTTCCTCGATGACTGGGGCCCTTCGGGCTACTATGGGCCCATAAAGAGTTATCGCATCGAGAGCGCTCAGGCGCCGCCCAGAGGGGGCAGCGGGGTGATCGTGGTGGCTGAAGTAAGCCCTTTCGAGCCGTTCCCCGCAGGCAATGATGTCACACAGAACCGCCGCACAAAAGAAGTGCGCATCTGGGTCGAAACAAAAGACAAATCGTTGAGCTTCCCGCCATAGGGCTAATGTACCGCCTGCGTCTCGCCGGCGCCGTAGTCCCCCATACACGGCAGCAAAAATGCCGCTAGGACAGCGGCGGTACAGCCAGCACCGCTGGCTGCTGGCCCGACCGTTTGAAATTCGCCGGCGAGATGCCGGCGTTACGCTATAGCGGCTAGGAAAGTTCGCGAAGGGCGGCGAGCAATTCCGCCGGCAAGACAGTAGCTGTGCCCAACTTGCCGACGACGACTCCAGCAGCAGCATTAGCCAACACTGCCGCCTCGCGAAGGGATGCGCCGGCCGCTACAGCCAGCGCCAGCGTGGCCAGCACGGTATCGCCCGCTCCGGTAACATCAAAGACCTGCCGCCCAGTAGCCTTGCGGTCAAGTCCTGGCAAGCCCACCCGCGCGTAGCTGACCTCGAAACCCGTAGCGGGAATGTGGAAGCATTCCGGTGTCGTCTTAACTCCCCGGGCACCCTTGCGAGATGTGGTCTGTGTATCCTGTCCGCCGATGCGGGAGGCCGCGTCCTCAAACGCGCTCATCCCCTTTTCCCCGCGAGTGATGACCACGGCGGAACAGCCGAAGTGCGCCAATAGCGCGGTCCCAGCCTGCTCGACCGATTCGTCATCGGTCAGCGCGCGCGTGACGAAGAAGCCTGCCTCTTTGGCATTGCACACAATGGCGGTCGTCCCGCGGTAGGAAAACAGCCGCGAAGTCTTCGGCTTGACGAACGCCGGCACTCCCACCCGGTGACACTCACTCAACACCCGGTCGGCCAGCGCGTCGGTGACAACTCCCTTGTCGTAGTCTGAGACCACCAGCGCGTCCATCTGGCGGAGACTGGTCTTGATCCGGCGAATCAGCCGCCCCTGCGTTTCGCCGGCCAGCGGCTCGCATTTTTCGCGATCCACCCGCACCACCTGTTGATGCCGCGCAATGATTCGCGTCTTCACCGTGGTGGTGCGCCCGGCATCGGTCACGATGCCCTTCTCCCTGAGCCCCAGCGCGCCCAGGCAGCGACGCAATGCCCCCGCCGCCTCGTCTTCGCCGACCGCGCCAAACAGCAGCACACGGGCGCCCAGCGCCGCCAGATTGGCGGCGACGTTGCCCGCGCCGCCCAAACATTCGCTCTGCTCCACAAAATCCACCACGGGAACCGCGGCCTCGGGCGAAAGTCGCGTCGCCGTGCCCCACAGGTAGCGGTCCAGCATGAGATCGCCGACGACACCGATGCGCTGCCCTGGAAACCTCTGGACCAAGGCTTTGAAGTGTCGGGCAAGCTTTTGCGGGGGGGGTCTCATACGGGGCGGGAGGCATGGCCGCTAAACTCACGCGCAGGGCGCGCCAGCCGACGCCCGCCACGAATTGGCAGGCTCATTCGGCTTCGACGCTCGCCTCATCCGGCAACATCACCGGGATGTCGTCCTTGATCGGATAAACACGCCGGCAAGTGGGACATTTCAGGCCCTTGCTGTCGGTCGTAAGCCGGACGGGCGTCTTACACAAGGGGCAGACAAGGATCTCGAGCAGCTCTTTGCTCACCGCCATGGAAACCTCCTCAGGGCCAACCGCCCGACTGTAGCAGACCCTAATTGCCGCAAGCAACTGCCCAGGCTCACCTCGCCCTTTGTAGCCCGGGTCTCAGGCTCCGGGGTTCTTCCGCTAAGACCATTTACAAACCCCGCCTCCAAAGAGACAGGCTACAGGCCCCTGCCGCGAAGGAATTCTCGCACCACTTGCGGAACGTCCTTGCGCTGGCCGTCCACGGCATAGTTCAGCCGACGCATTTCGTCTTCGGAGATTTGGCCGGCAAGAGCATGCAGTGGGTCGCGCATTTCCGGATGGCGCTCCAGCGACTGGCGGCGCACGACGGGCACAGCCTCGTAAGGCGGAAAGTAGTGGCGGTCGTCCTCGAGCACCACCAGGTCGAGCGCTGCGATGACGCCGTCCGTGGAATTTCCGGCCACAATATCCACCTGCTTTTCCTTCAGCGCGCGATAAATCAGCCCCAGGTCCATAATCCGCGGCTTTTCGGCAAACCGAAGTTGATAGGTCTGCACCAAACCGCGGAACCCGTCGGGGCGTTCCATGAACTCGTAGCCGAATCCGGCGCGCCAGCGGGGCGCATAGGGCGCAATGTCGGAAATCGTGCGGAGCTTGAGATGCCGCGCATCTTCCCCGCGAACCACCATGGCAAAGGTATTGTTGAACCCCAGCGGCTCGGCCACCTCGAAGCCGAAGCGCTCGCGGTAGGCCTTCTTGACGCGTTCGTACACCGCTGCTCGGTCGCTTGAGGGCGATTCCCCGAGGACCGCGGTGAGCGCCGTGCCGGTGTATTCCACGTAGAGGTCGATCTCGCCCGCGCGCAAGGCCTGCTGGCAGATCAGCGTCCCGCCGAGGTTCAGGCGCCGCTCGACTTGGAGGCCCGTGCGCGCCGCGATGACTTGCGCGAGCAACTCCGCCAGGACGATCTGCTCGGTGAAATTCTTCGAGCCGATCACGACCCGCCGCTCGCGGCCTGAGCGGCAGCCGGGGAGCAGGAGCAACAAGCAGCTCAGCAAAATCACCATCCAACCCGGCCGAGGAAGAATCTTCCCGCGCAGTTTCGCGCGTGGCGATGAACCCCGCAGAGAGATTCCTCGCAGGCCGCGGCGGGCTCGGAATGAGAAGAGGCAGAGGCTAGGGTCAAAGGTGGGGTTCGCGGAGATCGGCTTCCGCGGAATCAAGGTGATTTGCATACTACCTTGCGGTAAGGCGTCGCTCGGCCCAGCCCAGGCTCACGTCCGCCAGCACCGCCAGAATCGCCGCCGGAATCGCGCCGGCTAGAATCACCTGGTTATTCACCATGGCCACGCCGCGGAAGATGTACATCCCCAGGCCGCCGGCGCCGATGGCCGCCGCGATCGTCGCCACGCCCACCGAAATCACCGTGGCCACGCGGATTCCCGCGAGGATGACTCCCAGCGCAAGCGGAATCTCCACCTGCCGGAGCACTTGCCCTTCGGTCATCCCCATACCGCGCGCCGCTTCTGCCACCGCGCGGTCGACGCCAGCAATGCCGGCGAAGGTGTTGCGAATGATGGGCAGGAGGGCGTAGAGGGTCAGCGCGACGATGGCCGTGCGGTCGCCGATTCCTCCGATCAATGGCACCGGAATCAGGAATCCAAACAGGGCCAGGCTGGGCACCGTCTGAATGACGTTTGCCGCGCCCAGAATCCACTGGCGCAGTGCTTTGTGGCGCGTGAGAGCAATACCCAGCAGCACGCCGAGTGGAATCGCCAGGACCATGGCCCTGGCCACCAGCAGCAGATGCTCGAGTGTCAATTGCAGGACCTCGGCCCGATTGCGAATCAAGAAGTCAAAGGCGTTCACCAGGCACCTCGTATCCGTTCTCAGCTCGTAGTTCCTAGCTCTGTGTCGTCCGTTCTTCAGTTATGGGTTTTCAGTCTCCGGCTTTGGATCCAAGGCCGCGTCTCCAGCACCCAAGGCGCGGACAAATTCTTTCACCTCAGCTTCTGGACCGCGCAGAAATTCCTTTGCCGGATGGACGGCCACCAGTTTGCCACCCGCCAACAGAGCGATGCGCGTCCCCAGCAGCAAGGCCTCCCGCACATCGTGCGTGACGAACACTATCGTCTTGCCCAGCCGCGCCGCAAGCTGGCGAAATTCCTGCTGCAGCTCCGCCCGCGTCACCGGATCCAGCGCGCCGAATGGCTCGTCCATCAGCAGGATGGGCGGGTCCGCCGCCAGCGCCCGCGCCACGCCGACGCGCTGCCGCTGACCGCCGGAGAGTTCGTGTGGCCGACGCGGAGCAAACTGTCCGGGATCGAGTCCCACCAGCCGAAGCATTTCCTGCACCCGCGCTTGCACGCGCGGTGCCTCCCAACCTTCGAGCGATGGCACCAGTCCGACATTGCGCGCGATGGTGAAATGGGGGAAAAGCCCGACCTCCTGGATGACGTAACCGATCCGCCGGCGCAGACAAATGGGATCCCAGTCGGTGGTCCGCCGCCCTTCAACCAGAACTTCTCCGGAGGTGGGCTCGAGCAGCCGGTTGATCAGCTTCAGGGTAGTGGTCTTGCCCGAACCGCTGCGGCCCAAGAGAATCAGCGTCTCGCCGCCCTGAACTTGCAGGCTCAAGTCTGAGACCAGTGCGCGCCTCTGAGGCTGCGCTCGAGGCGGGCCGCCATCTGCGTGGTACCACACGCCGCGACATTCGATGACGCTGCCGTGTTCTGCCGCTGTTTCCATCCCGCTCTCCGCGATCTCCTTGGCCCCATCTCGAAGCCGATTCACAACCTCAATGCGGCGAACAATGGGCGGTCACGCCGCACTGCAAAATCGCCAACGGGACCCCCAACTGCACTGAAAGGATTGACTTTCCTCCCGGCTCCGGTCATCCTCAGCTCCCCACGAATTGGGCGGAGCAGGAGCTTCCCCTCCGTCCCGAGGCCGCGCCGGGGAGTGCATGCCCGCGGTCGGATTTACATCTAATCAGAGGAGACCCATGGGAGCCGCAGCGATCCCGGTCCAAATCCGCCAGACGTTGAGGTCGCGACTCGCTAAAGCGCGTGCCCGCACCGATGAGCTTTTCGCCATCGTGCGCCCCGAGGCGTTCTATGACAGACCGATTCCGGAACGGCACCGCGTCATCTTCTACCTCGGACATTTGGAAACGTTCGATTGGAACTTGCTGGGCCGCGATGTGTTTGGGCTGGACCCTTTTCACCAAGAGTTCGATCGGCTGTTTGCCTTTGGGATTGATCCGGTAAGCGGCAAAATGCCCACTGACCAGCCATCGGACTGGCCAGGGCGGCCGGAGATCGAGGCGTACAAGCACCGGCTGCGGCAGACGCTCGACGCATGTCTGGAGCTCGCTTCGCTCGACAACCCTGCCCAAGCGCTCCTGCAGAATGGCTTCCTCCTCCAGGTGGCCATCGAACACCGCCTGATGCATGCCGAAACCCTGGCCTATATGCTGCATCAGTTGCCGCTCGACCGCAAAGTCGAGCGTCCGATTGTACCAGCACCCGCGGCGTCTCCGGTGAAGCCCCGCATGGTGGAGATCCCTGCGGGCAGCGCCACGCTGGGGCTACCACGCAACGCCAAGCCTCCTTTTGGATGGGCCTTTGGGTGGGACCCCTTCGGCTGGGACAACGAGTTTGAGGCGCATCGCGTGGACGTCCCCGCCTTCGCCATCGACGCCTACAATGTGACCAACGCGGATTACCTGAACTTCGAGCGCGCCGGAGGATACGAGCACCGCTCCCTCTGGACCCACGCCGATTGGGAGTGGAAGCAGGCGCGGGGAGTCAATCACCCGGTTTCTTGGAAGCGCGGCGGCGATCAGTGGTTTTACCAGACCATGTTTGCCGAGATGCCGCTGCCGCTCGATTGGCCCGTGTACGTCAGCCACGCCGAGGCTTTGGCCTACGCCCGCTGGCAGGGCAAAGCGCTGCCCACCGAGGCCGAGTTGCATCGCGCCGCCTACGGCACACGAGACGGTTTGGAACGCCCTTACCCGTGGGGATACGAACCGCCAGACGAGCGCTTCGGGAACTTTGACTTCCAGCGCTGGGATCCGGTCCCCGTGGGGACGTATCCCGCCGGCACCAGCGCCTTCGGTGTGGCCGACCTGTTGGGCAATGGTTGGGAGTGGACGAGCACAATCTTCGGGCCCTTTACCGGGTTCCAACCATTTCCGTTTTATTCGGGCTACTCCGACGACTTC
>Ga0137399_10000189_pt1 | contig 22478 bp, 20 predicted proteins | sample czorhiz316metaG_FD_104810 | JGI IMG/M metagenome (GOLD analysis project Ga0137399, IMG submission 104810) | Vadose zone soil microbial communities from Angelo Coast Range Reserve, California, USA - czorhiz3.16 metaG | ecosystem: Environmental > Terrestrial > Soil > Vadose zone | place: USA...
CCTTCGGGTCCTTCGACTCCAGCCGCGGGGTCTTGGTGCAGAGAAGATATAGAAAAGCGGGGCGAAAGGCGACCCTCTTCTAGTTCATCTGAGATAAGTGCGGACGATGTGGATGACATCGTCAGCGGCTTCTCCCGAGGATTTGGAATTGCGAGGCATATGATTGCGGATGTGGTCCTCCATCAGCTCGGCCATGAGGCTGTTGATGGCGCCGCGCGCGGCGGCAAGGCGCTGGAGGGCGTCCGCGCACGGCTCATCGTCGTTCAGAGCACGAAGAACGCTTTCGAGCTGCCCGATGACTTTCTTGGTGCGGTTGACCAGGTCCAATTTTTCGCGCGAGGTGTGCGACATTTTTGCTTGTCTACCCTATAGGGGTATGGTATCAAGTGTTCGAGGCGGATTGCAATCGCCCCTACAGAGAGTAGGGTAAAGGGTAAGCGAGTTCAATAGCGCGGCTTTCTACCGGCGTGGGATTCCTCAGGCGATCTTCGCGTGGCCGGAGAAGACGAAGAGGATCATTGACAGCACTAGATATTAAGCATAGTTTATAAAGAAAGTTTAATGCCATTAACTAATGGTTTCCGACGACGAGCGCTGCGAAAACCCGGCGTCATTCATCATATTGCGGCCGCTTGGGCTTATCGCGAGGGTTATGCGCAACAGCACGGCAGTGCAAGCTAGCGAAATGCAGGCAGGGAACAAGTAATGCGACGACGCTTTCTGCGCTGGGGTAGTTATTTGTGCGCCATGGTTGGATGGCTCCTTTTCTTCGCGGCCTCTCCGGCTGTGCGTGCCCAGGACGAGTCTGTTCCGCGATCCGCGACTCGAGCCGATGATTCCGAAGCAACCCAGGTGGCGGACCCGGTCCCGGCGATGTTCGCGCATCCGGAGACGGACCGCTGGTGGATCTCAGGGCAGGCGAATTGGATCTCGCAGTGGCATCCGGCGTTTCGTTCTCCCTATCAGGGAGTGAATAGCCTTACTCCGGAAGCGCAGGACGCGACCTCGCGGGTTCTCACGCTATTCACGGGCTTGCGGGTGACAGGTACAGCGGAATTTCTCTGTGATGTGCAGGAGTCCGGAGGGCATGGGATCGGCGAAGCGCTAGGGCTTGGAGGCGTCACGAATCTCGATGTTGTTCGAAACACCACTTTGAGCAGAGCGCCGTACGTCGCGCGGCTATTGTGGCATCAAATCATTCCGCTGGGCGGAGAGAAAGTGACTTCGGCGCGAACGCCGTTCTCTCTCTTTAGCTCGCTGCCCGTGAGACGGCTGGAAGTTCGCTTCGGCAAATTCAGCATGGCGGATTTTTTCGATTTGAATGGCTACGGCAGCGACACTAATTTCCAATTCATGAACTGGACTGTGGACAATAACGGAACGTACGACTACGCCGCGGACACGCGCGGGTTCACATTTGGCGCCATACTCGAGTATCACGACCGGCGATGGGCGGTGCGGTTTGCGGAAGGGCTCATGCCGAAAGTCGCGAATGGAATCCACTTGGATGCGGACGTGAGCCGGGCGCGCGCGGAAAACATTGAATTCGAAGTGCATGGCGCCGTCCTGCGAAAACAAGAAGGCATTGTTCGCTTCCTAAGCTTTGTGAATCGCGCCAACATGGGAAGTTACCGCGAGGCGGTCGACAATTTCCTCGCCGGGATAACGACCAAGCCGGATATCACCGCACACCCTCTCCGGACAACAATCAAGTATGGCTTCGGCGTGAATTTCGAACAGCAGCTTAACGACTACATGGGCGTGTTTGGTAGATGGGGATGGAACGAGGGCCGGCATGAATCATATGCGTATACGGAAGTGGACCAGACAGCGCAGATCGGCGCGGGCGCAAACGGAAAGCCGTGGTATAGAAAGTTCGACCGCGCCGGTCTGGTATTTGTTTCGAATGGCATCTCGCGTGACCATCAGCAATACTTGGCGCTCGGAGGCCTGGGCTTTCTGCTGGGCGACGGACAGCTGCGTTACGGGCGCGAAAACATCGTCGAGACCTCCTACGCACTCCACGTGTGGCGGGGAATTTATCCTTCGTTTGGCTTGCAGCACATCAACAATCCCGGCTACAACCGGGACCGGGGACCGGTAATCGTGCCGAGCCTGCGCCTGCATTTGGAGTTCTAGATGCCCGTACAGCGAAACTTCTAGGCAGCGGGGCAAAAGTCTGCTAACTAAGTGCTGCTGATTCCGTCGGAGTAATAAAAGGTTTGCCGTTTCGGTGCCTTCCTTTTGGTGTATTGTCAATTAGCGTTGGGTTGGGGGAGTTCATGAAAGTAGATTTGCGGCTGACTCCGTTTATGGAGTTTTGCAGAGTTTTCCGTATTTTCCTTCCCGTCGCGGCGGCCATCGTATTTGTTTCCCACGCCGCCAGCGCTCAGACCGTTGATGAAGTCATCGGCAAGAATATTCAGGCGCATGGCGGAGTTGACAAGTTGAAAGCCGTGCGCAGTATCCGCACCACCGCAAAGTTCAGCCGAGGTTCGCTTCGCGCCGAATTTCGCCAGGAAAACAAGCGCGCGGACAAGGTTCGAGAAGAATTCATCATCCAAGGCTTGGCACAGGTGCAGGCCTACGATGGCAAGACGGGATGGCAGATTTCACCTTTCGGTGGCCGCAAAGATCCGGAGCTGCTTTCCCAGGACGATCTGAAAAGCCTGGTCGTGGACGCCGATATCGATGGGCCTCTTGTGGGGTACAAAGAGAAGGGCCATAAAGCCGAACTGGTGGGGCACGACTCGGTCGAGGGAACGGATTGTTTCAAAATCAAGCTGGGCATGAAGAACGGAGACGTGCGCTACTACTATCTCGATGCGGACTCATTCCTCGAGCTGAAACTGGAAATTCAGACCACAATTCGCGGTGCGTTACAGGAGTCTGAGTTATATTATGGCGACTACGAACAGGTGAACGGCATCTTTTATTCCTTCGCGGTGGAGCAGGCGCAAAAAGGGAGCGCTTCACGCGCGCAATTCTCCGTAGAAAAGATCGAACAGAACATACCGCTGGAAGACGCACATTTCGCGATGCCCGTTTCCAAGCCGGAGACAAAGGCGCCGCCGGCCGGAAAATGATTCTTGAAGCGAGGACCGGCAAGAATGCCTGTCCCGCGTCCGAATATCCATGGATGGAGTTACACGCAAGAGCTGTTGCTTCTACCTTATCGCTGAGGAATCCGCCGATATGCGCGAATCAATCCGCTGCTTTGCTGCTGTGATGATAGTGTTTCTCGCGACGATGATTTTTGCCGGGCGCGCGCTCGCGCAAGACGCCAAATTCGACTCGGACACCATCTCCGGACTAGGAGCGAGAAACATCGGCTCCGCCGCCATGAGCGGGCGCGTGGCCGCGATCGCTGCCGTAAAAGAGGACGGCCGGCTGACTGTCTATGTCGGAGCAGCCAGCGGGGGCGTCTGGAAATCTTCGAACGGCGGCACGACGTTCAAACCCGTTTTCGACAAGGAGACCGCGCAATCCATTGGCGCCGTGGCCATCGATCCGCGAGCGCCGAAAACGATTTGGGCCGGCACGGGTGAAGCCTGGACTCGTAACAGCGTGTCGATCGGCAATGGCATCTACAAGTCGACGGACGGCGGCGACAGCTGGACCAACATGGGGCTGCCGAATTCCGAGCGCATTGCGAAAATTATCGTCGATCCGAAGAACAGCAGCACGGTTTACGTCTGCGTGCCGGGAAAACTCTGGAGCGACAGCGAAGACCGCGGTGTCTACAAAACGACAGATGGCGGAAAGACCTGGAACAATATCCTGAAGGGCGCAAACCTTTCGACCGGCTGCTCGATGATTTCCATGAATCCGCAAGACCCGAAGGTACTTTTCGCGGGCATGTGGGACTTTCGCCGGAAGGGCTGGACTTTCCGCTCGGGCGGAGAGAATCCCACCGCGCCCAGCGGCAGCGGTTTTTTCCAGACCACGGATGGTGGAACGACCTGGAAGGAGCTGGATGAAAAGAGCGCCAAGGGGCTTCCTGCAAAACCTTGGGGCCGCGTTGCCGTTACGATCGCGCCATCAAAACCAAGTGTTGTGTATGCCATGATCGAATCGACGCGCAGCGCACTCTTCCGTTCCGAAGATGGCGGCAAAACGTGGGAAGAGCGGGACCGCAGCAATTGGATGGTCTGGCGGCCCTTTTACTTCGCCAACCTGATCGTCGATCCGAAAAACGAGAACAAAGTTTATAAGCCGGACCTCACTCTGATTATGAGCGAGGATGGCGGCAGAAGCTTCAGCGGAATCGGGAACGGCGCACACGGGGATTTCCATGATGTCTGGGTGAATCCCGACAATACCGATCAAGTGATTGCCGGTGATGACGGAGGCGTATGGTATTCCTACGATGGCGGCAATACCTGGTGGAAGGGCAACAACCTCCCGATATCGCAGTTCTATCACGTGAGTGCAGACAACGCCGATCCTTATCACGTCTTTGGGGGGCTGCAGGACAACAGCGTGTGGATGGGCGACTCGCAATATCCCGGCGGGATCACCAACGGCCGCTGGGAGGATCTCTATGAAGGAGATGGATTCTGGGTGTTTCCGGATCCCGCCGATGCGAACTACGTTTACGCCGAATCACAGGGCGGCGAGATCGGCCGCGTGAACCGCTTCACGCTTGAGGGCCGGGCCATTAAGCCGCAACCGAATTACGGGGAAGGGAAGCTGCGCTTCAACTGGAACACACCGATCCACATGAGCCCCAATGAGAAGGGCACGATTTACATCGGCGCGCAATTCCTCTTCCGGTCCCGCGACCACGGTCAATCGTGGGACCGCATCTCGCCGGATCTCACCACCAATGATCCGGAGAAGCAGAAGCAGGAAGAATCCGGCGGAGTTACTGTCGACAATTCATACGCCGAGATGCACACGACGATCTACTCCATCAGCGAGTCGCCGCGCGACGGGCAAACCATCTGGGCTGGAACCGATGATGGGAATCTCCACGTTTCATGCGATGGCGCCAAGTCCTGGACCAACGTTGTTGGCAACGTTCCGAATCTGCCGAAAGCATCGTGGGTTTCGTGGGTGGAAACCAGCCTCTATGACGCAGGCACGGCTTATGCAACGTTTGATCGCCACACATTTGGAGACATGGATCCTCACGTTTTCAAGACCACGGACTACGGGAAGACCTGGACGCCGATCGTTGCCGCGGACAGCGGTGTGCGCGGCTACGCGCATGTCATCAAGGAAGACACGGTGGCGCCCAATCTGCTATTCCTGGGCACGGAATTCGGTCTGTGGATTTCATTGGATGGAGGTAAACACTGGGCGCAATACAAAGGTCACCAATTCCCCATGGTGGCTGTCCGGGACATCGTTGTGCATCCACGTGAGTCGGATCTGGTGGTCGCCACCCATGGCCGAGGCATCTGGATCGTGGACGACATCACGACGTTGCGTAAGCTGACTCCCGAAGTCATGGCGCAAGAGGCAGTTTTCCTGCAGGCGAAGCCCGCGCAGCAGCGGCTCCCTGCGAACGGCGGCTGGGTGGAAGGAAGCGCGGTGTTCACCGGGCCCAATCCCCCGGACGCTGCTTTGATTATCTACTACCAGAGCAAGCGTCACATTTTTGGAAAAATGAAGCTGGAAATTTTCGATTCGCAGGGCAAGCTGGTGGACACGCTCCCTCCGAACAGCCGCCGCGGCGTCAGCCGTGTGGAATGGCCCATGCGGCTCAAAGCGCCGCATGTTCCGCCCGCCGCCACGGCTGCGTTTGAAGCGGCCCAGGGACCTAGAGTTTTGCCCGGCACGTATACGGTGAAGATGACGCGCGGCAAAGAGACCTACAGCACACAACTTGCCGTGGGGCTAGATCCTCGCGCGAAATTTACGCTGGAAGACCGCAAACTGGAATTTGACGCAGCAATGCGCCTCCACCGTCTGCTCGGGGAGATGAGCTTCGATGTCGACCGCATCAACGGCGTACACAACGCACTCATGGAGCGCGGCGCAAAGCTGAAGGGAGACGCTGCCTTCAGCAAGCAGCTGCGGGAACTCGCCGGCAAAGTGGAAGCCATGCGAAAGAAGATCGTGGCCACGACGGAAGGAGGCGCCATCACCGGTGAGGAGCGAATCCGTGAAAAAACGACGCAACTCTATGGAGCCATATTGAGCTATGAAGGTCGGCCAACCGATTATCAGGCCGCGCGCATTGATTCGCTGAAGAAAGAACTAGAAGACGTCGCAGGCGAATTCGATGCTTTCGTTACCAAGGAACTTTCTGCGCTGAATAAATCACTTTCGCAGAAAAGACTGGAACCCATCCAGCCCATCGACCGCAAGGCCTGGGACGCCGCCGATACCGATTCCGTAGCTGGCGCTCCCGGGGCCGCCAAGTTTTTCCGCGAGCGTGATTAATGACGGGCATAGGCGCCGGCGAGGCACATCCATCTCGGCTCGGCGCCAGTCCCAACTTTCACCCGGTTCGTGCCGTGTGGATCCGAAGAGGTGCTTTTCTATTCGTGTCTCCTGCGCTGGAGCCGACATGGCAGATCACCCCTGTTGTGGCCGAACACTTCTGAGGCGGCGCGGTTCCGGCAGATATTCCACTGTGGGCTGATGCCGGACGGGTTGTGGATAGAGGCTCATCAGGTCCAGAAACTCGCCCTGAATATTGCTCCGTACCGGAAGGCCGAAACTCGTGGCCCTCTCGAAGGTAATGGGGTGGTCGTGTGTCCAGGTTCCCTGGGACAGAAGGCGCACAAGTTCCTCTAGCTTCTCTGGCGGAACCTTGTCGGCTAAGAGTTCGCGGACGCTCTCCCGCACCTGCACGATCGCCTTTTCAGCCTGATCGGCCATGATGAGGGTCTGATCGTCCACTTCCTCAACAGGCTTTCTCTCGACGGCCTTTAGGATGGAGGCCCCGGGGTACTGGCCAAGTTGTGGGTCCACGGGACCGAGCACGGCATACTCGCTCATGACGATCTCGTCCGCAGCGAGAGCGATAAGCGTCCCACCGGACATCGCGTAGTGCGGCACGAAGGCCGTGACTTTGCCCTTGTGCTTATGAATGGCGCGCGCAATTTGCAGAGCGGCCAGGACCAAACCTCCGGGAGTGTGCAAGACGATGTCCAGCGGCACTGCCGGATCTGTGAGGTGGATGGCCCGCAAGACTTCTTCGGAATCATTCACATCGATGTAACGAAGGACAGGAAACCCTAAAAAGCTCATGGTTTCCTGGCGATGCACAAGGAGAATGACTCGCGAGTCGCGCTGGCTTTCGATCCTGGCAATGAGGCGCTGGCGCGCTGCTTCGAGAAAACGCTGTTTAAGCACTGGTTGCAGCGCCGAAAGCATGAAGAACGTCCAAAGGATGTCGCCAGGCGTCATTGTTGTTGTACCCTCCGAAACGGAATGAACCTAATTTCGAAGCGTGGGCTAACGTGATTTGCCCTGCTTCTCCGGCCGCGGATGGGGAGCTGGCCTTGCACGATGAGCGGACGCCACATGGGGCGGAAACTCCCTATCTGTGTGGGAGACGCGCCGCCAACCGAGGACAACAAGTGAAAGACAAAAACCTGAAGACAGACTCGAAATGTTTCCAGTCTTTGCATCGCTTCATCCAGACACGAACTGAGCTGAGCTCGACAGCGGAGCGCTGAGTGGAGCGCTCGCGCGCCATGCCGACTACGTCAACAGGTCCAAGCGCCCCCGCACACGCCCCAATTCTGCTTGCAGGTTTAGGATCCGTTCCCTCATATCCAGGATCACGGCAATACCGGCCATGTTCACACCGAGATCGCGTCTCAGGCGCACAATGCGCCGCAAGCGCTCCACAGACGACGCGGAGAACAGCGGACCTGAACGGGTCTTAGCCAGAGGCTCTATCAACCCGAAGTCGAGAAACTTCTCCACACGTTTCGGATGAAGGGCAGCCGCTTCGGCCAAATCCTGAAGAGTTAGGAGGGAATTTGCGGTGCGCCAAAGAACCAGAGCTTGAGTCCCATTTACCATTGCACACCTCGATTCCAGAGCTCTCGCGTCATTTCGTCCCGATTGCAAATGAGCCAGCATCGATTACCTCCAGGTTGAAGAATCATTCCGAGGCGCGAAACCCTACTTCGTCCAGATGCCGTAAGAGATCGGCTGGGTCCTGGTAAACGCGGTATGCGCCGGCGCGCTCAAGCTCATCTTGGCCGTAGCCGCCTGAAAGCAATCCGACTCCCAACGCCCGTGCGCGCCGCGCCGCGAGGAGATCCCAGACGCTATCTCCAACAACCACGGACTCGTGGATGGAAATCCCCAGGCCGCTGGCGGCAGCTAAGAACAAATCGGGATCTGGCTTCGCGCGCTGCACCATGTCGCGAGTGATGACTAGCGCTTGGGGCCCCACTCGCAGCAGTTCCAACATGGGCCGGGCACTCTCCATTCGGCCGCTTGTCGCGATTGCCCAGGGCAGACCGGCGTTTGATAAGAATGCCAAGAGTTCTGAAGCGCCGGGAAGAGCGCGAACCTGAGGCGCAAGGCGCACATACGCCTCGGCATGCAGCCGGGCGAGACGCTCGGCTTCGGCCTTTGTTACGCGGCGCCCAATTTCCCTTAGAAGGGCGTTAACAAGCAATCCGCCACTCATGCCGATGCGGCGGTGAATGCGCCATACCGCCAGCTCGATCCCCATCTTCTCGAGGGCCTCGCGCCAAGCCAAAACGTGCTGGTAAACGCTGTCTACCAGCGTGCCGTCCAGATCGAATAAGAAGGCAGGACCGGTTTTCAGCGGGCCGGGTTCGTCCACGTTGGTGACCGGGCTTTTGCGATCTTCCTGCAACGTCGGACCTCTCATTTCGTTCGCCTCTACAAGAGTCGTTGTTGGCCGTGGCTCTGACGCGCGAAGCTATCGAACCACATGATTGCAGGACAGGCCGCCAATCCATGGGCATCCGTCGCTCCAAACTCGCGGCAATGTGCGACGTGTCCCTAGGTCTGTGCGTATCAAGCGGTTAATGCAGAACGGCTGTCATTGAAGAAGGGTTATTCATCCGTGATGGGTGCAGCTGCGTCAGAAGGCCGACAGCAGTCCGTCAGGTTTCGGGCGCGAGATGCCGTGCCGGCGCATTTTGTCGAGCAGTGTCGTGCGCTTCACTCCGAGCTGTGCGGACGCGCCGTCACGTCCTCCGATTACCCAGTCGTTGTCTTGTAGAGCCTGCAGAATGTGTTCACGTTCCGCTTCCGCAAGAGTGCGAGTTCTTGGCGCGGTGTTCCTGGGAGCACGGCTCAGATGGGACAGTGGAAGATGAAGCATGGGACCTGAAGAAAGGATTACGGAACGCTCCATGAGGTTCTGGAGCTCGCGCACATTGCCTGGCCAATGATAGTGGGTCAGGGCTTCCATGTCTTCCGTCCGAATCTTCTCGATCTGCCGGTTCATGCGCTGTGCGTATTTCCTGGCGAAGTGCCACACCAGAAGGTGAATATCCCCTGGACGATCGCGGAGAGCAGGAATTTCGATGGGAAAGACGTTCAATCGGTAGTACAAGTCCATGCGAAATTGCCCTTGGTCCACCATCTGAGCTAGATTTCTGTTCGTAGCAGCCACCAAGCGGAAATCTACGCGCACGGTGCGCGTGCTGCCCAGTCTCTCGAGTTCTTGCTCCTGGAGAACTCGCAGTAGCTTGGACTGCAGCTCCAGCGGAATGTCGCCAGCTTCGTCAAGAAATAGTGTTCCTCCGTCCGCCAGCTCAAAGCGCCCGATATTTCGGGCGATGGCGCCGGTAAATGCGCCCTTCTCGTGACCGAACAGTTCGCTTTCAAGAAGGCCCGCCGGAATGGATGCGCAGTCGGCTCTGACCAGACTGGCGTGTCGCCGGGAACTCAGGTTGTGAATCGCCCTGGCGATGAGTTCTTTTCCAGTGCCGGTTTCTCCCAGAATGAGCACTGTCGAGTCCGTCGCGGCGACAGTCTCGACTTGCCTCAGCACTCGATCTAGAGTGCTACTACTGCCGATGATGTCTACTCCGGAGCCGTTCTGGCCTTCACCGAGCAACCTCTGGCTCGAAGACTCCGTTTTCGATTCCAAGAGCCCGTGATTCTTGTTCGCCACTTCATCGTCAATCATGACACCCTCAATTCTTTCCGACCTGGCTTGATCGATCCATCGGGCCTTCAATTGATTGCAATTAGGCGTTATAAAGCTTCCTGGAAATTGCAGACACTGATTGCAAGACTTGTCCTGACAGACGCAAAGCTGTTCACAACTCTTTTTCGTTGCCTATTTGAGAGTCGAGTGCAGAGCGCTCAGGAGATCCTCACTGCTGAACGGTTTGTATAGGAAACTCACGGCGCCTTCCTGTAGCGCCCGAGTTCGCACTTCGTCATGGGCGTGAGCGGTTATGAAAATAATTGGAACTGAGTCCGATTTGTTCGACAGATGGTGCTGCAGTTCCAGGCCGCTCATGCGGGGCAGCCGGACGTCCAAAATCAGGCAAGACCTTTTATTGACGTTGCCAGAGTTTACGAACTCTTCCGCGGAAGCGAAGGCCTCCACCCTTAGGCCGACCGACTCCAGCAAATTGCCCAGGGCGTCGCGGACGGCCTGGTCATCGTCCACGATAGATACCACGTAGGGTTCGCGAGCTTTCTTTGTGATTGCCATGATTTTCTCCGCGTCGTTCATGTTGGCGCGACTATAGGACCCGCCGAACGCAGGAGTCTATTGCCCAGTTGGAAGGAGAACTAATACTTTTGGGAGGGGATCCCCAGCCGCTCGGACATACGGACCAAATCCGGCAAGGAATGCGCTTGCATCTTTCGCATGACCTGCCCGCGATGAATCTTCGCAGTCGTTTCACTCGTACCGAGTTGAGCGGCGACCTGCTTGTTTAGAAGCCCTGCGACTACCAAAGACATTACTTCTCGTTCGCGAGGCGTGAGGCTGTTGAACCGATTGCGAACGTCAACTCCTTCTGTTTGCTGCTGGCGTCTGGCCTGATCGCGTCCGATGGCCTTCTGAATTGCATCCAGGAGATCCTGGTCACGAAATGGTTTTGTGAGAAAATCCACCGCCCCGGCTTTCATAGCCTGCACGCTCATCGGGATGTCGCCGTGACCGGTCATGAAGATGACGGGGAGTTCGACATTGCTCTTAGCGAGCTCACGCTGGAAATCGAGACCGCTCGCCCCTGGCAGGCGCACGTCTAGGACGAGGCATCCCGGTTTGTCCTTGGGCTCTGCTTTTAGAAACTCCCGCGGCGAGGAGAACACCTCTGCACGCATGCCCACGGACTCGAGAAGGTTCTTGATCGCAGAGCGTATAGCCTTGTCGTCATCAATCACGAAAACCGTCGGGTCAGTGGTAGTCATGCAGAAACACCCACGGCCATGGCCACGGGCAATGTGAATTGGAATGTAGCACCATAAGGCATATTGGGACTAACCCACAGCCGCCCGCCGTGCCCTTCGACAATTGTCCGGCTGATCGAGAGCCCCAATCCCATCCCCTCTTGCTTTGTCGTGAAGAAGGCTTCAAACAAGTGGTCAACGGATTCCCGCCTAATTCCAGTCCCGCAATCGGAAACACTGATCAGCACGCGATCGTCTTCGGTTGCTTTTGAGCCAATGGATAACTCTCTGGGCCGTTCGGTCACCGCCTCCATTGCCTCGATGCCGTTTGCAATGAGGTTCAAGATGACTTGTTGCAATTGCACTCGGTCGCCAAACACTGGGGGAAGGTCCGGCACTAGCTCCTTGAGCAGTAACACTTGGTGCCTGGCTAGCTCAGCGCCCACGAGGTCGATTGCTTCTTCAATCGCTTCGTTGACTCCCAGTACTGTTTTTTGCGGCGGCGTCTTTTTCGCCAAGGCTCGAATGCGCTTGATAACCTCGCTTGCGCGATTAGCTTCTTTGATGATCCCGGCTGCCGATTCCCGGGCCCTATCAAGGTTTGGAGGATCATTGCCAAGCCAACGCAGACAGGCATCGCCGTTTGTTACCACCGCTGCAAGGGGCTGATTCACTTCGTGGGCAATGGAACTAGTGAGTTCACCCATCGTGGTCACACGCGCCATGTGAGCGAGCTGGGCTTGCACCGCTCGCAGTGCCTCCTCCGAACGTTTGCGCTCGGTGATGTCCTGAACCAATCCCACGAAGTAGTCCACTGAACCGTCCGCTCGCCGCAAACATTTCGCCGACATGATTGTGTCAATGACCCGGCCATCTTTGCGAATCCACCGTTTGTCAAGGGTATAGCCATCAAACTCGCCCGCCATGACGCGGTTAAACTGTACAACATCGGCGGCGAGATCATCCTGGTGCGTCATCACCGCCCAAGTCTTTTTCAGCAACTCACTACGCTCATATCCCAGCATGCCGCAAAGCTCGTCGTTGACCTCGAGAATTCCTTTGGTCGGCGAAGTCATCGCCATGCCGATCAGCCCCAGTTCAAAGTAACGCCGGAAGCGTTCTTCGCTCGCGCGCAGCGCTTCCTCGGCCCGTTGGCGCTCAATCAGTTCTGCGGCCAGGCGCGCGTAGAAATCGGTGAACCGCAAGTCGTGCCCCGAAGGACGGTGGGGTCGACGGAAGTGCGTGGATATCACACCCAGCGGTTCGCCGCTGCGGTTGAATAAGGGTGTGGACTGCACGGCACGAAAGCCTGCGGAGGCGGCGATCTGCCGGTGCGGCTCAAAGTCGGGGTCGGCCAGAACGTCCTCGATAATAACGCGGTCCCGCCGCTGCAAAGCCCGGCCACAAGCGGCCCCGGTTTCATTCACGCTGCTGAAATAATCTAGAAAGTTCCGTTGGAAGCCGCGATGCGCGACGATCTCTAACCTCTTGGTCTCCTGGTTGTAAAGTTGAATGTTGCCGTAGTCCGCGTTTTGCAGCGCGATGGTGGCGTTGAGAACTTCCTCCAGGAGCGGCTGGAGCTCAGCCTTCGACAGCGATCGAGTGCTGAACTCGTGGAGGCGGGTCATGGCCACCAGTTCGGCGGCCAGTTCGTCCTTCAAAGCCAGCAATTCCGTCTCCGCCCGCTTACGCTCAGTAATGTCGGTGGCAATACCGCCTACTGCATAAGTTCTTCCTTCGGCGTCCAGCATGGGAAATTTGTGGACAATGCTCGTGTGCGGCCCGTCGTCCTTCAGGGTCAGCTCCTCGAATTCCGTCGGAACGCCTGTCTGGATGACCCGGAGGTCGGTGGCTTGAAAAGCGGCGGCCTGCTCCGCGGGGAAAACCTGCTCGTCCTTCCTTCCTCTTATCTCCTCTTGGCTCACATCAAGGGCTTTTTCGAATTCCTTGTTCACCAGGAGGTAGCGCCCTTCCTTGTCTTTGAGAAAAATCAGAGCTGGGCTGTTATCCAGGATCGCGTGAATCAGCCTCTCTCGTTCGCGTAGAGCGTCCTCGGCCTGCTTGCGCTGCGCGATCTCAGCGACCAAATCTTCATTGGCTTTCCTTAGTTCCGCTGTCCGCTCTTGAAACCCGAGTTCGAGTTCGTTCTTCGCTTGATGTAGTGCCTGCTGTGCACGTTTGCGTTCGGCAATTTCAAGCTTCATTGCTTCCGGGCTGGGGATCGCCAGCGCCTGAGGAACTAATTGGACAAGCAGTATTGCAGTGGGAATCGAGGCCATAGCAGTGACAACTTTGATCGCTCCAGAGAGCCAGTAGGTCCCGTGCCAAAGTGTCCACACTTCCATGGCGTGTGTCGCGCCACAGGCCAGGATGAAGATTCCAAAGCACAAGAACATCCGATTGAAGGGCAGATCTCGCCTCTTTCGAATGAAATACATCAGGGTAATGGGGATGGAGAAGTAGGCGAGCGCGATCAGGGCATCCGAGACCACATGGAGCCAGACCAAGCCCGGCTTCCATAAATAGCAGTAGCCGTGGGGCATGAAATCGCTGGAAGAAAAAAGGCTATCGAGGAATTTCATGGTACGTCTCCAAGTAACGACCTGTTAGTTGACGTGTACGGCCTCGCGAGCTCTGCCAGATTGGTTTAATCGGCTATCTGCATGTACTTACCGCTACGACCGAGTCCCATCCGAATACAAGAAATAGGACTGGCCCCAGATCCGAAGGAAACCGACTTCACGACGCGAATTGTTCTAACAAACTGCTTTGAATTCTCGGTGAGCGGAGTGGAAGTCGAAAACCACTTGTCGCGAAATTCCGCAAAGAGCGCGCAGGCATATGGAACAGGCCATTTCGCGTTGTGACACAGCGAATCAAATGTAGCCCGTGTCTCTCGCTGGGCCGACGAAGATACTTTGATTGCAACAGAAACTTCTTCTGGAAGGCGCGGGAAGGAGATGTTGTTTGCCAATGAGTGCCCCGGCCTGAGTCCTACAACCCAAGGACTAATTCAGGACCGCTGCTCTGATTCCCATGAGCCTGTACCTAAGGTGCGCCGGGAGATACAGCGTAATCGGAAGGCACCGGGATTGTCCCACGAATCTGATGAGCTGTACAGAACAGCAATGGAAATAGTAGGAATCCGAAAGTCTTGCCATTGGGTCATTGCCCTAAATTGATATAGGGTAAACACCCTATCAGTACCTCGTAAGTAGGTGGCTACATGTATGTGGAAGCCTCAGCTGAAATCATTTGTCAGGGTGGTCTTCAGCACTGCTCTAGGAATACATAGATGTAACAGCATAGCTGGCACGCTGGACTGGCGAGCCCTCCACCCACACGCCTCCTCGAAGCGCTGTCGGAGCGCTGTCGGATATCCGTCGCCGCTCCCTTCCGGTTCTCTCCACAAACCGCCACAGCTATTGCCAAGACCGACGCTAAGCCCCTCATAAGAAAAATGATAGTCGAGACGGTCAGCGCAGATCTCACATTGGAATGAAAGGTGCTCCCTACGGCAGCAGTTCCACGAAACAACGGATCGCCCTACTAGGAAAAACCGATGAAGGAAGTGGCACGCGCGTCGCAGGCACTTCAGTCTCTCCCTAAAGCTTGGAGCGCAAACCGCGAGCTCCAACCAGCAGCCTGGCGGAAAAATAGAGTCCCGAGCGCTCACGGACTTGCGAGTGTCGCCAAGAAAGCAAAACCAGTGCCAAGGGGCGAAGAGTGGCACATCGTTCGGCGCGCCGTCGCTGGTGATTCCGATGCGCTGACGACACTCTTCGCCCGCGATCGAGTTAGGCTTTACCGCACTGCTTTTTCGCTGCTGAGAAACAAGGAAGATGCCGAGGATGCGCTGCAAGACGGCTTCACGGCCGCTTACATAAATTTGAAGTCATTCCAAGGCAGAGCGCGGTTTTCCACATGGCTCACTCGCATTGTTCTCAACGCCGCACTCATGAGTCTCCGCAAGCTGCATACACATACTCAAGTATCGTTCGATGAAATCGCTCTTAGCGATAAGCACCGTTGGGTTGCGGCGGTAGTGGATGGGCGCCCTGATCCTGAGCAGACTTACGCGCAGACTGAAAACAAAAACACTGTCGAGCAACGAATGAATCAGCTCTCGCCTCGCCTTCGGTCGGCCATTCAACTTCGCGATCTGTACCATTTCTCGATTCGGGAAGCAGCGCAAGTGGAGATGGTAAAGATGAATGTGATCAAGTCACGCATTTTTCGAGCCCGTAGGCAACTGGCAGATTCACTTAGCGCCAGCGACGTGAATTTGTAGCGCTGTGATTTGGGTTTAGGAAAGCCGGTCCCTGCAACACAGCGGAACTGGCTGCGAGTAAATCAGAAAGGAGCAATTGCAATGACTGATCTGGAACTGAAGAAGTCCGTCGAATCAGAACTCAACTGGGAACCCAGTGTGAATGCAGCTGAGATCGGGGTGGCCGCCAAGAACGGCATCGTCACGCTGACGGGGCATGTTCAGAGCTACTGGCAGAAGACTGCGGCGGAGCGTGCGGTGACGCGCGTCTCCGGAGTTAAAGCAGTTGTGAATGAGCTGGAAATTCGTCTTCCGACTTCGAGTGAACGCACGGACGAAGACATTGCGCGGGCCGCCGTAAATGCCCTCGACTGGTCTATCTCCGTGCCTGCGGACCGAATCAAGGTCAAGGTATCCAAGGGTTGGATCACCTTGGAAGGAACGGTCGAGTGGCAATACCAGAAGGCGGCCGCGGAGAAAGCCGTACGAGACTTGGTGGGAGTCAAAGGAGTGGTCAATCTTGTGGACGTTAAGCCACGGGCGAGCGCCGGCGAGGTGAAAGCCGCGATCGAGGCCGCACTGAAACGCAGTGCGGAAGTGGACGCCAATCGAATCACAGTCGAGGCCGACGGAGACAAGGTTACCCTGCGTGGCACGGTTCGCTCATGGTTCGAGCGCGAGGAGGCCGAGCGCGCTGCGTGGAGGGCACCGGGGGTTCGCAATGTTGACAACCGGATCACGATCGGCGCAATTGCGGCCACAGCCTAGGCTTGGGCAACAGGCTTTTCTTCACGGCAAAGAATGAGCGTAACTGGACCGGCAATCAGAAGCAACACAGTTTCGAATCGACATGAAAAGGAGAGCATCGATGGCAAATCTTGCAAAAAGACAATATATGTTCGATGAGTTGTTTGATTTGAGAAGGAGTTTTGATCACCTATTCAACCGGTTTCTGAACAATTCGACGTCAACGGAGGACCGTGAAGCAAAGCTGATCTTTGCGGTGCCGCCGATCGAGGCTTGGGTGGACAACGAGAAAAAGGAATACCACCTAAGTATCGCCGTGCCTGGAATTGACCCCAAAGAGGTTCAACTCAATCTTCATGGTAACAACCTCACCGTTACCGGCGAGCACAAGAGCGGCGAGGAGAAAAAGGAGGCGGACTATCTGCAGCAGGAGTTCTCCTATAATCGCTTCGCGCGCACGATTGTGCTGCCCGAAGGTGTGGAAGCAGACAAGCTCACGGCTGAATACAGGAACGGCGTTCTCGAAGTCACCGCACCACTTAGCGAGTCAGCTCTGCCGAAAAAAATCGAAATCAAGACGTCGGCGAAGGCCAAAGGAGCGGGTGCCTAACGTTTGACAAGCAGTCCACCGCCACCAAAGAGCGCCGGTATTTCGAACCTAACACGGGGTTGAGATGTACCTCCTGCCCAAAGGCGCCTTTTCGGCAAAAGGGCTTCCCGAAACGAAGGCGTACTCGATGGTTTGGTTGGACGACGTTCACCTGTGAACTGAGTCGTTTATGCGGCTAGTGACAGGGCGCGGATAAACGACGTGCCCGGAGAGCACAATGAATTCTGGATTCGAAAGAGGGCCCGAACAAAAATGCAAACTCGCTCAAGGAGATCCGATGAGAAATCGCTACTTCGCCTTCGCGATTTTTTTTGTTCTCGCTGCAATGGCGTTCGGCTCGCAAACGGTCCAGTCTAGGGCTCCGGCTGCATCCACAGTTCCAGTGCACATGGTGGTTACGGCGGAAGCCCGCCATGGCACGGATGTGCCCGTCATCAAGCGCGAAGATGTAACCGTGAATCAAGGCCGTGAGCGCATGCAGGTAACGGACTGGATCCCACTCGAAGGCGAGCATGCGGCTTTGCAACTGTTCGTGCTAGTGGATGATGCCTCTGGTGCAACGTTAGGTGCGCAGTTGGAGGATCTTCGCCGATTTATCCTCTCGCAACCGCCAAGCACTGCGATCGGTGTCGGCTACATGCGAGACGGGACGGTGGACATCCTGCAGAACCTCACCGACGACCATGCTTTAGCGGCCAAAGCTCTACGGCTTCCCCTTGGGACCGCCGGAGCATTGGCCAGCCCTTACCTCTCCATTGGAGATCTGATTAAGCGCTGGCCCGAATCGCCCGTTCGTCGCGAAATCTTGATGATCTCCGACGGCATCGACCGCTTCGGGGGCGTAGGTCCGGCTAACCCCTACGTGGATACCGCGATTGAACAGGCTCAGCGCGCGGGGGTCATCATCTATGCGATCTACGCGACCGGCACAGGCCACTTTGGGCACACACAATGGCGGTTCTTCTGGGGACAGAATTACTTATCTCAGGTCGCCAGTGAAACCGGAGGGGAAGCCTATTTCCTCGGATATGACACGCCGGTTTCTTTCTCACCGTACTTGGATGATTTGACGCGCCGGCTAACCCATCAGTACCTGCTGATGTTCCTCGCCAAACCCGGAAAGAAGCCCGGATTGCAGCCCGTAAAAGTCGGAACCGAGGTGCCTAACGCGGAGCTAGTCGCGGCGGACAGGGTTTATGTCCCGACCAAATAATGGGGAGGCTGGTCATCCAATGAAGGAGATGGCTATGAAAGCGACGGCCCGCATAAGCTTTGCCGGCCCATTGATGGTCATGCTCTTCTTCATTTCGGTCGCCATGACCCGCGGCCTGGCGCAGCAAAAATCAGCAGCGGCCACTCCGCAATCAGAGCAGGGATCCCAGGTCGCCGTTCCAAACAGGCCCCAGGTCCCGCTCTACCAGGGTGAGCAAGGCGCGCAAGGGTCAGAAATCATTTTTGTTCCGTCGACTCGCACGGTAACCATGAAACTTCACGTTGAAGATCCCAACGGGTATTTTTTGCCAAATCTGCGACGCGAGAATTTCGTCGTGTATGAAGACGGAGTGCGGCAGAAAAATGTCACCGTCGAAATCGAACATTCCCCCTTATCCGTGGCACTGCTGATGGAGTTCGGGGGTAGGTACCACGAACTCAATAAGGCTCTCGGGCTGGAGGTACCTCTGATCGGACGCGAGTTGCTGGAGGTAGTCGGCCGGGACGACAAGGTTTCCATACTCAAATATGACGCCAAGCTGGAGACTCTCGCCGATTTCAAGCAAGGCCATGGCGTCCTTGACGGCGTCTTCAACCAACTTTCCATGCCATTCTTCTCGGAGGTGAACTTCTTCGACGCTCTTCTGGAGACGTTAAATCGCATGCGCGACGTCACCGGGCGAAAGGCAATCATCCTTATTTCCACCGGCGTCGATACGTTCAGCAAGGCGAACTTCCAGCAGGTCCTGGAAGCGGCCCGGAGCTCGGCAACGCCGATCTATACGATTGGGCTGGTTCATCTCGTCGAGCGAGAATCCGCAGTATATGGGGCGACAGCACCGTTTGCGCGCATTGACTGGTCAACGGCGGAGAAGCAGTTGGAGACCTTAGCAAAGGTCTCGGGAGGGCGTGCCTACGCTCTTCAATCCGACCCGGAAATCCCTGCGATTTACGACGACATCATGGAAAACCTTCGCGTGCGGTATGTAATTACGTATGTGTCGTCCAACACCGCTACGCTCGGACCTCCGCGGAAGATCCAAGTCGAGCTGGTAGATCCAAGGACCGGTCAGGCTTTGAAAATTCACGATGCAACCGGCAAGCCGGTTGCGGCCAAAGTCTTTGTTCAGCAAACCTATAGCCCCGACGGCGCCTCCGGCGGCTAGTGGCGGCCCAGGGAGGAATGAGAATTGTCAGATCCCGAATGAACACGGCTAGGAGAAGTAGAGCGGTGAGTCATGACATTTTGCAATTCAAGAGTGGTGCACTCTGTTTCGCATTACTTTGGAAAGATCATTGACGAAACTTTGGAGGAACTATCATGAGCGCAACAGCGGCCACTGTTACTACCGTGGTGAAGAAAGCTCTGGGCTGGTCGATTTTTCTCAGCGTCCTGATGATCGTGGCGGGCATCCTGGCCATCATCGTGCCTCCGATTGCCGGAATTGCGGTCACCATCTTTGTCGGCTGGCTTCTCATTTTTGGCGGTGTCGCGCATCTGGTCTTTGGCTGGCACACGCGAAGCAACGGAGGGTTGCTCTTGGAGGTGATCCTCGGCATTGTCTACATTGCGGTGGGCAGCTATTTATTGCTCAACCCGGTTGCGGGCTTGGTGTCGCTCACGCTCGCCCTCGCGATTTATCTTTTCGCCGAAGGAATATTGGAATTCATTTTGGCCTTGCGCCTGCGCCCTTTGCCAGGTTCCAGCTGGTTGTTCATCGATGGAATCATCACCATCATCCTCAGCGTCATGATTTGGAAGGCTTGGCCATCCAACACCACTTGGGCCGTCGGCGTGCTGGTGGGAGTCAGCATGCTGTTTAGCGGAATTGCTCGCCTGATGATCTCTCTCGCTGCGCGTCGGCTTGTCCGCGCCATGGCTTGAGCGCAATGACACATTTTCGTCCCTTGTTTCGATGTTGCGAATGGCTGGCGGAGTTCCGGGACGATAACCTCCCATGGTACGACTAGCATTGCTGACGGACCTTCTGGCCTTCGCCGGTCTCATTCTCTGTCCTCACGCACTGCCACAACAGTTTCGCCAAGTGGCATCCCAAGAGGCTTCTCGGGATAAAGCTTGGGACATTCTTCGTGCAGGCGCGCGCGCGTCGAATTTTGACAGACGAGCCAACGCCATCCAGGCTTTGGGGCTGACCTCCGGAGACGCTGAGGCGGTGCAACTCGCTGAAAGAGCGCTTCACGACAAGGAACCAACGGTGCGGGCCGCCGCAGCCAAATCCCTAGGCGCGATGCGTTCCACCAAGTCGATCGCAATACTCCAGGATGCCTTGTCCGACAAAGACATTTCTGTTTGCCTGGCCGTCGCTCATTCCTTGATACAGCTCAAGGAAAAGTCTGGCTTCGACCTTTACTACGATGTTCTGGTGGGCGAGCGGAAGGGAGGAAAGAGCCTAATCGCCGAACAGATGAAGGACCTGAAAACCCCAGAGAGGGCCATTAAATTTGCTTTTGACCAAGGCATCGGCTTTGTCCCTTATGGCGGATATGGAATGGAGGCGGTTCGCGCTTGGAAGAAAAGAGACCCTTCACCGACGCGCGCGGCAGCAGCAAGGGAGCTGGCGGAAGACCCAGACCCGCGCACCAGCCGCGCTCTCGCCACAGCCGTTTCCGACAAGGACTGGGTAGTCCGTGCTGCCGCGCTCGAGGCCATTGCCAAGCGAGGCGATCCGGCTTTGCTGGAGAGTGCGGCGCAAGAGATGACGGACAAAAAGGATATTGTTCGATTCTCTGCTGCCGCCGCAGTCCTTCATCTTGCGCATATCGCAGAGGAGCCGAGTGAGAAGAACCCATGAACATCGGCACTTCCATCAGCGGAATAGACGTCGACACCTTTGGAGAGGGCAGCCGCCGCTGTTAACAAACACATGACAGACGGCTCACCGCAACATCACGCGGTCAGCGTGAAAATAGTCGGTCGAACCGGATCGGCCACTGCTTACGCGATTCGCGATTTCCTCCATCGCAGTGACGTGCCGTTTGAATGGATCGAGCTCAAAAGCGACGAACAAGCTCGCGAAATCGGTGTCACGAATGCTTGCCGACGGTACCAAGCTCGTTGCGCGCACCGCAATCTGCGCAACCGGAATCGAGTATCACCGCCTCGGCCTGCCCAACGAAGAGAAGTTCGAGGGCGCGGGAATTTACTATGGAGCGGGCGCCAGCGAAGCAGCTCTCTGTTTCAATGAACACATATTTATCGTCGGCGGTGGAAACTCCGCCGGACAAGCCGCAATGCACTTTTCCAAGGTCGCACGCCAGGTAACAATGGTCGTGCGTGGCGATTCTCTGAAAAGCACGCTTTCTTCATACCTGCTGGATCGTATACATTCTGCGACTAACATTGAGATCCTCACGAATACCGAAGTGACTGCGCTCGATGGAGAGCAATGCCTGCGCGCCATCACCTGGACAAATCGCAAGACGGCAGAACAAAAGACTTTCGAGACTCACTGGCTCTTCATCTGCATTGGCGGCGCGCCACACACCTCTTGGGCCGTCGAAGCTGGCGTCATGTGTGACGAGGGCGGATATCTGGTCACAGGTCCTGACTTGCTAAATGCGGGCAAAGTCCCTACGGCTGGCCGCTTGATCGCAATCCTTACTATCTCGAGACCAACATTCCGGGCTTATTCGCGGCTGGTGACGTTCGTCATGGTTCGGTGAAGCGTTTCGCCTCGGCGGTGGGGGAAGGAGCCATGGCAGTCACTTTTGCGCACCGCTACCTAGCAAGCGGATGATCTCAGCAGACTCGCAACGTGCCGGCTAGACTGCCCGGTGCCCAAGAGAGCTTGGATAAAGTCTTTGCAACCGCGCCCCGGTCCTGATGCACTGTCAAGATACTGACATCGCTTAGACTGTGTGCGGGCGCGGAGAGGATTAGACAACTGATCGACGATTGCGAAGTCCTTTCCTGCCACACAGATATCCGCATAGTTCGATTCTGATGAGCACGGAATGGATCTGGAATGACAATTGCCATAGAATTGAGAGGATTTAGCAATGCAGCTGATTAGATCACGCGGGAATTCGAACGGAAACAAAAGGCTGAAACGGGCTGCGATGATGAATTCGAATCGGAGGAATAGGATCGGGTTCACACGGAGAGAAATGATCAGTACGGCTTCGTTAGTCGCTGTCGGGACGGCCAAGATGTCTGCGTGAACTCGGCAACCGTCCGAGATATGCCAGACTACGAGCAAATTCGCCCTGGCAGCCTTGGCGTGACTCCGCTCCCGGGCGGTGAATGGCAATCCGTGGTATGGGCGCCGCGGTGTCAGCAAGTTGATCTTCACTTGCTTGACGACAGGC
>Ga0137399_10000190_pt1 | contig 22463 bp, 29 predicted proteins | sample czorhiz316metaG_FD_104810 | JGI IMG/M metagenome (GOLD analysis project Ga0137399, IMG submission 104810) | Vadose zone soil microbial communities from Angelo Coast Range Reserve, California, USA - czorhiz3.16 metaG | ecosystem: Environmental > Terrestrial > Soil > Vadose zone | place: USA...
CCGCAGGTCCAGGACCGGTGCAAAGTCATGATTCACACCAAGTGCCGCCAATTCCTGCCCGTGAATACGCCCGACGTCCTCCGCTCTCTTTGCCCGAATATTCGGCGGCAGATCCGCCAGAGTGGATAGCGCAGTACTGCGGTCAATGGCGGCGAAAGATGGGACACGATGCCCCCTCCTGATCGGCAGCGACAATCAAAGGCGGCAGACCGGCAATACGCCGCCTTTCCTGAAGCTCGGCGATCTCGGACTTCAGCGCCTCCGCCGTCCGCCCTGCGATATTGTGGCGGGCAATAATAGACGCCTGCGATCAGGCCCTTTTCGGGCAAGCGGCACGACCTCATCGAGCGATGAATAACCCACAACGAAATGCTGCCCTAGGGTGCGCACGCGCACGACGTCAGTTTGCAGGACATTCCGCTTGCGCACTTCAAACAAAGTCTGAGCGTACAACATAGACAATGATGGCAGGCACCACAGCAAGATCAGCAATCTTCCCGCGATACCGCGCCCGTTCCAGGATCCTCGCTTGATGAGGAAAATCAAAACAGCAATGCTCGAAATAAAGAGAGCTGCTCCCAAACCACGCAGCGAAATCAAATAGGGTTCGTTAATGTTCACGCCGGCGAAAAGGAAAACCAATCCAAAAAGCCAAATCGAAATGGTGCCAAGGGATCTTGTCATCTGATTGAACGATCATGGTTGCTTGGCGACGAGTTCGCGGATCAGTCGCCCGTATCAAACTTGTTCGTCCAATGCCAGTGCATCGGAGCATCTGCACAATATCTGCATAAGAATCCTGATATTCGTTGAGATCCTCCCCAATAAATGCACGGCAATGATGCCATCCTCTGCACCGCAAACCACCGCGGTCATCGGATGCCTCTACCTGTTCGACCAGCACGCGACTTTGAGATGGCCGTTCAGGGAAACGGTCGGTGGTAAAACTGCTTGACCGGTCGAAGCCACTTGATGATTGCTTACTGTCCGATCACCAATTATCCAAGGTGCGGCATTGCCCGCAAAATTGAATTCGATAGCTAGGAGCGAATGCTTGGACAAGACCGTTGGAATCGTCGGGCTTGGCATTATGGGAAGTGCGATCACCCGCAACCTCGTCGATCGCGGATGGCGCGTCATCGGCTTCGATATCGACGCCGCACGACGAGCCGAACTCGCGTTGGCCAACGTCACGATCGCCAATAACGTCGGTCAGGTCGCGCGCGATGCGCCCATCATCATGACAAGCCTTCCCGGCCCCGCAGCGGTCGAGGATGTCGCACAGTCGATCGCCGCCTCCGGCCAGTCTCCACGGATTGTGGTCGAACTGAGCACGCTTGCTATCGCCGACAAGCTTGCCTTCGAAGCTACCCTGCAAAAAGCCGGTCACATCGCGCTGGACTGTCCGCTGAGCGGAACCGGCGCACAGGCAAAAAATCGCGATCTTGTCGTCTATGCCAGCGGTGACAGCGATGCCATCGCTCGTTGCACCGGGCTGTTCTCCGACTTCGCCAAGCAAAGCGCCGATCTTGGAAGGTATGGCAATGGCAGCCGGATGAAATTCGTCGCCAATCATCTGGTGGCCATACACAATGTCGCCACCGCCGAGGCGATGATTTTGGCAGAGCGCGCCGGGCTCGATCCGAAAATGGTGGTCGAGATGGTCGGACCGGGCGCCGGCGGCTCGCGAATGTTTCAGATGCGCGCGCCAATGATGGTCGAAGGCATCTATGAGCCTGCGACCATGAAGGTCTCGACCTGGAAAAAAGACATGGCAATCATTGCCGAGTTCGCCGACGATATCGGTTGCGCGACCCCGCTGTTTACGCTGACCCGGCCCGTCTACACTGAAGCGATGGCGATGGGGTTAGGTGACCAGGACACGGCCGCCGTTTTCGAAGTGTTGAAGAAGACCATCATCACCGACCCCAAATTGGGCGCTCGGAATCGGGAATAGCAGTCTCGCATCGGGGTTCAAGGTGGTCACCGAACCGAACCGCGCGATGACAATGGAGAGTTGATCGAAGGCGCGCGCTCCGAATACCGCACTGCATCAAAGGTAGCCGCGGACTCTCATTCTATCCCCTGCCCGGAGCTGCCAAAATAACCAGCAAGCCAGATTGATGGCGCGGTTATCACTTGATCATTTATGGCTTCCGTCCGATAAATCACTCAATCAATTAAAATAGCCTGACATTCAGTTGCAGAGTCCCGGGGAGGATCCAATGACGATATCGCGACGACAATTTGTCTCGAGCGTTGCCGGCGCAGGTATCGCCAGCATGGCGACGCCCAATCTCGTCTTTGCCCAGAATAGCAGGCCAATCCGCATCGGCATGCTGGCGGTCAAGACCGGACCGCTCGCCTCCGGCGGCATCGACATGGAACTTGGCATGACAATGTTCTTGAAGGAGCGCGACAACACACTCGCGGGCCGCAAGGTCGAGTTAATCGTCGCTGACACCACCGGCGCTCCTGCCACCGCGCGCGCCAAAGCGCAGGAGCTGATTGAAAAGAATGACGTCCACTGTATCATTGGCCCGCTCGCCGCCTTCGAGGCCCTTGCGATCGCCGACTACCTTAACGAAAAGGAAATGCCTACGCTTGGGGTCGCCGCGGCAGAGGACATGACGCAGCGACACCCGAGCCCGTGGTTCGTCCGTCTGACGTCGACCTCGGCGCAATGCGCCTACCCGCTTGCCGACTATTCCGCCAAGGAATTGAAATACAAAAGGATCGTCACCATCGCCGACGACTTTGCCTACGGGCATGAAATGTGCGCCGGCTTCCAGCGCGCGTTCGAGGACAACGGCGGCAAGATTATCCAGAAGATCTTCACGCCTCTGGCGACCCCGGATTATGGGAGCTATGTTGCCCAGGTGAAGAGCGCCGATGCGCTCTTCCTCGGCACCGCCGGCTCGAACGGATTCCGTTTCCTCCGTCAATTCATCGAATATGGCCTGAAGGACAAGATGGCCGTGATCGGCGGCATGACGGCGCTCGATGAATCCGTGCTTCGCAATATGGGCGATGAGGCGCTGGGGATTCTGACCACGAGCTGGTATTCCGCAGAACTGGACAATCCGCTCAACAAGGCCTTCGCGCCGGCATTTCGCAAGCAGTTCAAATACGATCCGGGTTATTACGCCGGCGGTGCTTACGTCACGGCCGAAGTGCTGGAAGCTGCGTTAAATGCCACGAAGGGAAATGTGGAAGACAAGAAAGCCCTGATGGTGGCGATCCGCGGCGGCAACGTGGAGACCGTGCGCGGTGTCGTCAAGATCGACGAATTCGGCAACGCGATCGGCGACGTCTATATCCGCAAGGTGACCAGAAGCGACGGACGGCTGGTCAATTCCGTCATCAAGACCTATCCGGATGTCAGTCAGTTCTGGACCTATGACAAGACCGCGTTCCTGAAGAATCCGGTCTATTCGCGCGACTACCCGCCGGCAAAAAACCTGGAGCAGTAATTCTGCTTCCGTTGCGGGGCAACAATCACGCAACTCTCCGGACTAGATCGGCGAACGATGCAGTTTTGGATCATCCAGGGTCTCAACAGCCTGTCGCTTGGTGGTCTGTTGTTTCTGCTGTCGTCGGGATTCTCCCTGATCTTCGGCCTGATGAGGCTGGCTAACCTGACGCATGGAGCGTTCTTCATGCTCGGTACCTATTTTGGGGCGACGGCGCTGCGTACCTTCGATGGCTTGAATATCTGGGTGACGGCGATCGGCGCCGGAATTGCTGTTGCGGCGATCGGCGGCCTTTTCGAGCGGCTGGTACTGACTCGACTGAAGACCAACCCGCTTGGACAGGTGCTGGTTACGCTCGGCATGTCCTTCATCATTTCCGACGCGTGCCTCATGCTGTGGGGCGGCGATCCGATACCGGTACCGACGCCGCAGAACTTGCAATCGCCGACCCGGGTATTTGGCTTCGTGTTTCCAACCTTTCGGCTGGTGCTGGTGGGCTGCGCCATTGGTGCTGCGATCGCGCTGTATTTCCTGCTGGAACGGACCCGCCTCGGCGCCATGATCCGCGCCGGCGTCGACGACAGCCAGATGGCGCGCGCGGTCGGAATACCCGTTTCCAATTTGTTTACGGTGGTATTTTGCCTCGGCGCGGGCGTCGCCGGCGCCGGCGGCGTGCTGGGCGGACCGATCCTGTCCGCGTATCCCGGGCTTGACGCCGACATGCTTCCGCTAGCGCTGATCGTCGTCATCCTGGGAGGGATTGGAAGCCTGCTCGGCGCTTTCATCGGCAGCTTCATAGTAGGGTTCATCTATACGTTCGGCACGGCACTGTTTCCGGAACTCGCTTACATCATCCTCTTTCTGCCGATGATCGTTGTCCTCGCGTTCCGGCCGCAAGGCCTGTTTGGGCGTGTCGGCGCATGAAATGGATCGGCGCCGCCCTGCTTGCAGCATCGTTTCTTCTCCCGCCCTTCTTCGCGGGCGATTTTTACATCAACCTCGCCAGCCAAATCTTGATCGCAGGAATCTTCGCGCTCAGCCTGAACCTGTTGGTAGGTTTTGGCGGGATGACGTCACTCGGACATGCGTCCTATCTCGGCGTTGCCGCCTATATTTCAGCGCTGCTGACCAGCCGATACGGATTCGGGCATGGCGCAGCCGCGATCATCTCGATAACAGGCACAGCCGCGATGGCTGCATTCTTCGGCGTTATCGCACTTCGTGCCACGGGCTTGGGCTTTCTCATGATCACGCTTGCCCTATCACAGGTGCTGTGGGGGCTCGCCTATCGCATGTCCGATGTGACCAACGGTGACAATGGCATAGCCGGCCTCACGCGGCCTACGCCATTCGGCATTTCACTGGATAGCGCCGCGTCGTTTTACTGGTTCGCGCTGCTCACGGCATCGTTTGCCTTTTTCATGATGACGACCTTCGTCTCGTCATCTTTCGGATCGTCGCTGAAAGGCGTCCGCGATCAGCCGCGCCGGATGGCTGCGCTGGGTTTCAATCCCTGGATGATCCGATGGATCACGTTCATCTATGCCGGCTTCTGGGGCGGCATATCTGGATTGCTTTACGTCTATTACAACAAGTATATCCACCCCTCGTCGCTTTCCACCACCAGTTCGGCCGAGGCCTTGCTCGGCGTTATTGCCGGAGGTTCGGGAACCCTCGGCGGTCCGGTCGTCGGCGCGGCACTAGTGCTGTTGCTGAAGAACTACGCCTCGGCCTATATCGAGCGATGGAACATGCTGTTGGGTCTGGTCTTCCTGTTGATCGTTTTGGTGATGCCGACCGGGATCGTTCCGGGCCTAAGCAGGCTGCTGGCGGGACAGCGCAGAGGGCCGCGATGAACCCACTGGCATCAGATCTTGCGCTTGAGATCGTCAACTTGAACAAGGCCTTTGGTGGCCTTGTCGTAACGCAAAACATATCTCTGGCGATGCGGCCAGGCGAACGCCGTCTGATCATTGGTCCAAATGGTGCCGGCAAGACCACCCTGTTCAACCAAATCAGCGGCGACATGCGACCTAGTTCGGGAACCATCAAACTATTCGGAACCGACGTTACGCAATTTGCGTCCTACCAGCGCGCGCATTTTGGGTTGTCGCGAACCTACCAGATCATTACGCTGTTCACAGGCGATACACTTGAGCACAACGTTACGCTCGGCCTGCTCGGTTTGCTGCCGTCGCGTTGGCAGATGTGGCGGCCGTTATCGTTTTACGGCGACCTTGTGACCGAGTCCCGGCGGATCCTCGATACGGTGGGACTGCTGCATCTGGCGACGCATCCGGTGTCGGATATCGCCTATGGCGAAAAGCGCCGGGTTGAGCTCGCCATGGCGCTTGCGCAAAAGCCGCGCGTGCTGCTGCTGGACGAACCGCTGGCGGGTCTTTCAAATACCGAGCGATCCACCGTTAAATCGCTGATCGCATCGATCCCACGGGAGACGACCGTGGTTATGATAGAACATGACATGGATACCGCCCTTGATCTTGCAGAGACCGTAACACTGCTGAATTACGGCCGCGTTATCGTCGATGGCGACCGCGATGCCGTGATCGCGGATGAGCGAACCCGTGAGGTGTATCTTGGCGCCTGATGCACTGCGCTTGACAAATGTGCACGCATTCTATGGCGACAGCCATATATTGCACGGTGTCAACTTTTCACTGCAGCCAGGCGGCGTGCTGGCGCTGCTGGGACGCAATGGTGCCGGAAAGACCACCTGCATCTCGGCGATCATCGGCTTTCTAACACCCCGGAGCGGCGAGATCAGGCTGTTTGGCGAGGCAATCGAAGGGCTGAGCCCCGAACGCATCTCGCATCTCGGAATCGGCCTTGTACCGCAGGGGCGCCGGATCTTTCCGTCCCTGTCGGTTCGGGAAAACCTCATCGTGGCGCAGCAGCGCGAGGGCACGACCGAAAATCCCTGGAATGTCGAGCGGATTTATGCCCTGTTTCCGCGGCTGCGCGAGCGCCACGCGCAATATGCCGGCACGCTCTCTGGAGGCGAACAGCAGATGCTCGCGATCGGGCGTGCGCTGATGGGTAATCCGCGGGTGCTTCTGCTCGATGAGCCGTCGGAAGGTCTTGCGCCTCTGATCGTCGCCGAAGTCGGTCGCACCATCAAACGGCTGAAGCAGGAAGGACAATCCATCGTTCTTGTAGAACAGAATATCCGGTTAGCGCTCGACGTTGCGGATCAGGCGGTCATCCTCAACACCGGACGCTGTGTGTTCGTCGGCACGGCCGGCGAAATCCTGAACAATGAAGAGCTGATCACGCAGAATCTCGGCGTCGTTCATACTCATTAGGCGAAGCAAGAGACGAGAAAACCACGAATCCACTCTCTCCATGAGGTCAAACCATGAAAGTCGGCGTATGCGGAACTGGACGAATGGGATCATCAATCGCGCAGCGATTGATGTCCGTCGGACATGAAATCGGCGTTTGGAATCGCAATTCAGAGAAGACAAAATCCCTGATCGATGCCGGTGCAAAGCCGTTCGCATCCCCTGCAGAACTCGCCGACGGTTGCGAAGTCGTCGTCGTGATGCTGCTGAATGATGCGGCGACAGAGGCCGTTTACCGCGGGCCGAACGGCATTCTGAGATCCAAACTCGCCGGCAAACTCGTGATCGATATGAGCACCATCCGCCCGGACACGATGAAATCGAACGGTGCTTTCGTGTTGGAGCAAGGCGCTGCCTTTGTCGAGTGTCCGGTGGGCGGCAGCATCGGTCCGGCGAAGGAAGGCAAGCTATTCGGCTTCGTCGGGGGTACGAAGTCAGATGTCACCAGGGCACTTTCACTTCTCGAGCAAATGTGCCGCCGCATCGAACATATCGGAGAGCTCGGTTCGGGCTCGATGATGAAGCTTGCGGTCAATCTGCCGCTGCTGGTTTACTGGCAGGCGCTTGGCGAGGCCTTGACTATCTGCAAGCCGCTCAATCTTCCCGCCGACCGGCTGATCGATATTCTGTCCGACACCGCCGGCACCCCGACTGCCATGAAAGGGCGCGGCGCCATTATCGCCAAGGTATTGGACGGAGCCCCGCTCGGCGAAACCGCGTTCGGCCTCAACGCGGCGAAAAAGGATCTGGCCACCGCGGTTCAGTTCGGCACGTCAATTCATGTCGAGCTTCCCGTTACGGCAAGCACGCTGGCCTGCTATGAACTAGCCGAAGCGGCAGGCCTTGGCGATGCCGACGCCACCGCGATTTCGACCCGCTGGCCCCAAAGCATAGGCAAGTCTTAGTCGCCCCGCCCCGAACCGTCACCTTTAGCAAACGAGCATTTCAAATGATCGATCGCAAGAATCGCTATGGCCGCACCGCAGCACGTATCCACGACGCCGATGGCCTCGCCCGCCGCCCGTCGTCCGTCACGATCGATATCCACGCCCACATCGTGGTTCCCCAGGCCGCCGAACTGGCGCAACCGCACATCGATATCAGCCGGATTCCGCTCGCATATTTCGCGGACGCTCCAACCAAAGAAATCAACGCGCAGCAGGAGAAGGACGTCAGCGAAGTGATGACGACGATCGATCGCCGTTTGTTCGATCTCGACAAGATGGGCATCGACATTCAGGTCGTGGCGCCGGCGCCGGGCCAGTGTTACTATTCCATCGACCCCAAGATCGCGGAAACCGCCCATCGCCTCGCCAATGATGGCGTCGTGGAGTACTGCTCGCGCAAGCCAGATCGGTTCGTGGGACTCGGCGTCGTTACGTTGCAGGAGCCGGAAATCGCGGTCCGTGAGCTCGATTACATCATGGACGACTTGAAGTTGAAGGGCGTCGAGATCCTGACCAACGTCGATGGTCAGGAATTAACCGACCCGAAATTCGTTCCCTTCTTTGCCAGGGCCGAGCAGCTCGGGGCATTCATCATGATGCACCCGAATGGCTTTACCCATGGCGAACGCCTGACCCATTTCTATTTCAACAATGTTCTGGGAAATCCGCTCGATACGACGCTCGCGCTTCACAATCTGATCTTTTCGGGAACGCTCGCGCGTTTTCCGGATCTGAAGCTCATGGCGGTGCATGGCGGCGGCTATCTTCCCGGCTATTCCGGCCGAATCGATCACGCCTGGGGCGCACGGCAGGATTGCCATGGCGAATTGCCGTTGCCGCCGACGACTTATCTCAGACAGGTCTATCTCGACACCGTGGTTTTCAGCTATCACCAGCTGGCGTATTTGATTGATGTGTTCGGCCCCGACCGTATCGTGATGGGCACTGACTACCCGTTCGACATGGCCGAATATAATCCGATCGGACATGTCGCCGGGGTGCACGGGATGGACGAGGCAACATTAGCCCAGATCGCCGGTGGCAATGCCGCCCGAGCGCTCGGCCTCGATCTCTAGCCAGCGCGCGTTCCGCAAAAGTGACGCAGATCAATGCGCGCCTGCAGTCTTGTACCCCGGCTGCTCGAACGGATGCGACGTCGCGAACGCCGGCATTTCGAAGCAGCGGTCGGCCAGACGTGCCACCGCCGGGAACGCGGTCAGTTCAAGTTTGAGAAAGTGTGCGCCCACGACCTGGCCGGCGATGCAGATATCCGCAAGGCCCGGCTCGGAGCCTAAGGCAAAAGGCGCCGGCGCGCGGCGCGCGAGCAACCGTTCATAGGTCGCAAGCCCCTCGGTTGTCCAATGCTTGCCCCAGGCCTCGATTGCGTTGGCGTCGGCGCCAAATGCCTCGGCGAGATGATTGCGGACGCGAGGCACCACAAGGGGATGCGCATCGGCGATCGTCATCAGCGCCAGCGAGCGCGCGTAGGCCCGCTCCTTTGGATCTCGAGGTATCAGTCGCGGTTTGGGTTGGATATCCTCAAGGTATTCGACAATCGCCAGCGATTGGAACATGGAATGGCCATCGTGAACGAATGTCGGTACGACACGTTCGGGATTGACCATTTCATAACCCGGCTCGAACTGTTCGCCGATCAGGATGTCGATCGGGATTTCCTCGAACGCTAGGCCCTTGAGCCTCAAGGCGACTCTCACGCGAAATGAAGCAATCGACCGCCAGAATCCGTAGATTTTTATGCTCATCGGAAACTCCTTAAACTGCCTAACATTTGGCCTCCGCCTACTCCACCATATTGTGTTGTTGCCAGCGTAACAGATAGGCCTGCGATCGCCAGATCATGGCGGAGAGCGCTACGCCTACCAGCATCAGGACGATCACCGCAACCATCATCCCCGATGCTTCCGCCCGCGCCTCCGACTCGATGATCAACCGGCCGATCCCTCGTTCCGCGCCGATGAATTCGCCAACGATGACGCCGATCAGCGCAAAGGAGATCGCGGGTGAAAGCGAGGCAAACACCCAGGCCATCATCGAGGAATCACGACCGTGCGGGTGATCTGCCATTCGTTGGCGCCAAACAGCCGCGCAACATTAACAAAACCTTCGTCGATCGAACGCGCACCCTCGAACGTATTGAAGAACACCAGGAACACCACCACGATGTCACGACCTTGGATGTGTCCCGGATCCCGAACGCCAGCACGATGATCGGCGCCAGCACAATCCTGGGAATGGAGTTAACAGCGGTGATGAAGGGCTGGAAAATGGCACTGAGGCGATCCGAGCGTCCGAGTATCAGCCCGACGACGAAGCCGCTGGATACGCCGGTCAGGAAACCGAAGAAGGTATTCTTCAGCGTGATCGCCGTCGTAATCCATAGATTGTTTTCATTACGGGCCATGCATTTGGCAAAATCGCCGTTGAACCAGCCATTGACCGCGCCCAGCTTGGATTTGAAGCAGCTCAGGATGAGAAAGTGCTGGAATATCTCAGAGGGCTTCGACACGAAATAGGGATCGAGCAGATCGGGCACCAGCCAGGGAACGCTGGCATGCAGATCATACCCCCACTGCCAGATCGAAAGGACGGCGACACAAATCAGAGCCTGCCAAGCCCATGTACTCACGCGTCGGCCCGACCTCCTCATGAGCTGCGGCCCTTGACGAATTCTTCGCCGAGCGAGTACCAGATATGCTGGAACAATTCGGCATAGCGCGGCGTTTCCCGTAGCTTTACCGCACCACGCGGCCGCGCAAAGTCCACCTCGAACGTATCCTTGATCATACCCGGCCGCGCTGAGAATAGGATGATACGGTCGGCCAGCGTCAAAGCTTCACCGAGATCATGCGTCACGAACAAACCGTTTGCTGCCCGCGTTCCCAGATCCGGAGCAGGACGTCGTGCATATCGATCTTGGCGTGGGTATCAAGCGCACCAAACGGCTCGTCCATCAGCAAGATCTGCGGCTCGACGACCAGTGTTCGCATCAGCGCAACGCGCTGACGCATTCCGCCCGATAAGGCCGACGGGTAAGCCTGTTCGAAGCCCTGCAGGCCAGCTTGCGCCGCGCAGGCCGAAATGCGTTCCTTCCGAACAACGTCGGGAACGCCGGCCAATTTTAGACAGCGACCGTGCGCCAGGGAAACAACGTGTCGCGCTGGAACACGTAGCCGACATTCGGGGTCGCCTTGCCGGGAATGACCGGCGCACCATCGATCAGGATCTGGCCGCTGCTCGGCTTTATCAGCGTCGCGATCATGTTAAGGATGGTGCTCTTGCCGGAGCCGGACGGCCCCAGCAACGCAACGAATTCACCGCGGTGGACGCTGAAAGACACATCGCGCACTGCGTCGATGGCCGTGCCCGCCAGCTGGAGGTTCGCCCACGCAGATAATCATACGTTTTCTCGTCCGGCGCGATCAGACCCGTCTTGGCACCGAGTTCGATCGAAAGATTACAGATGGTCAACCGCCCCTCGATCGACAGGTCGCGGATAGCACTGCCGGCATACTCGACGGCGTAACCGGTGCCTCCGGCAGCCCCGATGTGGCCGATCAGCGCGAGGATCAGATCCTTGGCGGTCACGCCGAAGGGCAGCCGGCCCTCGAACCTCACGCGCATTGTTTTTGGCCGACGCTGGATGATCGCTTGTGTTGCCAGCACATACGTTAGTTCGCTCGACCCGATGCCGAACGCCAGGGCACCCAATCCGCCATGCGTGCAGGTATGGCTGTCTCCGCAAACGATCAGGCAACCGGGAAGGCTAAGGCCAAGTTCGGGTCCGATGAGATGGACGATACCCTGCCCTGGCTCGTCGATATCAAACATCTCGATGCCAGCGGCTGATGTCTCGGTCCTCGCCAGCAGTTCCTGCCCTATCTTGCTCGTGCCGGCCCTTTCCGCGCGCTGTCGAAATCGCGTGATCCGGCGTCGCGAAGGTCAATTCCGGATTGTGAACACTAAGGTTGCGGCTCTTGAGGTCGAGCAGACCGCGCGACCCGCCGAGATCGTGCAGCAAATGACGATCGACATGGAGCAGATCGGTGCCTTCACCGATATGCGCAATAACGTGCTGGTCCCAGATTTTGGCGAGCAGCGTACGGCCGGGTTTTTCCATTGGCCTATCCTCCCTTGGCCTTTTATAGCCGACAACTTCCGCCGCCGACCGCCGTTTTTGTACGGCTTGCTATTTCAGGCCTCAGCCTGCCCGTATCAAAGCACAGCAGGCTGCCGGTCGGCTAGAGCCCGAGCCAAGATAACACCAAACAGAACGCAGCGGCCGCTTGAGGTGAGCGCCAAGCTCTACCTCAGCGGCGCGGGTTCACAATTTCCCTGAACTCACCCGCCAGAGCCAGACCGCAAGCCAGCCCGAACGGCCACGAAGTCGCGTCTCAATCGGCCCGGTGAGAACACCGACGTCAAACAGTGAATTATTGCGACCTGCGGCATGGAGCAATTCGTCGCTGACGGCGAGTTCGACTTCGTGACCGGCCGCCACTTCCATCAGCCGGTTCGCCACGTTCACCGTGTCGCCAGTCGCGGTAATGTGGTGATAACTTCCGCCGCCAAGTCTCGAGGCAACGATGGTGCCGAAATGAGCTCCAACCTTGAACCCAAGACCCGAGTTGATTGGTTGCTGCAAGCAAGCAAGCCACCGGTCCGCGCTGATGCAGAGTCCTGTCGCGCATTGAGCTGCCCTGAAAGCGTCGGCCGGCGTAGCCTGCGGCAGTCCAAACAAGATCATCGCGCCGTCACCCAGAAAGCTCGTGATCATTCCTCCCGAGCTCACCGCCTCCTCGTCGACCAGGGCATGAAACTCCTTCAGCAAATCGCGGACCGGGCCCGGTCCGAGCCTCTCGCTGAGCGAGGTGAAACCGGACAGGTCGATGAAGATCACCGCCGCGTTCTGGCGTATCGGCTCCTTGAGGAAACCAGGATCTCGGGTCAGCCACTCCTGAATGTCGGGCGCCTGAAATTGTCCGAGCAGTTTGCTTCGCGTGGCGAAATACTGCGCGCGCCGCCTGCCGGACCAGAGTTGCACGGCGGCGAACAAAATCGCCGGTGGCGCGGTCGCGGCGATCGGCAGCGCCGCACTCAGCCAGATCCCTTGCGAAAACACCAAGACGTTCGCCACCGCGAATGTCAAAACGACAATGAGCGTCGCTTTAAGGCCAATCGCGCCTCGGCGCCATGCGAGCAGCGTGACGAGGATCATCGGCAACGCTACGGCAATGATCCCATCAGCGAGACGCACCGACCGGTTCCGCAATATCCCGTCCCCGGCCAACAGATGCGTGATCGCCGTTGAGGTGACTTCCACCCCCGGCATTATTGGATCGAACGGGGTCGGGAAAAAATCTCCGCCGCCGGTGACCGTTGCCCCGACAACGACAACTCGATCATGGATGGCATCCGCTGCGATCTCACCGGCAAGCACCGAGGCTGCACTGATGGTTCGGATGGTCTGGCGCGGGCCATAGAAAGTGATCGGCAGCGTATGATCAACGTCGGTGGCAACAGATCGCTCGCCGAACACCACACGGTCCGGCTTGATAGTGGGCTCCTTACCAATCGCCAACGCTGCAGCGCGGAGCGAAAACGATATTTCGATCCTGTCGTCTGTTCGGAACAGCATTGGAATCGAGCTTGGAGTACCGCTCCGACCGGTCGTGACATTCGCGATACCGATTTCCGCATGATCGGAAAATCTCTTGAGCGGCAGCAAAAACTTCTCGGCCTTCGGCAGACCGGAAAGCGGTTCGTCCTTTTCCGCCGCGATCGATTGGCTGGCTTGCGCGAACACAGCAGCCGCCGCGAGCACGCTCGCACGTCCCATGAGCGACTTTTCAAGCGCCTCGTCACCATCGTTGGTTCCTCGATCAACCAACAGGAGATCGACCGCGATGACTTTCGGCTCCAGTCGCGCGATCGCGTCGATAATCCTGGCAAGATCGGTTCGCGCAAGCGGATAGCTTCCGCCTCGCTTAACCATGGCATCGTCGATCGCGACGATAGTAACGAAGTCAGGCGGAAACCGTACACCGCGAGTCAGCGTTCGAAGATCAGTCGTGGCAGCCTCGATGCGATCGAGAAAGCCCAGGTGACCACGCTCGTGTACGAAATGCACGGCCCCGCCCCAAAGGCCGCTCACGAACACCGCAATCAGCACCTGGAGATGTCGACTACCCATTCGCTGGATTATCGTCCAAGCCGCGCCAGCAATGCGGCGACGCGGGCGGGTGGCCAGCGCTTCACGGTCAGGGCACCAGTCGGTTCCACATCGACGCCCTCGCCGGGCCCGAGTACGACACGATTAACACCGACGCGCCGCGCCACGCTCACCCGTCCGTTGACCACAAAAACCGACGTCTTGCCTTCCTCGACATCCACCGCCCATTTCGTGCCGCGCACCGCAGCAATCGCTTGCGGCGTTATCACCTCGAAGTGATTACCGCCTGGCTTTTCTGGAACCTCGAGCAGCAAAGCCTTGCCGCTCAGTTCGATCGAATCCACGCGGCCATTCCCATCGCGGTCCAGAAGGGTAAATCGCGCGCCATTTTCGACGACGATGGTGAAGCCACCTTTACATCGCAGGGTCTGCGATGTGCTCGCTGAATTGTCCGGCGAGCACCCCATATTGGCGGGCTGCGCCGTGGCGATGCCGGTGACAACAAATAAAGAGGCGAATATCGCGAATCCCGCGCCAACAATCGCCTTCATGGCAACTCCTCTTGACCCCGATTTCGAAGATGCAGATTTGGGATCGTCTAGCGCGGCTATTCTGCCAGTTTGCGGTGTTGAAAGTAACAAGAAATAATAGCGGCGCCGCCGACGCCGCTATCTGTGCATCGCTCAATGGCTGCGGCACCTTGCGGTAGGCCACCCGTAGCCGCCCGAGCGCGCATCACAGGTGGGTAGGCAACCTGCGGGGAGATGCCAGACTGCGGACGGGCCTCACGCCGCCTTTCGTCCGGCCGCGAGATCCTTGACCGCTTCGGTGGTCAGAGGCTGGCCGCCGATTCCCCATTCACCGCTCGCGACTTCCGGAATCTTGACCCAAGTCACGCCGCGCATGTTCTCGCCTTCGATCGATACTATGCGTCGTTTAGTATTTGGAATCATTTGATGCTTTTGCTCGGGATTAAACACGTTCTCGATGATTGAACTTCTATCAACGGCATTGCCGTTCTCCTAAATGGTAGCCTTGGCGATATGTCAGCAGCATCCCGTTGCGGTCGGCCAAGACCTTGAGAGAATTGTGATTTCTTCGGAACCGACTTGAGAAGGGCTTCGGGTGGCCCTGCTTTTCGGCGCCTTAACGTCGCACCCCGGCGGCGGGCCGGAAATGCTAAGCCTTTTGCGGGTAGCAGCTGAATTTGGCTGTTGCCGAATGCTCTGGAACCACGAATGACCCGCGACTTTGGCGACTCCGAGATCGATCTTGAACGGCGCGAATTGTGGCGCGCAAAGTGCGCCGTTCACGTCGAACCGCAAGTGTTTGACCTTTTGGTTTACCTCGTGCAAAATCGAGACCGTGTCGTCAGCAAGGATGATCTGATCGCTTCCGTCTGGGGCGGTCGAATTGTGTCGGAATCGACGCTGACCAGCCGTATCAACGCGGCACGAAATGCAGTAGGCAACAGCGGCCGGAGGCAGCTGCTGATCCGCACCATCCCGCGCAAGGGTCTGCGCTTCATCGGTGCCGTGCACACGCAAGTTGACGACAACACGCCGACTCAAGCCACCGATCCGCCGCTGGACGACGTGTCGCGGCCAGCGTTGCTGCTGCCAGATCGACCCGCCATTGCAGTGCTCCTCTTCACCAACAAGAACGGTGATCCGGAACAGGAATACTTTTCCGATGGGATCAGAGAGAATATCATCACGGCGCTGTCCAAGCTGCGCTGGTTCTTTGTGATCGCTCGCAACTCTTCATTCATCTACAAGGGCAAGGCCGTGCACATGAAGCAGGTCGCCGAGGAGCTTGGGGTCGGCTATGTGGTCGAGGGCAGCGCGCGCAAAAGCGGTGATCGCGTCCGGATCACGGCGCAGCTCAACGATGTTTCGACCGGCAGCCACATCTGGGCGAAACGTTACGACCGCGACCTTGCCGACGTTTTCGCTATTCAGGACGAGTCACCGAATCTATCGTCGCAGCAATTGAGCCACAGCTGTACCCTGCTGAAAATTTTTCGCGCCCGACGCAAGCCGCCCGGCAGTCTCGATGCCTGGGATCTGGTGATGCGGGCGCTGTCGCATTACTGGCGGATGACCAGGCAACACAATGTGGTCGCGCAGGCGCTGCTGGAAAAGGCGATCGCGATCGATCCGAACCACGGCCAGGCGCTCGGCGTTCTCGCCGCAAGCCATACTTCGGCGCCCATATGGGCTGGGCGGATATGTCAACGGTGGCGCCGATCGCCCAGCGCGCGGCGCTATCGGCGGTTCGAGCCGACGGCGAAGACCCCTGGGCCCATCATGGGCTCGCTTACGTCTATTTATTCGCGCGGCGCTTCGACGACTCGCTGGCCGAGTTCGAGCTGGCGTTGCGGCTAAATCCGAACTTCTCGCTGGCCCAGGCCTTTTATGGTGTGGCGCTATGCTGTTGCGGACGTTGGGAAAGAAGGCGATCTGGCCGCGCGCCGCGGCTCAGCCCACGAGATCCGTTCTCTGCGCTTTATTATGGCATAGCCGCGTACGCTCAGTTCATCGGTCACCACTACGAAGAGGCCATCCGTCTGTCGCACGAGGCTATCAGGCAACGCGGCGATTTCGTCGGTGGGCATCGTGTGCTGACTGCCGCCGCGGATATGGCTGGAAGGCACGATGTCGCCAGGGCTGCACTCGTGGAGCTACGCAGGGCGCAGCCCAATATCAAGCTCGCCTGGATCGCAAAAGATTTACCAATGAGGCAAGACGCCGACCGCGAGCACTATCTCGAAGGGTTTCGTCGGGCCGGGCTGGATTAGGCTTCGCTGCGATCCAATCGCTTCGTCTACCTTGAACCTGATTCGTTTCAGGGCGACACATTCCCGAATGCGGGTTCGCCGGTGCTTTCGCGTGCTGAGCGATCATGGAAGAGCTGTTCGAATTCCTGTTCGGCGCCAAGGGACGCATCAACCTAGCACAACACTGGCGCTCGCTCGTGATCCTTAGCGTGGCAGGGTTGTTCGCCGCAGTTATCCTGTTCGCCGCGGCCGCCATCGCCGCGCCGCTCTTCATCGTCATGGTGGTCATCGTCTTCATCCCATGGTTGATGTGGGGCTTCGCTATCCATAACGAACGGCTCCATGACCGCAACAAGAGCGCGTGGTGGCTCCTGGTGTTCTACGTGGTGCCGGGCGTACTCGGCCACTTTGCGAAACCGGCATGGCTTGCGGGAGGAGCGGGCATGGCGCTGCACTACGCCCCGGCGTTGGCAAGTTTTGCGCTCACGATCTGGGGATTTGCCGAAATTGGCTGCCTGCGCGGTACCGCGGGCCCAACAAATACGGCTCCATTCCGCTCGCCCGCTGAGCGAAGTAGTGCGCTCTGCTACGACACGCAGATATCAGGCGGCGAAAAACGAAAAAAGCCCGACGGCCGTTAGGCCATCGGGCGAGTGAGTTTTCGGACGGGGCGGAATTTTTCCCGCCCACATATGATCGATTTGCGCTCTCTGAATCTACATCGGCAGACTTTCACCTGATGGATTTTCGCCAATACAATGTATTTGGCCAGGCCCACGGAATTTGCGGTTGGTACAACCGATAACCGGCGCGGATAAAGTTGTTCGCGGAGGCAAGATTGTCCGTGGTGTCCGAAACCACAGCGCTCCATCCATTTTGGCGCGCACGCGATTCCAGCGCGCGCATCAGACGCAATTGAAGTCCATTGCCCCAGCCGCGATCCAGGATGGCGTTGGCGGCGGAAACCTTCGCTGCGGCCGTCGCGTCCTTGCTTCGCATCACGCCGACCAGGACATTGAGCGCGGTTCGGGTGTGGCTTCGCGCCAGCGAGCGAATCGCCGCAGCGCGCGCGTCACCGTCGTGGACCAGCCCTGCTCCCGCAACGCCCCGCCATAGGCAAGCATGCAGGTGTAGCCGGACACCAACACAAACACCTCGGCGATGTCGCTGAAGCCATAGTTGCGAAGCGTCAGCCAGGTGAGAGCGTTATCGGGGATATGATCGATGAAGATGAACCACAACGCCAGCCCGCGGCACGCATCCACCCGCAGGTCGCGATGATCTCCATCAATGTGAACGGCGGCAATTCTGGCGGCAGCCGGCAAATGATCGATCACAACCTTAATCATCCATCAGAGTTTCTCGCGCGGAAGTCATGTTGCACAATCGGGTGCGATTGTCTGCATCGGCACCGAACGCACGCCGGAACCGCAGGCGACCTAATCTCGCCGCGAATGATCGCGTCCGTTATGGAACCAATTGCTGGCAGCCCGATTATTGCAGCAACTCAATTTTTGGAGAACCTCGATGAAGCCGCTCATCATCTGTGCCGCCATTCTGGGCGTTGCCTTTTCTTGCCCCACCGCCGAGGCGAAGGGATGCATCAAAGGTGCTATCGTCGGCGGCGTCGCGGGCCATCTGGCAGGACACGGCAAGGTCGGCGCTGTCGCTGGATGCATCATTGGCCATCATGAAGCCAATAAGCAGAACGCGACCAAGGCCGATCCGAGGTCTCCGCCTTCCACACCTCAAGGCAATCGCATCTAGGCCAGATCGGCGCTCCGCACGCGTTGTCCCGTAGTTTCCCGGATTGAATACGGAGACGAAATATCGTCCCTCCCCAACCTTAGATTGGGGAGTTACCGTGATTTACAAAGGCATCCAATACAGCGTTGCGGCGACTGTCGAACCGGATCTTTGGCAATGGCAGTTCCAGATCGGCGAAAACGTCAAAACCGGCAAGACCAAGACAAGGCTTGCCGCCCTCGCGGCGCGTCGGGTCAAATTGAAGATTGATGCCGCGCTCAGGGCATCAAGCGTGTCATATGCAAACCACAGCGACGGTCGAGCCGGCCCGCCGTAGCTGAAGCTCACACGGTCGCCTGTGGCGACCTGAACACAGAGCCGGAAAACGGAAAACTCATCCATGATGAGAACATCCAGCTCTATCGAAAGCTGCTGGCGGAAGTGGCCTATGCAGACAGACGTGAGATCCGTTTGAAGCTGCCGGCGGAAGAAGAGGCAAAGGACCAGCGGCCGCCGGAACGCAAGCAGGGCTGAGCCTTCGCGAGGTCATTCCCGGGACGGACTCCAATCCGACCGACCGCCGAAAATGCTTCAGAACGAAATCTTCAGGCCGCCGGTGCCGTAGAAATCGTCACCGCCCTGATGGCCCAGCGTTCTCGAAAGATTCGCCGTCAGCGCCACGCGGTCGCTCACAGGCGCCACAACGCCGCCCGCAACGCGCCCGTAGACATGCTGCGACGTACCGTTCGGGATCGCCCAGTTGTTGATGATCAGTGGCGCGGATGTCGCGCCGAACTGGATGATGCGGCCGTTTCCGATCAGATCGTCCTCAGCTGTCAGATTGAGATATGGGTTGATGACCCTTCCGTTGACCACAAACGGGATGCGGAATTGCACGCCGGCGCTTGCGACCAGCACTTCGGCGGTCTGCGGGCCGACGCTCAAGGTCAGTACCGGATCGCCGGACTCGGTGTAGCCGTTCACCCTCGCCCGGGCATAGGTCAGGCCACCGATCGGGCCGACCTGGGACTTCACGGCGTCGAACAGGTAACCGAACTTTCCGCCCGCGAGGAAGGTGTTTCCGTCCGGGTTTGAAGTGATGATGTCGACCACGCCGGGGCGCGTGTTGCGAAAGTTCTGCCAGCCGAATGTGGCGAGCCCCTGTGCGAAGAAGTGCGCATCAGCCCAGGCGCAGTAAATGCCGAGTTGGTAGGAGTTCACATCCGTGGTCCCGGCATTGTTGAAAAGCCGCGCTTTGGGGTTGGAATAATCGAATGCACCGCCCACGAAAGCGTTGTTGTTGATGCGATACTCGGTTCCGATAGTGCCGCCGACGCTATCGAGATTGAAGCCGCTTGAGGCCACCGTGGCTTGCCGGTCGCTGATACCGCCATTGGCCTGCATGTAGAACGACCACGGATTGACGGGCGTCGGCGGCGGCGCCTTGAGATACGGCGCCTTGGTGTACGCCGCATAGGCGTTCATGGTTGTCGGCACGAAACCATAGGTCTCGCGGAACATATCGAGTTTGCCATACAGCGTGGAGGCGAAACCCATCGCCGAATTCATGGCCAGATCGCCCTGCGGCGCAAAGGTGAGCGGCGCCTCGAGGCGGTTGACGATGTACTCACCCATAATTGCAAAACCATGCGAGGTCAGATGGATGCCGTCGAGGTAGAACAGAAATTGGTCCTGTATCGCCTTCGCTGCCGCCGTCGTTCCAACGCAGGCCGGAAACGGGCATGGGCCTACATTCGATATGCCGTAGAGCGCAGGATTGGCGTTGATCAGGTTACCAAGCAGGGCGACGTCGATAAATTCGACGCGCACGCCGTTGCGAGCGATGCCGGCAAGAGCCGCCTGCATCTGGGCGTTATAGGTCTGGCTGTAGGCGGAGCCGACCGGCGCGTTCGGGTTACCGATCGCCTCCGGCAATTGGCTAACGTCGCCAACCGTGAAGACGATGTTACGAGCGCCGGCACCGACCAGCGCATTAATGCCAGCCATCGCCTGGTTGGCGCTGACGGTCGCGGCCGCGTTGACGCCAGCCAAGGTGCCGCCGCCCTGATAATAGCCCCGGGCATCATTGCCGCCGATGCTGATCTCGACAAGGTCACTCGGCGCGATCGTCTTTCCCGAAGCGACGAACCCTTCAGTTTGCTGCGTAAACCCTGAGTTGGGGATAGGCCCCATCGCGGTCTGGGCGCCGCCAAAAGCAAAGTTGTTTTGCGGAATTCCCAATAGCGCAGACGTCGTATCAACGAAATTCGTGCCGCCGCTGAAGCGACCGGTCGGATAGATATTGATCCCGGCGATCGTAATCGGGCCTATGACCTTGATAAGGTTTCCAGTATCCGCGTAGCTGTCGCCGAATGCCTGGATCGTGGTGAAGACGGTCTGGGCCGTCGCCTCCCCCATCATCGGCAAAAACGCTGCGCTGGCGACCATGATCGACGCGCAAACCAATCCCCTGCTTCCCGCTGATTTCATCGTTTCGTCCCCTTACGCATTACTAATTATTTTATTGGGACGATGCTTTCATACCGGTTGGCCGCTCGACAAGCAGGCTCAACGTTTGCGTGTACACATTTTGGGCAGTGTGCCTTTCAAACATCAATTTGCAGCGCACGCCACGTCCGGAATTGCGGCGGAGATCCACAAGTGCAGTAACACTGAAGGTTGCACTGCAAAACGGACCGGATCGGCCGTGGCGTCTAGATCGACACCTGCCGCCCGATCTCAACAACCTGATCGCTGGGCAGGCTGAAAAAGTCACTGACATGGATTGCGTTGCGCTCCATCACGGCAAAGATCCCGTCCTGCCAGGCGGACAGGCCTTTGCCGTCCTCGCGGCGGACGACGGTCTCGTGGCCCACGTAATAGGTCACGTCATCGAGATCGATCGTGCAGCCCAGGGCTTTGCTGGTGGTGAGCAGTTCCGGAATATGCGGACGCTCCATGAAGCCGAACCGCGCTTCCGCACGCCAGAAATTTGGCGCGACTTGCTCGATCGTGATCCGGTCGCGGGATACGACCCAGGGCACTGACAGGATTTCGACGCGCAGCACGAACAGATGTTGGTGCAAGGCACGGTTATGCTTGACGTGCCAGAGCATGACCGGCGGCGTATCCCGCTCCGTTCGGGTCAGGAACACGGCGGTGCCGGGAACGCGAGGAATGTTCCTGGATTGGATGTCCTTCATAAATTCCGCGACCGGAGTCAGAGATTCGTGCATTCGGGCCATCACGCCCGCCGCGCCGCGATGCCAGATCCACATCACGCCATAAACCGAGATGGCCAGGACCAGCGGGACATATCCGCCTTCGGCGATCTTGGTGAGATTGGCGATGAAGAAAGCGCTGTCGATGACAAGAAAGAAGGCTGCGACAGAGCCGGCAGCCAACAGGCTCCAGCGCCAGATCTCGCGCATCGCAATGAAAAGCAGCGCCGACGTCATCAACATCGTCAACGAAACGGCAATGCCGTAGGCGGCCGCCAGATGGTCGGATTTCCCAAACCCGACGGTCAACCCGATGGTCACGATCATCAGCAACCAGTTGAGGACCCCGACGTAAATCTGCCCGTAGCCCTCCGACGAGGTCTGCTTGATCCGTAGTCGCGGCAGCCAACCGAGTTGGATCGCCTGCCGTGTCATCGAGAATGCACCGGTAATGATCGATTGGCTGGCGATGATCGTTGCTGTCGTGGCGAGGACAATGAGCGGTAGCAGCAATGGCCCGGGACACAGTCGGAAGAAGATGTTGCCATCCGTGGGCGCACGCTCGAGAACAAGAGCGGCTTGGCCGGCATAATTCAGGATCAGGCTTGGGAAGACGATCCCGAACCAGGCAAGTTTGATGGGCCCCCTGCCGAAATGACCCATGTCGGCGTAGAGCGCCTCGGCACCGGTGACGCAGAGAAACACCGCGCCCAACACCAGAAAGCCTGTGGCCCCATTTGAGAAC
>Ga0137399_10000191_pt1 | contig 22393 bp, 16 predicted proteins | sample czorhiz316metaG_FD_104810 | JGI IMG/M metagenome (GOLD analysis project Ga0137399, IMG submission 104810) | Vadose zone soil microbial communities from Angelo Coast Range Reserve, California, USA - czorhiz3.16 metaG | ecosystem: Environmental > Terrestrial > Soil > Vadose zone | place: USA...
ATACATGTTATAGTAGAGGATGGTCGCACCATTCTCGGGCCGCTCCCAAGCCAATACCGCATTTCCATTATCGACGCGCCCCGTCAGATTTCGCGGCGGTGGCGGCCTCCCGGTCAGAATTTCAATGGCGGGAGAAGGGCCACTTTCAATCGTATCATGATAGACCGCGGTCACGTAATAGTGGTACAGGGAATTCAGACTTGCGTGATCATCTTGAAACTGATTCGAAGAAGGGATCCCCACCACTGTATATGAGGAATCTGCATTGGTGCGGCGATAGACCTTGTACGAAGAGGGCAGGATCGGATACACCGGCACTTTCCAATCGAGAAAAACCGTCGAACCCGAGCTGTGTCCCTCCAGCCTTGTCGGTGGCTGAGGAGGACCTGGATCGGACCCTGTGTGGACGACGATAACATTGGAGGGATTACTCTCAACTGAGTCGGGTAAGACCGACGCGGTGACATAGTAGCGATACACCGCGTTTAGTACCACGCCGGCATCGGTGAAACTGGCAGAATCGAACGAATAACTGATGCGTGAAAAAATCGAATCGCCGTTTCCAGTCCGGTATATATAAAAGAGTCGTTGGCCGGGTAGAGTATCGGAGAATTGCCAGGTGAGGTACACCTTCCCCTCTCTGAATTCTCCCTGCAGGTTGGTCGGGGGAGGAGTCTGCGCGTTCGCGAGTGTGATGACGCCGAGACCCAGTATTCCCAGAGCTCTTGAGAAAGTAGACATGGTCTGCCCCTTTATCTTAGCAGGTGGACCCTACCGGCGTGAGGCGGGTGCGTATCCGCGTTTCCCTGGCGGGAAGGATTTGCCGAGTCAACTCAACGAAGGAGCCGGAGGTCCTACACCTGTTTCGCCTGTCAAAGTTACCCAGCAGTCACGTCAATGTCAATACCGGAAAACCCTACCATGACATTTCATCCGGCCAAACTGTCAGTGGTCTATAGGAAAATATGTGCCAAAAAACTATATTGCATAACTACCCTTACTCCCCGTGAATATGAACACCGCGCACCTTTTCTCCAGGCCCTTCTTGGTCGCCTCTCTCTGGTTCCTCTCCCTCATTGCCCCCTCGCCACTCCCCTGCCAACCCGCCAATCTTCGTTTTGATCACATTACGACACTCAACAGACTCTCTCAAGACAAAGTGAAATTCGCGGGTTGAGTGGGGCAACAGGTTCGCGGATGCACAGTGTCTCAACCGCCTGGCGCCTGTGCTTTTGGGCTTCTGTCTCCCGTCAGCCTCGTAATTGAAGTAGTACGCGTCGGTGGCGCGTCTGAATAGATTGGGCATGACGCCACCCCCCTTTTGTTAGCTGGGGAGATGTCGGTAGAGTATAACTAGCGAAAACGCGTGAGCCCGGTTGGTCTCGAACCAACGGCCCTCTGCTTAAAAGGCAGATGCTCTACCCCTGAGCTACGGGCTCAAGTTTAAAAACTTTGCAGATTTCGGTAACAATATAGGAAAGGCCGATCGGAAACTCAAGAGCATCGCTGCACCCGCGCCGGGTAATCAGCTCAATCCGGAATCGTTCAGCTGGCCGGGATCCGGAAGTCCTTTTGGGCCTCTTCGACGGAATCGTACGTGTCAAAGATACGGACGAGGCGGGTGATCATGAGGATGTTCTGCACATTGTCACCGACACGAGCGAGGCGGATGTCACCGCCCGACTTCCGCATCGTGGTAAGGGCGGCAACGAGTGCGCCCAGGCCAGCGCTGTTGATGTGCTGCACGGCGCCGAGATCGATTACCACGTGCTTCACGTTTCCTGCAACGAGGTCGTGGATCCTCTGGCGCACGATGGTGCCGTCGGGTTCGCCAAGCAGGTCGCCTCTGAAGGTCAATTGTGCGAGGTTTTGCTCAATTGTCTGTTTGATCTGCATGGCGTTTTGACGTGCACAACTCCTCAAGCCGGTGTTCGGATTTGTGTGCCCGGGAAGTCACACCCACTCCTCCGGTTTCGATTGGTTCCAAGCCCCCTGTGTGAATTCCAGAAAAGGTAATGCTTCGCCGAGTCAAAATCAACTGCTTTCCCGCGGACAATCCCTTCCCCCCCGAATACGACATTTTTATCACTTTCCTCTTGACAATAAGACAAATTTGTCGTATACTCACTGTAGCATCCAACTCCCGCTGGAATGCGATCGTATGGAAACCACGGCTTCACAACAACCATATACGATTGAACCTCAATCCCTCGCAGGATTCGATGTCGCAATCAGTCATATGCGGCGCCGACCGGGAGCCGTTCATCTGCTCTACGGCCACTCGCTCGTCTACACGGTGAGTTTGCTGATCGGCGGCGCCGTGAACCAGCCCCTCGCCGTCGTGGACGGGGCGATGAAATTCAACAGCTACACGCTTTCAAAAATCGCGGCATTACTCGGCGTCCCTCCAAAAGCCCTTTTACGGAAAACGCACGTCACACGATCCTTTACGGCATTCCAAACGGAAGCCGCCATCACGACAAAACTCCCCCGCTTTCTCGGCTCTACCCCCTGCCCGCTCGTGATCATCCTTGGACTGCTGGACACCTATTACGATGAACAGGTTCACCCGCCCGAATGCCGTCAGAGCCTCCGGCGGATCATGCAAACACTCAGGGAATTGACGGCGCAGAACGTTCATATCCTGATTGCGGACATCGAAGCAACCAATGTTCCGCCGGGAAAAGAAATGCTCTTTCACCTCGTTCGCCATTCCGCCGACGTCGTGATGCGTCTGGAGCACAACGAATTTCAACGCTGCGAGCCCGCAGCGTTATCCAACGAAGAAAGGAGGATACCGTCATGGGACGAAATAATGATACCTTCACTCTCGTTATCGATCGGAGCAGAGAAACATGGGGTAAATTCAGAAGAGCGCTGAGAAAAGAAGATCAACTCTTATTTGACGAGATGTGGAGGGCGCCGAAGCTTCATCTCGCCGCCGGCGCGTTCCTCGCCAACGAAGTGCCGCTGGAGACGATCTTCATGAGCATGCTGCTCGAACAGTACAAGAAAATCAAACAGCTGGAGGGCAAAGAGTCCCACCAATGGCCCGATACACTCCAGCTCCCCCCGAAGACGGGATAGCAGAGCGTAACAAATGAGGGATTTGAATTGACCGCCGGCAATCCACCATCGGTAACCCGAACAATTCATGGCTGGTTCTTCGACGTCTATCCCGTCCGCGACGGGATGATCGTATGGATCATCGACGATGAAGGGACCGCTCACCATTGTTTCGATCCATTCCATCCGGAATTCTATTTGCATCTCGGGGCCAACGACGAGAAGCGAATTCCGGTGCTCGTTCAGAAGCTTAGACTCCCGGTCACGATCGGGAAGGAGAGAAAACTGGAGTTATTCAGCGGCGAAGAATGGCTTGTAACGAAAATTGCCGTTCAGGACCCGTTGCAGTTCAACCATTGCGTCTGGTCGCTGCAAAAATTCTTTCCGCACTTCGTCTTCTATAATAGCAACATTCCCGTTGCCCAGATGTACCTGTACGACAGGAAGGTGTTCCCCCTCGCGCGCTGCACGTTCATCGTGTCCCACGAGAAAATACTTCAGCAGATGGTGCTCGAAGATTCGTTCGACGCCTGTACCTACGCGGTGCCCGAGCTGAAAACGATGAGACTGAGCAATGGCAATGCCGAATTCTCGACAAAATTCTTCAGAACATTGAAACTGGAGATCGCTTACGAAGGCACAACGCACAGTCTTGAACAGGAAGATCCGGTCGGCGTTCTGGAAACGTTCAACTGGCATCTCTACCAGTATGATCCCGACATTATCATTTCCTCCTGGGGAGATGCGACCCTTTTTCCGACGCTCATGCGCGCCTCCTCGCAGTACCGGATTCCGCTCCTTCTCAACAGAGATCAGGCGCAGGGATATTTCATGACGAAGGAGCGGAGTTACTGGACCTACGGGCAGGTTGTTCACAGGGATGCGGCGGTCATGCTCGCGGGGCGCTGGCATATGGATGCGGAGAACAGCTTTATCATGGGAGAGTCCGACATCGAAGGCGTCATCGAACTCGCCCGGTTAACGCAGCTTCCCATGCAGAAACAATCGCGGGCGGCGATCGGGACGGGACTGGCGAGCATGCAGATGAGCTATGCCTACCGGAACAATATTCTCATCCCGGCCGAAAAAAAGGAAGGGGAGGATTTCAAAACAGCGGGCGAATTGCTGCTGAGCGACAGGGGCGGACTGGTGTTCATGCCCGAGCTCGGTTACCATGAAAACGTGGCCGAGCTTGACTTCGCAAGCATGTATCCAAGCCTGATGGAAATGCACAACATCAGTCCGGAAACCATCAATTGCTCCTGCTGCGATAACGACAAGGTGCCGGAACTCGGCTACACGATCTGTGAAAAACGCGGGGGAATCGTTCCGGCGACGCTCGGGCCGGTGCTGAAAAAACGGGCCTACTATAAAACGCGAAAGAAGGCGGCCGCCACCCATCAGGAATATCAAAAGTACGAGAGAAGGCAGAATGCATTGAAATGGATGCTTGTCACGTGCTTCGGTTATCTGGGCTACAAGAATGCGCGGTTCGGCAGGATTGAAGCGCACGAGTCGGTGAATGCATTCTCCCGTGAAGCGCTCCTCGTCGCCAAGGAGATTGCCGAGGCCGGCGGCTACCATCTTGTGCATGCGATCATCGACTGTCTCTGGCTAAAGAAAGCGGGAGCGACGCACGAGGATTACCGGCAGTTGTGCGCGCAGATCAGAGAGGCGGTCGGAGTCGATATCTCGCTCGAAGGAATTTATCAGTGGATCCTTTTCCCGAGCTCGAAGATGGATCCGGGCATCCCCACGGCGGGGAAATACGTCGGCTGGTACGATCACGGCGAGATCAAAATACGGGGCATCGAGGTGCGAAGAAAAGATACGCCGATCTACATCAAGAAAATGCAGGCCAGGATGCTGGAGATCGTCTCGGAGGACGGGGGGATTGAAGCGATACGGGAACACGTCCCCGAACTCCTCCGGGAGGCGGGGTTTTACCTCAACGAACTGCGCAGCGGGCGTGTGGATCCAAGGGAGCTCGTTCTGCGCAGAAGGGTTCAGAAAGAGGCCGGCGAATACGCCAATAAAAACCTCAGCGCGATGGTCGTCAGAGAACTCGCTCAATTCAACATCAATGTGCAGGCGGGCGAAATGATCGAGTTTATCATTATCGATCAAACAGGAAAGCGGGACGCGCAGAAAGCGAAGAGCCTGTTGACGTACCAGCACTGGGACGGTTACGACATCGACAAATATACCGAACTGTTATTGAAAGCGGTTGAAACCCTCCTCTCCCCCTTCGGGTATGATCTGGAAAAATTGACTGAGCATTACCATACCGCTAAAGTCAGAAAACGGAGGAAGGATCTTCTCTTACTGAACGATCGGGAAATACCGAACCAGGGAATCCTTTCCCGTGATGTCATTACAGGCCGCTGGGCGATGACCGCGCCGCCCTGAACAGCGCGTCAAGGAAAGGCCTCGCCCGAACACTCTCGAATCCCCATTCGACTTCCGGCACCCGAGAGCGCGTTACCGCATAGCAGCCCGCACGTTTTTTTCTTATATTATCAAGGCATTTCACCGGAATCCCAAGAACAATTCCGTTCATGGTTGCCCGATCGAAACAGACAGAGGGTGATAGTCGTCGTTCCCGGAACAGAAAATCGTTCTGGATTGTCATAATCCTCACCCCGTTCCTGGTGCTCGGCGCCGCCGAGGTTGTCCTTCGATGGATCGATTACGGAGGAACACTCGACCTGGTCGTGAAGACGCGCGTCATGGGCAAGGATTGGTACACGCTCAACCGCCGAGTTGGGCAGAGGTACTTCCTCCAAAAAGGCATCGCCGTACCCGAACCGTCCGACGACTTATTCGAATTAGACAAGCAGCCAGGTACAAAACGCATCTTCATGCTCGGGGAGTCTACGATGGCAGGATTCCCATACGATTATACTGCGACAGCCCCACGGCTGTTGCAGGATCGTCTGAAACAGCTCCTCCCGCAATACAATATCGAGGTGATCAATGTCGGGTTATCGGCCGTGAACAGTTACACGACCCTTGATTTTATGGATGAGCTGGTTCAATATCGCCCTGATGCATTCATCGTCTACGTGGGCCACAACGAGTTCTACGGCGCCCTGGGCGTTGGTTCCACAGAATACTTGGGGCGATGGCACAGCTTGATTCAGCTTTACATGACCATGCTAAAAAGCAAGCTGTGCCTGCTCATACGGGATGGAGTTACCACCCTGCGCGACCTCATCTCGCACCCAAATAGCCATCCCAACGCCGACCTCATGGAGGTAATGGTTCGCAACCAGACCATCCCCTATCACGGGGATGAATATTGTCGAGCGAAGCAAAATTTTGAAGAAAACCTGCGTGAAATGGCCTCGCTCGCAGCGGTTCACCGCGTTCCAATCGTTCTGAGCACGCTCACCAGCAATATGCGGGACCAGCGGCCATTTATGCCTCTCTTTTCCGAAACGACCGGCGATTCCCTCCGTAATCTCTGGAATCGATTTGTAGGTGAGGGGCGGGCTGAGTTCGAGAGGAGGAATTGGTCCGAAGCTGCAGCGTCGTTCCGGCATGCCATCGCCATTGATTCGATGGAGGCACGTGCACATTTTGAGCTCGCCCGATGTCTCGATACACTTCACCATGCAGCGGACGCCAAGGCCGAATACCGGAAAGCTCGCGATTTCGACGGCTTGCGTTTTAGAGCATCAACAGAATTCAACGACCTCATTCGGTCAATCTGCCGGGAGCGCCATCTGATTCTCGACGATGTCGACCGGGTCTTCGATGAGCAATCCCCCGATGGAATCGTCGGTACTAACCTCATCCTGGAACATCTTCATCCGAATGCAGAGGGGTATTTTCTTCTGGCCAAGTCTTTTTTGAACGCGCTTGCCGAAAATGATGCTCTCGCCCCCAGGAGCGAATGGCATTGGGACAGGAATCTTTCGGATGAACGCTTTAAGGAAATTTCCGGCGTGACCGACTTCGAGCTCGAGGCGGCGCAGTACAGGGTCTTCAATTTGACAAACCGTTGGCCGTTCAAACAGCCCGGAGATTCGAAGAAAACGTACCTTGCCGACACGAAGGAACGGCAGCTCGCCGAGCAGTACGTCCAAAAGCGGATCGGCTGGTCCGATGCTCACTATGCACTCGCGGAATGGTATCGGTCCAACGGGGACAACGGAAAAGCGATCCATGAGTACTCTGCAGTATCAAAGGTGCTCCCCGGATATTACTACCCCGTCATGTTGACCGGAGACGTGTTCCGGGCGATGAAAAACGACAGGTTCGCCGAGCTGACGTACCGCCGGGCCCTTGCACTGCAAGCCTCACCGTTCATCCATGCCCGTCTGGGCATGCTCTACTACGATGAGGGAAACCTACGCAAGACCATCGAGGAGTTTGAGTCCGTCTTCACCGCCGACTCCAGCGGATCAGAACGAGTCGACGCCAAAGCCCAGGCGGTTGCCCATTTCTTCCTCGGCGTCGCCTACGGCAAGATCGGGGACCTCGATAAAGCCAGGATGAATCTTCGAAGCACGCTGGAACTTGACCCGCACAACGAGGACGCGAAAAGAATCCTCTCACAATTGCAACCCGGCTCATGAGCGACACTTTCCGCAAGATTTATCGCACGCTGAAGCGGTGGTGGATGGCCTTTGCATCGGCGCTCGGCTGGGTCAACACGAGAATACTCCTTTCGATCGTTTATTTTACGCTCTTCGCAATCGGGGCCGTGACGCTCAGGATTCTTCGCAAAGATCTCCTGGACCGGAAGGGGCGACGGGGCGCCAGTTATTGGACCCGTAGGGAACAAATCGGAGATTCCCTCGAGAGATCAAGACATCAATTCTAAGGCCTCGCGATTGAGATGAACATCCTCGGCATATCGTGTTACTACCACGACGCTGCGGCCGCGATCATCAAGAACGGACAATTGATCGCAGCGGCGCAAGAGGAGCGTTTTACGCGCAAAAAGCACGACTCCGACTTCCCGGCTCATGCCATCGATTACTGCCTCCGCGAGGCAGGGCTTACTCCCACGCAAATCGATTATGTCGGCTTCTACGACAAGCCCCTTGAAAAATTCGACCGGATACTGCAGACCTACCTGGCCACCTGGCCTGCCGGGTTTCCGTCCTTCATCAAGGCAATGCCGGTCTGGGTGAAGGAAAAGATGTGGGTCCCTCACATCATAAAAAAACAGCTTTCGTACTCCGGGCCGATTCTTTTTTCAGAGCATCATATGTCGCACGCGGCGAGCGCTTTCCTGGTCTCGCCGTTCAACGAAGCCGCAATCCTGACCATGGACGGCGTCGGAGAGTGGGATACCACAACACTTGGCGTGGGCAGCGGCAACTCGATTTCATTGACGAAATCGATCCGGTTCCCCCACTCACTCGGACTGTTTTACTCTGCGTTCACGTATTATCTGGGTTTCAGGGTAAACAGCGCAGAGTACAAGGTGATGGGCCTCGCCCCCTATGGCTCTCCGGGCTATTACGATGTGATCATGAAGAATCTTATCGACCTGAAGGACGACGGCAGCTTCCGGCTCAACATGGACTATTTTGTCTACGACCGCAAACTGACGATGACCGGCAGCAGGTTCGAGCACCTTTTCGGACAACCGCGGCGAAAACCCGAGTCCCCTCTGTCGCAATTCTACAAGGATCTCGCGGCGAGTTTACAAAAAGTCACCGATGAAGTCGTTCTGCGGTTGGCTCGGCAAGTCCATAAGGAAACGACTCTCCCGAACCTTTGCCTCGCGGGAGGGGTGGCCCTCAACTGCGTTTCGAACAGTAAGATCCTCAAAGAGACCTCATTCAAAGAAGTTTTCATCCAGCCGGCGGCTGGGGATGCGGGCGGGGCTGTGGGAGTCGCATTCTATATTTACAATACCCTGCTTGGAAACAAACGGGAATTTGTCTGGAAGAATGCGTTCCTGGGGCCGTCGTTTTCAACCGAAGAGATCGAGCGCTTTCTCGACGGCCGGGGAATTGAATACGAGCGCCTCGGCTACCAGGATTTCCTCCGGAAAGTCAGCCGGGTTCTGGGCGAGCAGAAGGTCGTTGGATGGTTCCAGGGACGGATGGAATTTGGACCTCGGGCTCTCGGCAGCCGCAGTATCATTGCGGATGCGAGAAACCCGGAAAACTGGCAAAGAGTGAATCTCAAGATCAAACACAGGGAAAGTTTCCGGCCCTTCGCGCCCGTTGTGCTGGAAGAGCGAATGACCGATTACTTTGATTTCGACCGGCAAAGCCCTTACATGCTCTATACGGCGCAAGTGCATCCCGAAGAAAGAACGAAGATCCCCGCCGTGACACATGTCGACGGTTCGGCGCGCCTCCAGACGCTACGGAGAGAGGACCATGAAATTTTCTATGACCTCCTCAAGCAGTTTGAGAACGACACGGGATGTCCGGTTTTGATCAATACTTCATTCAACGTCCGGGGTGAGCCGATCGTATGTACCCCGGCGGATGCATTCCGCTGTTTCATGGCTACGGAGATGGATTATCTGGCGATCGGAACTTTCCTGATCGACAAGAGAAGGATGGCGGATCAAGGGGAGGAATCGCAACTTTCAAAAATACTTGAAGCCGATTGAGCGACACTTGCAAATCTAGAAAGAACTGCCTATCATTCAGCAACAATCGAAGTGGGCATGAAATTCATCCAGAATCTATCCTCGCGCCTCTCCATCTTCGGCGAGCTTTGGGCGTTTATGCGGGTTCGCAAGAAGTGGTGGCTTGGACCTATTATCATCGTTCTGGTCTTCCTCAGTCTGGTGATTGTGCTCACTGAGGGTTCTGCGCTCGCACCCTTCATCTATTCTCTCTTCTAGCCTTCACACCCAACTTGTCAAGGGGGAACTTCGGTACGCGGCGGCACTCGACACTCCTGGTTCTGTTTTTTTTAGCGTTCCCGGTTGGGGCCGCGTGCCAAACCTTCCCTGAATTTATCCAGAGATTCACACAAGCCTCGGGGTCCGCGGAGAAAGACAGCCTCGCGGCCCGTTATATCCTTCGGCACGGCGTACCTGTCGTCGAGGGTACAAGCGTCAATTTCATTTACCGGGGCCGTGGAAAGACGGCGGCAGTCCCCGGCGAGATGAACGGCTGGCATCCATTCAGTTCCCCTATGCTCCATGCCGACGGGACGAATTTTTTCTGGCGCACCGACACCCTTCCGATCGATGCTCGCGTCGAATATAAGCTCTGGATCGACAGTACCTGGATCCTCGATCCCCTTAATCCGCACAGGGCGAAGGGAGGTTTCGGAGAGAACTCGGAATTGCGGATGTCCGGATACCGTGAGTCGACGGCCGATCGCGAAGACCCGAAGACAGCGCGAGGCGCCATCGACACACTCTGGATCGAGAGTGCAATTCTCCATCGGAGATATCCCATCTATGTGTACACTCCTCCGGGCTATACAGAGGGCATGCTCCTCCCCTCGATCTATGCTACGGATGGTGGCGATTATCTTACACTGGGCAGGATGGACATCATCCTCAATAATCTGATAGGCGAAAAACGCATCCAACCCCTCGTTGCGGTCTTCCTCGACCCCCGGACCGATCCGAAAAGCCCTTCTAGTAACCAGCGCATGATCGATTACTCGGCAAGTGATGCCTTCCTCGAGTTTCTCGAAACCGAGGTCGCTCCCCTCATCCAAAAAAACTATCGGGTTTCTCCGAACCGCCGCGATCGGCTTATCATCGGCGCATCGATGGGTGGCCTCATCTCCACCTATGCGGTCCTTCAGAGGGAGGGTTTCTTCGCCAATTCTGCGGCACAATCACCCGCCTATTGGCAGGCAGATTCTGCGGTCTTCAAAACGCTTGACCGGATCAAGCAGACGGGCGGCACTTTCTACATCCAGACGGGCACGATCCACGACACTCAAGTCGAGGCGCGGCTGGTCAGTCGCCTCCTTCGCGAGAAAGGCGGCCACGTGACGTTAGAAGAATTTCACGAGGGGCACAACTGGACTACCTGGAGATCGAACCTGGATCGGATCCTGACTCACTTCTTCCCCTACCGCTAAGGGAATCCCTCCTCCCTGCCCTACGCCGGACTCCGGACCAATTCAATGATTCTACCGGCCAGGCACTCGTAGACGAGCCCCATGAGAGCTCGCGGCCGGAACCCCTTCAACCTTTCACGCTTCCCAACGTCAATCCGGAAACGAGCCACCGGCTCAAGAGAAGGAACAGGCCCACAACGGGAATCATGACGATGAGCGATGCGGCGCCGTAGAGACCCCACTCCGTCGACATGTTCGATTCGAACGACTTCAATCCAAGGGGAAGCGTCCAGAGCTCGGTATCCTGCAGGATCTGCGCGGCTACGAGGTATTCCGCCCACGCGGTCATGAACGAAAAGAGCCCCGTGATGACGAGCGCGGGCGCGGCAAGAGGCAGGATCACTCTGCGGAATGCGCCGAACTGGGTGCACCCGTCGATCCGCGCCGCTTCCTCCAGGCTCGCGGGAATCGTATCATAGTACCCTTTCATCGTCCACACACAGAACGGCAGCGCCGTGGCGGTATACGTAATGATCACCCCGGCGTACGTATTGATGAGCTTCAGGTAGATCAGCATGATATAAAGAGGGAGCAGCAGCATTGTCGCCGGAAACATTTGTGTGACGAGCAGTGCCAGCATCCCCGACTTCTTGCCCGCGAAACTGAATCGGGAGAACGCATAGCCTGCCATCGACGCGAAGCAGACTCCGGTCGCGGTCACGGCCAGGGCAATGATTGTGCTGTTGCGGATCCATCTCAGGAAGGGCTGCTCGGTGAAAAGCGCGATGTACCATTTGAACGTCGCGCCGGCCGGAATGATCTCAAGCGAGGTTGATAGAAGTTTATCCGCCGGCCTCAGGGAGACAGTCACAATCTGAAGAATGGGATAAACCGCAATCAAGACGAAGATCAGCAACACAAGGTGCGTCAGGATCGTTCCTATCCGCTGTTTTCTCGTTTGCGCGCTTGTCATCAATACGCCCCCTCGGTCGCCTTTGTCCGCCGCATGAAGCTCAGGCTGAAGATCAAAAGGATGACGAAGATAATCATCGAGAGCGCAGCGGCGTAGCCGTACCGGTAGAGATTAAACGCGGCCTTATAGACGAACGAAACCAGGATGTGCGTTTGGTCCGATGGTTCCCCCGCGTTGCTTACGAGCCAAACGATATTGAGATTGTTGAATGTCCAGACGACTCCCAGCGTAACCGCGGGGATCATGACGGGCCGTATCAACGGGAGCGTGATTTTTCTAAGCCGGTCAAACCATGAAGCCCCGTCGATTGCCGCTGCCTCATACAGCTCATGCGGGATGCTCTGGAGCGCACCGAGCGCCACCACCATCATGAATGGGAAACCGAGCCAGACGTTCGTCAGGATGCATGCCAGGAAGGCCTCTGTGGGGCTCTTGAGCCATTCCACCGCCGGCAGGTGCAGGTACTTCGTGATCATGAGGTTGATGGAGCCGTATTCGTAGTTGAACATGCCTCGCCACGTCAGCGCCACGATGTACTGCGGTATCGCCCAGGGCAGGATCAAGAGCGTCCGGTACGCGGAGCGCCCCCTTATTTTTTGATTCAGCAGGAGCGCAAGGAAGACACCAAGCACGACGTGGAAGAAAACGTTGGAGACGGTCCAAATGATCGTCTTGAGGAAGACATTGTAAAAACTCGGCTCGGTTGGCTCCGTGAAGACCTTGACATACTGACTCAACCCCACGAGGTGCCAATCCTTGATGTGCCGCAAATTCATGTTCGAGAAGGAAATCACCACGTTATAAATGAACGGATAGAAGACGACACCGAGGAGAATCAGAAAGGCGGGTGCCACAAAAACGAAAACAAAGAGGTTCCGGCGGGCGCTCGTCATTACTCGTTCATCTCTGCTATTTTCTGAAGCGCGAGCTTTTGCATATCCCGGGCCGCCTGTTCGGGAGTCTTGGCGCCTCCGAGCACCGCCTGGTAGCTCGGTCGCATGGCATCCCAGATCGCCCGTAGCTCCGGCACAACGGGCATCGGTCTGCCGCGTTCAATCTGCTGTTCAGAGTTCATCAGAATTTCATCGTTCCTGACAGCCGGGTCGTCATAGAGCGCTTTCCACGTCGGCATCGTTTCGAGTGCGGTCGCCGTCTGGAGCTGATTCTCCGGCGCCAGAATAAAGCGCATGAACTCGGTGACGAGCGGAATCTTTTCCGTCGTTACGTTCCTGTTGATGGAATAACCCTTCGGCGAGACCATCGGGGCGCACCAGAGGCCGGTCTCGGCGATTTTCGGCAGGGGCGCAACCCCGATATCGATGCCCGCCTTCCGGTAGCCTGACCACGACCAGTCACCGTTGATAATCATCGCCGCTTTACCATCTTTGAACAATGCGTCCGCAATATTATAGTCGGCCTCCGCGGGGATCATCCGGTACTTGTCGCGCAGGTCCTCGATGAACCGCAGCCCGTTCACCGTTCCTTGATTATTCAGCGTCGGATTTCCCTGATCATCCATCACCCATCCGCCGAATCCGGTCATAAAAGGGATGAAAAAGAACGGTTCCGTGTAATTCCAGACCAGGGCGTACTGATCGATCTTGCCGTCCCCATTATTGTCGAGCGTCAGGGCGCGTCCCAGGTCGATAAGCTCCCGGTCGGTCTGAGGAGGACTTTGAAGAAGCTTCTTATTATAAACGAGCGCAAGGTGATTGCCGAGCTTATCGGCAATCTGGTAAAGATGGCCCTTATACCAGGTGAGCGCCTTTGGATTGAATCCGCTTAACCACCCGGCTTCGAACATTGTTTCCAATGGCTTGATGATGTCCATAACCTGAAATGGACCGACTTGATCAGACGGTCCGTAGACAAGGTCCGGTCCCTGGCCGGCGATGGCGGCAATGATGAACCCGGAGCGGAGCTCCTCGGTTTCTTTATAAATGGCTTCCACCCTGACGCCGGGATGGATACTCATGAACCGGTTCATCTGGTCTTCCAAAATGAGCCTCTCATCCACCCTCATCTGATGCCAGATCACGATCCGGTTCGGATCGCTCCCCCTGCCGCAGGAGAGACAGGCAAGTGCAATAACTGCTGCCGAGAGTCTCGAAAGCGTCATAGTTCGAAGGCAGCCACCTGACCGCCTTTCATTCTGCTGCTCAGCTTGCCCCCTGCCGGGGAAAGCGTTTGATCGGACAATAGATCCCTCATCGCCGTGATCGGCAATGGCAGTTCGATCGAGAAGGATTCCTCGGACGTCATGCTGGAATTCGCGACGACCAGGAGTTTTCGGTGTGTCTTGGTGGAAGACCGGATAAACGCGATGATGTTCTTGTTCGGTACCTCGATCCAATAAAACGACTCCGGTGAAGGATCTACCAGAAGATCCTGATAATTCCGGCGGACGCCGGAAACGGTTCTGATCCAATTCGTGATCTCGTTCGAATTGATCCAATCGTAGGCAGACTCGCTGAACAAGGGAAGTTTTTCGGACGGATATTTCGCCAGTTCTTCGCGGCTGAAGTCAAGCCCGGTGTTCACGGGGCAGCGTTCCCCCAATTCGAACCCGGAATGAATGAACGGGATCGCAGGAATGAAGTTGGAAATCGCCCAGGCGTATCTTGAATACGTCATTCCGCCGGGGCGCGTCGCGGCACGAGGCGTATTGTGGCTCTCGGGGGTTGCAAAAAATGGGAGAGGATACTCTCCGCGGGAGAACCTTCTGAGCAGGTTTTTGAACTTCTCGGGCTTGTGCTGATCGCTCCACTGGTAACCGATCACCGCATTGTACCCCTCCTTCACGCTCTTTTCTTCGATGGAGAAGTTTTCATCCCAGAAAGCGAAATCCCGATCGATGGCGCGCGCCCGGCGGATCATTTCTTTCTTGAGGTCCATCGGAAGAGCATGCCCCATATCGATCATGACGCCGTCGATCCCGAATGACTTTTGATAGTATGGAATGATCTCCGAGATCTTTTCCCAGAGCGGCCTGTTTGCATTTTCCGGCCGAGCCAGCCGGGCGTCGTACATCCGGATCGTATTGTAGGCGATATAATTGAAGTCTGGGTGATCGTACATTCTCAAGAAGGTCACGTCCCCCCACGGCGGCTGTGAATCGTCAGGGGGCCAATCGGCGAAGGCTCCCGGTATCCGCGCAGTCGTTTTTTCACGAACGGTCGCGATGTACCGTCCGTTTGTGAGCTTAACCGCACCCGGCTGGGGCGGCGGCGTGAAAAAATCTCGGTACTCCTGATGCGGAGGGATCAGGCCTTCATAATTCTCGGATTCCGACGACTTCAGTATTGTTTTGAGCTCATCCGGAGTGAAGATCGGGGGACCGAATCCGGAACCATCCATCATTCCCGGCCGCCGGTCTTTCACCGACTCCCGGATCCAGTAGAACCAGCCGGGATTCTCCTTAACCCAATCGGCGTCTTTCGCGGCCGTGCGAAAGACAAATTCCACGACGACGCGAATCCCAAGGTGGTGTGCCGCCTCGACGAACGCCCGGAACTCGTCCTCAACCTGCAAGAAAAGATTCGGCTCTGCCAGGTTTTTGTCGAGTTCGTACGGATTTCTGATTGCGTACGGCGAGCCCAGCGTACCCTTGTTTCCGTCGGAACCCACCGACGTAATCGGGAGCAGATGGACGACGTTCGCGCCGAGCGATTGGATGTAGGGAAGCAGCGCCGTTGCCTTCAGAAATGACCCCGTCTCCCTCCAACCGCCGCTGTTCGCGGGAAGGTCGAGCTTTCCGTTCCGGTTGTGATCGAACGCCGCGCTCGATCTCACGAACATGTTATAGACCACCGCGTCGCGCGACCAGCTTCCGCCGCTGCCCGGCGCTACGCCCTTCCGGTCCCTGCGCTCAATCTCGAGAAGAGTTTCAAGGAAAAATTCGTGCGGATTGACGTCGATGGGATCATGATGCGTTTCGATCTGACTCCCGCTTATCCAAAGCGGTGGAACGGTGTACCGGGAATCCCGGGTCGGGGATTGTCGAAGAGATTCGCGCAGCTTACGCCGAACTTTCTCGATAGATGGCTGTGACATGCCCGAAGGGCGAAATCAGCGAACCAGCAACATCTTCTTGACGCTTTGAAATGCGGGAGTCGACAGCCGGTACAGATAGACCCCGCTCGGGGCGTGGCCGGCGTTCCAGGAGACGACATAATGCCCCGGCCGGCTGAACCCCTCCGCAAGCGTGGCCACCTCCTGGCCCAGAAGATTGAAAATTTTGAGCGAGGCAAACCCCGGTTTCGAAATCGAGTATTCTATGCTCGTGGTGGGGTTGAAGGGGTTAGGATAGTTCTGGGACAAAGAGAATTGCGAGGGGATTCCCGTTGCAGGATCGGTAACGCCGAGGATCGTTGGAAGGGTTAATGTGTGGGTTGTCTCGGCAAGAACGAGCACGGACGAGCCGTACGGGCGCACGAGAATGGGGATTTGCGCCGTACCGGAATTAAACACAACAGCGTAGACGGTGTCGTTGTACAGGTCGCTGGCATAATAGGTGCGCCCGTTCTGGACGCCGTTCGTAAAATAGACATTCGGCGAGGCGGCACCGCGGAGGTTTACCATCACGCACTGAGCGCTGCTGTCAAAGTTCGTGAGAAAGATGCCGTTGAGGTCGTTCAACGGCCTCGTGTAGCAAAGCGCGAGGCCGGTTCCCGTCGCCAGCTGTATCTGCTCCTGGGACCAGAAGGGGGCGAATTGTTTTCTAATTTGCGCAAGTTTCTGATAATGGGGCTGGAGCTCGGAGCCGCCCTGATTATTCCAGTTGATGACGCCCCGGCGGCGCTGATCGTAATCCGAGATCCCCGTCCCCCATCCCACCTCCTCCCCCGAATATACGTCGGGCATTCCTACGGAGAGCAGCACGGCAGTCGCGACCGGTTTTGTCTTCGTGACGTTCCCATACCGATAGGCGATCCGCTCCTCATCGTGGTTCTCGAGGAAGCGCATGAAATAGGCGTTCGGCCCGGGTACGAACCCCATGGAAGACCCCCCGAAATTCAGAAGGTAATTGTTGAGCGACGAGCTTTGTGGGCCTGGATTATAAAAGGAAAACACGCCGCCCTGGTACAGTGCCCAATCGTACGCCGCGTCGACGCCTCCTCCCCTGTCTCCAAACTTCGTCTCGGTGCCAATGCCCGTCGCATGGTCTTCGGCGAGGAGGAAGATGTCGGGCTTGAAGTGTTTGAGCGCCGTACGCAACGGCAGGCCGAACTCATTTTCGCCGCCGTTGCCGTTGTTGGCGCGGCGAGTCGGGCCCCAGTAAACGTCGAGCCGGTAACCGTCGATGCCCATCGCGCGCACCCACCATTTGTACACATCGATCATGTAGTTTCGCGCGTCGAGATCCGACCAGTTGTAATTGAGTATCTCGTCGCTGAACGCAGCGTAAAAGACAAAGACGGAATCCGCCGTTGAGGCCTCTATGAGTTCCGGATGATAGTTCGGATTCGTGATCTTCTGGTGCTGATAGTATCCCCAGTATTGTGAATTCTGCCGGAAGGTCAGGACATCGGCGACGAACGGATGGTTTTTGCTCGTGTGATTCGGCGTCACATCGAGAATGATTTTCAGGCCGAGCTGATGGGCACGAGCCACGAAACGCTTGAAGTCATCGTTTGTGCCGTATTCGGGAGCAACAGTATAGAAATCAACGATGTCGTATCCGGGCCCGGGTCCGTTGTTAATAGTGTACGCATTCTTCATCACCGGCATGACCCAGATGATGTTGTACCCCATGCTGGCGATATAGTCAAGCCGCGGGAGCGCCGCATTGATCGTTCCCTGCGGTGTTGCCGATTTGAAAAATAGCTGGTACATCCTCCCCTGCTTCACCCACGATGGGTTATTCGCAAGCGTTGGAACGGCGACCGTATCGTTACTCAATAGTGTGAAATAATTGCGAGTTGTGTCCCGATTTCCGTCCGGATCGGTGGCAATGAGGCCGAGATAATATTCGCCGGGGATCGTGGGCTTTATGATGCTAAAGCTGCTCAACGATGATCCGTCGACGCCGGGGATCGCTTCCGGATTCGATGGATCTGTCGACCACAGGTAGGTCAAAGCGGCGCCTTGACCTGAATCCGGATCACTGCTCTGGGTCGCATCCAGAGTTATATTCCCGCCCGCTTGTGAAATCGAGATCAGGGCGGAAGGTGCATGGTTTACTTTTCGAGTAATCAGAATTGGGGAAGAAGTCTTCTGGGCGCCCGCAGAGTCGGCGAGAGCAACGATTGTATTCGCTCCGTCGACGAGCGGCATCGGATATGTGAACGAGCCGCGGGAGGAGAAAACCGTAAATGTATCGGTCGAATTCCTCACGAGCTTCACAGATGTCACGCTCGTGTCGTCGAGAAGCCCATTGAGCGTCCAGCTCGACTTCCAGGTAGAAAATGGAAACCGGTTGAGTATTCTGACGAAACCCCCCTGCGTCACAAAGGTCACGGTATCTGCATTCGTCCCTGCCCGGAGGATCACCGTATGACTTCCGTTCGGCACGGGAGGCGGGGTGTAGGAGAGCTGTTTCGTGCTGAAATTATAATATGCGCCGAGCCCCGCGTAGGTCGTACCGTCGATGATGATCTGAAGACTCGCGGTGTCGACAACGGATCCCACCTTTGGAAAGATATAGGCGGAAATTATGGGACTCGCCGTGGGAACTACTGGCGCCCGCTGATTGGGAATGAATTGATAAATCGTCGGATCTTTGACGTAGATAAACGAATTGTTGTTGTCGGCCGCATTTACGTGATGGTTGAGCGGATCGTTGGGCCAGGGGGCCGCACCCGTGTAATAGAACTTGTACTGCCACGCACCCGGAAGGCCGCCGCCCGGGTTTCCGCCCACCGCAAGCCGGGCATTCCGGATCCAGAGCGTTCCGCCCATATACGACATCGGCCACGCGGTGTTACTCCACCCGTTGAATTCGCCCGGCACCGATAAACCGCTCGGAAAGCCCACGATATTGTAGCGAAACGTCACATCGACGCTGTCAGCCGCTTTCGTTGACCCCGCGAAAACGAACAATAAGAATACGAGTTTCTTCATTCAACCACCTTTGCCGGCTAGAAGAATAAGCCCCGAGCGTGCGGGGATGCTGATGCTGTCGGCTTTTGCGTCGGTGAATGTAAACCCGGAACCTGTCAGGAGGTCGTGCCATGTCCCCGGCGACAACTGGATACCCGAAACGGATACCTTCTGCCTCCGGGGCGTGTTATTGAGAACCACGACGGCTCTTTCACGATCGTCCTCGCGAATGAAACCGAACACCTTGCCGGGGTTATCAACCAGCACTGTCCTGTACGACCCCCTCCGGAACACCTTGTGAGCGTTCCTGATTGAGATCAGCTTCTGATACCATTTCCACAGGTCGAGGTTCCATTTCGTGGAATCCCACTCCATTGTGCGGCGGCAATCGGGGTCCTTCCCCCCCGCCATCCCGACCTCGTCGCCGTAATAGACCATCGGCGCGCCCACGTAGGTCATCTGCATGATCGCCGTCAGCTTCAGCTTGTCTGCATCCCCTCCGCAAAGCGTCAAAAAACGCTCCGTATCGTGGCTGCCAGTGAGGTTCTGCAGAACATCGTCCACAGCCTCGGGATACTGCGCCCGCTGGACTGTGAGGATCGAATCGAATTGCGAGGCGGTCTGATTTTCAAGCGCAATGAACCCGACGCACGCCCCCCGGAACCGGTAGTTCATGACGGCATCGAACTGGTCCCCCTTGAGCCACGGAGTGGCATCGTCCCAGATCTCGCCAACGATGTAGGCGTTGGGATTTTCAGTCTTCACCAGTTTCCGCCATTCGATCCAGAAATCGTGCGACATTTCGTTGGGTACGTCAAGGCGCCATCCGTCCAAGCCCATCTTCGTCCAGAACGTTGTCGCGTCGAACAGGTACTTCCGGACTTCCGGGTTATCGGTCATGAGTTTCGGGAGATCGCCCAGACCCCACCATGCTTCGTAGTTCGGTTTTTCGGGCGGAGCGACGGGAAAGCTGTGGACGTTGTACCACTTGAGGTATTTCGACTTGTCCTCATTTTTCTTAATGTCTTCGAACGCGAAAAAATGAACTCCGGTGTGATTGAAAACGCCGTCGATGATCAGGCGCATACCTCTCTTGTGGCACTCGTCAAGCAGCCCCTTGAATATTTTCTCGTCGCCGAAATTGTGGTCGATCTTGAGGTAATCTTTGGTATGGTACTTGTGGTTTGTCGGCGATTCGAAAATGGGGTTCAGGTAAAGCGCGTTCACGCCGAGACGGTGAAGATAATCGAGATGGTCAATGATGCCCTGAAGGTCGCCCCCGAAATAATTATTCGCTTCAGGCTTCCCGCCCCAGGGCCGTACTCCGGGCGGATCGTTCGTGGAATCACCGTTCGCAAACCGCTCGGGGAAAATCTGGTACCAGATCGCATCCTTCGCCCAATCCGGGACTGCCGGCTGAGCGACCGCAGGGACAGCCGATGCGCAGCATATCGAGCATACCGCTGCTGCGGCAATGATGAGCCGGGTCCTCAAGCGCGTCGATCTAGGAAGTTGGAAAACGGGTATGAAGATCTCCATCGAAGAAAACGGGTCATAGCAAGGTCGTGGGGTGAACGATTATGGATGTCAGGTAAGAAATCTCCCCGGGTATCCGTCTGGTGTAAATTAAAGAAAAGAGGGGGGAGATGCAACTGCCCTTTCATCGCGTTACCGGCCCGGTCGACACGCCGGATTTGAATTTTCTGCTGAAGCGGGTATATTCCGAGGCAAGATCCTGGTGACCCAGCCACTTCTATCGCATATCGGAAGATCTATTGCAGCCTCATCGTAGGAAAGAATCATCCCGCCTCACGGCCCAGAGACCCCCCCGCGGCAAAGCATTTTATTTCGTCTCGACGCTCCTCATTCCATTCCTCCTCTTCGCAGCGCTCGAGGCGACTCTAAGGATTTTTCATTACGGTCCCGACCTCTCCCTGTTCACGACGGAGGAGATTGCCGGCCGGACATACCACATCATGAATCCGGACGTTAAGAATCGGTACTTTTCGCACGTGGAGTTCAGTCCGAACACCTCGCCCGACTATTTTCTCGCACCGAAGCCCCAGGGAGCCTTCAGGATTTTCTGCCTCGGCGGTTCGACCACCGTCGGCTACCCGTACGGGTACGTTGCGTCGTTCTCCACCTTTCTGCGCGACAGGCTCCGGACGCTCTTTCCGGAACGGAACATCGAGATCATCAATCTCGGCCTGACAGCGACAAACAGTTTCACGGCGGTCGACATTGCAAGTGAAATCGTCGGCTATGAGCCCGACCTCGTCATTGTCTACGACGGCCACAACGAATTCTACGGGGCGCTCGGCATCGCCTCGCACGAATCAATCGGGAGCGCCAGATGGCTCATTAAGAGCTACCTCCGCCTGGTTCACTTCCGTTCTTTCATCCTGATCCGCACTCTCATTAGAGCAGTCTCGAAGCTCTTCGGCCCGGGCATCGTTCCGGATCAGACCGGCACGATGATGGAACGGCTCGCCCGGGGCCAGTATATACCGTATCGCGGTGCGGTATACCGCAGCTGCCTTTCGAACTTTATCGAGAATCTTCAGGAATTGAAATCCATTTGTTCCGGCCACAGGGTCGCCCTTCTCTTAAGCTCCCAGGTCTCCAATTTGCGGAACCGTCCTCCGTTCATCTCGGGCCGGAGGGGGGACCTGAGCGGCGCTGAAGCAGAGCAATTGAACGGGATCATCCGGCTCGCGGAAGCGCACCTTAGGAGCGGAAGAGCCGATTCTGCCTTAGCGCTTTTTGAATCGGCTGCCCGAATCGATTCGATGAATGCCGGCGTCCGATATGGAATCGCACAGTGTTTCGACACCCTCGGCAGGCGGGCTGAGGCTCGGAGGGAATATATCAGCTCACGGGATCTGGACGAACTCAGATTCCGGGCGAGCAGTGATTTCAACGACGCAATCCGGAGTCAATGCGTTGGCACCGGTGCTTTTTTTGCCGACATTGAAGGAACGTTTGCCCGCAGCTCTCCCAATTCGATGGTCGGCACAAACCTGATCCTCGAACACCTTCACCCGAACATGCGGGGGTATTTCCTCATAGCGAAGGAATATGCCCGCTCTATCCGCGAACACGAACTCCTTTGTTCAATGCAGGAGTGGGATACGAGAGACACCGTCGGCGACGAACGGCTTTGGCAACGGCGTCCTGTGACAGAACTCGACGAAATGTGCGCCGCCAGGCGGATGGAAGCCCTGACCTCCTCATGGCCGTTTGGCCGCCCGTCGAAAGAACCTCACACGAAGAATCCGTCCGATCCGATGGGACACATCGTCG